>Ga0194048_10001072_pt1 | contig 13585 bp, 14 predicted proteins | sample JunL225m_MetaG_FD_161685 | JGI IMG/M metagenome (GOLD analysis project Ga0194048, IMG submission 161685) | Anoxic zone freshwater microbial communities from boreal shield lake in IISD Experimental Lakes Area, Ontario, Canada - Jun2016-L222-5m | ecosystem: Environmental > Aquatic > Freshwater >...
GTATAATGTCAACAATTTCATTAAATGCAGCAGTGGCTCTTGATACAGCAGTTCCACTAGCTATAACATCAGTCAGTGCAAGTACTTGAGCTTTTCCTACATTAATAGCATTTACAGTTTCAGTTAATTGAGAACCGATAACCAGTGAAGCAGCATTTCTTCGATATGATAGTCCGCTGGTAACGGCATTATAGTTGGTCCCTAGTGCTATGTCATATCCAACACCTTCTAAAATTATTCCTGTATCTCTAGCACATACTGTTTCATCAAATTCAAAAGTTCCTACTGAGTCTAAATCAATACCTGTGATTAAACTGCTGGTAAGGCCACTGAACCCAGCGCCGTCATTTGAGTTGCGATCTAAAATAAGTTCAGCAGTACCAAAGTCCGGATCATACTGTGTACAAGCATTAACTTGGAAACGTCTACCGTCAATATAGAATGCACTAGGAGTTTCTGGTTTGCGTATAAACAAACCTTGATCAGGTAAACTCTTAATCTGTAGTCGGAAAGGATCTCCGTCAACTAGTCCAGTTACTTGGATAGCACTGTTACCAGTAAATGCATCAATAAACATGCCTCCGCGGAATGCCTGCTTGTTCACGCTAGCAGAGAATGACGAACCAACTTGAATGTAAGGTGATTTTGTTAATACTTGACCTTCAGGATCAAGTACTACCATGAAGCCACCGTGCCCTTGAACAGTAACGTTGGTAATACGTGATGCATCATTCATTAAGAACACATCCATATCCTTGTTGTGCAAGGGAGGATTATACTCAGGGTTGAATGCAAAGGTTACAGTTCCAATTAAGTTTTCAACAGTTTGCGTCGGGCCATAGACTTCATTCCAGCGAGCAGCGATCTCAGGAGCATTGAATACAGGCCCTGATGTATGTTCTGATTTACACTGGTAATAACGATATATTCCACCTACGTAGAATCTTATAACATTTCCTACACGATATAATTGTCCTGTAGTCCAATCTGTAGGATCAGCGTTGCCGTTGTACAAGTCTGGTGTGGGATAAGACAAGCCCACACCATATGTAATATCAGGAGCACTACCTTCTAACAATGCAGCAGCAAGGTCATAGATATAATTCATACCTGCTATACAACCTGTTGCATTTATTGCATCATACACTCCGGCGTAAAATTCTCCTTGTATCTGTAGAGAAAACTCATTACCACCGTTGCGTAAATCTTGTACTAGTGCATCGACAATATATCCGGTATCTCTTTTACTCTTAGTTTCGCTATACAATCCCAACATAGCAGGATAGTTTGAATTTATAAACTCAACTACTTGCTCTTGAATAAATTCTTTATTGTCAATTAATACTAGGGCAGCAGTTTCCCACTTACCGATATTATTATATCCAGCACCTACATTCTTTAGGCTGCTTGGATCTCTAAGATAGTGATAACCAAAATAACCATCAACATCTCCTGAGAGTGGATTTATATATTCTACACCGTTGGGTACTTTTGTTATTTCTAAAATAACATCAGGTGCTCCACCATTTCCTAATTCATCATCAGGAATGGTAATTGTATCTCCAACTCGCCAATCTTTACCTGCGTTAGTAACGCTAATATTAGTAATCGCGCCGCTGCTATTAACTATAATATCAAATTCTGCATTCTTACCAAATCCAGAGGTAGTATATTGAGCAGGAATAACAGAATATGTTCCAACTGCACGAGCTGCATTAGCAGATGTATTTGAAATGATAGTTTCAATTGAAGACTTACCTAATACTAAGCCGTCAAATTCACGGTCTCTATAAAAGAAAGTGCTTGCATATCTTGATTGAGATATACGTTGCTTTGGTCTAATTATACATCTACGGAATTCATCACCAACAATTGATACCTGTGTTGGTAAACGTATTGGATAATCTTCATAGTAGATACCACTTTCTACTTGTACAGTAATCTGTGTTTCTCTTACAATACTACCGTATTCTAATTCTTCGCCTTCTTGGAATTCTCTTGGTTCTAATAGTTGAACTTCAATTTCATCAGTTCCAGCTAATGATACTGATCTTGGACCAGCTTCGTATTTGTAATCAATAATACGTGCAACTGCTCCTGAACTGCGTCCACGTACTAAGATACCTGGGATAATATCTGTGTTGGTTGGATTTGCTTGATCAATAAAACCAAAGTTTCCGTTTCCAATGTTAATTTTATAATTTGTTGAACCGTCAACAATTGACTGAGCATCTAGTACTCCGCTGTCAATTATATCAAGAATAATTTGGAATTTTGCACCTATTACTTCGTCTGCAGAAGCATCCGGAGCAATTAACGGTTCTATAACTTGCTCTACTCTATCTTGATATGTAGTTGGAACTGGTAAATTCTTTAAGATATAGTTGGTAACAATATCTTTTGTGTAGTTGATTCCAGCTACTGATTCTGTTCTTTGCGCACCAATTACTTTTTGTGCGCTTGGACTTGAGTAATATCTAATACCCGACCAGCGTGATAGATAGTTAGAGTTGTTACCTAATAGTGCATCTAGTGATACTGCATCTAGCATATAACCTATATCACGTTGACATAGCTCTAAATTGTATGCGCCTGCAAAATTAGGATATGTAGCATCAATATAAGCAGTTACTTCTTTTTGTATGAATTCTTTGTTTAATAGTATTAATGTTCTTGCATTATTTCTGCCTGCAATTGGACTAGTAACACCAGCTCCTTGAATTCTAGCAGTAGTTTCACCAGTGTTATATGTCATAGTCTGCATATACGGACCAGGCTCATACGGCGCTGATAGAATAATTTCTTCTGCTTTGCGTAATGCTGCGTTTACTGTTCTGTAAGCATAAGACGGATTTCTGCCTTCTTTACCTGTTGGAGTAAACTCTTGTCTATCTGATCCTGAACTTGATACAAACAAATTAACTTGACTTGTGGCAGCAGCATTATCAACATATAGTTTTGTTGCTGCTTGTAAATCATCCGGTCCGTTTGGTAAACCAAAACCTGTTAACTCACCTGGGTGATCTGAAAGATTTAAAACGCCTTCCATTGAGTCACCCTGGCGGCGAACTGCACTCTTTCTTGGTATTGCTACATTGTCTAACCAGTTACCTGCAAGGGTAGCATCATACGCTGCATCAGTGACTGAGAATGTTCCGCTCCCACCGCTGAGTAATATTCTACCTGTTCCAGCAATAGCACCTGCTTCACTGGTGTGTAAAGATATGGTATTAACTGTTTGTACTCTAATGTATACAGTTCCGCCTGTAGTTACTCCAAAGGGATCTGTTCCAGTTGAGCGGAAGATAAATGCTGCACCGTTGTATGCTTCTGATAGCCCATGTGCTGTAACAGTTAAGTTGCCTAAGCTAATGCCTGATGATGTTAGTGTATATTGACTGACTCCAGCCGGTTCGTCTGCTAGGCGTAATCCGCCGCCTGCAACTTCTTTTGTTTGATAATTTCTATCTGCAAAGTTTTTATCAATTACTAGAGAACCAATGTCTAGATCAGTTCCGTAAACTGAGTTAAATGTATCAATAGCTGCTTGAGTAATTTCTACGTTTGCGATTGGCTGTGTAGCAGCATTTAACGGGCCACCTAAAACTGGCTCAGGGTCGTTTGATACCTTAGAAACTAGCTGTCTAACAATTAGTTTTCCATCTACACTAAAATCAAATCCAATAGTATCAATACTTCCGTTGAATGCATTATCAGACGCTAGTTGTAAAAATGCTATACCAGAACCATCACTTTTTACAGCGGGTAATTTATTTTCCTGTCCTTCGTAACTGTCTGGTGTATCTGATAAGTCAGTTAGACTAATTTGTCCACCGATGCCAAATACTGCGTATAGTTCTGTAAAGTTTTCATTTACTTTGCGGAACGATTCACGGATACTGTCGCCAGTACCGTCATTACCTTCTACGCCAATGTTAACATTTTGCTTTGCCATTTGTTACTCCGTTATCCTATAAATTGTGGAATTGCATTGGTATTAAAATTAATACTTTCACCACAACCACAACTGCTTTTTGTATTTGGGTTATTAATTTCAAACTGCGCAGCCATTACGCTGCGTACATAGTCAATTTCTGTTCCTACCAAGAACAATACGCTACGAGCACCTATTACTAAATTTCCGCTACCTGCACTAACTACTTCATCGTCTTTAGAAATTTCATCTTGCATCATAGTATTCCACTTGTATTCAAAGCCAGCACATCCACCGCTTTTTACATTTAAACTGACTGCATAGCAGCCCCTATCTTTACAGATAGTATTAATTTGTTCTTTAGCTGCATCGGTAATTGTACAGATTGACATGTCTTTTCCTTCTATGTTACTATTTAGCGTAAGATTTTATAATCTTAATGTAAATATAGTTATGTTCATAAAAGAGTTTAAAGAAAAAACACGGCACGAGAGAATATCAAAGACAGGGAAATCTCATGCCTATTATAGGCACAAGACTATGGTATGTCTACGATGTGATTCTTGTAATGCAGAATTTATAAGAGAAAGAGGATCAATGGATCCTGCTCGTTTAAGCAATAACTATTTTCATGTTTGCTCAAACTGTGACGCTAAACGCTTTGGACAAAAGCGCGGCGTCGAAAGAAAACAAATGTGGGATTTAAGTGCTAGTTCTGATTTACCAATTGGTAAATTATAATTTTACTTTTGAAATCTTGCTGAGTTCTGTAGTGACTCAAATTGAGATTGCAAACGATTAAGTTTACGCTCTAATACGTCAGTAACTGCTCTTTGCTTACGCACTTGTTCTTCTAAACCTTGTACGTATTTTTGTGTAGGTATTTGACGCTCTAACCCATCTTCACCTAACATACTAAAGTGATCAGCACCTTGACCTTTTAAACCACCAATAACACGGTTAGGGTTCTTTTCTCTACCCTGTTCTAAAGCAGGAACCTGTTTGCGACCGTACATACTCGTTAAAAAGCTCATTGTGTTTCTCCAGTCATATATTTATGTAGTTTTAGTGTAGCAAGATTCTTCGCTTTACATTCAACCATTATATCTGCATGTTCTCGGAAAGACAAAGCCCAATCATTAACAGCATTATTCCACATATAATCCGAATGTGCTCGTAGCTTAGACTTTTTATACCCTTGATCAATTAGGGCACTAAAGGAGGGAAGGGTGTCTGTGGGAAAGTCAACAAGATAGTCTTCTCGTGAAACACTATAATGTATAACAGGGCGCACACCGCGCCAACTATCAATAATCCGTTTAAAACGGTCATCAGTTGCTTCAATATATTCTCCGGTTTTACACCAATGATGATGTATGTCTAGTACTAAACCAAGATGTCTACTAAGTTCGAGGGTGGAGTCGATTCCCCAGGAGTTTTCTTCGTTTTCGATTGTGATGGTGTTTCTTGCTGTTGTTGATAATCTTGGGAGGACGTCGATGATCCCTTGTGGACCTCTGCGACCCGAGATGTGGACGTTGATTTTAAAGTCCTGAAAACTTGTACCGAACCCCATCCAATTGGCGATATTTGCATGATACTCAAATTCCTCTATTGAGCGATTTACGATGTCGTCTGAGTCAGACGCCAACACACAAAACTGGCCAGGATGCATAGACAAACGCACATCAAGCCTACGAGCAATCTCACCCACTTTGGAAAATTCTCTTTCACAATAGCTTGCAACATCGGGTAGCTGCCAATAGTACCTCCAAGTAGGCTCAGTATAGACAGGAAGGCAATCGCTACCAAGTCTAACCATTCTAAGCTCTTGCGGTAAAGTTCCAACATATTCAATTAGATTTCTATAAGCAGCAATGTTGTGTACCATAATGTCCCAAAGTCTTTGCTCTGCAACATCACAGGTTTGCCTATTCAACCACTGTACAGTAGTTGCTTTTGTATTTAGTGGACGCTGAATTTCCTCAAGTATTTTCTTACTTTGAGTTTGATCAGAGTGCATGTATTTGCAGGCAAAGCCGATTCGTTTTGTCATATTATTAGTATACTACACTTTGAGGTTAAAGTCAAGAAGTTTTATATTGAGTGTTGCTAAAATTAATATAGTTGAAACTGATCACCGTCCTACCTTCATATTGATTAGTTCCAGTTCCGTGTTCCAACCAACTCGGAAACAAAATACATCTACCTTTTTTCGCAGCAATAGCAGCCGCAGTTGAAGAATACGGAGTATTATGGTCTGTTATTTCTTCGGCCATACGGTATATCGTGGTTGGATTTGTAAAGTATAGCGAAGATGCTCCGTCGCCGCTGTCAGTGTAAAGAGCACCACTAATGGCAGATCTCTCATGTCTATGAGGGACCACTTCGCTTCCTTTGGGCATTATATTAAACCAACTGTTTGATAATATAAGTTTTGCTAGTCCAAGACGCTCTGCATAAAATGCAACTGCTTCGTCTACGTGATCTTTTAGATTCTTTAGTTCCGTATCGTGAAGTATGCTGCCATAGTCTACACTCCAGGAGCTTTTCCCTCCCGGAACCAACGCATGATCTACAGTCTCGTATTCTTTTATTAGTTTGTTTGCAAAATCTAGTTCGGGTAGATTATCAAAATCAAAAACACCCAAAGGAATAGCAAATGCATCTGTAAATGATGCGCTTATTTTTCTTTCCATTTTATTTCCAATTCTCTTTGCACCAAGGATCTATGCAGTCATGTGGATTAGGTTCACCGTGAAATACAGCAATGCTGGTTTCTAGTTTAATTTTTGGTTCGCCTGGAGTTTGGAAATTTCTTTTCCCGTCAGCTGTTCGTATGATCAACGGGCGACCTCTCATTTCCCATTTGTAACTTTGAATCCACTCATCTGGCCAATATTGAAATTTATTTTTAATTGAATTTCTTATCCAATCCTGATCGCCTTGAAGCCTTGAGGTAATAGCTCTTGTATCTTTTATAAAGTCTGAATACACTTGACTATGTTGACCTGTGTTTAATCTAAACACGCTGCTGTTAAACTTATCATAATTTTTATAGTTATGACGATTAAAATCTCTTATAATACAAAACTCGTTAGGTTTGTAGGTAAACAAGTTATCAATATTACGAAATATAATTAGATCTAGGTCTAGAAATAAGATAGTTCCTTCTAGACCTAGATCTGGATTAAAGAATAGAGGCTTGTACCACCAACCCTCAACACCTGAAAGTAGTGTTAATGGTTTAATGGTTATAGCTTTATCTATACCGGTTGTGTCTTCAGTAAAGCAAACAAATTCATGCGGAACCGTTAAGTTTCGTTCTACCATAGAGTAGAGCTTGTTAACGTATTCCGCAGAATATTTGTTGCCGTATTTTAGACAGACAACGTAGTTCATTTAGCCTTCGTATGTAGCTGAGTTAGCGTTATGTTCAAATACTTCTACTGAACGTAACTTAACACCTTCTCCAACAGGATAGCGACATTCAAATGTCTTGCCATTTGGCAATGTGTATGCTTTTCCTGCTTGGTAGGTTTCTAAGATATGTGACATTGTACAGAATGCAAGTTCTGCAAACTTTTCACATCCTACTGCTGGAACAATACGAAGGTCACATACAGCACCGCGTTCGTGCGGAGCACCTTTTGGTAATTCTCCGACTCCGCTTGTTGGAGGATCGCCTAGATAACTCATTCTTGTAAAGAACTCTAAATGAGGATCGTCTTGTGCAATTACCAAAGTGTGATCGAACATGTATTCGCTCCACTCCTTGAATGCTTTTAGCCCACCAAAATCCATTACCCAGTTACGATCATCTAATGTTTCACTTTCAAAAATTAGTTTGATCCCAATTGAGTAACCGTGTAGTGTTGAACAGTGACTGTGACGCGAACGCCATTGTCTGAAGCAGCATGATAAGCCGCGGTCGTTACCGTAAGTCTTTGTTGATAGATATTTTGCCATCTCTAGTCTCCTTTGTGATATGAGCAAGTTTGATGACTGCAGAGTGTTTAGAGAGGGATGATGCCATGAAGTCCTCTTTGTTAATATAAACTAACAAATACTATATTAACTTATATTACTTAGTTTGTCAACCACTATATTAGGTGCAGTCCAGGCTAATGGTAATTTCCAATCATCCTTTTGGTATATGGTGAATTCTATTTTTGGAAAACATCTAAACAGCATACCTATTTGATAGATCCAGTAACTAGGATCAACGGCTGCATGGTCTGCGCTCTTATAATTCATTGTGTCTTTGTAAATGTTATTTAGATGTCTGTCGTTTCCGTACAGATCAAAACCTAACATTTTTATTTTATAATCGGTAGTATATGTTGCAGCTACAAGTATTGCATAAGGACCGCTGCCCCAGTTAAATGGATCGTCCCACTTTTGATTGCTTGTGTATGGCAGGTCAGGAAGAGTTCGTACGTTTTGATTTTTTTCGTAGCGGACCATCCACATGCTGCGAGTATATATAAGAGGTTGCTTGTTGCTTGAACTAATTACTTCATCTACTACTCGTGTATCTACACACACCAGTCTATCAACAAAACAATCTCTTATAATTGCATTACACCCGACTTTTGGGCCAGACAATTTGTTGATGTCTATATCTTTGCGGCTTTCGCCATTTCCAATTACCAGCATACAGCTATTTACAAATCTTTAATATCGTTTCGTATATTAGTGATATCTTTTCTTACTTCATCAAATCTTTCAGATGTTCCGTGTAATAAAAATGCTAGTTCAGCAATCTTGAATATTGCCCACCACCACCAAGTGATTGATATAAAAAAGAAAATAGTTCCTCCTACGATCAATGACTTATGATAAACATCAACCCAACCTACTAGATGACAGAACCATAAGAATCCTAATGATGCTATGGGAATAGAACCTGCGAGTATTGCCCAGAATTTAATTTGTTTATGTGTGCCTTGATTTGATAACATGATATGTGCCTCCTATTAATATTTATAGGAAGACTATCGGTATTAATATGCTAGTATGTTAGGAAGCGATTTGGCCAAACGGTTTCCACTCACCCGGAGTACCGTCTCTAGTGCATATCCAACCAACGTAGCCTGTTGGTCTTGGTTTTGAATTCCAAACTATGTCGCCTAGCTTGTATGCACCCTGTGTAGGAACATCTTCTCCTACTTCTTGTTTTTTTCCTTGGAACTTAACAGGTCCAGCTGTAACAATATCGCAGTCAGGATTTTTAATGTTAATGCCTAACTTACCTTGTATAGTTGTTTTAGCTTCAACGTTTGACCCTATGATGATATGTCCTGAGGATGTGATAGCAATACGAGGAGTATTATCTGTTATAATTTCTAAATCACTTGCAGTCCAGTTCCCAATTCGTGCGCCTTTGATAGTGTCAACATCAATGATGAATTCGCCATCTGTGCTAGCAACACCAATTGTACCGTTTGGTGATTCAGTTCCAAAGCCAACACGTTGGCTAGCACTTTCGTAGAAGAAGTATTCATCTACATTAAAGTTACCTTGTGTTCGTAGATCTCGTAGTGTTCCAACTGTTGTTAAATTTGAGTTTGTAACTGAAGGTCCAAGCTCTTTTGCTCGTAATACAGGAGTGTTTCCAATTGCAAAATATGCTTCTTCGTTTAGGTCAATGCTGTCTGAACTCCAAAATCGATCTGGATTTGCTCTATAGACTAGCTGCCTTGTACCGGCTTTAGATCTCCAAAATAGTCCCTTGCCGTAAACATCCTTACCTTCTTCAGGAAGGAATTCAATTGGTGTTGTTCTTTCAATTCTTACATCTGCTGTGATTTCACTTACGTGCAGCTTCTTAGCAGTTATTTCACCTTGTACATAAAGGTTCCCTGTAACATTAGTGTCTCCTAAAAGATTCTTAATGTTTAGGTTATCAGTGTGTACACCCTTGTCATTGACTAAAAGTATAGATTGTGTAGCATCATCTTTGATACCCACACTCTGAAATTTAACAATAGTTCCGCCTCTAATATGATCACCGGTAAGGCTTCTATTAGCAATTTCAGGCTGTGCTGGCGGACGCAAGGCGATGCTCTCTACTGCTTTGTAGAGAGCATCCATCCCTTGTCTAAGATTTAATAAGTCAATGTCTACAGTATCACTCATGCAAGTATTTATCAAATACCTACATCTGGACTATCAACTGACTTTTAGCAATACTGTATCAGCGTTAATACGACCATTTAATTTCGTATCTGTAGTAGCAATATCTTCCATAAACTTGCGTAGTGCTACCTTGCCAGCTGCCTTAAACTCTTTAAGCTGTACTTCAGGTTTGCGCAGTGTCTTTTGAATACTCAATTCTTCGTTAAACCCGATAATGGTAGTACCCTTAATACTAAGTCCAGAACCTGGTCGTCCATAACCTGTAGGGTCAATGTTGTTTGCAACATATTTGCCCAATTTACGATTCTTAATGTTAAAGATCCAAAGTTCGCTTGCACCCACAATATCTACAGGGTTAATTGAAGCCAAACTGTTCTTTTGGTCCACTTTAAGATACTTGAGTTTGACAATTAACTTGTCTGCACTCTTTGGCTTTGCAGTGCGAGGCTTTCTAGTAGCTTTGCTGGCGTCTACAATAAGCGTACAAGCGTCTACAAGCGTTTCTAGCGCAATGATGTAGTTTTGTACGTCTCGTTTGCTAAGGTGGCTGTAGCCTTCTTTAAGCTGTTCCCACATGTCTACGGTACGCTCGTCCATTTTCTTAAGTTGGGCAGCGGTAGGCATGCTTTGGAGTTCACGGAACTCTTCTAAAGTTGCTTCATAAAATCCCATTAGCTTACGAGCGTGAGCTTGCGTTACGCCCAATCGCTTAAAATGGCTTTTGAAGTCAAATCCTTTTGGATCAAAAGTAGCTTTGTCTGTAGTAAAGCCTTCTAACCAATTATCAATATCTTCTGCCATGAGATAGGTTTGCTCTTTAATGCGTTCTTGAATAGTTGGAACGTATACTTTGGATTTAGCTTTTTCTTCTTTTGCCTCTTGTGCAAGATTAGATACACCGCGCTCAAAAGTTTCTTCAAGTTTAGCACGAATCCATTCGCTCTTTGGCTTTATTGCGCCCATAGTTCCGGGCAAACTTTGCCAATACACATCGTGTGCCTTACAGTAGTCTGGCATTCCCGAATTTATTAGTCTGCACAAGATAGAAAGGTTAGTATTATAGGTTCCAATCTTACCGGCCTTGGCTTGTTTAATCTGCTCTGCGGTATAACCGTTGTCTTTCATCCAAACCCAAACGTCTGGAAGCAAATCTTCAGATTTGAAATTCTCATAATAGAACTGCTTGGCAACTCGCTCTGCCTTGTGATACTCAGCACCTGTCCAATTTTCCCAACCCTCAAAGCTGGGTCCAGTGATCTTATTGCCGCGCCTTACTGTAGGTGCCAATCTTGTTTTTTTCTTTTTGGGTGCTTTAATTATATTTTTAGTTGCGGTTGCCATGTGCTTGCTCCTAGCAGTTGTTTATATAGTTATTATATAGCCGTACAGAGATTTGTCAACCGAATTTGAGAGTGTAAAATGTAGAATGTTTTGGACTTAATTTACCAACTACAGCAATATGGTAGTATAATGTGCTATGATCAAGATGAAAATGGCATTCTAAATCTGTGGCATTTTCCACACACCATTCTCCATCTTCAGTTTGTAGCCATTTATGTATTTGGGTTATAGCAACCTCTTCTGGGTCCGCAGCCATTTCAATTTCTGCTCCCAGTTTGGATTTATAAAGGACATGATTAGATCTTCTCTCCCACGGCAAATCCTCGGAACGTTTTGAACCTAGGAAATCTAAGCGAATAGGTTCCGTCCTGATTTTGGGTAATGACATCTGCTCTTATTTCCACCAGTTGACCAAACAAACTATCGCGGCTGTTCCAAAACTCAATTCTGTTATCATCGCTGAACCCACTACCAACATTGACGGTAATTTGCTTCCCGTCATCTTGTCCTCTGCAAACGAGTGCGCCCAATCTTCCCAAATTTCTTCCAGTGCCTTCTTCAACATCTATTACCTCCAAAGTAACTTCAATAAATGGTTTGGCTTTGAGCCAAGAATGGCTGCGCTTGCACTCATAGTGCGCATCCACATCCTTGATCATAACACCTTCGTAGCCACCGTCTACAGCCGCTTTATTCAGCTCTACAAAGCGTTTTTCACCCTCAGGTGTGCTAAGGTCTACATCTTCCCACGATAACGCTTGTACGTGCTTTAAAACAGCTGAGAACTTGCTTACCCAAGCCAACACCATTTGGCTGCGAAGATTTTGTGGCTTATTCCATACACCTTTTTGGAAGTCTTCCAGCGGAATAAAATCAAACAGATGTAATACAGCATCACCTGCTGTGACATTGTCCTTACGGTGTACCTGTTTCATTAGATCTTGGAAATTGGCACTCATTATTTCTCCGTCCAAAACCAAATCATAAGGCGGAGGATTAATTGTAACTACAGTTTCAATTTCTTTAATAATGTGTCCAAAGTTAAAGAACTCTTTGCCATTGCGGCTAAACATGTTAATGCGTCCGTCTTTGCGTACAATAGTAAGCACACGAACACCGTCCAATTTAACTTCAATCTGTTTCTTGCCGCTCATTTTCTTTTCATGATTGGCACTATCATGTGCTAGTTGGCATTCAAAAACTGGAACTGCATATTGTGGAAATTTTGTTGCTACTTTGTTTACGGTCTTTTCACTGACTCCGCAACGTAGATCTTTGATGAGGATGCGTCGATAGAATTGATTCCATTGCCTTACAGTTGCAGTGTCCATACACAATTTAATAGCATCACGAGCTGCATGACCTGTTAGCTCACGTCGGTTCAGTTGTTCTGCTAGAATTTTAAAATTGGTCCAAGCAAGACCCTGTCCGTCTACGGTTGCTTCTGGAACCTGCTTTACTCCAAAGGTGTAAAGAGAATCCAATGCCATGCGTACACCTTCGAAGAATTCGTCTAGTCCGTCTTCCATTGCAGACTCAAGAATGCCTTCTTTATTAAGACGACTAGGGTGATCTTCTAGATTACTGATAATATGTTCAGGCTGTATACGCATGATTTTTCCTTAGCTAAAGTTAAAGTGAAACTCTTGTGAGTACAACAAGTTGCCTGGTTGGTCCTCACTGTTTAATAATTTTAACACCATTTCTGGTAGATGTCTACCATATTTTTCTAAAAATTCTTCTCTGGGAAGATTTTCTGCGCCCCTAGCGTAAAAGGACCCAAACTTTTCTACAAAGATTCTAGCCGCAATTAATTTCTTGCTATATTTTAAACGACCCATCCAGCCGTTAAGCTCTGATGGAGCTTCTGCGTAGTCGTCCCCAGAGGGATAGGCCCTAGTAACTAGCAAACATATTGTTCGTCCTTCGCCTGTTGCAAAATAATCACATACTACAAATTGGTATAATTCTTCAGTCATTGTCTTCTTCCCATTCCATTGGTACCCAACCTAATTCTTTCAGGTCAGCTTTAATTTCTTCAGAAACTACACCCTCTGGTACATAACTCTTAACACCGTCGATATCTCCATTGCCCAATCCCTCTCCTATGCCGGAGCAGTACCAATCAATGTAATCGCCCTGTTCTCGCATGTCTGCAATTATGCCGCC
>Ga0194048_10001073_pt1 | contig 13564 bp, 12 predicted proteins | sample JunL225m_MetaG_FD_161685 | JGI IMG/M metagenome (GOLD analysis project Ga0194048, IMG submission 161685) | Anoxic zone freshwater microbial communities from boreal shield lake in IISD Experimental Lakes Area, Ontario, Canada - Jun2016-L222-5m | ecosystem: Environmental > Aquatic > Freshwater >...
CGCCATAAACGATTCCATGATTCGAGATCATTGATTTCTGAGTACATAAAAAGAATCGGGTCACTTTCAAAGATAGTTATTTTTGCGATTCCTTGACGTTGAATTTCAGCAACCAATTCCGGCCAAACTTCATCATGATATTTTTTATACATCGCAAGACCACCTGGCTGAAGACGCATCATGAACGCTTTTCTAATCATTTTTTGTTCCCCTTAGTAAGTTATTGGTAAACGATACGGCTGCGCCGGTACAAGCCACTAGGGGTTTTTAGAGGGGGTTTTGAGCGCTCACAGCGGTGGTAATCTTGGCCCGCTCTCATCCCATGGCGGGTTGCCCGAGCGGCCAATGGGAGGGGACTGTAAATCCCCCGGCTCTGCCTTCGAAGGTTCAAATCCTTCACCCGCCACCAGCCCAACCTCATAGTTCAAGTAGCCTTATTCATTAAGTAGCTGAACTGATGCAGTGAAGAGGTGAGCGATTGTGAGCCTAAAAAAGTTAGCGATAGCCCTACTTACTGCGAGCCTGCTGATTTCGTTACAAACAACCGCAACGGCTGATGTTGCGCAGACAATTGATGAACAATGGGAAGGTGCAGATTCTACAAAGCCTGGTCAATATGGAATTTTAGTCCAGCAATCTGCCGAGCTATTGCGATTTTCTTCTTTTTTAATTTCATTGGATGGCAGTCAAGACAAGGTGGAGAGAATAACTTCTTGTAAATCTTATACCGACCCGCTGTGCGAAAAAACAGTAACTCAAAAAATTAGTGCCAACTTGCAACCATGCAGTGAGAAAATTACAAGCGAGTGCGTAAGTAATATGTTTGCTAGAAACGCAGCGGGTAAAGATTTAAAAGTAATTTATGATGGGCCGATTGAAAGTCTAGATAATTATGATTTCGCAGGGGATTCGACAAAAGGATTACCGACGGGTGGGTCGCCATTAATTTTTTCTGTACCTGAGGCTCCGCACGCTGGTGGAGACAAGTACATGCTAAAAGTTGAAATGCAGGGGAACGGAAATGGCGTTCACAAATATGAGTTTAATCGAACGAGGGCTGGCATTTTTCCAGTAACAATCACTTCAGGTAATTTTTATCCCAGCAGAGTTTCCATAAATGCTCCGAGATACACCTCTTACGGCGAGACTAACGGAGACGGTATTGATCCTGGTTGCCAATTTGCCACAACTACTAAGTGTTTAAAAATTCAAGCATTTCCGGAAGGATTCGCTTTCGGGTTTAGTGCCAAATTCAAAAATTCTTTAACAGGTTGGTGGCATGGACGGTTTAAAACCCCTGAAATCACAAGTGAGATTAAAGATGGGTTGATGAATTTTTCAGTAATTGCTAACCCGATAAAAGTTCCAACGGTTTTTGGCTGGGTTGATACCGCTTCACTGCCAGAAGATTTGAAACTTCGATATTCTAAAACACCAAGATATGGCGCCAGTTATTTTGGGCCAGTAAATGGAGATTTGGCGAAGATCTCAGTATTAAATGACACAAATTCGGTTTTTACTGATGACACTTTGGCAGAGTTAAAAAGTTGGTTACCACTGCTCGGGGATCGTGCTGTTGCGATGCCTTCTGCTTGGGCTATATCAACAATTGATGGTGATGCTAAGGGCGATGTTGAAAGATGCACAAAACTTGAGAGTGGCATTGCTGGATTAGTAACCACAAATGCATCTATGTATTCATCTGGACCTCCGGTGTTTAACACCGATTCGCAATCTTTAGAGTACAAAGTAGCTGCGCCACATTTAACTTCTACGGGCGAAGATTTACTTGGAAGTTATGACTTAGTTATGAACTCACAAGTAGCCCGATGCATGTACGGTTTTTCTAAAGCACCGCTTAAAGCCTCAATCTCAGTTGTAAGTACATCAGAGAAGACAACCGTAGAAACTAGTGTCTTAAATGAAAGTAATGGGTTTATCAGGTTATCTGCAAATGGTTTTCATTATTCACAACCCACAATTCAAGTTAAGTTAACTCAGGAGAAAGTTATTGAGCCGGTAGTGACAACTACAACTGTTACTGAACCAGTTAAACAGGCAGTTGCCAAAAAAGTTGTGAAAAAAGTTGTCAAAACTATTACCTGCACTAAAGGAAAGTTAACGCGGAAAGTCACCGGTACGGCTCCAAAATGCCCGGCTGGATATCGGTCGAAGTAATAAATTCCTAGTTAAGTTCCCAAGAGTCTTGCGCGACCCTAAGTAAAGGTAGATTTTTTCCATCGTCGGTCCTAAAAATTAGTTGTGTTAAAACTGTTTTTCCACCTATTTGTTCAGGGTTTACTGCCCTTACTTCCACTTTTTTAGAAAACCATTTCCCAGTTACGCAATCGGGTTTGCAATCATTGGCCATGTAAGTTCCAGTTGCAGTACCTTCGGTTGATCCCCAAATCTTCCACTCTAAATTGTTAATTACAACTCCGGCATCAGCGCAATAAGTAGTTAATGATTCTGGCTTGAAATCAACCAATCCACAATTTTTAATGTAAACCTGCTCTGATGTGGCGCTATTAATGTAAGTAAAAGCCCCTGCGACTAAACCAATAATAGTTAGCAGAATAACAAACCAACCTTTTGAGTTTTTTAACTCAGTAAAGTTGATCATCAATAAAGGGTACCTTTCTAACCTTCTGAGTACTGGATTACCTCAAATGCGCTAAAGCCATCAGGATGTTGTGAACTCATTTCACAAGGCTGATTGGCATGGCTCATAGTTACAGGGCAACTGGAGGATGAGCTAGATCAGATCGGGGTCAGCCGGGATCGCTTTCAGGCTTTGGTGGTTGTGGTCGGCTGAGCGCTCATGCCTTTTGCGTATCTGTAATTCAACCTTTCGGATCGCCTCATCAAATGCGGCCAGGTCATTGAAAGCCGCAGCTTCTGCTCGCAGCAAAGGACCGGCACCATGCGAAGTGATTATGACGGTGTGCGAGCGTTTGCCTTGGCTTGGATTTCCTTCATGAATTATCTCAACCTCAATGCGATCAACTTTTACATGAAGTCGTTGCAACGAATTGATTTTTTCAGTGGCTAACTTTTTAAAATCTGCCGCGATCGCGGCTTTTCGAGTGTGAAAGATAATTTCCAAATTAATCAGCCCTCCTTCAAGGAAGTTATCTCCAATGTAGCCCCCTATTGGCAGTTCCGTAATATCGAAAATTAGGGGAGGTCAGGAATGTCGGCTATCTCTCATATATTGAGCCAAAAGCCGCTGACCTGCGGAAATACTTTTCCACAGGTTAATTTTAGGGAAACTCACAGAGAAAAAAGGCCATTTAGATTTGACCGCTAAGGGGCATAGTTTGGGATGGTAGAGCCTTCCCCCCACCAAATCGCCATGAAAATTGGCGGCTAGACCAGGGCGTTGTCCGGCAAAGGTCGGATATCGAGAAGCAGACCGAGCAATTAGGAAGCAGGAGGTGTGAAAGATGCGCAGCAATGTTGCCCGCGGATTAGTTTTTGCACTTTTGCCGACCCTCCTATTCACTGCTCCAGCAATTGGTGATGAAAGTTCACCTACCCAAGTTTTAACTAATGCATCTTCCTCGGAGTTAATCGCTCCATCTGCAAATTTAAATGTCGAGCCAGGTGACTTAACGGGTTCTTCCGAACTGACCCAGGTTGCAGTCGAACAGCTTCCGGCCCCAGCCTTGCTAATTTTGGCTGAAGTGATGAGCGCTAGCCGACTTTCGGCCTTCACTATCGCAAGTGCTGCCAACACCTTGAGCCTGGTCGAAAAGGCCAAGAGCCCGAATGGAGCTCGGGCCGTGGCCGAGGTCATGGCTAAAGCTAAATATGGGTGGGGTACAGCTCAATTCTCTTGTCTAAACCGACTCTGGACCCGCGAGAGTATGTGGAATTACCGCTCTCGGAACAAACAGTCAGGGGCGCATGGAATTCCGCAGGCTCTTCCCGCCACAAAGTACGAAACGATCGGGTCAGATTGGCGCACCAACCCAATTACCCAAATGAATTGGGGATTGAAGTACATCAAGGTCCGTTATCAAACCCCATGCAAAGCCTTAAATATTTTTTATCGTAAAAATTGGTATTAGCACAAAACTTCAGAGCGAAAATTATTCGGGACGTTTGCCAATTGAAACTGTAGTTTGACGTTCAGCGAAGAAATCATTTCCTTTATTATCAACAACAATAAATGCTGGAAAATCTGCAATCTCAATTTTCCAAATAGCTTCCATTCCTAAATCTTCATAATCAAGAACTTCAACTTTCTTAATGCAATCTTGGGCCAACCTTGCTGCCGGACCACCAATGGATCCTAAATAAAATCCACCATAAGTTTTGCAAGCATTTGTGACTGCGGCTGATCGATTGCCTTTTGCCAACATAATCATGGAGCCACCTGCTGCTTGAAATTGGGCGACGTATGAATCCATGCGCCCGGCAGTGGTTGGGCCAAAAGAGCCAGATGCAAAACCTTCAGGAGTCTTGGCTGGACCTGCGTAATAGACTGCGTTATTGAGAATGTAATCAGGAAGTGGTTTACCAGAATCCAATAACTCTTTTAATTTTGCGTGAGCCAAGTCGCGTGCGACAACTAAGGTGCCACTGAGTGAAAGCCGAGTTTTAACTGGATATTTTGAAAGTTCAGCAAGAACTTCCTTCATTGGTCGATCTAGATTTATCTTTACTACGTCATCATCAAGATGTTGGTCAGTCGTTTCTGGCAAAAACCTTGCTGGATCTCGCTCTAACTTCTCAATAAAAATGCCCTCTTTGTTGATTTTTGCCAAAGCTTGGCGATCTGCAGAACAGGAAACCGCAATAGCAATTGGAAGTGATGCACCATGGCGAGGCAAACGCACGACACGGACATCGTGGCAGAAGTATTTGCCTCCGAATTGGGCGCCAATACCAATTCTGGTGGTGAGATCAAGAACTTGAGCCTCTAATTCAATATCTCTAAAGGCATGTCCAGTTTTAGCATCACCTTGCAATGGAAGTGAGTCTAAATATTTAGTACTTGCTAACTTAGCGGTCTTCACAGTGTGCTCGGCACTAGTTCCACCAATAACAATTGCTAAATGGTAAGGAGGGCAAGCTGAGGTTCCGAGAGAAACTAATTTATCTTCTAACCAATTCATAAATGATGTTGGATTCAGAATCGCTTTAGTCTCTTGGTACAAAAATGATTTATTTGCGCTTCCGCCACCTTTCGCTATGAAGAGAAATTGATACTCATCTGGGTGCAAAGTATCTGCACCAATTTCAATTTGGGCCGGTAAATTTGAACCAGTATTTTTCTCTTCCCATACAGTGACAGGTGCCAGTTGTGAGTAGCGCAAATTTAGTTTTGTGTAAGCATTGAATACTCCTCGGGAGATTGAAATCTCATCCCGTTCAGTTGTTAAAACTTGTTGACCTTTCTTTCCCATGACAAGCGCAGTTCCGGTGTCTTGGCACATAGGCAAAATTCCACCGGCAGAAATATTTGCATTTTTTAACAAATCTAATGCGACGAAACGATCATTGGCAGAGGCATCTTTATCATCAATAATATTTCTAAGTTGTTGCAAGTGGGCTGGACGCAAGTAGTGATTAATATCGTGGATTGCTTCTTCGGTAAGTTTTGTTATTGCTTCTGGTGAAACTGTAATAAAGGTACGGCCTGCAGCTTCGACAACTTCAATGCCTTCTTTGCCAAGAAACCGATATTCACTTTCATCTGGCCCAATCGGTAGCAGGTCTGAGTAATGAAATTCGGGAGCCATGTGTATAAGAATACGCTCTTTTTAGCGGCCTCACCTGCTGCTAATTACTCGCCTCATCTAATCTTTTCTTGGCGGTTTCGAGCCAGGTGTTACAGATTTTTGCTAGTTGCTCGCCACGTTCCCACAAAGCAAGTGATTCCTCTAGTGAGGTACCACCAGCTTCAAGTTCGGCAACTACCTTCGCAAGTTCATCGCGAGCAGCCTCATAATTTAATTCTTTAGCAACTTTCTTCTCAGCCATTACTTCCCTTTCTTATTCGTTTGGTTCTCACTTGCAGATTTACTTTGATCTTGCTTAGTTATTTGTGCACCAATTTCACCTTTTGCTAAACGAAGATGTACCAATTCGCCAACCTTCACATCATTTGGGCTGCGTACTAAATCGCCATTACCCTTTTGAATAACTGCATAACCTCGATCAAGAGTGGATTGTGGAGATAGGGAACGGACTCGCGCTCGTACCTCTTTGAGTTCAGTCCGAGCCTCTTGCAAAATCGCTTTAAAGGATTTTCGGGAGCGATTTAATAATTGAATAGTCACTTCGGCTCTCGTGCTGATTAACACTTGCGGATCTTTTAAAACTGGCCGCGAAGAAAGTGCAGAAATTTTCTGAATCTCTAAATCAATTATCGAATTAATTCGCTTATTTAATCTCTGTGTTAGCAAATGGGTACGTTCCGCCTCTTCATCAAGGCTAGGTACAACTCTTTTTGCTGCATCAGTCGGAGTTGATGCGCGGAAATCAGCAACAAGATCCAATAATGGGCAATCTTGTTCATGGCCAATTGCACTCACAATTGGAGTCTTAATAGTTGCAACTAATCTGATTAATGATTCGTCTGAAAAAGGAAGCAAATCTTCAAAAGATCCGCCGCCTCTAGTGATGATAATGACATCAACTTCGCTGTCTTTCGCTAATTCTTTTAGCGCTTGCGAAACTTCCACAACAGCCTGACTTCCCTGGACCGCAACTTCCTTAATTTCAAATGCCATGCCGGGCCATCTACGCAATACATTTTCAACAACATCTTTTTCAGCTGCACTAGCGCGCCCACAAATTAAGCCAATCTTTCGTGGCAGAAATGGCAAATCTTTTTTACGGTCTAATGCAAACAATCCTTCACTTGCCAGTAATGTTTTAAGTGCTTCTAAGCGTGCAAGTAATTCACCAATTCCGACTTGTCGAATTTCCCGGGCCATAAGTGAAAGAGTTCCGCGCACCGCGTACCAATTCACTTTTGCGTAAGCAACAATCCTTGCATTTGGCGGAAGTGGTTCACCATTCTCAAGAAGTGATCTGTGGCAAGTTACCTGTAACGAGATATCAGCGCTCGTATCTTTCAACCTAATAAATGCCATCGCCGAACCAGGGCGCAAAGTTACTTCGGCCACTTCGCCTTCGACCCAGACAGCTCCAAGGCGACCTAAGTAATCGCCAATTTGTTGCGAGACTTCTCGCACGGTGAGCACGTTAAGGTCAGATGATTGGGCTAAATCATCACCCCGGTCGAGTTGTTCGTCGCTCACTCGATAAGCGTATCTGGGCGTGGCCACAATATGATTGGAAGATGAGTCCGGTGGTCGAAACAGTCGCAAGTAAAAAAGTACTACTTGCTGCCCCACGTGGATATTGCGCTGGCGTTGATCGAGCCGTTGTCACAGTCACAAAAGCACTAGATCTTTACGGTGCGCCTGTGTACGTGCGAAAACAGATTGTCCACAACATCCATGTAGTCCAAACACTTGAAGCGCGAGGCGCGATCTTTGTTGATGAAACAGATGAAGTTCCTGAGGGTGCGACTGTAATTTTTTCAGCTCATGGTGTTTCACCTGCGGTGCATGAACAAGCTGCAGCAAGATCACTAAAAACTATTGATGCAACCTGTCCACTAGTTACTAAGGTTCATCATGAAGTGCGCAGATTTGCATCTGAGGATTACCAAATACTTTTAATCGGTCATGAAGGACATGAAGAAGTGGAGGGCACGGCTGGTGAAGCGCCAGATAGCGTGCTCTTGATTGATGGCTTAACTGATGTTGAAAAAGTTGTGGTTAAAGATGAAAGTAAATTGATTTGGCTTTCGCAAACAACTTTAAGTGTTGATGAAACCATGCAAACTGTCGATGCACTTAAGAAACGTTTCCCATTGCTTCATGCACCACCAAGTGATGACATCTGTTATGCAACTCAAAACCGACAGTTAGCAGTAAAAGAGATAGCCGAGAAATGCGATTTGTTGCTCGTTGTGGGCTCGACCAATTCCTCAAACTCGGTTCGCTTAGTTGAGGTCGCATTAGAGTCAGGATCACAAGCGTCATATTTGATTGATTATGCCTCGCAGGTTAAAGATGAGTGGTTTGTTGGAGTAAATACTGTTGGCGTAACAAGTGGTGCATCAGTTCCCGAGATATTGGTAGAAGATTTATTAGTAGAGTTAAAAAAACGTGGATTTGGAGATGTCGAAGTTATTACCAAGATGGAGGAGCATTTGCTCTTTTCCTTGCCTGTCGAACTTAGGAAAGATCTGCGCGCTGCGCAGGTTTAATCTCTTTAAGATAGTAAATAGCCCAACCAATTATCGTTACTAATACTAAATATGGAGCCAATCGGGCAAGGGAAGTTATTAAGGCGATTCCTAATTTAGTTGGTGCAATTCCTTTTCCGCCAACTGTTGCCAAAGTGAAGAGCAAAGTGGAAGTTAGCGTGATTGGTAACCAAACTACTGCAGTAAATAAAGTGCCTTTTCGGCCAATATTGATTGCAGCGTAAAGCAAGAACCAAAGGGTCAATCCGGTGAAAATCGAAGGCTCATCACCAAAGAAAATTTCAATTGTAGAAACAAAAAAGATAAATAGGATTTGCATCGCGATTATTCCAGGCGTTGTTAACCCACGCCCTTGCACTTTGGGCAAGTTCTCTAGCCCTTGCACTTTGGGCAAGTTTAAATTCTTGGGAAGATTAATTTTCATTCTGCATCACTACTTTCATTCTCAAAATCTAACTCATTCATAACTGAACTCTCGAGCGCTGCACTGCTTTTTATCTGTCGAACTTCGCTGTCAATATCAACGATTTCACCTATGGTTCTAGTTGAAGGTGCTCCTAATTTAATCATCTTGCGAGCCGGTACCATCAAATGATTCTCAGAGGTTGCAACCAAATCATTAAATGCTCGTTCACTTGATTTGATTCGCTCACCAAGCACCTCTATTTTTTCATGAACTTTGCCAATTCGTTTTAATAATTTTCCAGCTAATTCGCGAATCTCTTCAGCATTTTGTGCAAGATCTTGGCGATCGTAGCCATATCGAATTGTGCGAAGCAGGGCCAGCATTGTTGTTGGAGTAGCGATGACAACATTTTTTGCAAAAGCTTTTTGCAACAGCAGCTCATCTGCTTGCAACGCTTCAGAAAGAATTGATTCAAAAGGAACAAAGAGAACAACAAAGTTTGGAGAACTTCCACCTTCTTGATACTCCCGTTTTGCGAGTGCATTTATATGACCGACTAGATCTTCAGTATGAGCTTTCATTAAACGTGCGCGTTCAACTAAATCTTCGGTTATGGAACCTTCATAAAATCTTTCAAATGGAAATTTTGAGTCAACAAATATTTCAGTTCCGCCAGGCATCAAGATCTTGACATCAGGTCTAGTAATTTCACCACCGGAATTTTTATAAGATTGCCGCTCGAAGTGAATGCCCTCTTTTAGATCAGCACCTTCTAACAACATTTCAAGTTGGGCTTCACCATATTGACCGCGGGTTTGCGATTTGCTCAATGCTCCAGCTAATTTTGCAGTTTCGCGTACAAGTGAATCATTTTGTTTTCCCATATTTTCGATCTGTTCAAACATGGCACTATTTGATTTCGTGACATTTAATTGCAGATCTTGCGCTTGAGTTGAGAGCACCTGCATCTGTGCGGTCACTGCTTTTAATGATTCATCTAAACGGATTGCCCGCTCGCCCTCGCCCTGCAACTGTTTATTTTGGGACTGCAAAAGTGCAATCTGACCATTTAATGCGCTGGCTTCGGCTGGGGTTAAACCGGTATCTGTGCTAGATCTTTGTCGACGCTGGGCCAGCAAATACCCCAACGCGATCCCCAGAGTTGCCCCAATGAGAAGGGCGATCACTGATATCCAAAGCTCCATGAGCACATCGTGGCAGGAAGGGGTGACAAAGCCCCGTAGGCTCTACTCCTCGTGAGCCTATCCATCGGAATCGTCGGTCTGCCAAATGTGGGTAAGTCGACCCTTTTTAACGCGCTCACCAAAAACCAGGTCTTGGCGGCGAATTACCCCTTTGCCACGATTGAACCCAATGTTGGGGTGGTCGGCGTTCCAGATGAGCGTTTGGCGCAGCTGGCAACTGTCTTTAGCTCTGAAAAATTAATCCCTGCAGCAGTCTCATTTGTTGATATTGCCGGCATTGTGAAAGGGGCTTCAGAAGGTGCTGGTCTTGGCAACAAGTTTCTTGCCAATATCCGCGAAGCAGATGCGATCTGCCAAGTTGTTCGAGTTTTCAGTGATGGCGATGTTGTACACGTAGATGGACGAGTCGATCCAGTTTCAGATATCGAAACTATCAACACCGAACTTGCGCTCGCCGATTTACAAACTCTTGAGAAAGCAATTCCAAGATTAGAAAAAGAAGTTCGCTTACAAAAAGAAAAAATTGTGGAATTAGAAGAAGCAAAAAAAGCAGAAGAACTTTTAGGTGCTGGGAAATTAATTTCAGCAAGTAATTTAGATCAAGAAGCGTTGCGTCCGTTGCAATTGTTAACTGCGAAACCATTTATTTATGTCTTTAATGTTGATGCTGCCGAACTTGGTGATGAAGAGTTAAAGAAAAAATTACAAGCAATGATCGCGCCAAGTGAAGCAATTTTCTTAGATGCAAAAACCGAAGCAGAGTTAGCAGAATTAGATGAAGCAGATGCACTCGAACTTTTGCAAAGCATTGGAATGGAAGAGCCTGGTTTAGCGACACTTGCTCGCGTTGGTTTTGAAACACTTGGATTACAAACTTACTTAACTGCCGGGCCGAAAGAAGCCAGAGCATGGACAATTCATAAAGGCGATACGGCTCCGATTGCAGCTGGTGTGATTCACACGGACTTCCAAAAAGGCTTTATTAAGGCCGAAATAATCTCTTTTGCTGATTTAATTTCCGCAGGAACCATGGCCGAGGCACGTTCACGCGGCAAAGTTCGGATGGAAGGTAAAGAGTATGTAATGGCCGACGGCGATGTCGTCGAGTTTAGATTTAACGTTTAACACCAATAAATATAACTAGATATAACTAGATATATCAACCGAGAAAAGAAACGAGCAGAGTTGTGAAATTACGCGATGACTTACGGAATATTGCCATTATCGCCCACGTCGATCATGGAAAGACCACGCTGGTTGACGCGATGCTTTGGCAATCCGGCGCTTTTGCTGCATATAAAGAGCAGACGGAGGGTAATGACCGGGTCATGGACTCGATGGATCTTGAGCGCGAAAAGGGAATCACCATTCTCGCAAAAAACACCGCAATTAAACGTGGCGATCGCACAATCAACATTATTGATACGCCGGGCCACGCAGATTTTGGTGGCGAAGTAGAGCGCGGTCTTGAAATGGTTAATGGAGTTCTGCTTCTTGTTGATGCATCTGAAGGCCCACTGCCACAAACCCGTTTCGTACTTCGTAAAGCACTCTCAAAAAATCTGCCAGTTATTTTGGTTATTAATAAGGTAGATCGTCCAGATGCGCGTATTGCAGAAGTTGTAGATGAAACTTATGAACTTTTCTTAGATCTTGATGCAACTGAAAAACAGATTGATTTCCCAATTATTTATGCATGTGCAAAAGCTGGTCGTGCCGGAACTGCGCGTCCTGAAAACGGCACCATGCCGGAAGATGAAAACCTAGATGCACTGTTTGAAACAATTTACGCAGCAATTCCAGCACCAAGTTATAACGAAGGCGCTCCACTTCAGGCACAAGTTACCAACCTTGATGCATCTCCATACTTAGGTCGTTTAGCAATCTGTCGTATTCACCAAGGCGAGATCAATAAAGGCCAGCAAGTAGCCTGGATCAAAGTTGATGGAAGTGTTGAACGCGCAAAAGTTGTTGAGTTGCTGATGAATAACGGTTTAGATCGAGTACCTGTTGAAAAAGCTGGCCCTGGTGACATCATCGCAGTGGCTGGTTTCGAGACAATCACAATTGGCGAATCATTAACTGATCCTGAACATCCAATTGCACTTCCACTTATTACAGTTGATGAGCCAAGTATTTCGATGACCATCGGAATTAATATTTCTCCACTTGCCGGACAAAGTGGCAAGAAGTTAACTGCGCGTTTAGTAAAAAACCGACTTGACGCAGAGTTGATTGGAAATGTTTCACTTCGTTTATTGCCAACCGAACGTCCTGATGCTTGGGAAGTTCAAGGGCGCGGTGAATTACAGCTTGCAGTATTAGTAGAAATTATGCGCCGTGAAGGTTTTGAATTAACTGTTGGAAAGCCACAAGTTGTTACTAAAACAATTGATGGAAAATTGCACGAACCGATGGAGCGTTTAACAATTGATGTTCCAGAAGAGTTCCTTGGTGTTATCACCCAATTAATGGCGAGCCGAAAAGGCCGTATGGAACAGATGACTAATCATGGAACTGGATGGATTCGTCTTGATTTCTCTGTGCCATCACGTGGATTAATTGGATTCCGTACTGAATTCTTAACAGAAACTCGCGGTACCGGACTTTTGCACCACGTCTTTGATGGTTACGAACCATGGCAAGGTGAAATTCGTACCCGGCCAACTGGTTCACTAGTTGCAGATCGACGTGGAATGGTTACCTCGTATGCACTTTCATCATTGCAAGAACGCGGAACAATATTTGTTGAGCCAGGTTCTGAAGTTTATGAAGGAATGATTGTTGGCGAGAATGCGCGCAATGAAGATATGGATGTCAACGCAGTGCGTGAAAAGAAGTTAACAAATATGCGTGCATCTGGATCTGATGATGCAGAACGCTTAGTTCCACCGAAGCATTTGAATCTAGAACAAGCACTTGAATTTTGCCGTGAAGATGAGTGCGTTGAAGTAACGCCGGCAACAGTTCGAATCCGCAAAGTTATCTTTGATCAAAACGAGCGCGGTCGACTTACCTCGCGCGCTAAGAAGCGGGATTAAGGTTTAAAGGCTCTCCAGCCGCTTTACGCTGGATTGCTGGGAATTCAGAAGGTACTTATAGATAGGCGCGGACTAAAACGCGCCTATGACCACCACTGTCAGGTGGCTCGGCTTGAATAAGCCCGTGGCCAATTTAAAGCTAATTCGTGATCCCGGCATTAACCCGGGTCAACGGTTGGAACTATCTGTTGAGCAGCAATCTGTGGTCGCTCATCGAGGTTCGCCACTGCTGGTTTTAGGTGGTCCCGGAACTGGCAAAAGCGCATTAATGATTGAAAGAGCGCTTTCATATATTGAAGAAGGAATCGATCCAAATCAAATTTTATTACTTACTTTTGATCGGGAAAGAGCGACCGAATTAAATGACTCAATAGTTGCTCATATTCCAAAAAGTATTAACGGTGCAATTGTAAAAACAATTCCAGCATTTGCATTTGGATTGTTAAGAGCACATGCTGCACAAAATGGGAAAAAACCACCAACTCTTTTTTCAGGCGCTGAGCAAGATTTTTACATTAGAGAATTATTAGGCCCGTCCGTAATTTCAAATTTAGCTGGATGGCCAGAGGAGTTATTAGCAGCCGTAATGACTGGTGCATTTGCTCGCGAAATGCGT
>Ga0194048_10001074_pt1 | contig 13559 bp, 20 predicted proteins | sample JunL225m_MetaG_FD_161685 | JGI IMG/M metagenome (GOLD analysis project Ga0194048, IMG submission 161685) | Anoxic zone freshwater microbial communities from boreal shield lake in IISD Experimental Lakes Area, Ontario, Canada - Jun2016-L222-5m | ecosystem: Environmental > Aquatic > Freshwater >...
ATTGGGCTGATCGGTGCGGAAATTATGCCTCTCTTGCCAGTCTCGGCAAAGAGTGGTGTTTATCTCAAAGTGCAGACAGCCGATGCTGATCTCTTGAACGCTGATGCGGCCAAGCGGAACGCTGGTTCTGAATACGCTCGTGCGGTGCGGAAATTCACTTCCGATACCTACGATTGTATCGAAACCGGATTGGAAGAGTTGATTGACGATTCGTTCCGTTCGGATGCAAACCGCTTCTTCTCGCTCGAAGCTGAAACTGCAAAGTTCTTGCTCCGTCAGGTTAAGCTCTCCCACGAAAAGCGGGTGGCTGACTTGCTCTGGGCAACAACTACCCCATTCACCACGGCTGATGTTAGCCCAACGGCTAACTACACCGAGGCTAACTTGGCAACCATCAACGCCCCTGCCGATGTTGCGGCTGGCAAATTGGCTCTCAACAAGCTGGGTTACGAGGCCAATGCGGTGATTATGTCTGCCAATGTTTATGAGCGGGTTCGTCGGACGACCCTCTTGCAGAATCAATTCTACGGAGTTGTTTCTAATACTGGTGGACGCTTACTTGATGAAAAACAGATTGCACAAGCGTTTGGTGTGGACAATGTCTACATTGGTCGTGCGGCTTACAACACAGCAAACAAGAACAAAAGCTACTCTGGCTCGTTCATTGTTCCAGACACCAAGATTGTTGTTGCCAATGTGGCAACTGGTCAGTTCACCGCTGGTGGATTGGGACGCACCTTGGTCTGGTCTGATGACGCTCCCGGTGGTTTCGTCTCCGAGAGCTATCGTGACGAAGCTCGTCGCTCCAATGTCCTCCGTGTTCGTATGAACACAGCGGAGAAAGTCATTGATGCGAACGCCGCCGTCCGTATCACCACGACTTACAGCTAAAGATTGGTTGGTTGATTCCTCTGAAATGGGGGGAGGGCGAAAGCTCTCCCCCCTTTTCTTTGACACAAGCACAATAAAACTATGGCAGACCTGTCTAATTCTGAGCCTTATTACGATCAAATTTCTCACGCCGCTAGACCCGGCACGCAGTATGTAACCACAACCGCAAGCTCGGTTACTGGAACATTTGCTGGCCTAGTCGCTATCACGGAAACCAAGTTCTACTCAATCACATCGACTGTTACTGGAATGAGTGCGATTGCAAATACAACTCTGGCTAGTGCAACGACCATTCCTGCCGGTGCTTATATTGCTGGGGATGTTTCTAATTTCAGAATCCATTCTGGTGTAGTCCTAGCAATCGGAGACTAATATGGCTCGTTACGGCTACGGAATGTCCGTAAGCGGTACTAGAAGGTCTGTTGTAGCTAGTTCTGGTGGTGGAACACCATTCTCCCCAGCCGATTTAACTAACTTATCTCTATGGCTGAAAGCTGACGCAGGCGTTACTCTTTCTGGCTCAAATGTAACCGCTTGGGCAGATCAAAGTGGGAATGGGAAAAATATGACTTCCGATATTGCTCCAACTTTTGTAAGCAACGCAAAGAATGGGAAGCCTGCTCTTGCATTTGACGGGAGCAGAATGATTGGGCCGGGCATTTTTACTGGATCAGCAAACAGGACAATGTTTGTTGTTTATTACACGGACAATGAAGAACAAATATCCAACACCATTTGTGGACAGAACAATCTTTCAGCAAGTGACGCAGGTACGTTCTTTATGATGCAGGCAAGGAACGACGGGATAAACTCAAGCCCATATTTCGCCGGATATTCGCAAGACCTTTATGGGACACCTTATGAAAATAATGTGTGGAAAATTGCATCGGTGGATTATGAAAGTGGTTCGGGAAATACAAGCCTTTATTGGAATGCAGATAATTCCAATTCAGACACGCTTACTTTAGACACATACAATTCTGGAAATTGTTTTACTATTGGATGTTTTTATGACCCAATAGAATTATCTTATTTAGAATTTTTTTATGGCAAATTATGCGAAATTATTGCCTACAATCGAGTTCTTGATGGAACAGAGCGTGGGCAAGTAAATACATATCTAAACACAAAATATGCAATTTATTGAACAACTAAATACATTTAATTGACATCCTTTAGCAGTTAGAAATCCTAGTCTAAATGAAAATCCCCATATCCCTTTACTTAATCGCTGGAAATGAACAAGTTCACATTAAGCGAGTCATTGAATCATTTAAGCCTGTTGCAGAGGAAGTTATTGTTTGTATGGCTAGGGGGTCAGCTACGCCAGACAAAACAGAGGAAATTGCACTTTCGCTTGGAGCTAAAGTCATTCACTATAAAAATAAAAAAACTGATTGGCCTCATATAGACGATTTTGCCTCTGCTAGAAACACAGCCCTTGATGCGTGCAAAAATGAGTGGTCTTTCTGGGTGGATGCTGATGACATAATGGCAGAGGGAGGGGAAAAGATTTTAGAGGATGGGTTAGAACAAGCAGAAAAAGTAGGGGCTGAAATTGTTTGCTTTAGATATTTAGTCGAGAACGCAGGTCTAAATCCTATTCGAGAGATGGCCTTACGAAAGGGATGCGGCAGATGGAGAAACAGAGTTCACGAAGCTCTTGAACCAAACGATAGTAGCAAACTATTAGCGATTGATAAAGTGCTACGGATTCATCGCCCACTTACCAGCAAGGAAGATTCCGCTAGCAGAAACCATCGCATTTTAGCTGATGAATTAACTTCCACTCCATTTAATCTTTATTACCAGCACCAAGAATTTTTCTTGAGGGGTCAAGTAGATAAAGCAATTGAAGTTGGAGAAAGGGCATTAGTATTTTCAGATTTAGACGAAACCCTCAAATATGAACTCCTTTGCAATCTTGGCAGATGCTCGCCCAACGAGAAAAGATTCAGATATTTGGGAGAAGCGATTGCAATAAATCCCATTCGCAGAGAAGCCTATTTTTATTTAATGGCAGAGTATTCCGCAAGGGGCGATTGGCCGAAAGCTTGGCATTCCGGAAGGGCTTGTATGGCGATGCCAAGGCCGAATCTTCACTATTGGAATCAAGTTCACGCAATCTACGATTGGCAGGCTCTTGATGGATATCGTATGGCTTGCCTTTGTCATAACCAAAAAGAAGAAGTAACCAAACTAATGAATATGTATCCCAAGCCCAAAATCAGCATTGTTCACGCAACAAAGGGGAGGCCAAACCTAGCATTTCAAAGAAAAATGCAATGGCTTGCATTGGCTAAAGAACCATTGGCAGTTGAGTGGTTGTTTATGGTCGATCACGATGAAGCGGTTGATTACACCCCACACGATGCAAAAAGAGTGAATCCGGGTGGAATTATAAACGCTTGGAACGAAGGAGCAAAAATAGCCAAAAGCGAGGTTATTGTGCAAATGAGCGATGATTGGAGTCCTCCGAGATACTGGGATGCCCTAATTTTGAGCAAGATCGACAATCTAGAGGCCGAAAGGGTGCTGGCAGTATCAGATGGCTTACGAACCGATAAACTGCTTTGTATGGCCATCCTAACGCAAAAGAGGCTACGCAAGCAAGGTGGGTATATGTTCCACCCAGACTACCAAGAGTCGGACGGCATTTACAGCGATAACGAGTTCACGGACAGAGCCTATGCCGATGATGTAGTAATTGAGGCAAAGGACTTGATCTTTCAACACGAGAATCCCATGTTTTCCGGAGGCAACCCAGATGACCTACTGAAAAACCACAATAAACCAGAATTTTACGAAAAAGGAAAAGCAATCTATGAAAAACGCAAAGCAAATAATTGGGTGTAGGAAATCAAAAAAGGCAGAGAATACCAAGGGGCTTGGTATAATTAGATTTGGTAAGTCTCGCCCCGACCCCACAAAATATGTGAAGGTTGATATTACCTATGACGAAAAAGCAGAGAAAGATTTGTATGAGTGTGGAATGCTTGCGTTGAAGCACGACAAGGAAGCAGTTATTCAATATGTGATTGTTAAGGCTCTTACTAGATACGCAAAATGCAAGAAATAAGCATTAACGACTCCTTTGGCCAAGCCCTTGCAAAATATAGCGAGGGGCTTGAGGTTGGGCTAGAGATCGGGGGAGGAACTGGGGACGGCTCAACTCAATGTATCAGAACCAAAAAGCTATTCAGCATTGAGAACCACCCAGACCGCATAGGCCGTCACTCGATGAACCTATCTGCAAGAGGTGGTGTTGCCATCAACGGCACAGCAACTCTATCAAAGCTTTGGATGAACAAGAACGATATTGAGGAGTTCTACCGAACTACAAAAACAAACCTTAACCAATACCCTATGGAAATAATCCTAGGCTGGCACAATGTCTGTCTAGAGACTGCCTTTCCATATTCAACCAACGCCATCGAGGACATTCACTTTGAGCATAATGTGGACTTTAACCTTGTGCTGATTGATGGTTCTCCTTTTTCTGGTGAGGCAGAGTTGCGTTGTGTTCGTCCTTTTCTAACAGAAAAAGCAATCATCGCCCTAGACGATGTAAATGACATTAAGAACCACGCCAACTACCACAAGCTAAAGGGATTTGCTAAATTGCTCTGGGAGGATTGGTCTGTTCGTAATGGCGCGGCTATCTTTAAGTTATGCTAACAATCTTCACCATCGTTCTTAATGGGATGCCATTCATTGAAAAGCATCTTGCCGAGTTTCAAAAGCTCAAAATTCCTTGGCAATGGCGAATTGTGGAGGGGGTAGCCGAGCCTCTGGGATGCACCCGCTGGTGCAAGCAAGTTCCCGACAAATGGCACAAGAATTTCAAGAGCATAGACGGCACGCACGAATATCTCCGAAGCATTCAAGGCGGGAATGTTATTGTTCACAATCAAGGCAAAGCATTTAGTGGGAAGCTGGAAATGATTCAGCAAGCTCTTTTTAGCGTAGATTCTGGGGTTGTAATGGAGGTAGACGCTGACGAGATGTGGAGGGCAGAACAGATCGAGGGGATTTACGAATGCCTAAAAGGAGCAGAGGATGGGGCAACAATGCAGTTCCATTGCAATTTCTTTGTAGGCGAAAATAAGCGAGTGGTTACAAGGGAAGGATTCGGCTCAAACTGGTATGAATGGATGAGGGCTTGGAAGTGGGGAAAGAATGTTTGCTTTACAAGCCACGAACCCCCTCGCCTAAACATTCAGTCTCGCCTAGTCCCAAGGGGAGTGACAGAAACTTGGGGTCTGGTGTTTGATCACTATGCCTACGCAATCCAGAAACAAGTTGAGTTCAAGGAAGATTTTTATGGATATAAGGGATTGGTAGATGGGTGGAAAGAATTGCAAAAGACGACCGGGCCAGTCAGATTAAACAAATACTTTCATCACCTAAACGACAAGAGCGTAGCCGATGATACCTAAAACAATCAAATACTCGCAGAGGCTAGGAGACATCATTCGTTGCCTACCTGCCTGCAAATATCTGGCCGACCAAGGCCACGAGGTATTTGTAGATTGCCTGCCTCAATATCACGGCATCTTTGAAATGGTTTCTTATGCAAAGGCTGGGAATAAGGGCGATGTGATAGACCTTGAGATTTGGCCTAATAAATATCAAGAATATCGTTTTTCAAACAAGACTTGGACAGAGTTTGTTTATTCACATTCAGCTATCAACAAGGCTGACCCCACTAACATCTTTTTTGATAAATTAGACGATGCGCCCGCCAAGGGATTTCCAGAAGAATACAATATGGTTGCACCATTTGGGATAAGCCAAGGCCATAAGCGTGACCCCCTGCAAATTATTGTTGAGGCAAGAAAGAAGTGCGGGGAAAAAAACTTTTTTGTGCTTTGTCCTCCGGGTATGGAGATCAATGGATTAGCAACCTACACAGCCCCCAATATACCGGAGTTGGCAAGGGCAATTAGAGGAGCTAGTGAGTTTTGGTCAATAGATAGTGGGCAAATGGCGATAGCGGCTGGGGTTAGAAAGGATAAGAGGGTTGCCTATTTTCCTCAAACAAACGAGCCATTCGACAAGGACAATATCTTTATTTGGGATAGTGTAGAGATAAATTGACATAATAGGTGTGTTTATGGCGGGGACTATCGACACAACTTATTTTTCCAACGATCTTACATATATGATTGGAGACTTATACACGGTTGTTACAGGACTCGGCTCAACCGCTGTTTCTGCGGCAATTACTGATCTTACCTATGCCTCAGAACTGGATATTGGGGGTGAGACAATTAAAGCAACTCAAAGCCTAACCGTAAGGGCATCGGCTATTTCTTCACCAGTTACGATTGGTGCGTTAATCACAGTAGGCACGGCAGAAAGAATGATTGCATCCTATCAACAAAGTTCAGACGGAGTTAGCTACACAATCGAGATAGCTGACCCGACAACCTAATGACCTCCATAGAGAGGCAGTTGGAAGAAAGCCTCGCAACCGCCCTAGCCGGGGTTTCTGGGGTTAATATCTACAAAAGCGACACAAAGGGTGCTAGGATACTGCCCAGCATTGTCATTCAATGCTCCATAGGCTCGGAAGAAATTATTCCTTATTCTGGTGTATTCCGTTGCCCAGCGACCATTATCTACGCAACAAGGGCAGACACAACGACTCGGACTGCTTTTGATTCCAAATTTCAAAGCATTCTTCAAGTAATGTATCAAAACCCCAATTTGGCTAGTGTTTTAACCACGGCCACACTCAAGGTCTTTTTAGCAAATGTGACTTCTGAAAGTTCAGATATTAAGTCAGAAAACAGAACTTGGTCAAAAAGCCTATTTTTAGACCTTTCCTGCACAAGCATATGACTACACCCCAGTTTAAGATTGAGGACGCTCTGGCAAGCCTTTTAACGCCAATTTCAGGTCTTAATGTGTTTGTTTCAAATAGAACTGGGTCAAGATTGTTCCCATATGTTACAATTAAGGCTTCTTTGGGCAAACAATATATTGCTCCCTATTCTGGGGTGTTTGAGGTATCGGTAGAAATTAACTATTCAGACTCGGCGGCCAAGGCAACTCAAGCCGACTTTGATGCGACCTATTACAATGTTTTCTCAAGCCTATATTCCCCAACCCTTACCCTAGCCGAAAAGGTGCAAGACAAGGTAACTGATTTGAAGATATTTATGGGCAGAATCACAAGCCAAAGCCCCACAATTCGAGCCGACAAAAGGGCTTGGCAGAGGGGGCTATCCTTGTCTTTTATTGTTACCCCAGACGAAAATGCCGACGGATTGAGGGAGTATGATTTCTCGGACGTTTTTAACAGCTTCTACCTTGGCACGATTTAACAAGGAGTAAGGCTATATGGCGCTTTCTATTTTAGACGGAAACCAAACAGCAACCACCCTTTCAACTATTGTAACGAGTGGACAACATATTCCAGCCCATACGATTGTATCTCTAGGCGCGCAAGCAGTTACAGATATTTCTACCGCAGTTGGCCTATTACAATCCGCAGTTGCAACACAAGGAAGTGTTGCTAATACCGCCTTTGTTAAAATTGGTGGACATACTGGAGCGGCTACAACAGGAAACATAGTTCACGTTTCTTCTGTTGGAGCGATGAAGGTGGATGCGTCTGCCTCAACTCAACCCATCTTTGGCACGGTGGCGGCAAATATATTCGGTCAAGATGGGACTGGAAATCCTGTCAATTTTGAAATAGGAATTGTTGGTGGCGACAATGTAACAAATGCAATTCCAATAGGATTTAATGACGTTATTAACAATTTTTCCATTGTTTCTTCTAACTCACCCCTCCCCGTCTCTGGCACAGTCACGATTGGCTCTATTCCAAATGGAGCATTAACAACTAGATTTGGTTCTATCACTACGGCCAACACGGCATTCGCAACTACGGCGGTCACAAATGCCTCAAGAAAGTATTTAATGATTCAAAATATAGCCTCAACAGTTATCACGGCTGGGATAGGATTTACGCCAACAACAACACAAGGCATTCAGCTTGTCGCTGGGGCAACAATAACTTATGACGGAAATTACATTCCAACTGGTGCGGTTCGTATTTTGTCCTCTGTTACTGCGTCTAACTTTACTGTTTTAGAGGCGTAGTTGAGCTTTATGCCGCTTCTTTTATTTGCGGTTTTCTTGTGTTCCTGCTCGTCACGGCCAGCTAATAATACGGGTCTGCCGAATTACGATATGATGCAAGCCGCCGAGGACGCAGGCCAAACGCCTAGCAAATAGAGCCGGTATGACGCACCAATACACTTATGAGGATTTTATGTCCTCGCTCAAATGGCTTGAGGCCGAGGGATACATAGAGAAGTTCTATGACTCTAATAACGAGTTATGTGTGCGAATCTGCGAAGGAGCAGAGGATTGTGAAGTATGAGTTCAGACCAAGTAGCGGATTTGAGGGAGAGGCTCGCCCGGATTGAAGAAAGGCAGACTAACATAATCTCGATTTTAGAGCGGCACACTAGCGAGCTAGCCCAATGGTCTAGCAAGATTAACAGCAAGGTAGACACCCTAGAGAGGGAGTCGCATACCATCAAAACAAAGCTCTGGTTGGTTGCGCTAGTGTCGGGGGCGGTCTTTTCAACAATCTGGGAACTGATTAAAGTGCGGGTGTTCCCACGATAATTTGACACAAGTAAATATCAAATGGCCGCTACCTCAATAGGACTTACCGGACTTGCTTTTGGGCTTACCACAGAAACAGGTGTAGTTATTCAAAGCTTTTCTCTTACTCAAACCGCAGAATCAACTGAAATATCAAAGCACGATGGCACGCACTCCGCAGTAGCTTTTTCTGGATTTAAGAGAAATGTAAGTCTATCTGGCAATTGTAATGGCGCAGTAGCTTCTTCTGGAATTGGGGTTGCCCTTGCCTTAACTGGCAATACAAGTGCAGTTTCTAGTGGAACTTATTATGTTACCGACACATCTTTTAGCCAAGCTAACGATGGTTTCAATAGTTTTGATTTATCTGCAACTTCATACACAGGACTTAGCACCTAATATGCCAGCCACAATTATTGGTAATAGCACAGATTTAGCATTTGGAATATCAAATGCACAGACTGGGATGGTTATTCAATCAATCTCATCCTCTGCTTCCGCTGATTCGGTTGAGTTAAAGAATAAGTCTGGCGATGTTACGGCTGTTGTGTTTCGGAATAAGAAAGTCACCTATTCTGTTGAGGGTGCTTACACAACTTTTAGCGGTAGCGTTGGAGCTACAATTACCGTGTCCAATGGAACAAACTACGATCTTTCTGGTGCGGCATATGTAACGGAAATAGCGAGAAATCGTAGTGCAGATAATTTTGAAAGAGTATCATTTACAGCGGTTAGATATGATGGTATAAGTTAGTTTTAACTAGAAATCCTTATGCAAGAAAAAATCCTTTATACTCGAAACATTAAGCTTGCCTCGGTTCTTGCCACATTTGGCATTCCATTTAGGGAAAAAGAGCCAATGGCTGTTATTGAAGATGCAGATGATAAAAATAGACGAAGTGTAACATTTTTCTTTAACGATCTTCCAGATGGCCTTGGTGGAAGAATTGTTGATTTATGGGAAAAGGGATGGTCGGCCATAACAAACCACGATGACCCAATAGCATATTGTAGAGCCGTGCTTGAGAATCGAGAGCGTCTTTTGGACGCTATAAACAACGCAACCCCATTAGTCAAAAAGCAGTTTGGTAAAGCAACTTTGCTTGTTAGCAAGAATGCCTCACCAGAACTCCGCAAAAAATTGAGCAAATATCTATGAGCCTAGACCTACAAAAAGATGAAGAAATCTTAAATAAAACACTCGACAAATCATTTGTGATTAACGAAAGAAGTTTTAAGGGTTATAAAATTAATAAGTTTAGCCTTGGAACCAGAATTGTCATTAACCAAATTAGAGAGGATAGCGATACAACAGAGTTTTTTATTTGGTCTACACTTTATTGTCTTACTCAACCAAGATCAGATTTGGTAAAATTAGCGTGGGACAAGGCTAAATTCCGCGAGTCTGTGTTAAATTGGTCGGATGAATTTACTGAACAAGATTTTATGGATGGAGTTAAAATTGTAGATGAAATATTTAGCGAGATTACAGATGCTCGTGTTCAGATTAGCGGAGACAGCGAATCCCCAAAATAGTTAGGCCAGCCGGTATTGCTTCGTCCGTCTGGCTGTTTGCAAAGGAGTTTGGGTGGACAGCGGAGCAGGTTTTGTGGGAGATGGCAGAGGTGCAACTTGTTCAGCTAGAACACGCTATGCTTGTCAATCGCGGAATTGATGTCAGAAGGCACAGTTCTAATGCAGTAAATATAATTGATGATATTCTTGACGAAAAATAACAAGTATGTCCTTATCATTGAATCATCTTTTAGCGTTAGATTGGAAAATTATTAAATGATAACCATAGAGCTTCTAAACCAAGCCCAGTTTGTTCATAAACTCCAAGAGTATCAAAAAGTTTCAAGAAAGAATATGGCTAAAGTAATAAACGATAAACTTGGAGATGTGGCGGTTACGGCAATTGGCACAACATACAGAACAAGTGCGGCGCAAATTGCATCAGAGTTACAAAGAGTTGAAGGGAAAGTAATTACTAAAAAAGTATTTAAGCCAGTAAAAATGACAAAAAGCGGTAAAATTATTAAAAGAAAAATTGGGGAATTTAATGTTGGTTATAAGGCAAAATCAGTTTCTTATGCCGGAACATATAAGCTAGTGAACTGGCTCTTAAAAAATAGGGGGCTTCCAACTTTAGGCAAAACAAAACTTGGTCTTGGTGGCCTTGGTATGGGCAACAAACCCGGAACAATTGGAGCGTTAGCCAGAAGGCTTGTTGCTGGAAGAAAGCGGTCTGTTAATTATATACGAAATGGATGGGCGGCGGCAGCGGCTGTATTTGGGAAAAGAACAAATCTTGTGCGTGGAGATTATAGCAAAGAAGCAATCAAAAGATTGGGTGGTGGCGTTATGGCAGATGACAAAAATTCAAGAATGGAAGGCATTATATTTAACCGGGCTGGGGATAAAGATACTAGGTATTTTCCAGTTAGAAAAAGAGCTATTTCTGGGGCGGTTAAGGTTGGTATGCCGGGATTGAAAATGGCGATTGATAAAGTTATGAAAGACATGGCGGTTTATCTTGCTCGCAAGAACAAAGAGGCAAGTGACAAGCTGAAGTTATAATATGGCAGACGCACAAGAGCTAATGCTCCGAGTCCGAGGGGACAATAGCGGAGTAGACAAGGCAATGGCTGGCACAACCAAGACCATTGAAAAGTTAAAGATTTCTGGTCAAAAGGCAGGACAAGCATTTAGGACTTTTAGTAATAGCCTTTCACAAGCTAGAAATGCGAGTGATGTAGCCGCCTCTGCGGCAGAAAGCCTTGGACATATTGTTGGAAAATCCTTGGTTGGTGCGGTTGCGGTTGGAGGGGTTAAGGTATTTACAGATCAAATTACAAGGATGGGGGAAATGCTCAAAGATACAGCAACTGTATCTCAAAAATCATTTAATGACATAGAAAAAGCTGGTAGCTCAATTAACTTGTCGGAGGCAATATCTCAAGTTTCCAGCATTGATTCAAACATTGAATCTCTAAATAATAAAATTGATGAATTGGAAAGAAATTCTTTTCAAAAGTTTATTTCTGGTGCAACTGGGGCTAAGACAGAGCTTGAGGCTTTGCTTAAAACAAATGAAAAATTAAGGGACTTAAAGCTTGCAGAGGGAATGATTAATCAGAATGTATATGAAGATTTAACTAGTGGTTTAGATGCAGAAGGCAAGGCCTTACGAGATGTAAATGATGAATACGAAAAAAGAAATAAATTAGCTCAATCCATTAAAAATCCTCAAGCAAGAAAAGAATTTCAAGAATCAAGTGGAGAGGTAATGGCAAGAAAACGCAACGCCATACTAGATAAAATAGCCAAAGATCGTGCTGAATCAGACATTAAGTTTAGAAAAATGGTCTTTGATGCGGAGGAAAAACTTGAAAAATCTTCAAATGAAAGAAGAAAGAAATCAGAACAAGAAATTACCGAAAGAAGAATATCGAATATAAATAGTATTTTGCGTGAAGAGATGTATAATATAGATGAAACTAGCCGTCTTGAGGAAAATAAAGAAAGAACAAAATTTGATAGGATAGTTAGAGATTTATATAGGAATAGGGCAGAAGAAAAAAAGCGACCACAACAAGCCCAAGAGGCCGGGGGAGGACTATTAGGGGCAAGCAGGGCTGGGCAACAAGCCCTTGATACAGCAAGAAAGGTTAGGGCAAGGGAAGTCAAAAAAGAAGATTTCAGAACACAAGATCAAGTATTTGAAACAATGAAAGCAGACGAGAATAAGAAAAGAAAAAAACAAGGACTACCCCCAGTAACCGCACAACAAATGAGGGAAAAAGTTGCTTCACAACAAGCCGCTGGGGAGATGCCTTTATTATCTGAAAAATTAGCCTCTGGTCAAACAGGCACGCCAGCAAGTCAAATTGCCGCACAAGCCGCAAAAGGTGGTGGTGGAGCAGATATGCAAAAATCATTATTAGAAGCAATTAAAGAATTATCAGATAAACTGCCAGCCGCAGTTGCTCAATAAGGATAAAACCATGTCAGCCACAATTATATCTAACATTTCCGGCTTTGATTATGAGCCAGATATTACAACAGACAATGGGCGTGATGGAATTTCGTCTTTTCAATTTTCCGTTGTAGGCACATTCAAAGCTCTTAGTTCGTCTTTTGCTTTAGATGAAGAAATAAAATCAGTACCAGATCAGCCAACAACCGGGAGCTTTCGAGTTGTTCGCCGCAATATGAGTCATATTGCTGGAGCGGTTTCTAATGGACTTTATAGGCTGGAAGTTTCAACAGAGGGAGGAAGCGGCAACAACAATTTATATGTTTTGGAAACAAGCTATCAATATCAAAGAGAAATACTTAGCGGATTTGTGAGAACACCAACACAAGATTTAGCAGTTAATTATATATGCGAATGGCTGTCTCCAACAGCAACAATTACGACAAATAGTCAAACTCAAGATGTGACTGATGTTCAAAATAGAGCAAAACAATTTTTATCTACATTAGTTGTGCAGATTATTAGAGACAAACCTAAAACGATAGCTCCAATTGGCACAGTTCAATATCCTGTTCTCGGGCCTAGCATAGATAAAAATACAATGAACATAACAGGGTCATCTGTTGAAAAAGCAGGAGGACTTTATAGGGTAAGAGCATCGGCCACCAAAGGCCAAATGCAACTATCTTAGTGTAGAATATGAGAAGTGGAGCCGGAAATTCTTTTGTTAAAGTTCCTGTATTGGATAGCAATGGACTAATTACAAAAAATTATCTTCACGATTTAGAGGCGGCCATAAAACAAAGAACCCCAATTGCGGGAGCTAATATTTCATTCAAAATCACAGACGGAAGTTATGTAATATCATCAACCGCAGGAGCTAATGTTGGCATTGGTGGGGGCTTCCGAGAGATTACCCTAACTGCCTGCTCCAACGGAACGCCCACCACAATCACAGTTTTGGGCAAGTAATTGACAAGGGCATAAACTAAAGTGAATGCTCAAGAGCTATTTCTGGATGTATCTAGTGGAAGATTCTTAGATGGCAACAGCACCATAC
>Ga0194048_10001076_pt1 | contig 13540 bp, 15 predicted proteins | sample JunL225m_MetaG_FD_161685 | JGI IMG/M metagenome (GOLD analysis project Ga0194048, IMG submission 161685) | Anoxic zone freshwater microbial communities from boreal shield lake in IISD Experimental Lakes Area, Ontario, Canada - Jun2016-L222-5m | ecosystem: Environmental > Aquatic > Freshwater >...
GCCATCTGGTACGCCAACGCCTTATGGGATGCCAACTCCGATTTCAACTGTGAAATCCGACAATCGAACGACGATCACGGTCGGACAGCCAACGTGGCAGTACATGGTTCAAAACAATATAACTACAGTGACGAAGACTCAGCTCAAGACTCAAGTCATATTGTGCACACTTACTCCAACACCAGCACCCACTGTGACCGTAACAGAGACCGCATTACCAATTAGTCCAGGTGTAGCCGTGGTAAAAAAGACCTTTACATGTAGTCGTACTCTTAACGGCAAAACCACTAAAAAAGTTTTGAAGGCGGCAGTGATTAAGTGCCCACTTGGGTATAAATTAGTCAAAAAGGTATAGTTTCCGTAAGTTAACTGGGATAACACCTGTAGTTAACGCTTCGCTGCTAAACTAAAATGTGAGTAAAAAACCAACTGTCCTTTTTGTTTGCGTTCATAATGCGGGCCGATCTCAAATGGCTGCTGGATATATGCGCCACCTTTCAGGAGATAAAGTTGAAGTCCTCTCTGCCGGTTCTGCTCCAAAGGAATCGATCAACCCTCAAGCAATTGCCGTTATGGCTGAAGAGGGTATCGATATTGCACATCAACAACCTAAGATTTTAACAACAGAGGCCGTTCTTGAATCTGATGCGGTTGTCACGATGGGATGCGGCGATGCTTGTCCGTTCTACCCGGGCAAACGATATGAAGATTGGGTGCTTGAAGACCCAGCCGGACAAAGCATAGATAAAGTGCGTGAAATCAGAGATGAAATCAAATCAAGGGTCGAAGCGCTGCTCCTCGAATTAATCGGATAAGTAGATTCGTTACTTTGGATTGAGGGCAATACGGTATTGAACCCGATTTGTTGTTCCTACTGAATCATAAAGTTTACGGGCAGTGGCATTATCAGGGGCGGTAGTCCAATAGAGACGCTGGGATCCTTTGGACATCGCAATATCCTCAAGTGCCTTGATCAATGCTCGTCCAACTCCTTTTCCGCGAATCGCTGGATCAACAAATAGATCTTCTAAGTAACAAAAATCGTTCACTGCCCAGGTACTTGGGCGAAAAATATAATGCGCGATTCCTACTATTTGTCCATCAACTTCTGCCACCAGGCCATTAACGTTGAAATCAGAATGAATCCGTTGCCACGTCAATTCATACTGTTCGGCCGTTAGTTCAGACTCGTAGAAGAGAATGTATGCCTTGAAGAGCTCAAGCCACCTTTCTTGATCTTCTCTTTCAACTTTGCGTACCAATATTTTCGTGTCTAGTGCCATGTCGCTAGGCTACAAGAATCTTCCCTCGTTAGTATCCCTATATATGTTAATTTTGTTGCCTCCGAGTGAAGGAAAGAGCTCCCCGGAGAATGGCCAACTGTTAAAACTTGCAGAACTCTCTTTTTCTAAGGAACTCTGCCCGATCCGAGCGGCCCGTCTTTCCAAAGCTTTGGATGTGGAAAAATCGAAACCAGCCCATGAGATCTATTCAGGAGTTCTCTATCAATCACTTGGCTGGGCGACGCTTCCCGCAGCCGCAAAAAAACGCGGAGTAAAATCCCTGATTATTATTTCTGCACAATTTGGTGCACTCAGAATTAACGATGTCATTCCACATTACAAGGCAAAGATGAAAACGTCACTGTGGAAGGGGTCTGTGGGCGCTGCATTGGAAACATTGGATTCCAATCTAATTGTTGACTGCCGTTCCTCAACATATACCGGAGTATGGATCCCTGATCCATCAAAAACAGTTGTTGTTCGAGTTTTTAGAATTGATGGTGGGAAGCGAACCGTAATAACCCACATGTCTAAGAAGTATCGTGGTGAGTTAACACGCGCTCTGTTGCTTGAGGGCACATCGCCTAAGAGTCCCCGTGAGCTCCAGCAGGTAGCGGCAAAGCACTTCACCTGTGAGCTGACTGAAAGTAGTGGCAAGAATCCCTGGACGCTTGATTTGCTCATTTCAAGTAACATTGCCTCATGAATGTAGAACGTGAGTACGCGGTTGTTACGGGAGCGAGTAGCGGAATTGGCGCAGCGACAGCCCGATTGCTAGCTAAGAATGGCTACCACGTCATTGCTGCTGCGCGGCGCATGGACCTACTAACACATCTGGCTGATTTAGATGAAAATATTGAAGCAGCCGAACTGGATGTAACTGACCAAAGTTCTATAGATGCTTTGGTAAAAAAGTTAACAGACAAGCGGGTTACCGTTCTTGTGAATAATGCTGGAGGGTCCTTTGATGGCTCTTTAGTAGCGGATGCAGATTTAGATTCTTGGTTAAAAACCTTCGATGTAAATGTATTGGGCTCGGTTCGCGTAGTGAAAGCATTTATTCCGCTGCTCCGAGCTTCTAAAAGTGGAATTATCGTCGTTGTTACATCGACTGCTGGGTACGTCACCTACGAAACGGGCGGCAGTTACACCGCTGCAAAGCATGCGGAAAAAGCGCTTGTTCAAACTCTTCGCCTAGAATTAAATGGCGAACCAATCCGCGTTACTGAAATTGCCCCAGGCATGGTCAAAACCGATGAATTTGCTATTAATCGTTTCGGGGGAGATGCGGTGAAAGCTGCCAAGATCTATGAAGGGGTAGAGCAGCCACTTACTGCTGATGATGTGGCCGAGGCGATTCGTTGGAGCGTGATGCTCCCCAATTACTTTAATGTTGATTCAATGATTATTCGTCCATTAGCCCAAGCAGCTCAACATAAGGTGCATCGTGTACAGAAAAACTAATCTCGCAGCAATATCAGTCTTGCTTCTTGCACTTCTAGCTGGGTGCGGAACAGCAACTAAAAGCGTCCCAACCCAGAGCGCAACTCCAACACCTACCGCAGCGATGGTTATCCCAACTGATTGCGAAAAGACTGGAATGCTGAGTGCGCTTAACGCCATTGTTCCTGATTCCTTATATATCAAAACAACGTGGCAGCCGGCAGCCGGAACAGAACTTGCAGATTTCCTCAATAATGGAGGAGTTGCGTGTTCGTATGGATTACAGAGCCAAGAGATTGGCATAACAACACTATGGGTTTCTGACGCTAAGGGACTTTATGAGAATCGCGTAGCTGGATGGCTGGCTGAAGGTTACAAGAAAATCGACATCCCAGATCTCGATGAATCAGATGCTTATTTCCAAATTAAGAAACAATCGCCAACTCAAGAGTTCCATATTTGGCGAGTTAACATGAAATATCACGGAGCTTGGATTCAATTGAGCTGTACTGCCTTTGCTCAAGATCTTGCTACTGGTTATCCGTTATTGAAGGCAGCAACTATTTAATGAATTTGCTTGCGGTCTTTCCAGCTTTCGCACTGACCGCATTGCTATTGGCAATGGTTCCAGGGCAAGGCGTCGCGATGATATTGCGACAATCTCTGGTTGGTGGATCACGCGCTGCGATCTATTCGGTGCTGGGTAATTCAGGCGGACTTATGATCTGGGGCGCGGCATCGGCGATTGGCCTTTCAGCCGTATTTGCAAGTTCGCCCACGGCATTCTCACTTTTAAAGTGGGCTGGCGTTATTTTCTTGGTGGGACTTTCAATCCAAACCCTTTTAGAGTTGCGCAAAGAATCGGGAAAGTTTGAAGTTAGCGGAAAGGCTAAAACTGCATTTTTCCCAGCGCTACGTTTGGGATTGATAACAAATCTTACAAATGTAAAAGCAGCGGTATTCGCTGTTGCTTTCATCCCACAATTTGTACCCAAGGATTTTAATCTTGGATGGGGAATCTTTATCTTGTCGTGTGTTCAATCACTAACTTCTATGGTCTGGTATTTCAGCCTTATTGCCGCGGTTGATAAATCTTCAGCAGTTCTAGCACGTCCAAAAGTTCGTCGGATTCTAACTGGTGTATCAGCTGGGGGTATTTTGGTATTGGCGCTGGGATTAGCGTTGAGCCACCCTAGATAGATTTAAATTGATTTAACTAGTACGCGCTAGATTTCGTAAAAGTATTCGTGAACCTCAAACGCTATATCCTCTAGGACAACGCGGTTGTATGGAATACGAACATCATCTGCAATATTGACCGGGCCTAGAATCTTGGCGCCAGCCCCAATAGTTACTCGATCACCGATAGTTGGGTGGCGCTTACCCGTTGCAAAGCGACGCGCTCCCAAAGTTACATTGTGATAGAGCATCACATCATCACCAATATCAGTAGTTTCTCCGATAACAACGCCGATACCGTGGTCAATAAAGAATCGACGCCCGATATTCGCGCCAGGATGGATTTCAATTCCGGTACGACGTCTTGCTCGATTTGAGAGCATGCGGGCTATTAATTTAAAGCCGAGGTTCCACAATTTATGTGAGATTCGATAATTCCAAATAGCGTGAACTCCTGGATATGTTAAGAAGACCTCAAATTTATTTCGAGCTGCCGGATCGCGGAGAAGTGCGTTATTAAGGTCTTCTTTAATTGTTTTAAACATATAAGCGCTGGCTACTCCATCAAATCTGCGTATAACGCCGTTGACAGATAGCGTTCACCGAAGGAAGGAATAATTGCAACGATTATTTTTCCAGCAAATTCAGGACGCAGTGCTACTTGTGAAGCAGCCCAGAGTGTTGCACCGGATGAAATTCCTACGAGAAGTCCCTCTTCTTTCGCGGCGCGACGTGCATAGCCAAAGGCGTCATCATTAGATGCATCAAATACTTCATCATAAATCTTGGTATCTAAAATATTTGGTATGAAGTTAGGCCCGATTCCCTGAATTGGGTGCCCACCTGGCTTACCACCATTCAGGATAGGAGATGCTGCTGGCTCAACGGCGAAGATTTTTATATTTGGATTTTTCTCTTTTAAAACCTGACCAATGCCAGTGATAGTTCCGCCAGTTCCAATACCCGCAACAAGCGCAGCAACTTGGCCATCGGTGTCGTTCCAGATTTCTTGCGCTGTAGTCTGGCGGTGAATTTCTGGATTGGCTTCATTTTCAAATTGACGCACAAGCACAGTTCCCGCAGCCGTTCCCAACTCTTCTGCTTTTGCAACTGCTCCGCGCATACCTTCTGCAGCGGGTGTTAAAACCAACTCTGCTCCAAAAGCGCGAAGGAGTGCGCGACGCTCCTTGGACATTGAATCTGGCATTGTGAGAATGACTTTATATCCACGTGCTGCGCCTACCATTGCAAGAGCAATACCTGTATTTCCAGATGTAGCTTCAATAATTGTTCCACCAGGTTTTAGTTGTCCGGATTTTTCAGCAGCATCCACCATTGCGATACCAATTCGATCTTTAATCGTACTTGTTGGATTATAGAATTCTAGTTTCGCGTAAACATGAGCTTCTGCTCCATCGGTAATTCGATTAATTCGAACTAGGGGAGTATTACCAACAATTTTTGTGATATCGGAATGGACTTTCATATGACGCTCCTTTGGAATGTACTAATCTGGAATGCTGATGTGAATTTTACGTAATGAGTGTGTATTTACCTAAACGCGACTAATTCGCAGTTACAAGTGAGAGGCAAGTGCCTCTATAGTGAGTAGGTGAAAAAGCTCATTCTCATCGCACTTTTTCTAATCAGCTCTGTGACTTTGGTGGGGTGTGGGTCACAAAGTGGTATTTCATCTTCTGGCATTACATCACCAGGCATTACATCACCAGGCAGCGCAGCACGAGGCGGAGGCTCCTACCTTGATGAAATTATTCCTGCCAATATTCTTTCCCTCAAACTTTTCGATCAAAGTGATAAGAGTTTTAGCTTGGGAGAGCTCAAAGGTCAGTACGTAGTTATCTCAAATTTCCTCACCTCATGCCAAGAAATCTGCCCTATGACGTCGGCGACTATGCGCGTGATTGGTGATGCAATTGAAGCATCAGCCCTCAAGGGGAAAGTTAAAGTGATTGAAATTTCTGTCGATGGCGCTAGAGACAAAGTGGCCAGGCTTGCTGCCTATTTTTCACTCTACAACGATTCTAATTTCGCGCTCGGTTCGGGGAGTGATAGCGACCTTAAAGCCATGTGGACATACTTTGGTGCGCCAGCAATGCGAGTCCGATACACAGCATCAGAACGGGCTGCACTCCCGTTGGATTGGCAGAGCGGTAAACCATCTGCTTATGATGTAACTCACCCCGATCTTGTCTTAATTGTTGGCCCGGATTCCCATTGGAAATGGCTTGATTTAGGAAATCCAAATCCAGGTCAAGCAAAAATTCCAGAGAAACTCAAAAAATTCCTTAGCGAAGATGGGTTAAATAATCTTGCAAAGCCGCAAGAGCCATCTTGGTCTAGTGAGGCAGTTTTTTCAGCGTTGCACGACCTCACGGGAGTCCAAATTTCTTGAGTACACTTTCGATATGAGTATTGCAGCAATCGCTTCCGACTTTGAAAAAGCCACAAATGATTTCCTTCGTATCGTAGAAACCCTTGAGGAGAGCGATCTCGATAAGACGGCTGGAGACGGCTGGACCCCGCGCCAAGTTATCCACCACCTCGCCGATAGCGAAGCGCAGTCATATGCCAGATTACGTCGCCTTGTAGCTGAGCCTGGAACTGGGATTCAAGGATATGACGAGGACAAATGGGCACATAGCTCAACACTTGGATATCAGGAACTACCAATCGAACTTTCACTCAATGTGTTTAAAGCAGTACGAGCTTCATCCTTGATGATTTTAAGGCGACTAACACCCGAGCAATTGAATAATTTTGGCGAACATTCTGAATATGGAAAATATTCAATCGAGACTTGGGTGCAGACCTACACAAAGCATCCGAGCGATCATGCTGCGCAAATCTTGAAGGCTTTAGGAGAGTAGAGCTTTACTTCACAACACGAAAATGTTGAAGAGTGGGATCTGTTGCATATGCAATTCTCACACCATCATTGTGGGTTTCAATTAATCCACTAAGTATTGACTCGGTGATGCGCTCACCGGGAGCTAGTACAGCAACTCCAGGTGGATAGGGCGCAATTAGATCGGCGCTAATGCGACCACTGGCATTATTTCGACTCACTAATTCAGTATCTGCAAAATATGCTTCGCGCGGTGTCAACACTTGGTCCGGTACGACTGACCAACTCAAGGAAATTTTTATTGGGCGGGTAGCACCTTTAAGCGCATTGATAGCAGCAATTACTTCTTTAGTAAGTTCAGCAAAATCAGATGGTGTGTCAGCAAGTGTGGCTAAGAAAACTACAGTGTCGCGATCTGCCATTTCAACACGAATCCCGCGCTCTTGGAGCAGCTTTTCGAGTTCAACTCCAGAAATTCCTATTCCAGATGTTTGCATGACTAGCTTTGAAGGATCGAAGCGGCCAGGTTTGAAGTCTTGTGCCGACAGAAATATTTTCTGACCGATTGCGCTCTCAACATCTTTTACAAAGGCTGAAACGATCTTCAATAAATCGTCGAGTAATTGTGAGCCACGGATTTGTAGCAAAGCTCGTGTTCCGTCGATTGAAGCCAGGGGAGCGCCTGCTGGTGACGTTGTATGCGTCGTTTCAAAACTTTGATTTAATCGCTCGCGACTAATGAGTGATCCTTGTACGAGCAGGAGAGCTGCCGCACTGTAGCCAGGTAAATTTTTATGGATACTCGTCACAACAGCATCAGCGCCCAGTGCTATTGCGTGCGCAGGAATGTCTTTATGAAATCCGTAGTGAGCGCCCCATGCGGCGTCAATGACGACAGCGATATCCCTCGAATGGGCTGTCTCGATAATGAGCCCAAGATCTGAGAGCGTGCCAAGGTAGCCAGGCTCAGTAAGCAGAATTGCAACTGGATTTAAATTAACCACTCGCTCAATTTCGGTAAGTGCAATTCCTGTCGGAACTCCTGTTTTCTCATCAAGTTCTGGAGACATCCAGATAGGTTCAAGGCCGCTCAGCACAAGGGCACTTAAAACTGATCTATGAGCAGTGCGTGAAATCGCAACTTTATCGCCCGGCTTACCAAGTGAAAGCACTACTGCTTGATTTGCATGTGTTGAACCACCGGTAGAAAAGCGCGCCCAGTCAGCTCCCCAGAGTTTGGCTGCGAGGGACTCTGCTTTCTCTAAAACTTTGTAGGTTAATTTAATTTCATCTAAACCACCATAAAGTGGAAGATCTGAATCCACAACTCGACCTAAACCTTCATCGAGCAGCGAGGCTTTGTGTTTATGGCCGGGAATAGTAAATGAAATATGATTCGATTCGAAGTAAGAAAGATAGGCGTCAAGCAGCGGTGCGCTTGCTCGAAGTTCACTCATTCTTTGAGTTTAGCTTTCTGGAAAGTGGCAAGCCACAGAAGTTTTACCAAGTTGCACGAAGGCTGGCTCCTGGCTGGCGCAAATATCTTGCGCTTTCCAACAACGATTGCGGAAACGACAACCCGAAGGAGGGTTGATGGGATTTGGAACGTCTCCAGTCAATCGAATTCGATCACGTGCGCCAATACCATCAGGGTCGGCGTCGGGAACTGCAGACAGGAGCGCCTTGGTGTACGGGTGCCTTGGTGAGGCATACAACGTATCGCGATCGGCTACTTCTACGATTTTACCGAGATACATAACAGCTACACGCTGGGAGAAGTGGCGCACAACGGCTAAATCGTGAGCGATAAATACGAAAGCTAGCGAGAACTCTCTTTGCAATTGTTGAAGTAAGTTAATAATTTGAGCTTGAATGGAGACATCCAACGCCGATACTGGTTCATCTGCAACAATCAATTTAGGCCGAACGGCAAGGGCTCGAGCAATTCCAATGCGCTGGCGCTGTCCACCTGAAAATTCATGCGGATAGCGGTTGTAGTGCTCGGGATTGAGGCCAACGATTTCAAGAAGTTCCTGAACGGCTTTTTTTACGCCGCCTTCAGGCTTTATTTTATTGATATCAAAACTTGTTCCAATAATTGTGCCAACGGTATGTCGCGGATTTAGAGAAGCGTAAGGATCTTGGAAAATCATCTGCATATGTGTACGAATTGGACGAAGATCACCGGCAGATAAATTTGAAATATCTTGCCCATCAAATTCAATGCTGCCAGCTGTAGGCTCTATCAATCGAGTAATAAGTCTTCCGGTTGTTGATTTACCACATCCAGATTCACCAACCAGGCCGAGTGCTTCACCTGAGGCTAATTCAAAAGAAATATTATCGACTGCCTGAACGACTGGGCCATCAGTGAAGAGCCCGGTCTTGGCGGTTGGAAAATGTTTAGTGAGTCCTGAAACTTTTAAAAGAGGAGTGGTCATAGGAAGGGCCTCACTTCAGAATCAAAAATACTCACTCGGTTGTTATGATCTAAATGGCAGCGCACGGCATGGCCAGAACTACCCGGAATCTCAATGAGATCTGGCACTTGAACAGAACATGCGCCTCCGACACGGTCAACGTACTTACAGCGCGGATTGAAAGAGCAGCCCGTGGGAGGATTGATCAAACTTGGGGGAGTTCCTTCAATATATGGAAGGGAGATCGTTGGGTCGCCAGTTAAACGTGGAATCGAGGAGAGTAAGCCCCACGCATACGGATGTTGGGGATTCTTAAGCAAATCGCGAGTACTTCCGCCTTCAATTTCACGACCTGCATACATCAATAAAATATCATCCGCAATTTCGGCGACAACGCCTAAATCATGAGTTATCAAAATGATTGCAGAGCCAAATTCCTTTTGAAGATCGCGAAGCAAATCAAGAATCTGAGCCTGAACCGTTACATCAAGAGCAGTCGTTGGTTCATCGGCAATGAGAAGTGATGGATTGCATGAAAGTGCCATCGCAATCATGGCGCGCTGGCGCATGCCACCGGAAAATTGATGCGGATAAGATTCGGCTCGTTTTGCAGGATCTGGGATTCCCACAAGATCGAGCATTTCAATTGCACGAGTCTCTGCTGCTTTTTTAGAGACATTATTATGAACTCGATACGCTTCTGCAATTTGATTTCCAACGGTGTAATAAGGGTGCAGGGCAGCAAGTGCATCTTGAAAAATCATAGCCATGCTCTTGCCGCGAAGCTCTCGCACTTCGTTTTCAGATGAGGCTACAACGTCAATGCCATCGACCAGAATTTCTCCACTTACCTGGGCGCGAGACTCTTTGTGAAGTCCCATGATTGCCAAGCTTGTTACAGATTTACCAGAGCCAGATTCGCCAACAATTCCAAGGGTCTTTCCCTTTTCTAGGGTGAAACTGATTCCATCGACTGCCTTAACAATTCCATCATCAGTTGGGAAATGAACTTTTAGGTCTTTTACTGAGAGATATGGCGTCACTTGAGTCTCACCTTCGGATCAAGTCGGCTGTAGAGAAGATCGACAAGAATGTTTGCTGAAACAATGAAGAAGGCAGCGAACATAACAGTTCCAACTATGACAGGAAGGTCGACATTTGAAACAGCATCAGTTGCGAGTCTTCCAAGTCCAGGGATATTAAATACATATTCGGTGATGACAGCGCCACCAAGTAGCTGTCCAAGATCCAAACCAAAGACGGTAACTATAGGTGTAATTGCAGCGCGCAAGACGTGCTTTAGGTTCACTCTGGTTTTGCTTAATCCTTTAGCGCGAGCAGTGCGGATGTAGTCCTCGCTCATGATTTCAAGCATCCCTGCACGTGTTAATCGAGCGTATATAGCTGAGAGAAGGAAAGCTAAGGTGATCCAAGGCAATAACATCTCAGCGAACCACTCTTTGGGGTTCTGAAAAGGAGATACATAGCCGGGGGAGTGCAATATTTGTAGCTTATCGACAAAGATGAATTGTAAAACAAGTCCGACGAAGTAAATTTGGAGAGAAGCACCACCCAGCGCAAATCCCTGAGCCACCTTATCAATCCAAGTACCTCGTCGCAGTGCCGAAATAATGCCTGTGAGCAGGCCAACGAGTAACCAGAGAATTGATGCGCCAAAAGCAACTGAAAGAGTCGCGGGCAGGCGATCGCGGATTAAGAAAGTAACGGGCTCATCAGTTTGATATGAATACCCAAGGCATGGAGCTGGACAATGAATTTGGGCCGTTGTGCCTTTTAGATAATCGCGCCCCACAAAAATACCTTTAACAAAGCGTGCATATTGAACGGCAACTGGCTGATCAATTTCAAGTGTATGCCGAATTTTTGCGATTAATTCTGGAGTACATGATTTACCGCATGCTAATCGTGCGGGATCAGCCGGAAGAATATAAAAGATACCGAATACAACTGCGCTGACAATCGTCAGCACAATTCCACCGCCGACAAGGCGACGCACGAGGTATCTCATTATTCTCCTTCAGTCTTTGCGTTTGGTAACTTAAGAAATCCGATGGCGGTTGCCCACCATCGGATTCTCGTTAACTATTTTGAACTTTATGGCTAGTTGAACTACTTACTTCTTAACATAAGCGTTAATAGGTGAGATTGTTCCATAGCCACCATCAGCTTGTACTCCGCCGAGTCCTGATCCAACGATGAAGTTGGATGTTTCGATGTAAGTAGGTACAACTGCTGCATAGTCCTGAATCAACTTCTGCTCAATATCTCCAAGTTGAGTTTCTTGTGCATCAATTGAACTCGCCTTATCGGCATTACGGAATAGAGCCTGGATGCCAGGAACATTCTGACGTGAGTAGTTTGAGTGAGAATCTCCCTTGGTCATTGTGCGTCCATCAAGAAGTGCATAAACAATTCCTGATGCTGCTGGCCAGTCAAATCCCCAAGATGTTTGAATAACATCTGGCTCATTTGCAACTCCGCGCTTTCCAATTGCGGTGTAATAACCAGCACGAGGAAGCTTCTGCATTGTGACTTTGAATCCAACAGCTTGTAGAGCAGCCTGAGCTGCTGCAGCACGTTGTGGCTCAACGCCCTTATCGCGGTAAGCGAGAATAAGATTCTTTTGCGCCTTCGTTACTCCAGCTAAATACTTCTTGGCTGTTGCAATTTGAGCTTCTGGATTCTTATGCACATCGCGACCACAAACTTGGAAGTTGCGATAAGCAGGATCAACATTTGATGGAATTAACGAGTTCGCATAAGAACCGGCGGCTGCACCGCCTGCTGCTAGAAGAACTGTCTTGAGGTCAATTGCACATTGAATTGCCTTACGTACATTTGAGTTCTTGACCTTATCCATGTTAATCGCAAGATAACGAGCATATGGTGAGTCAAATCCGAAGAAACGACCAGCATATTTTGCATTTCCTACAACGCTACCAATATTCGTAATAACTTGGGTATCGGTAGAAATTGCCGTTTTCGCATCGCCAGAATCAGAAATCAATTGTTGCTCTAGAGCATTTTGCTCGAAGCCAAACTTAACTTTGATTGTGTCTGGGAAGTCATGGCGAAGTGGATCTGTCTTTGGATCCCAGTAAGAGTTGCGAACCAAAGTCATCTGCTTACCACGATCATAGGATTCAATCTTGTAAGGACCGGTTGACATTGGGTGCAAGTCATAGTTCTGCTTTGTATCTTTAGCAACTGGAATTGGCGAGAACGCTCCAAAAGTAGTTACGTATGGGAAATATGGAACTTTTTGTGCGAGCTTGAAGGAGATTGAATCCCCAGAACAAGTGACAGATGTTAGGTCTTTTGTTGGAGTTGTGTATGGACCAGCGTAACCTGTTGGGTTCGCCAAGAAGTCATGGGCATACGTTGTTCCACCATCTAGGACATCGTCGTTGTACGTACGTTCAATACCGTACTTCATGTCTGCGCAAGTAGCAGTCGTTCCATCTTCGTATTTGATGCCAGAACGAAGTTTGAAGGTCCAGTTAAGGCCACCATCTTTGGTTGTACCAAGATCGGAAGCTAAATCTGGAACTAATTCGGTCTTACCGTTGTAAGTGCGATATTGAGTAAGTGTACGAATGAAGAAGCGGTAGAAATCAAGAGTTCCACCTACGTAGTTACGTGCTGGGTCAACGTGTTCGAAGTCGCCCTGCTCTAGGATGTTAAGTGTTCCACCTGATACTGCGCCTGCCACGGTTGGAGCTGGTCCATTCCATGAAGCGTTAGCAGCATTTGCAGATGGGATTGCGTAGACAGCTGTGGCCGCAAGTGCAGCTACAGCAACCACGAGTCCAGCTTTGCGATGAAGTTTCATCTAGGCTATATCCGTTTCTGTGAGGGTTTTTCTCATATGAGGTTATTAAGTTGTCTTTCATTTATTCCACGTGATGTGATCATCGAGCACTCTTGGGATCTAGCGCATCACGTACGCTGTCTCCAAAGAGGTTGAAGCCCAATACTAGAAGGAACAGGCCTATACCTGGAATAAAGGTATAAAGCGGGTCTACGCCATAAAACGGTACGGATTGAAGCAACATGGCTCCCCAATCAGATGCCGGTTCAATAACTCCGGCACCCAAAAAGGTGAGTGCAGCCTCGGTTGTGATAAAAGTTGGAATATTCAAGGCGACAGTGACCAAAATCGGCGCCCAGAGATTGGGCAGAATTTGTTTAAAAACTAGATGAGGCCGAGATGCTCCGAGTGCACGTGCTGCTTCAATGAATTCTCTTTCGCGAAGTGAAATTACTTGACCACGAACAATACGGGCAATGTATGGCCAGCCAAAGGTTGCCATCACAATAATCATTAC
>Ga0194048_10001078_pt1 | contig 13514 bp, 11 predicted proteins | sample JunL225m_MetaG_FD_161685 | JGI IMG/M metagenome (GOLD analysis project Ga0194048, IMG submission 161685) | Anoxic zone freshwater microbial communities from boreal shield lake in IISD Experimental Lakes Area, Ontario, Canada - Jun2016-L222-5m | ecosystem: Environmental > Aquatic > Freshwater >...
GTGTTTGGGGTGGGGGAGGGGAGTGGAGGGCTAGGCCGCCTCCACCGGGTAGATGCCGAGGACGACGGTGGTGGCGTCCCAGAAATAGGGCTTGGCGGCGGCGTTGCGGGCGGCCTGCTCGCTGCCGTGCCACGTCACGGCATAACCGCGATCCTTGATCCAGCGAGCCGTCACGCCGCTCTTTGCCCAGCTAAGCTGATCCGGTGTGGCGGTGCCGTTGGCAATCGGCAGGTAGCAGTCGTTGGCGCGCCGGCTGCTGCGGACAACCGCGTGAGTGTAGGCGGTGGCGGTCGAGCGGGTGAAGGTGCCGTGGGCGGTGGTGATCTTGAGATTGAGCTTGGCCATTTTCTGATCCTCATTGGGAAGCCGGGGCGGGACCGCTCCGGCACCACCCTTATAGAAAGCCCCGCAGGTCCTGTCCACACTATCTTGTCGTTATTTCTGAACTATTTTATTTTACAGCATCTGGTGTGTTTGCACCGTGCCGGGCCACTAAACGTGGGAAAACGACAAAGAAGAACCCCCGACCACGGGGGCCGGGGGTTGTAGTTTCCCCTCGCTGGGGGCTATGGTGCGATCAGCGACGAAAGCACAGGCAATTCCTACTATAGGGCCGCCCGTGCTGCAACAGCACAACACAGGAGCGACCTCGTGGGCATTCGCGTCGATCTCACATCTCAAAAATCTGGACGCCGGGTAAAACTGCTGACGCAGGCGCGTCTCAGACGGCTGTTTAACTACGACCCGGAGACGGGGGTGTTCGTGCGACGGGTAAGGCGCGGCAACAAGCGCGCGGGCTCCGTGGCGGGGGTTGGGGACGGGAAGGGATACATCCGAATCATGGTCGATGGTACGCAGTATCGAGCGCACCGACTCGCTTGGCTCTACGTCACCGGGAAATGGCCACGCAAACAGATCGACCATGTCAATTGCGTAAAAGACGACAATCGTTTTGATAATCTGCGCGAGGCATCGAACACGGAGAACAGCCGAAACGCACCTACACGCGCAGACAACACCAGCGGCCACAAGGGCGTTTACTGGCATGTGATGAGCGGCAAGTGGATGGCGCGGATCACGGTTGACCGCCGCCGCGTCCACCTTGGCATTTTTGCCCATCTCGAAGATGCCGCCGCTGCATACGTTGAAGCGAGTGCGCGGCTTCACAAAGATTTTGGGAGGGTCGTATGATTTACTTGTTGGTCGTTTGCTGGCCTGACCCCGGCGCGGCGGGGGGCGGCGAGTGCCACTCCCTCAACTCTTATGCATCACAACAAGAATGCCGGGCCGCAGCTAGAGAGGCGCAGCGCGGGACCCGGACTGGACGTGAGTTTTTCGTGGCCTGCGCTCCCGCGCCGGGGGTGGGGAAATGATCCGCGCCTCCGAAATCTACAAGTACACCTCCACGGTGTTCGCTGACCCTCACCCCGGTGATTGGGTCGCGCTGCGGGGGCTCCCCGAGGCGGGCAGGCAGGCCAAGCCATATCTGGAGTGGCACCGGGCCGACAGCCCGCACCTGTCTGCTCTGGTCTGTGAGTTTGTCTTCCGGTGCGACCGGGAGGGTCTCGCCGCCTACTGCCTGCCGGGGTTCGTGAGCCGCTACGGCGGAGCGTCGAACGAGGACGTGGCGCGCTTCTCGACAGTGTGCGTCGACTTCGACACCGGCATCATCCCCATAAACATTTCCAAGGCCGCCGAGGTTTTAGGCAAGCCCACACTGGTCGTTAGCTCCGGGGGTAAGACGACCGAGGGTCACGCCAAGCGACATGTGTATTGGACCGTGACCGGTGAGGGCCGGACCGTCGAACGCATGGTGGCGCTCAGGGCCGCCATCGCGGCGGCCTTCGGCGGCGACGCATCGTTCGCGAGGCCGATGCAGATCATCAGGATCGCGGGCAGCGTACACCGCAAGGGTGAGCCGGTCCCCGTCTCCATCGCCTACTACGATCCCACCAACACCATCAACTTGGCGCAGTCCGAGGTCCGCATGCAGGCCATCGCGCCGCCGCCGCGTGAGGGTGCCGCGCCTGCGGGAGATAATGCGCTGGGCTTCGCGCGGCAGGTGTCGCTCGATGACCTGCCCATGATGAGCGTCGGGCATGGCGACGCGCGCATCTCGCGGTTCGAGGCTCTGACCCGGTATGCCGGATCGCTTATCGCTCAGGTCTACGACATCGAGAACGCGGAGCAGGTCGAGCGTGAGTTCATCAATTACGCTGCGTGGTGTCGCAGCAAAATCGAGAACGTCGAGCGGGATTACAATTTGCGACAGCATTGGTATCGTCTCGTTGCTCGCGAGAAGTCCAAGCGGGCGTGGAAAAGAACGCAGCCTCGCGCTGTAAATAAGTACAAGAGATAGGGGAGAGAGATGAGCGAAGAACTTGTAAATAAATTAAGAGACCGCAGCGGACACTGTGATGATTCAAACGTGGTGCGAGATTTATGCGAAGCTGCGGACCGCATTGAGCATCTTAGCTCTGCACTAAGCCGATGCGCGGCACCGTTCGATACCGGTCCGGTGACTGCTTCTGAAAGCGCGGGTCTGGTCGCGCTTGAATTTCAACGCCGCATGGACATCGCTGCCAACGCCATCAGCTACTACTGCGTCCAATGTCCGACCCGAGGCACATGCATAAATCTTGGTCGGTGCGTAGACCGGCAGGAGACGGAGGTATGACCGACCAACCAGACAACGTCACGTCGTTGCCAAACGAGCAACGCCTCGCGGAGATACGTGAGGGGGCGGAGCAGTACCTCCAACGCCCTGACCTCCCGATCTGCGTCGAGAACAAGCCATACGTGCGCGAACTGGCCGCTCTCCTCGGTTCGCCCGAGGGGTGGTCGGCCTTCGCGTCGGCTGCGCGGCTTGCACACATATCGCTGAACATGCAGACGCCGACGATGGCGTCGTTGAAGGCCTACATCTCCGACATGAAGGCCGCCGTGACGCGGGCGCTGCGTGAGTCGAGACAGCGGGAGGAGCGAGGCAGCGCGTCGGTGATGACCGTCGACCAGATGCTGGACTCCGACTCGGCGTACCTCGTTGGTGTTGGGCTGCTCCTGAAGAACGCGCGGGGCCGCATCTGGTACGATGAGTTCCTGTGCAAGATCAGGTCGGACTGGATGGGCGATCCTGACCTCGTGGTGGTTGACCACTACGATGTGACCGACGATGCGATGGGCAGGTTCAGGATGTATCTGACTCTGCAACGTGTCGACGTTCTTCACAACCTGTCGTCGGGGCTGGGCAAGGAGATCGTGGCGTATGTGGCGTATGCTGATCGCCGCGACGCGCTTCGAGAACACATCGACAGTCTTCCTGAGTGGGACAACACGCCGAGGTTGGACACGTACCTCACGCATGCGTTTGGCGTTGAGGTCGATGACGAGAACGGGCAGACCGCCGAGTACATCAGGGTGGTGGGCCGCAACTTCCTGATCGCCATGCATGCGCGTGCGTTGAGCCCCGGATGCAAGGCCGACCAGATGTTGATTTTGTTCGGGGCGCAGGGGGCGTTCAAGTCTTCGGCCATGAAGATACTGGGCGGGCCGTTCTTCCGTGAGGTCAACGAGTCGCCCAACTCCAAGGACTTCTACATCCAGCTACAGGGCATGTGGCTGGGGGAGGTTGCGGAACTGGCGTCCATTGCAACCTCGAAGGTGGAGATCGCCAAGGTCAAGGCGATGCTCAGTCGGCAGGTTGACAACTTCAGGCCGCCTTATGCCAGCACCGGGAAGGACCACCCACGGCGGGGCATACTCGCGGGCACGACCAACCAGCAGGGCTTCGGGAGGGATGAGACCGGCAACCGGCGCTTCCCGGTGCTGGTGGTGGTGCGGGTGGACCTTGAGTGGCTGATGGCCAACCGGGATCAGTTGATGGCGGAGGCGCTCAAGGAATACCGCGCCGGGGCCAAGTGGTGGGATATGCCCGCAGAGGCCCATGCGCGGGTCTCAGAGCGGTTTCAGGCCGTCTCGGTGTACGAGGACGTAGTCATGGAGAGATTGCTCTCGGCGGGCCTGTTTGACGGCACGGCGGAGGGGCCGACGCTGGAGCGTGTGGACATGGACCGGCACATGGACGACCCGGCGCGGTGGGGCAATACGGTCACGACACTGAGGGTCGCCGTCCAGTGGCTGGGCATCTCGGTGGAGGCTGCTCCGAGGCACGCCTCAGACATCGCCAACACACTCACGCGGGCAGGCTGGAGGGCCAAGGTTACGAGCGTTAGGGAGGGCGGTCGGACCCACTCTGTGAGGTGCTGGGTGCCCGCCGATCAGGCCGCCCGGAGGGCCGCTAGGGGGACCGGTGTACTACACCCCTGTAGTACAAATACCCGACTCGGTGAGTCGGAGATACCATTCTAGTTGCATGAGGTATGTGAGATGTTTTGGGTTTTGGGGCGGAATACTACACCGTACTACACCGCTAGAGGTGCTGTACTACAGGGGGGTGTAGTATGAAAAAGTACTGCATTATCAGGGGGTTACTGATGTACTACACTGTACTACACCCTTTTAGTATTACTGTATGAGAAAACGCTTAGGGATATATGTGTAATGCATACGTAATGTATATCCAGAGAGTGTTGGGAGGGGGGTGTAGTACGGTAGTACATAGATGCACCCACCACGCTACTACATCGAGAATGGCGGCACTCAGGAGCGGCAAATGACCGACGAGAAGAGCGACGATCCGACCACCAAGCAGATGCTCGACGCGGTCCCCGGCCTGCGGCTCGCCGACCGGGACTGGCGTGCGCTGGCCAGCATGCGGCATCCGGCAAAGGTGGCGCTTTGGATTGCGCTGATGAAACCGGCGCACGAGGTGCTTGAGCGCGCGGCAAGTGGTTGGAAGCCGGTCGGTGAGGGCGAGGACCCGGAGAACGTCCCAGAGTCAGAACGCCGCGCGCCTGTCCCGGCGATCCTTGCTCTCGCGGAGGCAATGCTGGCCCGAGCACTGGCGGGCGACGCTGGGGCGGCGAGTCAGATCGCGGACAGGATTGAGGGCAAAGTCGGCCAGCGCGCAGGCGACGTCGATCCAGCCGTTGAGGTCAACCGCGCCACCGTGGCGGCGACCATCGAGTCGCTGGTGCGTGTGATGACGGCATCGAAGCTGGGCTTGGTGGTTGATGTTGATGTGATCGATGAGACACCGATTGCGAAATCCGGTTTACGGGAGGATAATGCTGGGCCGAAAAAGCCGAATGGAAAACTCAATGGCCACTGACCGCCTGACCTGCGCCCGTTGTGACAAGGCGCTGGACGCCATCACCTCGGAGTCAGAGGCCGAGGCCAACGCGGAGTTCGAGCAACGTTTCAAGATGCGACGCGACCCGCGCGACATGCTGGTCTGCTCGACCTGCTACGACGAGATACTGCTGGGCTTCGTCATGCGCGGCATGTTCGGCTATGTCGGGAAGGGGACAGTGCATTGATGACCGTCGTCGCCATCAACGTCACCATCATCGTACTCGCTGTACTGCTGGTGCTTGTCGTCTGGAGTGCGTGGTCGTGACCGAATACACGCCCCGCCCCGAGCGGCCAGTCGCTGGCTCTTTCGGCGCGATGAACAACGAGCGGCACGCCAGCGACCTGTATGAGACGCCAGTGGTGGCGGTGGACGTGCTTTACAACGAGGACAACATCCCCGGACCCATCCTCGAACCAAGCGCGGGCAAGGGCGCTATTGCCAACGCGCTGCGAGCGCGTGGCTTCTACGTCACCGCATATGACCTACACGAATGGTATGGTGCGAAGGGTGTCTATCCCGGCGTCGACTTCCTGCGAGAGTCAGACACACGCGGCTGCAAGAGCATCGTGATGAACCCGCCATACAAAGATGCCGACGCGCATGTGCGGCACGCGCTGAAGATCGCGCCGCAGGGCGGCGTCGTGTGCGTGCTGCTCCGGCTCACGTGGATGGCAGCGAAGAAGCGCGCCGACCTGCTCCCGCACATCGAGAAGATCATCATCTGCGGCAGGCTGAAGATGCTGCCGCCCAACGTCGTTGACGCTGGTCACAGCGGCACGGTCGACTACGCATGGTTCGTGTTCAGGCCGTTTCGTTTGCCGTTGGGCACTGTGATCGTGAGAGCAACATGACTGACCACGAGATCATGGAAGCACACTTCGACGCAGTCGCCCTGCGCTGGACCATTGAGGATCAGGTCCGCTACGGGTCGCCGACCAACGAGCGTGTCACGTTGCTGATGCACCCCGAGCATCTGTCTCAAGGATACACGCTATACGAGTGGTGGGAGATGTCAGCGCCGCAGGGCGTGCCGTGACATCACTGACCACCCGCCTGCGTGCGATGAACGAAGGCGACCTCGCCTTCCTCGACGCAGAGCATACGTGGTCCGAGGCGGCGCGGCCCGATCAGGTGCTGCCCATCGATGGCTGGTCGCTGACCATCGCGCAGCCGGGCCGAGGCTGGGGCAAGACGAGGAGCGGCAGCGCGTGGGTGCGTCGATGCGCGGGCATCTATCCGGGCTGCATCATCCACGTCATCGCGCCCACCTACTCCGATCTTCGCGGCGTCGTCTTCGGTGGTGCGTCGGGCTTGCTCGCGTCGATCCCTCGCGTGCTGATCAAGGAGATCAACCACTCGCTGTTCGAGCTACGCTTCTGGAACGGGACGCTCATCCGTGGCTTCAGTGCCGAGGCACCTGACAGGTTGCGCGGCCCTCAGTGTACGTTCGTCTGGGGTGATGAGTTGGCCGCATGGCCCAACGCCGACGAGACGCTGACCAACATCGACATGTCGACCCGCCTCGTCTACCGCACGCCGTCCAACAAGCTGGTGCAGCCGCAGCGGTACTACACGACCACGCCTCGCCCGCTGTCGTGGCTCAAGAAGATGATCGAGCGTGCCGACCGCGTCATCCACGGCTCGACCTACGACAACAAGGACAACCTCGCGGCAGGCTTCTTGCGCGACCTCCAGCAGTACGAGGGCACGCAGATTGGGCGGCAGGAGATACACGGCGAGCTACTCGACATCGGCGAGCAGGCGATCATCAAGCGCAGTTGGCTGAAGCTGTGGCCTGCCAAGAAGGACCTGCCGTGGTTCGAGTACATCATGGTCTCGCTCGACACGGCGTTGACCGAGGCGACGTTCAGCAAGAAGAACTACGAGGCCGACCCGACTGCCTGCACGGTGTGGGGCGTATTCTTGCATGAGAAGCGATGGTGCGTGATGCTCCTCGAATGCTGGCACGACCAGATAGGCTTCCCTGAACTGGTGATGCGAGCGAAGCGCGACATGTCAGCGATCTACGGTCGACGCCGCGAGGTGCTGTTCAAGCCGGTGGTGGGATCGCAGCATGAGTTCGAGCAGGTCAAGAAGCCCGACTTGCTGATCATCGAGGACAAGGGCAGCGGCATCAGCCTGCGCCAGACGCTGGCCTACGAGGGCATTGACTCGTACCCATACAACCCCGGCAAGGCGGACAAGCTGTCGAGGCTCCACGCAGTCAGTCACGTCGCCGCGTCGGGCCGCATCTTCCTGATCGAGTCGCTGAAGAACCCCGACGAGCCGCGCGACTGGGTGATACCGTTCTTGGATGAGGTGTGCGTCTACTCAGGCCCCGGCACCACACCGCACGACGACTTCGTTGACTCGTTCAGTCAGGCCATGCGCTTCTATGCCGACCGGTGGCTCAACGCGGGCGTGGGCGAGACCGTCAAGCGCGACGACATCGAGGTGACGCCGCAGGTCCTAGCCGAGGACCTGCCCCGCAATGAGTACCAACAGCCAATGGAGAACCCCTACTCGTGACCCCCGACCTCAAGGGCATCCTGCTCTGCCTCTACGACCCGACGTCCCCCGAGTCAGTCGCGACGGCGTGGGTGGTCAAGCACGCCTGCCAGCGCGACCAGATTTCGCTTCAGCTTCAGGAGCAGGTCTTCACCAAGGCCCTCCAGCCGGACTTCTTCGACCGTCTGACTCTGGTGGCCGGGATCGCGTGGTCCTCCGGCGTCATCAACATGCTCGCCCGCCACGCCACCGACGTTGTGCTGTTCCCGGCCCTAGCGGGCTTCGAGAGCTATGACGCGCTTAGAACGGCACTACCCTACCGGGACTGGGTCCGAGACGGCTACACGGTCAAGGAAATAGGCTCTGCGTTCGCCCAGCACGTCGGTCTGGCGGCAGTGACCCGCGAGGCGCATCACGCGCCCCCGCAGATCAATGCGTGGAAGTACTTTGGGGGCTCCCCCGTCCCGTCGTTTCTGACTCAACCGACAAGCCTGAGCTTCGGGCACTACGACGAGGCCTACCGCCGGGAGATGGCCGCGACTACCACCCCTAGCGAGTCAGAAGCCGTTCTGCTACGATAGACGCCGCCCAGCCCCGTCGAGGCGCGTTGCCATGTCCGATCCACGCAAGCCATTGAATTTCCTGTCGGGGCAGTTGCGCGCCTATCACGGCTCGCCGTATGCGTTCGACAAGTTTGACGCCTCGAAGATTGGCAAAGGCGAGGGAGCGCAGGCCTACGGCTACGGCCACTACTTCACCGACAAGGAGGAGATCGCGCGGGGGTACAGGGACAAGTTGTCGAAGGGCAACTTGCTGGTGGACGACGCGCCCGTGTCGTTCTCGCCGTTCGGCCCGCAGTCGGACACATCGGTCATCGACCGCTTCTACAGGAAGCTGCATGACGACGCGCGGCAGAACTTCCACGACAACAATTCTGCCATCCACCCAGACGACCTGAACGAGGCACTGACGGGCGCTTATGCTCGCGCACGCTCGCATGCGGGCGGCGACCCGGTCGCCCACGACACGCTTGGCAGTCTGGTCGAGTCGCTTCGGGGGAGGCGCGTCGAGTACAAGCCCGGTGGCCACATGTACGACGTCAACCTCGGCGTGAACCCGCAGGACCTGCTGAACTGGGATGCGCCTCTCAGCAACCAGCGCCATGTTTGGGACAGGGTCGATCCCAGCATCCGCCGCTACATCGACGAGGCGATGGAGGATCGAGGCGACAATGGGTTCAGCGATGCGCTCGACGGCTACACTGGTCGCCATCTCTACAATGCCTTGAAGCATCCCGACGTTCACGACGCGCTGCCTGCCGAGTTGCCGCGCTCCAGTTGGCTGACCGGCGAGACGACTCCAAAACGCCACACCGCCGACTATCTCAGGTCCCTCGACGTCCCCGGCATCAAGTACCTCGACGGCTTCTCACGCGGCGCGGGCGAGGGCACCAGCAACTACGTCATGTTCCCCGGCACCGAAGACCTGATCAACATCAACCGCCGCTACGAGCAAGGCGGCCCCGTCAACACCCCGACCGAGGGCGAAGGCGGCCTCTACGCCGCGCCCAACTCGATGTTCGACACGCCCCCGCCCTACGAGTGGGGATACAGGCCCGGAGGCGCGCATGCCCACGGCGGGCCTGTGGAGATGGGTGGTGGCGGTCCGCTGCGTAAGGCCGCGCAGAAAGTGCGCGACGCGCTGCTGGGCGACCTGCCTGAGTACAAGCAGGGCGAGGAGACGTACCTGCGATACGGCAAGTGGCCGGAAAATGAGCGCAGCAACAACTTCGCGACGGGGACGCGCGAGAAGGGCGTCTCGGTTTACCCGCTGGAGCATCACGGTGGCACGCCGCTAAACTGGGACGACAACGGCGAACTCGACGCCCACACTTTCAAATATCTGAGAACCGCTGATCCTATGCAGAAGCTCTTGGTCCGATTACAGCCTGACCTAGAGCATCCACGCTTCCTCGTTCAGGGACGCGAAGTTGGAGAGGGCCATGATGGTGAGCCGTTGCTCCGTGGCGTGTCGCCGCTGTCGCGTGGATGGCATCGCCCACAGACAAACTTCGGTGAGCCCGGTGGGTTGTCTGATTGGTTCCGCGACTTCGACCATGTTCCTGAGTTTGAGGGACACTACGCCGACGGTGGCCCGGTGGAGATGGCAACCGGAGGCACAACTCCGACCAGCACTGGCGGCCAGTACGCCCCGCAAGAGTCAGAGGGCCCCGGCTTCTTCCGCAACAACGACAACTACATGAACAGCTACGCGGGCAACATCAACTTCGTGAAGAACTTTGTGCAGAGCCTCTCGCCCGCGCAGCGTGAGGCGCAACGTCTCGTGTCCACGGCGACACGCAATTCGGGTAAGGAGGCGCTGGTCTTCGGTCGTGGCGAGAACCCCAACGATCTGGCCAAGCTGACTCAAGGCACCTACGAAAACGTATCTCTCCCCAGCAACTACGCGCAGTACGCGCTACAGAGCGCGGACCCGTTCTACAGCTTCCACACGCACGCGACCAACACGCTCTCTCCCTCCGCCGCCGACTTGCGTATCTGGGGGGCTACACAACCGGGGACGATTGGCCTGCCCTACCAGTCGATGTTCATCAACGCCTCGCCGCAGGACTCGCTCCTGCGAATCGGCGAGCCGGGCAAGTGGATGGACTCTGACGCGCAGCGCATCGTTCAGGAGGTCCTGAACCTCAAGAACAAGAATGAAGACCTCGTCGCGAACCACGGGTTCATGGACCCCCGCATGCGGGAGTTCTGGAAGGGTAACAAGCTGCCGGACTTGGCTCACACGTTCCACGCCGAGTCAGACCAGATGCCCGGCGTGAAGAACTACTTGGACAAGAAAATACCCGGTGCCGCGCAGGGCGCGTCGATGCGTGACCTCTACGCGGGCAACTTCCTCCAACGCATCGCCGAGCTTGGCATCCCGGTCGACGTCAGCGCCGAGCACAGGATCGCGGGCACGCCGTACCTCGCGCAGGATGTGTGGCCCGAGTTCGCCGCGCATGTGAAGAAGTACGCGCTGCCGAAGGCTGAAGGGGGGCCCGTCGAGATGAATACCGGTGGACAGTACGACGCGCCCCAGAGCGGCGGCTACATTCGCAACAACCTCGAAGACATGTATGCGGGCCCTCCGGATATAGGCACTCTTCGCAAAGGCAGGGACCTACTTCTCGGCAAGCCGAAGAAGCCGCCGCGCCTTCCATCAGAGCCCGCATGGGACCCCGCGCGAGCGTCTGCTTTGCAGTATGAAATTGCAGGAGAGGGAAGGGGCGCTGGTCCTCTCGACCTGAGTGCCTCCGATCAGCGTATTCCCGACATTGTTCAGGAGGCCATTCCTCGACATGATCCAGCGCGTGGCGTGTCTCCCCGTATGCAGGACGCTATCAACAATCCGAGCGTCCTGTACGGCATCGAGGACAGCATCAAGAACGGCATGCGGATTGGCGCTGACAGGTGGTACCACAACAACCCGATCTATCAGGCGTTCACGCGGGAATTGGGTGGAGAGCAGGGCCACACTGAGTTTATGAAACTCATGGACTACAACTCTGGCTCATCTCCGCGATCAAAGGTCCCCGACAACATCCGCAACGCCAGCTACTACTACGTCAACGAGGGCCGGGACCCGAGAGATTGGGCAGCGATGCCGCCCAATCCCGCCCCCTATGGTCATTTGGCGCAGGACCTGCACCGTGGGAATGCCGATCTTGTCCGCCTCGGTGAGGGTGATTGGGGCGGCTACGATGTCTTCAAGAACCCCAAGCCACCCTCGTATGGCACGAACTTAGGTGGCAACCTTGAGCCTGTGGCGCTTGACTCTCATGCCTTCAAGAACATCGGGATGAGAGCGTGGGACCCACGCTTCCTTGCAACAAGTCTTTCGGACTTCCTCACAGTCAATCCATTTTCCAAGGATAGTCTTGCCGGTGTGTCTGATGACCTCGCGGGCCGCGCCTCGTTCGCACAAAGATACGGCACGCCCAATGGACGCAAGGACGGGAAGTTCCGCATCGACTACGCCCCGCAGAGTCTGGTCAATAGCGGGAGGCTCTCTATGGAAGACGCCCTCGCGCGCCCCGCATTGTGGGATGCCAAGCCTCGCAACAACGAATATGCAGCAGGCGAGAAGTTGTACCAGAACATGTCACGCGACATGGGCCTCGCGCCCGCAGAGGGCCAGTCCGCAGCGTGGGCTGGAGCCGGGGAATTGACGGGATTGGGCACGCCCGCCGACAGGACCTTCAGCGAGATGTTCAATGAGCGCGTGTTGCTCACCGCCAAGCTACGTGGTGAGGACCCCCAAGACACTCTTCGCAAACTGATACGCCGTGAAGCGCCCCTCATGGCCGAAGGTGGCACCGTGGAAGACCAATACCATCCGATCTGGCAGCAGAGCTTCCAAGCAGGTGGCCAGCCGGAGTCAGAGACCCGTGACTACTACACGCCGAAGGAGCGCGCGGTGATTGCCCGCCAGCGCAACGCCGAGCGCATTGGCGAGATCGGAACCGAGGCGCACTCGAACCCGGGCGGTTATTGGCGTGATCTTCTGGCCCAGACGGGTCGCGGTATGGCGTCCATCGCCGAGCTTCCCGGCCTCGCGGGCGACCTGCTGAACTACCGCGCCGACTACCTCGACAGCGCGGCCCCGGGGTCCAGCCCCATGCGCGTCCCCCACTGGGGCACGTCGGAGGGCATCTCACAGGGACTCGACTCAGCGTTCCCGACTCCAATGACCAAGAACGCTGCCGAGGCGGGGCGTGAGCTTGGTGAGATGCTGCCCAACATGCTGGGCCTCGGCATCGCCAGCAAGGCGGGGCGTCTTTCGCAGGGCCTCGGCCACCTTGGCAATGCCGCCAACCTTGCTTCTATCCTTGGAGGGGGCTCAGGAGGCGATACAGAGCCCACTGAGTGGCAGGCCCCGCCCGAGCCTTCCTATGCCTACGAACGCTTCATGCATGCCCACGCCCCGGAACACCAGACCTACTCGCCGTCATTCCGTGGCTACGCCGACGGCGGCAGCGTCGAGGACCAGTACCACCCGATCTGGAGTCAGAACTTCAAGGACGGCGGCGGCGTCCACGACATCCTCGGCATGCTGGGCGGCCTCGCGGGCAACCTGATCCCGATCCCCGTTCTCGGCCCGATGCTGGGCAAGTTTGCAGGTCACGCGCTGGGCGACCTCATCGAGGGCGGCTCTGGCGAGATTGGCGACGACGCCGCCCGCGATTTCACCTTCGGCATGGCCGATCCCGACAAGCAGGGCTGGGCGGGCGGCGGTCCCGTCGATGACTTCACCGAGCCCGGTATGCCGTCCTTTGGCCCCGGCATCCCCGGCTTCGACGTCGACATGCTCCCCCCCAACCCGCAGATCGCTCGTGACAGGGCGGAGCGGAACAGCATGCTGAGACAGGTGCAGGCAGACTCCGAGCGCGGCCTCGCCCAGCAGATGAAGCCCAAGGACTCGGGCGGTGGCGGAGGTGGTGGCATGGGCGACATCATGGGCATGGCAATGAAGATGGCCCCGCAGATCATGTCGATGATGGCGTCGCACGGCGGCCCGGTGGGCCACTACGCCGACGGCGGCAGCATCCCCGCACCGAATGGCGAGCAGCCTTGGATGTACGGTGGTGGAGCATTGATGGCGCGTGGTGGTTACCTGCGTGGCTGTGGGGGAATGAATGGCTGACTCTGTTGATCCATACGCCCAGACCGGGCGCTCGCTGGGCCTCACC
>Ga0194048_10001079_pt1 | contig 13514 bp, 15 predicted proteins | sample JunL225m_MetaG_FD_161685 | JGI IMG/M metagenome (GOLD analysis project Ga0194048, IMG submission 161685) | Anoxic zone freshwater microbial communities from boreal shield lake in IISD Experimental Lakes Area, Ontario, Canada - Jun2016-L222-5m | ecosystem: Environmental > Aquatic > Freshwater >...
CCCGATAAGTGCCAAAAAGTACCGCTTTCGATTGCCGGCTGGATCACGCTGGTGATCCTGGCCGGCTTCTTCTTTGTCTCGCTCTGGTATGCGGTGAAGGTGTGGACCGCCGTGTCCGGGGTCCATATGAGCGGCTTCGGCTGGACCTTCCTGGTGATGGGGATCGTGGTCACCATCGGCCTGGGCGCCGGATTGATGGCGCTGGTGTTCTACTCCAGCCGCAACAACATGGACCAGTAGCTACTTGCCGCGCGCGATGAAGGCGGTGTTGGCAAAGCTTGGCTTGCCATAGACGAACGGCGCGCCGTCCCAATCGGTCATGTGCCCGCCCGCGGCGCGCAGCACCGCATCGCCCGCCGCCGTATCCCATTCCATGGTCTGTCCGGCGCGGGGATAAATATCGGCCTCGCCCGCCGCCACCAGGCAGAATTTCAGCGATGAACCGGCATTGGTTTTGCCCTTGATCGGCAATGTTTTCAGCAGTTCGTCGGTCTTGGCATCGGGATGGGATTTGCTGCTCACCGCCATTAGGCCGTCTTCCGCCGGTGCGCGCGCCGTGATCCTGCGCGTGATGCCGTCCGAAATTTCAAAGGCGCCGTCGCCCACGGCGCCCACGAACAGCCGCCCGATGGCCGGCGCGAACACCACGCCGCTGACCGGCAACCCATCCACGATCTCGCCGATATTCACCGTGAACTCGCCGCCGCGCTTGATGAATTCCTTGGTGCCGTCCACCGGGTCCACCAGAAAAAAGCGCGATCCCACTGCGGCGACGCGGCCCGCCGCGGCTTCTTCTTCCGCCACAACCGGCACGCCGGGGAACGCCATGGCCAGCTCGGCCAGGATCAGCTTTTCGGCCTCTTCATCGGCATCGGTCACCGGCGAGCGGTCGGCTTTCACCCGCGTGTCACACCCGGCCTCATAATGGCGCATCACCACAACGCCGGCGGCCTGGGCTATGCGGACCAGCGTTTGGAGGTGGAGGGAAAGCGTTGCGCTCACGTTAAGGATTCCTTAAGAGCGTTTGGGAAATTAACCAATTGCTAACCATTGGGACCGCATTGAGTCCGTCATGACCGAGATCGAATTTGCCGCCTTGCTGGTCAGCCGCGTGTGTCACGACCTTGTCGGGCCTTTGGGCGCCGTGGTCAACGGCATGGAAGTGCTGGAAGACGAACGCGACCCCGCCATGCGGGCCGATGCCATCAAGCTGGTGACCATGAGCGCCGATCAGGCGCTGGCCCGCATCCAGTTCATGCGCATCGCCTTTGGCGCCGCCGGATCCGCGGGCGCCGAGCTGGACCTGGGCGAAATCGGCCGTCTGGTCACGGGCTTGCTGGAAGGCGGCAAGGTGCAGCTGACCTGGAATGTGCCCCGGCTATATTGGGCCAAGGACTGGGCCAAGCTGCTGATGAACGCCACGCTTCTGGCTGCCGATTGCCTGCCGCGCGGCGGCATGGTGACGGTGGATGCCAGCACCGATCCGCAGATGCCGTCCTTCCATATCCGCGCGCAGGGTCTCAATGCCCGCGTTACCGAGGAAGTGGATCATGCTCTCAAGGGCGAGGCGCTGAATGTGGACGCCCGTCACGTGCAGCCCTTCCTGACCCACAAACTGTCGCGCACCGTCAATGCCGCCCTGACCATCACGCCGCTGGAAGGCGCCGTGGAGCTGATCGCCGGCTGACATAACGTCAGTAAGCCAATATTTACCATGCAGGCGTAGATTTTCCGCTTCTTGGGACGCTAATTTTTCAGCGCCCGCCTTGATTGGAGTCGGGTGGCTCCGGGGACTTTCGCCCATGAAACATTGCCTGGTCGTGGACGACAGCCGCGTAATCCGCACGGTCGCGCGCCGCATCATGGAAGAGCTGCACTATTCGGTGGAAGAAGCCGAAGACGGCATGACGGCGTTGCGCGCCGTGCGCGAAAAGATGCCCGACCTGATTTTCCTGGACTGGAACCTGCCCACCATGAAGGGCGTGGAATTCGTCAAGAGCGTGCGTGGGCAACAGGAAGGTGGCCATCCGGTCATCCTGTTCTGCACCACCGAAGCCGACTCCACCGAGATCGCCAGTGCCATGGCGGCCGGCGCCAATGAATATGTCATGAAGCCGTTCGACGGCGCCGGCGTCCGCGCCAAGCTGGCCGATATCGGCGTCACGATCTGAGCGCCATGGCGCCCGACGAATTTTCCTTTCTCGCCCGCCTGCTGCGCCGCCGCTGCGGCCTGTCGCTGACCCCCGACAAGAAAGCGCTGACCACCCGCCGGCTGGCGCCGGTGATGCACCGCTTCGACTTCAAGAATATGGCCAGCCTGATCGGCGAATTGCGGCTGGGGCGCGAGGCGCTGGCCGATGCGGTGACCGAAGCCATGACCGTCAATGAGAGCAGCTTCTTCCGCGATGCCGCGATGTTTCGCACGTTGCGCGAGACCGTGCTGCCGCGCCTGGCGGCGGCGCGCCGCGGCGACAAGCGGCTGCGCATCTGGTCGGCGGCCTGTGCCGCGGGCCAGGAGGCCTATTCCATCGCCATCCTGTTGTCGGAAATGGGCCTGGCCCGCGAGGGCTGGAACATCGATCTGATCGCCACCGACCTGTCGGGCGAGGCCATCGCGCGCGCCGAAGCCGGCCGCTATGCCAGTTGCGAGATCGAGCGGGGCCTGGATCCCCATGCCATGCGCTATTTCCGCCGCGAAAGTTCTGAATGGCTGGTGGATGCCAGCCTGCGCCGCATGGTGACGTTCAAGCGCTTCAACCTTCTGGATTCCTTCGGCTGGCTAGACGAGATGGACCTGGTCTTCTGCCGCAATGTGCTGATGTATTTCGACACCGCCACGCGGCTGGATGTGCTGGACCGCATCGCCGACACCATGGTGCCGGATGGGCTCCTGCTGCTCGGCGAAAATGAAACGCCAGGCCGCGCCGGTTTTGCGCCCAGCGCCGAGGGGCCGGGCTTTTACGCCAAGTCCCGCGCTACCATTTTGCGTCTTGGCTAGGCCAGGCTTTTCCCGCTCAACCGTTCCAGCACCTTGATAGGCGCGCGTTCCGGCTGCGCCATCTGGTCCACATCCAGGTGGAAGGTCTGCTCTAGCGCGAATTCCCCGCCCATCGCCGCATGCAGCACCATGTCGGTGAAGACCAGCCAGCAGCTTCCGGGTGGAAACTCGACTTTCTGATGCGGGCTGCTTTTCTGGAAAGCGTCATCCAGCTTGGCGGTGTCGTGCAGCGACAGCATCAGCTCATCATACAGGCTGCGGCGGCCGCGGGTGACACCCAGCTTGTCGAACAGCCAGGACTTGCCGGGCATATGAGGGCCAACCTTGGGCAGGAAGGTGCGCGCAAAATCCTCGAACGGCTCGCCGACATGCCAGTGGCGCGGCGAGGTGGGCGCGACATTGGCGAAGAAGCGCAGGATGCGGCGCCCCCGCATGGGACGGGTGGGAAAGGCATCGATATGCAGCAACCGGTCGTCACTGATCTTGGACTGGCTGCGGCCCTTCACCTGCACCGGACGGTAGGACGTGCGGGCGCGCTCGATATCGCGATAGGGCAGAAGGCCGGCGACCAGCGATGACGTGCTGTCCGCGAAGCGCGCCATCATCGCCGCCAGGTCCTTGGCGGGTTTGCCGGTCAGGGAGGTGGACTGCAGCTTGCCGCTGGGATCCAGCGAGATGTTCTTGGCCTTGCCGTCCGAGACCCTTGCATCCAGGAATTGTTTTTCCTTTTCCGCCAATGCGAAGGCCAGGTTCGGGAAAAACAGCACGGCGCCACCTTCCAGGCCTGCGAGCGCGCGGGCCTTTATTTCCGGGGCATAGGGTCCGGTCCAGCTGGCGATGGGCAGTGTCTCAAGCATCCGTCATTGCCTCGTAAATCAGGGTGCGAAGGTCGCGGCGCAATTTCACCCGCCGTGCGGTGTCCGTGATCACCTGGGTGATGAATATCACGGCCATGTCCTGGGCGGGGTCCACAAAGAAGGCAGTGGAGGCCATGCCGCCCCAGGCGAACTCCCCGGCTGAGCCCGGAATGCCCACCCGCGCCGGGTCCAGGGTCACCGCCACACCCAGCCCGAAGCCGATGCCGCGATATCCGCTTTCGTTGAAGGCATCAGCGGCGGGTGACAAGTCCGCGATCTCTTTGCCGCCCGGAAGCTGGTTGCGGGTCATCAGGGCCACGGTTTCGGGTTTCAGCAACCGCACCCCGTCCAGCTCGCCCTTGTTCAGCAACATGCGGCAGAAGCGCAGATAATCGGCGGCCGTGCCGGCAAGGCCCCCGCCGCCGGATTCCAGCTTTGGCGGCGCAAAATAATTGGCATTGGGATAGGAATCGAAAAGCTCCAGTTTCGCGTCTTTCTGCACATAGCAGGCGGCAAAACGGCCTTGCTTGCTTTGAGGCAGCGCAAAATCGGTATCGGTCATTGTAAGTGGCGTCAGGATGTTTTGCCGCACAAAGTCCGCGTAACCTTGGCCGGACACGATCTGCATCAGGTACCCCAGCACGTCGGTCGCCACCGAATAAATCCAGCGATCGCCCGGCGAATATTCCAGCGGCAGGCTTGCCAGTTGCGCGATCATCGCAGGCAGGCCGCCCGGCGTATCCATTTCGGAAATGCGCAAGGCGCGATAGGCGGCGTCGATCGGCGTGCGGTTGTGAAAGCCGTAGGTAAAGCCGGCGGTGTGGCGCATCAGGTCGCGCACGGTCATGGCGCGCGAGGGTGTGCTGCCATCGACCAGTTTCAGGTCGGCGAACTGCGGAATAAAGCGCGCCACCGGATCGTCCAGCCCGATGCGGCCCTGCTCCAGCAGCATCAGCAGCGCCACGCTGGTGACCGGCTTGGTCATGGAATATAGCCGGAAGATCGCGTCCTCGCGCATGGGCGCGTGGTTTTCGCGGTCGATCTCGCCCAGCAGGCTGAGATGGGCGATGGCGCCGCGCCGCCAGATCAGGGTCAGGGCGCCGGGCAGGGCGCCGGTCGCGATCTGGCCTTCCAGCATCTGCGGGATGCGCGATAGCTTTTGTTCCGAAAAACCCGATGCCGTGGTCATGGCTGCGGTTATACTAAGCCCAGTGATGAATGACAGGTCCCAAAACTGGCCGGCAATGACCCTGGCACAGGCGCATGCGCGCCTGACCGCGCCGGGCGCCCCGTTCGAGACCGTGCCAGTGATGGTGCGCGGGCAGGCGACGGTGGTGTGGAAGCACGTCCCGGCCACGGCGGCTGAAGCCTTTGCCCGGGCGCGCACTCATGGCGCGCGGGAATTCCTGGTCTATGGGCAGGAGTGCGTCAGCTACGACGCGTTCGCCCGCGCCGCCTTGGCGGTGGCGGCGCGGCTGGCCGGGCGCGGTTTGCAAAAAGGCGACCGTGTCGCGCTGGTGATGCGCAACCTGCCGGAATGGCCGGTGGTGTTCATGGGGGCCTTGCTGGCCGGCGCCATCGCCGTGCCGCTGAACGCCTGGTGGACCGGTACCGAACTTGCCTATGCCATCCTGGATTCCGGCGCCCGCTTTGTTTTTGCCGATGCGGAGCGCCTGGCGCGGCTGGCCGATCTGCCGCCGGCGCAAGTCTTTGTCACCCGCGCCGCCAATGCGCCGGCCGGCGTGACGGTGCTGGAAGATGTGATCGGCACGCCGGGTCATTGGGCGGATTTGCCGGAAGGGGTGATGCCCGATGTCCCGCTGTCGCCGGAAGATGACGCCACCATCTTCTATACCTCCGGTACCACCGGCGCGCCCAAAGGCGCGCTGGGTACGCATCGCTCGCTGACCACCAACATCTTCGCCGCGCCTTTTTCCGAGGCGCGCAATGCGCTGCGGCGTGGCGATGCGCTGAAGCCGCCGACGAAACAGCGCGTCACCTTGCTGGCAGTGCCCTTCTTCCATGTCATCGGCAGTCTTTCGGTCTTGCTGCCCAACATGGCGGCGGGCGGCAAGCTGGTGCTGATGCGCAAGTTCCAGGCGTATGAAGCGCTGGAGCTGATCGAGCGCGAAGGCGTGACGGTCACGGGCGGGGTACCCGCCGTGCCGCTGGCGCTGCTGGAACAGGCCAGGGGCCGCAATCTGTCGTCGCTGCAACTGGTCACCTTTGGCGGCGCGCCGTCGCCGCCGGGGCTGGCCGGGCGCATTCGCGAAAATCTGGGCGCCATGCCGGGGCAGGGCTGGGGCATGACCGAGACGTCCGCCACCTGCACCACCCATTCGGCGGAAGACTATCTGCACCGGCCGGGAAGCTGCGGGCCTGCGCTGCCGGTCAGTGGCCTGAAAATCCTCAAGGATGGCGTGGAGCAGCCCCCCGGCACCGCGGGCGAGCTTTGGGCCTTTGGTCCCAATATCGTGAAAGGCTATTGGAATCGTCCCGACGCCACGGCTGCCGCATTTCGCGATGGCTGGCTGAAAACCGGCGATCTGGCCATGCTGGACGGCGAAGGTTTCTGCACCATCCTGGACCGCGGCGAAGATATGCTGATCCGCGGCGGTGAGAATATTTATTGCATCGAAGTGGAGAATGTTCTGGTCCAGCATCCGGCGGTGGCTGATGCCGCGTTGATCGGCCTGCCGCATCCCATCCTGGGTGAAGTGCCGGCGGCGCTTGTCCAGACCCATCCCGGTATCGACGTGAGCGAGGGCGAACTGCGGGAATTCGCCGCCGCGCGGCTGGCCGCCTTCAAGGTGCCCCAGCAGCTGCGGATCAGCCTGGATGTCCTGCCGCGCAACGAAGGCGGCAAGTTGGTCAAAAGCGCCTTGCGTAGGTTGTTCGGCGCATGAGCCTTTTCGTCACCCACCGCATCTCCATTCCCGACAGCGCGCTGGAAGAAAGCTTCATCCGCAGTTCCGGTCCCGGGGGGCAAAACGTCAACAAGGTGTCCAGCGCGGTGCAGCTGCGTTTCAATGTGCTGACCTCCGCCAGCCTGACCGATGTCGCCCGCGAGGTCTTGTTGCGCAGCGGAAAGCTGACGCAGGCCCGCGAGCTGATAATCACGGCCCAACGATTCCGCGAGCAGGAACGCAACCGCGCCGATGCGCGCGAGCGGCTGGTGGAGATCATCCGCGAAGCCGCCACGCCAAAGCGGGTGCGTCGTCCCACCAAGGTGCCCAAGTCCAGCAAGCGCAAGCGCCTGGACGGCAAGAAGCATCGCGCCGAAATCAAGCGCGGACGATCACAGATCGATTAGGGGCGGGACAGCATATCCACGACCAGGTCGCACATCCGGTCGGGATCGAAGGGCTTGACCAGGGTGCGGATCTCGCGCGCCCGCAGCGCCGAAGGCGGCGGCCGGTCGGCGGCATAGGCCGTCATCATCAGCACTTTCAGTTCGGGACGCAGCTTCAGCGACGCCGGGCTGATCCTTCACAAGCTGCAGTGCCTCAACGCCATCGGCCGCCTCGCTCACCGTTACGCGCTTGGCGGTCAGCATGGCGGCGATCAGCCCGCGCAGCTGCGTCTCGTCCTCGGCCAAAATCACCGGCTCATGCTACCCCTTTGTTGCGGGCAGGTTCGCCGCGTTTCTGCCGTCAACTCCAGTGCCAGGCCGGGTCGCTGCGGGCTTTTGTCGGCAAGGGCGGCCCCACAGCGACACTTTTGTCCGCCAAACGGTGCGCATACGGACAATTTGACCGTTTTGCGCAAACCTCTGGTGGCGTTACCGGATCGTCGCAATCGAGGCTATATTGGGCCGATGCTGGAATCGCTTGCACGTCTGCGCAGCCATGCCTGGCCCCTTGTCATCGGCATGACCGCCGGCGGGGCGGCGGTGGTGTTCGCCGGGCCGACCCTGTTCTGGGGCCTGGTGGCCCTGGGGCTGGCGGCCGTACTGATCATGCAGTTCGTCACTTTCCAGGAGCCGATCCTGTGGTCCCCCGACCAGAATTCGGACGAGCCCCTGGCGCTGTTGCCGCCGCTGACCCGCCTGTTGCTCGAACGCCTGCCCATGCCGGTGATGCTGCTGGACGATGACGAGATGGTGCTGTTCGCCAATCAGTTCATGCGCGAGGTTCTGGGGCCGGGGCTGGACCGCAAGCGCGCTTCGTCAGTTCTGCGCAATCCCGAAGTGCTGGCGGCAATCGCCGGCGCGGGGCGCGGCGAGTCCGCCGACGTTCCGCTCACCTTGCCCGTGCCGGTGGAGCGGCACTTCCAGGCCTATGCTACGCGCATCAGCGTGGCGCCGCCGGTGACCGTGCTGCTGCTGCACGACCTCACCATGGTCCGGCGCAGCGAGCAGTTGCGCGCCGACTTCATCGCCAATGCCAGCCACGAATTGCGCACGCCGCTGGCGGCGGTGTCGGGGTTCATTGAGACCCTGCGCGGGCCTGCCAAGGACGATACCGAAGCGCGCGAGCAGTTCCTGGAAATCATGACCAACGAAACCGCGCGCATGCGCCGGCTGATCAACGATCTGCTGTCGCTCAGCCGCATCGAGATGAACGAGCATGTGAAGCCGCAAGGCCGGGTGGGGCTGGAAAGTGTGGTGCGCCAGGCGGCGGCGGCGCTGAAGCTGCTGGCGGCGCAGGACGGCATTGCCGTGGTGGTGGACGCAGCCGCCGATGTGCCCGAGGTAAATGGCGACCAGGACGAGCTGGTGCAGCTGTTCCAGAACCTGATCCACAATGCCATCAAATATGGCCGCGAGAACGGCACGGTGCGGATCATGGTCGGCCGGTCCGACGGCCAGGTCTTTGCGGCGGTGCGCGACGATGGCGAAGGCATCGCCCCCAGCGCCATCCCCCGCCTGACCGAGCGATTCTACCGGGTGGACGTCAAACGTTCCCGCGAACGGGGCGGCACGGGGCTGGGCCTGGCGATCGTCAAGCACATCGTCAGCCGCCACCAGGGCCGTCTCAGCATCGAAAGCCAGGTGGGGGAAGGCAGCACTTTCACCGTCTTTCTGCCGGCCGCACCCGCAGAAATCCCAGCAAAAGCGCCCGCTCCCGAGCCTGTCACGGAAATGTTATAAAACAGTCGCATAGGAGTGGCGTGAACCGCTTAAGCGGGCATCACACCAGATGGAAACCGCGCGATGACCGAGCATACCGTCAAGTCCTTTGGGGAGCAGCTGGAAGCCCTGTCCGCGCTGGTCGCCCAGATGGGCGGCCTGGCCGAGGCCCAGTTCGCCGCCGCCATCGAAGCCATCGCCCGGCGCGACTCGACTGCGGCCGAACGCGCCGTGGGCGGCGATGCCCGCATCGACGAGATCCAGCAGGAGATTGAAGAACGCGCCCTGAAGCTTCTTGCCCTGCGCCAGCCCATGGCGGTGGACCTGCGCGAGACCCTGGCGGCGATCAAGACAGCGGCGGAACTGGAACGCATCGGCGATCTGGCCAAGAACATCGCCAAGCGCGCCATGGTGCTGAACCGCGAACCCCCGATCCGCCTGACGCAGAGCCTCGCCCGCATGGGCAAGGCGGCGCAGAACCAGCTCAAGCAGGTGCTGGATGCCTTCTCCAACCGCAATGCCGAGGAAGCCGAAGCGGTATGGAACCGCGATGGCGAGATCGACGAGATCTACAACAGCCTGTTCCGCGAACTTCTGACCTACATGATGGAAGATCCGCGCACCATCGGGCTGTGCACGCACCTGCTGTTCGTCGCGAAGAATATCGAACGCAGCGGCGACCACTGCACCAACATCGCCGAGGTCGTGTACCACATGGTGCGCGCCGGCCATCTGGCCAACAACCGCCCCAAGGCGGACACCACCAGTGAAACCGCCGTCCCCTACGAGACACACGCATGAGCAAACCCACCGTCCTGGTTGCCGAAGACGAAGGCGCGCTGGTCACCCTGCTGCGCTACAATCTGGAGCGCGAAGGTTATCGGGTGCTGGAAGCACGCGATGGCGAGGAAGCGCTTTTGGTTGCCGCCGAAGAACAGCCCGACCTGGTGGTGCTGGACTGGATGCTGCCCCAGCTTTCGGGCATCGAAGTCTGTCGCCGCCTGCGCGGCCGCCAGGAAACACGCAATGTGCCGATCATCATGCTGACGGCGCGGGGCGAGGAATCGGACCGCATTCGCGGCCTGGATACCGGCGCCGACGACTACCTGACCAAGCCTTTCTCCATGACCGAGCTTTTGGCGCGCCTGCGCGCCGTGCTGCGCCGTATCCGCCCATCGCTGGCGGAAGACGTGATCGCAGTGGGCGACATCGAGATGGACCGCGCCGCCCACCGGGTGCGCCGCGCCGGCACTGAAGTGCATCTGGGTCCCACCGAATACCGATTGCTGGATCACCTGATCCAGCATCCGGGCCGGGTGTTCAGCCGCGAGCAACTGCTGGATGCGGTTTGGGGCAGCGATGTTTATGTCGAAGCGCGCACCGTGGACGTGCATGTCGGCCGCCTTCGCAAGGCGCTGAACATCGAGGGCGCCGCCGATCCGATCCGCACGGTGCGCTCGGCCGGCTATTCGCTGGACTCGGCGAACGTCAACGCGACCTCGGCGGCCTAAAGCAATTTTCTGATGTGCCCTTCCAGGCTTTCGGGCACAACCTTGGGCGCGTAGCGCGCCACGGTCTGGCCTTCGCGGTTCACCAGGAACTTGGTGAAATTCCACTTGATCATGGGCGTGCCCAGAAAGCCGCGCTTCTTCTTCTTTAGGTGGCGAAACAAAGGATGGGCCTTGCCGCCATTGACGTTCACCTTCGAGAACATGGGGAAGGTGACGCCGAAATTTTCGCGGCAGAAGCGTGTGATCTCGCTCTCGGTCCCCATTTCCTGGGACATGAACTGGTTGCAGGGAAAGCCCAGCACCGTCAGGCCGTCGCGCTCCAGCTTTTCATGCAGCTTCTGCAGCCCGGCATATTGCGGCGTCAGCCCGCAGGCGCTGGCGGTGTTGACGATCAGCAACACGCGCCCGCGCCACTTGCCCAGCGAGACATGCTCACCGTTCAGCAGGGGTGCGGAAAATTCATAGACGCTCATGGCGAAAACCTTGCCATGGGATGGATGAAAAACGCTAGTCCCAGCTTGGCTGAACCGCCGGTCCGGCCGCTCGCTTGTGCTCGCGGCGTTCGACGCTCAAATCGGTCCACTGGACCGATTTGCCCGCTTACGCGGTCGCGTCTCACCCAACCATGCGCCCCTTGTTGTCCTTGACCTCGCGGCGAGTCTGCTGCGGCTGATAGGCCTTGCGGGCATGGGCTTCGCAATAGGGCGAGCCGGACTTGGGGCTGTGGCCGCAGAAGTGGAATTCGGATGCGGCGGGATCGCCGATCGGCCAGCGGCACATGCGGTCGGAAATGGTCAGCACCGTGGCGTGGCTGCCGTCTTCCAGCTGCAGGGGATCTTCCTCGACCACCGGGGCCGGCGGGGTATGGCTGCGCACCGACGGCACCTTGGGCGCCATGGGCAGGCGCGGGCGTTCGGAACGCGACGGGCTGGCGCGGCCGGCCAAGCCCAGGCGATGGACCTTGCCGATGACGGCGTTGCGGGTGACCCCGCCCAATGCGCGGGCGATCTGGCTGGCCGAGAGACCCTCGGTCCACAAAGTCTTGAGCTGTTCGACGCGGTCGTCCGACCAATTTGCTTGTGTCATGGCTCTCGCTCCTGCTTGGCCAGGGCGGGTTCTTTCAACCCCCCGGTCACCAGATACAGTATCCCCGCCGTTAACCTGCACAAGCGCTGCGGTGCACTCTCAACCCCTTGTCCACATGAATCCGGGGGTACCGACAGGGCCGCATACCGCCCATGCCGGCCGGTGGCGGGGTTGTAGGACCGTCACGGAAAGCAGATAAACGGGGCTTCCCAGCCTTGCTTTGTATTTTTATTTCAATCCGTACCGGGGCGCTAGGCGAAAGCCGGACCGCTCCAACAAGGGCGTCAGGCGTGAGCCGGACCGCCTTCCAACCAGAGGAGTCGTCCCGTGTTCCCGGCTTTGCTTCCCACCTATAACCGGACGGATGTCGCATTCGTTCGTGGCGAGGGTTCCTACCTTTTCGCCGAGGATGGCAAGCGATACCTGGATTTCGGGGCGGGCATCGCCGTCAACGCCTTTGGCCATGCCAATGCGCGGCTGGTTTCGGCCCTGACCAAACAGGCCCAGACCCTGTGGCACACCTCCAACCTCTACCGGGTGCCGGGCCAGGAAAGCCTGTCCAAAAAGCTGGTCGCCAATACCTTTGCCGACACGGTGTTCTTCACCAATTCGGGCACCGAGGCGATCGAACTCGCAATCAAGATGGCGCGGCGTTACCACTTTGCCAGCGACCATCCCGAGCGCTTCCATATCGTCAGCTTCGAGGGCGCCTTTCACGGCCGCACCTATGCCGCCATCAATGCCGGCGGCAACGAGAAGTACCTCGAGGGCTTTGGCCCCAAGATGCCCGGCTTTGACCAGGTGCCGGCCGGCGACATCGCGGCGGTGAAGAAGGTGGTTGGTCCGCAAACCGCCGCCATCATCATCGAGCCCTTGCAGGGCGAAAGCGGCGTCAAACAGATTGCGCCGGATTTCCTCAAGGCCCTGCGCAAGCTGTGCGACGACAATGACATCCTGCTGATCTTCGACGAGATCCAGACGGGCCTGGGCCGCACCGGCAAGTTTTTCGCCTATGACTGGCTGGGCATCACGCCCGACATCATGACCGTGGCCAAGGCGCTGGGCGGCGGGTTTCCCGTCGGCGCCGTGCTGGCCACCGCCGACGCCGCCAAGGGCATGACCGTGGGCACCCATGGCACCACCTATGGCGGCAATCCGCTGGCCATGGCGGTGGGCAATGAAGCCATCGACATGATCCTGGAGCCCGGTTTCCTGGATCACGTCAACAAGATCGCGGGCTACCTGCACCAGCAGCTGGGCGCGCTGACGGCGGCCCATCCGGGCGTGTTTGAAAGCGTGCGCGGCCAGGGGTTGATGATCGGCCTTAAAATGAAAACCGACGCGGCCGCCTTCATCGCCGCGGCCCGCGCCAACGGGCTGGTGGTGCTGCCGGCGGGCGACAATGTCGTGCGCCTGCTGCCGCCTTTGACCCTGACCGAGGAAGAGGCCCGGGAAGGGCTGGATTTGTTGAACAAGACCGCTTCGCAGATCGAAGCGCAGAAAGCAGCCGCCCAATGAACGCGCCACTGAAAACCAAGCCCAAGCACTTCCTGGACATGTCCGATCACGACAGCGCCACCCTGAAGGCCATCATCGCCGACGCCAAGACGCGCAAGCAGGCGCGCACCGGCCTGTCCAAGGGCGCGCTCGACGCCGACCGCCCGCTGGACGGCAAGGTGTTGGCGATGATCTTCGACAAGCAGTCCACCCGTACCCGCATTTCCTTCGACATGGCGGCGCGGCAGCTGGGCGGCAGCGCCCTGATGCTGACCGGCAACGAGATGCAGCTGGCACGCGAGGAAACCATTGCCGACACCGCGCGGGTGATCTCGCGTTACGTGGACGTGGTGATGATCCGGCTGCTGGACCATGAGATGGTCGAAGACCTGGCGGCCAACGCGTCGGTTCCCGTCATCAATGGCCTGACCAAATGGTCCCATCCCTGCCAGATCATGGCGGACATCCTGACCTATGAGGAGCACAAGGTGCCG
>Ga0194048_10001080_pt1 | contig 13511 bp, 10 predicted proteins | sample JunL225m_MetaG_FD_161685 | JGI IMG/M metagenome (GOLD analysis project Ga0194048, IMG submission 161685) | Anoxic zone freshwater microbial communities from boreal shield lake in IISD Experimental Lakes Area, Ontario, Canada - Jun2016-L222-5m | ecosystem: Environmental > Aquatic > Freshwater >...
CGGCGCAATAGCCCAGCGCCGGATTGGCGGTCAGGCCAGAAAAGGCATCGCTACCGCCGCACTGCATGCCCACGATCAGCTCGGCCGCCGGCACGGTCTCGCGCCGGCGCTTGTCCAATATCTTCAGCCGCTCCTCGACCCGCTCCATGATGCCTTCGATCATGGCGCCGAAGCCGACATAGGCTTCGTCCTGAAGCCGCAGGGTGCCGGTCTCCTGGCCTTTCGGAAGGAGGCGTTCGGGGACCAGCTTTTCGCAGCCCAGCCCTACCACCAGCACTTCGCCGCCGAAGTTGGGATTGGCCGCCAGGTTCTGCAGGGTGCGGATCGGCACGATGGCGGCGGGGGCGTTGATGGCGACGCCGCAGCCATAGGCATGGGTCAGCACCACCACGTCATCCACATTGGGATATTTCGGCAGCAACTCGGCCTTGATGCGCTTGAGGGCGAATTCCATGGTGCCCGAAACGCATTGCACGCTGGTGGACACCGCCAGGATATTCTTGGTCCCCACCGTGCCGTCGGCGTTGCGATAGCCTTCGAAGGTGTAACCGGCCAGCGGCTCGGGCTTGGCCGGCGGGCGCGTTGCCATCTCCAGCTGGTCCAGCGGCGGGGCGGTGCCCATCACCACATTGTCTTCATTCACCCAGTCGCCGCGTTTGATCGTGCCCTTGGCGGTGCCGATCACTTCGCTGTAACGGATGATGTTGCCGCCATCGGCGATGTCGGCCAGCGCCACCTTGTGGCCTTGGGGCACGAAATGGTTCAGCACCAGCCCGTCGGCAAAGGTGCTGCCGGCGGGCAGGCCCAGCCCGTTGACGATGATTGCGACATTGTCGCCGGGCGCCACTTGGATGCGGCGCGGTTCTTCATGCGGTGGCTTGGCTTGGACGTTCATGGCGGAAGTATAGCGGTCCTTACCGCACCAAACACGGCTTCTTGGGATCGAATTTCCAGCCCGGGATCAGGAACTGCATGGCTGCGGTATCGTCGCGGGCGCCGTCGCCTAGGGTTTTGTAGGTGGCATGGGCTTTTTCCACCTCGGTCATGTCGAGTTCCACGCCCAGCCCGCCGCGCTTGGGCACCTGGACCAAGCCGCCCTTGATCTGGAACGGCTCCTTGGTCAGGCGCTGGCCGTCCTGCCAGATCCAGTGGGTGTCGATGGCGGTGACGTTGCCGGGCGCCGCTGCCGCGACATGGGTGAACATGGCCAGCGAGACATCGAAATGGTTATTGGAGTGGCTGCCCCAGCGCAGGTCGCGGTCGGCGCACATCTGGGCGACGCGCACGCTGCCCGCCATGGTCCAGAAATGCGGATCGGCCAGAGGAATGTCCACCGAGCCTAGATCCATCGCATGCACCATCTGGCGGAAATCGGTGGCAATCATGTTGGTGGCGGTGGGAAGCCCGGTGGCGCGGCGGAACTCCGCCATGATCTCGCGGCCCGAATAGCCGGCCTCGGCGCCGCAAGGGTCCTCGGCATAGGCCAGGATATCGCCGCGTCCTTTGCACAGGCCGATGGCTTCCTTCAGCGACCAGGCGCCGTTGGGATCAAGCGTGATGCGCGCCTTGGGAAAGCGCTTGGCCAGCGCCTCGATGGCCTTCATTTCCTCGGCGCCTGACAGCACGCCGCCCTTGAGCTTGAAGTCGTTGAAGCCATAGCGGGCATAGGCCGCTTCCGCCGTCGCCACGATGGCGGCCGGGGTCAGGGCTTCTTCGTCGCGTATCCTGATCCAGTCATCGCCCTTCTGGTCATGGCGATAGGGCAGGTTGGTCTTCTTCCGGTCGCCAATGAAGAAGAGATAGCCCAGCATCTCCACCGCCTCGCGCTGCTGGCCATCGCCCAGAAGCGCCGCCACCGGCACGTCCAGATGCTGGCCCAGAAGGTCGAGCAGCGCGCATTCCAGCGCTGCCTGGACATGCACGGTTACGCGCAGGTCGAAGGTCTGCAGGCCGCGGCCGCCGGAATCGCGGTCGGCGAAACGCTGGCCCACGGTGCTGAGAATGTTCTTCCAGTGGCCCAGCCCCTGGCCCACCACCAGGTCACGAGTTTCTTCCAGGGTCTGGCGGATCTTCTCGCCGCCTGGCACTTCGCCCACGCCGGTATTGCCGGCGCTGTCGGTCAGGATCACCAGGTTGCGGGTGAAGAAGGGTCCGTGCGCGCCCGACAGGTTCAGCAGCATGCTGTCCTGTCCCGCCACCGGAACGACCGTCATCTCCGTCACGCGCGGCGCGCCGGTCCTGTCCTTACTCATAAATTCGTCCTCAGGCTGCTTTCAGAACCACGCGTTTCAGCTCGCCGGCGATCACGCCATAGCCGATCATCGCGACGATGGAATGGGCGAACAGGAACACCAGCGCCAGGTTCCAGTCATTGCCGGTGGCCTTCAGGATGTAGCCGATCACGATGGGGGTGAAGATGCCCGCCGCATTGCCGAACAGGTTGAAGACGCTGCCGGCCAGGCCGGTGGCTTCGCGCGGCGCCACATCGCTCATCACCGCCCAGCCCAGCGCCGCCACGCCCTTGCCGAAGAAGGCGATGGACATGAACAGCATGATCATGGCCTGCGTGTCGGTATAGTTGCAGGCTAGGATGGCGCAGGAAATGACAAGCCCGATCAGGATGGGGATCTTGCGCGCTGGCGACAGCCCCATGCCGCGTTTCAGCAGCATGTCCGACAGGACGCCGCCCAGCACGCCGCCGACGAAACCGGCGATGGCGGGACCAGCCGACATCAGGCCCGCCTTGGCCACGCCCATGTGCCTGGCCTCCATCAGGTAGATGGCGAACCAGGTGGAATAGAAATAGGTCAGCGCGGTGATGCAGTATTGCGACAGATAGATGCCCAGCAGCATGCGGTTGGCCAGAAGCTGGCTGACGATGCCCCAGCGGATCGGCTGCGCCGCCGTGGCCGGCTTGTCCAGGTTCACCAGTGCGCCACCTTCCTCGATGAAGGCATATTCGCGCTTGGAGATGTTCTTGTGGCGCGCGGGCGCGTGGACCACCAGGGCGAAGATCACCGCTCCGGCAAATCCGATAACGCCCATCCAGAAGAATACCGATTCCCAGCCATGATACTGCGCCAGCCAGCCCATCAGGGGATTGAAGGCGACCACCGAAAAATATTGCGAGGCGTTGAAGATGGCGCTGGCGGTGCCGCGCTCCGATTTGGGAAACCAGTTGGCGACAATGCGGGCATTGGCGGGAAAGCTCGGCGCCTCGGCAAAGCCCAGCGCCAGTCGCAGGATGAACAGGCTGATCATCACCGGCACGAAGGACAGGTAGGACACAAACGCCTGCAGGCCTGTGAAGACGGCCCAAAGGCCGATCGCCCAGAGATAGACCGGGCGCGAGCCATACTTGTCCAGCAGCGCGCCGCCGGGAATCTGCGCGATGGCATAGGACCAGGCGAAGGCTGAGAAGAGATAGCCCAGTTGCACAGGGTCGAGATGGAATTCGGCCGCCAGCGGCTTGCCCGCCATCTGCAAGGTGGCGCGGCTGGCATAGGCGATGGACGAGATCATGAACAGGACCGCGATGATCCAGAAACGGACGTGACTGTTGCGTGTCTCGATGATCGGCGTCATGGCAGCTCCACCCTTTTGCTAGATGGACCGCTCATGGGTCCTTGGCCTTGAAAAGGCTCGTAAATCTAGGGATAGGAGCTTGGCCCGTCCAAGCCAAAGGTTCAAGCGATCAATGCGGGCTTTGCATTGATCCGGCTGCCCTATTCTTGTGCTGCGAGGGCGTCGAGCGTTTCGGGATCGGGCTCGGTCCGCAGCAGGTCCAGGAAGGCCGAAAGCGCGGGATTGTCATTGTCGCTGCGCCAGGCGGCATACAGTTCCACCGGCGCGGGTGGGTTGGTCTCCACGGGCCGAAACTGCACGTCATCGAAGTGCAATGACATGGCGGCTTCGGGCACCAGCGCGGCGCCGATGCCGGCGCGCACCAGTGCCAGCATGGAATGGATCTGGGCCAGGGACTGGATGGTGACGGGCGCCACGCCAGCGGCCTCGAATAGGCCGGCCAGCATGTCGTGGAAATAGCGCGCGCCATCGGCCGCATACATGATCAGCGGCTGGCGGTCGAAATGCTTCAGGGTGAGGGTGGCTTCCGACAGGCGCGGATCACCCATCGGTAGCGCCGCCACCAGATGTTCTTCGGCCACTTTCAGGGTGGTGAACTCGCTGCGGGCGATGGGCGGGCGCAACAGGCCGACATCGATGCGCCCGGTGACCAGGCTTTCCACCTGTTCGGACGACACCATTTCCTTCAGCGCCACATCGATGTTGGGGGCATGGCTGGCGCGCTGCAGCAGCAGGCGCGGCAAAAAGCTGTAACCGCTGGCGGCGGTGAAGCCCAGGGTGATGGTGCCGGCCTCGCCCGACGCGATGCGGCGGGTGGCCAGTGCGGCGCTTTCGGTCAGGCGCAGGATGCGGCGCGCTTCGAGCAGGAACACCCGGCCCGCCGGCGTCAGCTTCACGGCGCGGCTCGTTCGGTCCAGCAGGCGCACCCCCAGCACATGTTCCAAAAGCTGGATCTGCCGCGACAGCGGCGGCTGGGTCATGTTCATGCGCGCGGCGGCGCGGCCGAAATGCAATTCCTCGGCGGCGGCGACGAAACAGCGAAGCTGGCGCAGTTCGAACTGGGACCAGAAGGACGGGCCTGTCATGGCCCAACCCTATAGCGGGAAAGGCCTGCGCCTCAAACCGGCTTGGTGGCTTCGATCAGCTTTTTCAGGCGGGCGAACTGGTCCGCATTCAGGTCGGTCAGGGGCGCGCGCACCGGGCCGGACGGGCGGCCGATGGCGGTCATGCCGGCCTTCACGATGGACACGGCATAACCCCTGTTCTCGTTGCGGATGGCGATATAGGGCAGCACGAATTCCTTCAGGCCCTTGATCACCTTGGCCTGGTCCTTGGCGCGCACCGCGTCATAGAAGGACAGCGCCCATTCCGGCATGAAATTGTAGATGGCCGAGGAATAGGTGGTTACGCCCATTTCCAGATAGGGCAGGGCGAAGGTTTCCGCTGTCGGCAGGCCGCCGACATAGGTGAGCCGGTCGCCCATCTTGGCATAGACGCGCATCATCAGCTCGATGTCACCGACGCCATCCTTGAAGCCGACCAGGTTGGGATTGCGGTCGCACAATTTGGCCAGGCTGACTTCGGTCAGCACCGCATTGTCGCGGTTGTAGACGATGACGCCGATCTTCACGGCTTTGCACACCGCTTCGACATGGGCCATCAGGCCTTCCTGGTTCGGCACCATCAGATAAGGCGGCAGCAGCAACAAACCATCGGCGCCAGCCTTCTCGGCGGACTTGGCCAGCTCAACCGCGATGGCGGTGCCATAGCCGCAGCCGGCGATCACCGGGGTCTGGCCCTTGGTTTCCTTCACCGCGGCGGTGACCACAGTTTCCACTTCGGATGGGGTGAGGGAGAAGAACTCGCCGGTGCCGCCGGCGGCGAACAGTCCGGTCAGGCGCTTGAAGCTCAGCAGCCAGGCGCAATGTTCGCGATACGGGCCTTCCTCGAACTGGAAGTCCTTGTTGAAATGGGTGACGGGGAAGGACAGGAGGCCCTCGGCCAGGGTCTGCGCCATTTCGGTGGGCGACATGTTGCTCATGACTTCTTGTCCCTTATGCGATGTTTGGGTGCGATGCGGTGATGGTCGCGGGTTTTTAACGGTCTTGCCCCCAGCGGCCAACCCCAAACTGGCTATGAACCGATGCGGTTTTTGGATGGGCGTGGTAGGAACGGCCAAGGATAAAAAGGGGACGGGAATGAACCGCAGGGACATGCTGACAGGGGCAGCCGCCATGGTCGCGACGTCTTCCGATATTGGGGCAGCGATGGCCCAGCCGACCGGCAAATGGGATACCGCCAAACTGGACGACGCCGCCAAGGTGATGGACGGCTGGATCGCGGACGGCAGGGTGCAGGGCGCCTCCATCCTGGTGACGCAAGGCGCACACAGATACGCCCGCAATTTCGGCACCGCCCAAAGCCGCGAAAAGGGGCAGGAGCCGGTGTTCCTGCTGGCTTCCATCACCAAGCCGATAACGGCGGCGGCGGTCATGACCCTGGTGGATGCCGGCCAGCTTTCGCTGGGTGACAAGGTGGCGAAGTTCTTCCCCGCCTTCACCGGCGAGGGGCGCGAGACCATCACCGTCCGCCACTGCCTGACCCATACCGGCGGGCTGCCCGACATGCTGGCCGATGACGAGATGCTGCGCGAAAAGCATGCAGCCCTGGCGGATTACCGCGAAGGCGCGATCAAGGCGCCCCTGAAATTCGCGCCGGGCAGCAAATACTCCTATTCCAGCATGGGAATCCTTCTTTCGGCAGAGATCGCCCAGAAGATCACCGGCAAGTCTTTTCCCGACATCGTGGAAGACCGTGTGTTCAAGCCGCTGGGCATGCACCACACCGGCTATGGCCTGCGTGGACGGGCCAACAGCACGACCGTGCCAAGCCAGGGTGCGCCGGCCATGACCGAAGCGGGCAAGAAAAGCTGGAACAGCTGGAACTGGAACAGCGCGTATTGGCGCAACCTGGGTGCACCCTGGGGCGGAGCGCTGGGCAGCGCCGCCGACATCGCGCGCTTCTATGAAGAATTCCTGAACCAGCGCGGCCGTATCCTGAAACCGGCAACGGAAAGCCTGATGATCACCAACCAGAGCCCGTCCGGCGTGAAGGCCAGCGGTTTGGGTTTCGACCTGCCGCCCAGCGTCGGCGCGCCGTCCTGCGGGCCGCGCACTTTCGGCCACAATGGCTCGACCGGCACTTACAGCTGGGCCGATCCGGACACTGGCACGGTTTGCGTCGTGCTGACCTCGCTATACGAGGCGGCGGTGCGCCCGCATCCCATCCACCTGGTGGGTGATCTGGTAGCGCAGGCGGTGGCGAAAGCCTGATTGGCGTTTCGCCGATCTGGCCCGCGCATTACAGGCTTCTTGCCCTCATTTCGCCTTGGGCAGGGCGAAAACATATACGGCGTGGCCGACAAGCGGGCGGTTGCGCTCGAAAGCGAACATGCTGCTGGGCCGAAGCTGCGGGCTGCCGCCGTTATAGCCTGTGGGAACCGCCACGAACTGCTCGCCATTGACGCTGAAGGTTGTTGGGAAGCCCTGCGCCGTGGTCCCGAGGCGTGTGGTCCACAGGGTCTTGCCGGTCTTCACGTCGAACGCCCGAAAGGTGCGGTCCCAGTCACCGACAAAGCCGATACCGCCCGCCGTCGTCATGGTGCTGGTCAGGAAGGGCGCGCGCTGCTGGAAGGTCCAGATGGGCTTCAGATCCTTCACCCGGTACGCGCTCACGCGCCCCATATTGCCGTCCGAAGCAGGGGATTCGAAGTTTCCAATCATGTCGCCCTCCGAGGTGACGCAGATCTGGTCGAGCGGGAAGATGATCAGGTCCTCTTCGGGGACGTAGCTCGCGGCCGGCCAGTTGTGGCCGCCCGACTGGGCCGGGCAGGACGGACGCGAGTTGCCCGACTCGGGATGCACGACGTCCGGGCGGTAGGTGCCGCGGCCGGTCTGGCGGTCGATGCTGGTGAAGACATTCTGAAAAACCATCGGCTTGTAATCCAGGAACTTGCCGTTGGTGCGGTCCAGCTTCCAGAGAATGCCTTTCTTGCCGGCGGTCAGAAGAAGCTTCTGCGAGCCGCTGTCCACCAGGATCTTCTCATAGACCTCATCCAGATCCAGGCCTTCGTCCGGCGCGGTCTGGTGGTACCATTTGAGCTTGCCGGTATCGACGTCCAGCGCGATCGTGGCGTTGCTGAACAGCTTGTCGCCAATGCCGTTCTTGCCCGACTTGGCCTGGCCGGTGCCCCAATAGGTGAGCCGCAGCTTGGGATCATAGGTGCCCGCGATCCAGGCGTCGGCGCCGGCCCGCTGGCCGTTGCTCATGTTGCCCCAGCTGTCGCCGCCCGGCTCGCCCGAATAGGCGACGGTAGAGAATTTCCAGAGCTGGTGGCCGTCCTTGGGGTCATAGGCGGCGATGAAGCAGCGATCCTCCAGCGAAGCCTCGTCGCAGACGCCGCGCCCGACGATCAGCTTGCCGTCGGCGATCATCAGGCCGCCGATCTTGTCGTTGCCGAAATCGGTATGCTTGAACTTCCAATTGATTTTTCCGGTGCGGGCGTCCAGCGCATACAGCGTGGCGTCGCTGGCGGGATAGAAGAGCTGGTTGCCGTACAACACCATGGCGCGCGCCGTGGCATTGACCTGGTTTTCCAGCCGCGGCCCCAGGGAGTTTTCCCAGATCAGGTCGCCGGTCGCGGCGTTCAGCGCCTGCACCTTGTTGTTGACGGCGGTGGAGACGAACATCACCCCGTCATGCACCAGAGGCGTGATCTGCTGGCGTTCGCCGTCGTCCAACGACCAGACCCAGCGAAGCTGCAGGCTCTGCACATTCTGGGCATTGATCTGCTTCAGCGGCGAATGGCTCCAGCCGGCATAATTCTGGTAATGCATCAGCCAATCCTGGGCCGGCGCATGCAGCAGCATCTCTTCGGTTACGGGGGTGTATTTTTCGACCGTTCCGGGAAAGGTCAGGCCGGTGGGCTGAGGCGCGCCGCTCAGGCTGGTATAGCCAGCATACAGGCCGCCCGTTCGGCGCGTTGGGAGGAGGGTGCTGATCACGACCGGCGCGGTTGAAGGCGTAAAGTCGGCGGCACCGGCCGTGGCGCCGTTGCTCTTGAGGATATACGCCACGACCTGGGCGGTTTCGGCATCGCTCAGGCTACCGGGATTGCTGAACGGCATGGTGGTCTTGATGCGGGCATAAAGGTCCTTGGTGCCGCGCGTATTCCAGCGATCCGTGAAGGCCGGGCCGACCAGCTTGATGGTTTCGCCACCGGCGTCATGGCAGATGGCGCATTTGCCGTCATAGACAGACTTTCCGGCCTGCGCCTGCGCATCCGTGAAGGGGCCGGGCGCGGCCCCGGTCTGTGCGACTGCGGCCCATGTCCACAGGGCGGCAGCGCCGACCGCCGCGAGTGTCACGGCGGCGGCGATGGCGCGCATGGACGTTTTCCGATTCTTGATCATGTCTTTATTGCTCCGCCGGTCAGGCGCCGGGCTTTTTCGCCGGGCTGGGTGACTCGTCTTCGAGAATGCTCGGGATATACCAGTCATACATCTGCGGCACGTCCTGGCCGACGGTGACGTGCGCGGGCTGGAACCAGCCCCACAGATTGCCCTTGGGCGCGCTCTGACTGTTAAGAATGACGTATAGCTTACCGCTCTTCAAAGCGGCGACCTGATCCGCGGTCAGGGTGAACGTGCCGGAGATGTCGCCGCTCTTTGCCTGGGGGATCGTGAGGTCGCCGATCGCCGGTCCGGTTCCACCCATCACGTTGCCGATATGCAAACGGGCCTCGGTGGCCGACGAAGACAGCCCCGCGAACTTGCCGCTTAGCGTGAATTTGTTGTTATCGAGCACCGCCAGCACCGTGCCGCGGCCTTGGGCACTGGCCCCCTGCCGGCCGTTCTTCGGCGTCGGACCGATATCGGTCTGGTAATTGTCCGCGGCAAGCGCCGGAGCACAGAAGGCGGCACACAGGGCCGCCGCGGCCAGGGCGCGCGAAACAGGTCTAGAAATCACGATCACTTCCTCCGGCAAGCGGGCCAACTTTTCCAGTTCGGGTACCCGTGTCAACGATATATCGCACCAAGGCGCGGGTCAGCCGCCCTTCTGTTGCGCCAGATCGAAAATCTGGTCCATGGGCACCCATTTCTGGCCCGGTGCGGCATGGGGCAGGGCCCTCTGGAAGCCCCACATCAGGGTTTCCCACTGATCATATTCCGGCGGGATATTGCGGGCGCGAGGATAGTCGTCGGCCACGGTGGCAATCATCACCATCCGCTCGCCCGTGCGCCAGATTTCCATGCCCTCGATCCCTTGGGCGCGGATGTCGTCCACGATGGCGGGCCATACCCTGCCGGGGGTGTGAAACCCCTCATATTCGGCTATTTTCGCCGCATCATCGACCAGGTCCAGCGCGAAGCACAGGCGGCGGCTCATTTTGTTATTCTCCGGGCAAGGGCTTGGACTATAAGAGCCTTCTTCGCATCCAGGAGCAATCATGGCGTCTTTCCTGCGGCTTCATCCGACCGACAATGTCGTGGTGGCGGTGGCCGGCCTGTCCCCTGGCGACATCGTGGATGATGTGAAGATCACAAGGCGTATTCCCCCCGGCCACAAGGCCGCAGTGCGTCCGATTCTGAAAGATCAGCCCGCCCTGAAGTTCGGCCAGATCATCGGCTTTGCCACACAGGACATCGCGCCCGGCGACTGGGTGCATGAGCACAATATCGGCTTTCACGCCGTAGACCGCGATTACCAGTTCGAGGTGGATGCCCGCGATCTCGCGCCCGCTGTGCCGCAGGCGACCTTCCAGGGCTTCCGCCGCGCCAATGGCAAGTTCGGTACCCGCAATTACCTGGGCATCCTGACCTCGGTGAATTGCTCGGCCACCGTGGCGCGGCTGATCGCTCGCGAAGTGGAAAAGAGCGGCATGCTGGACGATTATCCGGAAATCGACGGCATCATCCCGCTGGTGCATGGCCATGGCTGCGGCATGGACAGTAAGGGCGAAGGCTATGAGGTGCTGAAGCGCACCCAATGGGGCTATGCCGCCAATCCCAACATGGGCGCGGTGCTGATGGTGGGACTCGGGTGCGAGACCTTCCAGATCGGGCGCTGGAAACAGGCCTACAACATTGCCGAAAGCGACACGTTTCGCTCGCTGACCATCCAGGACACCGGCGGTACGCAGAAAGCGATCGATGCGGGCATCGCCGCGGTGCGCGACATGCTGCCGGCGGCGGGCGCGGTGAAGCGCGAGACCGCGCCGGCCTCCGAACTGATGCTGGCCCTGCAATGCGGCGGCAGCGACGGTTATTCCGGCATCACCGCCAATCCGTCTTTGGGTGCGGCGGTGGATTTGCTGGTTGCCCATGGCGGCACTGCCATCCTGTCCGAGACGCCCGAAATCTATGGCGCCGAACATCTGCTGACGCGGCGCGCCAGTCCGGAGGTCGGCAAGAAGCTGATCGCCCGCATCCGCTGGTGGGAGGATTACACCAGCCGCAACGCCGGCAGCATGAACAACAATCCTTCGCCGGGGAACAAGGCGGGCGGCCTGACCACCATCCTGGAAAAGTCGCTGGGCGCCGCCGCGAAGGGCGGCACGACGCGGCTGAAGGATGTGGTGGAATATGCGGAACCTGTCACCACCAAAGGATTCGTGTTCATGGATACGCCCGGCTATGACCCTGTCTCGGCGACGGGGCAGGTGGCGGGCGGCGCCAATATCCTGTGCTTCACCACCGGGCGCGGCTCGGCCTATGGCTGCAAGCCGACGCCCTCGATCAAGCTGGCCACCAACACGGCCGTCTATGAGCGCATGACCGACGACATGGACATCAATTGCGGCGATGTGCTGGACGGGGTTTCCATCCAGGACAAGGGCAAGGAGATCTTCGCGCATATCTTGGAGATCGCGTCCGGCACCCGCTCCAAGTCCGAGAAGCTGGGCTATGGCGATGCCGAATTCGTGCCCTGGCAGATCGGCGCCACCATGTAGCGCGCCCGCGCTTTTTCCGCTTAACTGGCGGAAAATATGGGCGCGGGGGAAGCATGAACAAGTTGCCAGTGGTCGAGCGGCGGTATGTCATCGCCTTTGCGCTGACCGCGACCTTGTTCTTCGCCTGGGGCCTGGCGTCGCAGTTCAACGACCTGCTGCTGCATCATTTCCAGAAGGCGCTGGACCTGACCCGGCCGCAGGCCAGTCTGACCCAGTTCGCTTTCTATATCGGTTATTTCTGTGCGCCCCTGCCGGCCGCGATGGTCATCCGCCGCCTGGGCTACAAGAAGACCATCATCATCGGCCTGGCGCTGTACGCCATCGGCGCCTTCCTGTTCGTGCCGGCGGCGCATATGCGCGTCTACTGGATCTTCCTGGCGGCGCTTTACATCATCGCCATTGGCGCGGGCTTTCTGGAAACCAGCGCCAACCCCTACATCACCATCTTGGGCGCGCCGGAGACTGCGTCGCCGCGGCTGAACTTTGCCCAGGCCTTCAACGGCGTTGCCTCCGTGCTGGGGCCGTTGGTCGGCGGCTATGTGATTTTTTCCGGCGTGGAATATACGCCGCAGCAGATGGCGGCGATGGGACCGGCTGCCGTGGATGCCTGGCGTGCGCAGGAGGCGGCCTCGGTCGGCCCACCTTATCTGGTGCTGGGCGTGCTGATGGTGGTGATTGCGTCCGCCATTGCGCTGACAAAATACCCGCCGCTGCGCGCCGATGTGACGCCGCAAACCGCGCGCTCGCCCTTTGCCGTCTTGGCGCGCCCGCGCGTCCTGTATGCCGTGATCGCACAATTCTTCTATGTCGGCGCGCAGGTCGGCACCTGGTCACTGCTGGTGGACTTCGCGCAGGAAGCTGCAGCCGTGCCAGAACGGGTGGGCGCGCAGGTCTATCTGGAAGCGACCATGATCGCCTTCTGTGTCGGCCGCTTCGTTGGCGCCTGGCTGCAGCGGACCATCAACCCGCCGCGCCAGTTGATGTTTTATGCCGGCTGCAACATCGTTCTGTGTTGCCTGGCGGCGGTGATCGGCGGCTTTCCCAGCATCTGGGCACTGGTGGCGACCAGCTTCTTCATGTCTATCATGTTCCCTACAATCTTCGCGCTGGGGCTGGAAGGATTGGGACATGAAACCGAGTTCGCCTCCAGCTTCATCGTCATGGCGATCTGTGGCGCCGCGGTGGTGCCGCCGCTGATGACACTATTTGCCTCGTTCACCGGCGCGCTGCATTGGAGCCTGTTCATCCTGGCTGTTTGCTATGCCGTGGTGCTGAGCTTCGGATTGTTTGCGCCAAGGCTGAAAACAGCATGATCACGCGGCGCAATCTGGGAAAGACCGGGCTGACGGTCACCGAGCTGGGTTTTGGCGCCGCGCCGCTGGGCAACCTGTTCAAGCCGTTGCCGGATGCGACGGCGCGCGAGACCCTGGCGGCGGCGGAACAGGCCGGCTTCGGCTATTACGACACCGCGCCTTTCTATGGCTTCGGCCTGTCGGAACGGCGGCTGGGAGACAGCTTGCGTTCCCGCAAGGACATTGTGCTGTCCACCAAGGTTGGACGGCTGTTGAAGCCCGTTCCCGGCCCGGTGGACGAGGCCGTCGTGCGCCACGGCTATGCCACGCCCATGCCGTTCGAGCCGGTCTACGATTATTCCTATGACGCTGTGATGCGCAGCTTCCGCGAAAGCCTGCAGCGGCTGGGACTGTCGCGCATCGACCTTCTTTATATCCACGACATCGGCCGGCTGACCCATGGCGATGCCAACGCCGCGCGCATGGCCGAGCTGACCAAGGGCGGCGGCCTCAAGGCGCTGGAAGAATTGCGCAGCGCCGGTGCGATTTCCGGTTTCGGCATGGGCGTGAATGAAATTCCCGCCTGTCTGGAGGTAATGGCGCATGCCCGGCTGGATGTGATC
>Ga0194048_10001083_pt1 | contig 13496 bp, 10 predicted proteins | sample JunL225m_MetaG_FD_161685 | JGI IMG/M metagenome (GOLD analysis project Ga0194048, IMG submission 161685) | Anoxic zone freshwater microbial communities from boreal shield lake in IISD Experimental Lakes Area, Ontario, Canada - Jun2016-L222-5m | ecosystem: Environmental > Aquatic > Freshwater >...
GTGCTCAAGCGTCAACTTCGAAACGTACGCCTTGAGCCGCTCGCTGGCCTTGAGCCGTTCGAGTATCAGGCGCGCCTGCGCAGCGCCTTCGACAGCATGCCCCGGGAAGCCAATCCTCCCATCGTCAAACTCAGCGCGCGTTTGCGGCTTAGCGATGTCATGGAGCAGCGCGCCCCAGCGCAGCCCTCCGCCGCGGCTGAGCCCGTCGGCGAGCGGCGCGGCAAGAAGCGTCGCCACGGACGCGCCGTCGACCTCCCCGAAGAGCACGTCCGGATCATTCTCCAGGTCGATTGCAACCTGCAGCACCTCGAGCGTGTGCTCGTAAGCGTCGAGGTGGTGGTAAGCGGTTTGCTCGACCCCCTGCAGCTCGACCAGCTCGGGCAGCACAACAGCGCTCACACCGATCTCGTCGAGCAGTCGCATACCACGCACGGCTTGGTTCGAGCCGAGAATTAAGTTCAGCTCGGAGAAGATCCGCTCCCCCGCTACCTGCGCTAGTCCTCCCGGGTCAGCCTGCGCGCAGGAGAGAGTTTCGGTCTCAATCTCAAAACCCAACTGAACGGCGAGGCGAGCTAGCCTGACGGATCGCAGCGGATCGGCTGCGAAGGCCTGCGCTCCAGCCATCCTCAGGAGGCCGCGCTGAAGGTCATCCACCCCACCGGTTGGGTCGATCAGCTCGCCGCCCGCAAGCGGCTCAGCGATCGCGTTAATCGTTAGATCACGAGCGCGAAGGTCATCCTCGAGCGTCGCGCCCTGCAGCGGCGTGCAGTCAATCTGCCAGTCGCCGTCGGCGCCGTGAACGCGCCAAGCGCCGAACTCTTCGGAGAGCGCGAACACGGCGGCGCCGGCTGGAGCGGCGGCGCGAAGGGCGCGAGCGGCCGGCTCGCCGTCACCGTCGATAATCAGATCTAAATCGATCGCGCCGCTGAGCGGCTCGCCGCCTGCGAGCCGGTCACGAATCGCGCCACCGACGAGCCAGACGCGCTCAGCCGGCAGCGCGCCCCTAGCCATCTCCAGCAGCTCCGCCTCGCTGGCACTCATCGAGTTTCAGCCTCGCTGCCGCCGTAGCGACGCTCAACGCGCGCACTGATTGACGTCACTATCTCGTAGTTAATCGTCGCCGCTAAACGCGCGAGCTCCTCGCTGAGAACCCGCTCAGTGCCATCAGCGCCGATCAGCGTGACGCGGTCGCCGACCTCAACGCCGCCGCCCTCGGGGCCAAGGTCAACCGTAATGTTGTCCATGCTGACGTTGCCAACGACCGCGAAGCGGCGGCCACCGATCAGCACCTCGGCATTGTTCGAGAAGACTCGCTTCCAGCCATCGGCGTAACCGATCGGGACGGTCGCGATTACCGTCGGCTGCTCAGCAATAAAGCTGCGGCTGTAGCCACTGCCCTGGCCGGTTTCACAGCGCTCGGCGCAGGCAACATAAGACTCAAGGCGCAGCGCTGGCTCGAGCCCCTGCGTGGCTGGGTCAACGCCGAAGGGGTCTAGCCCATAACAGGCGACGCCGGGGCGAACGAGATCAAAATGCGAAGCGCTGTCACGCAGCAGTGCGGCGCTGTTTGCCGCGTGGCGAATCAGCCCCGGCGTGGCCGCGACGATCGGATCGCTCCATTGCCTGAAGGTTTCAAGCTGAGCCGCGAAGAACTGGTCGCCGATCTCATCGGCGGTCGCGAAGTGCGTCATCAGACCAACCAACTCCAGCTGCGGCTCGTCATTGGCGCGCGCTGCCAAGCGGGTCGCCAGCTCAGCGTCACGCGTGCCGAGCCTGCCCATGCCGCTGTCGAGCTTGATGTGCACGCGTCCACCGCTGAGGGCAGAGAGCTGGTTTAAGAAATACTCACTCCAGGCGACAACGTCGGCTTTCGCCGCCAGCGCAATCTCTAACTCATCATCGGTGAGTGCTCCCATCACCAAGATCGGCAGCTCAAAGCGCTCAGCGCGCAGCTGCTGCGCCTCGGGCGCCGTCGCGACCGCAAGCCAAGTGGCGCCACCGCGGGCCGCAGCGGCAGCCGCTTCACTTGCGCCGTGGCCGTAGCCATCAGCTTTGACTACCGCGCAGAGATGCGCGGAGGGCGCCTGCGCTGCGAGCAGCGCGACGTTGCGTTCAATCGCCGCGAGGTCAACCGATGCCAGCGCACGCACTGCGATCAGCTCACCGGTCTATCGATCTTCGAGCAGCGCCTCGAGCACGTCGACGCGTGTTACAACGCCGACGAGACGGCCTTCGTCATCGACTACTGGCAAGCGGTTATGCCCGTGCTCGGAGATCAGGTGGCCCGCGTCGTGCGCGTCGGCGTCGGGGCTAACGGTAATCGGCTCTGTGCTCATGATCTCCTCGACCGTGCTGGCAACCGACTTGCGAATCCGTTCCTCCCAGTGCTTAACCGATCCCAGATAGATAACGCCACCCATGATCTGAACGTGCGCAGGCGGATCGAGATCCTCCTGCTCATCAAACATCAGCAGGTCGCTCTCGGTGACGATCCCGATCAGAATGTCGTCCTCATCGATGACCGGCAGGCCTGGAAGCTCGTGGTCATGCATTCGTTGGACGACCGTTTCAACGCTGTCGTCGGGACCCACGCTCTGCGGGTCGGGATCCATTATCTGACTTACTGTTGCGCTCATGGCGAGGATCTTATCGTCAGCTCCACGCGAGCGGCAGGGCGGCAACGACATCACTAGCGATCATCCCCTCGGTCCCAACTCTCTCGGCCGCAATAGTTGCAGCGCGGGCGTGGAGTCGGACGGCTGCGGCCGCGGCGAGAAAGGGGTCAGCGCCGCGCGCTAAGAGCGCGCCAACGACACCGCCGAGGACGTCGCCGGTACCTGCAGTGGCGAGCCCGGGCGAGGCCCCTGGGCTTACCGCCACGAGCCCGTCGGGGTTGCAGATCAAAGTGTCCACCCCTTTCAAGATGACGATCGCGTTAGCGGCCTTGGCTGCCGCCCTGACCTGCCTAAGGCGGCGCTCGCGCACCTTCGCAGTGCTGCAGTCCAGGAGCCGCGCCAATTCGCCCTCGTGTGGCGTCAGCACGGTCGCGCGCTTTCGCGCCTTCAGCGCTGCAAGATCGCCAGCGAAGGCATTGAGGCCGTCAGCGTCGATCACCAGCGGCTGCGCCACGCTGGTCGCAAACTCGCGCGCAAATTCCCGCGCCCCTTTGCTCGAACCGAGCCCCGGCCCGAGCAAGACGGTTCCTTCGCGCTGGCTGACAGCATCGAGTAACTGGCCCACGCCCTTGCGGCAGTGGTGGCCATCCTGATCGGCAAGCGCTACCTGCATCACCTCGACAAAGTGCGCCGCCACTACGGGCTGCTGACTTGCCGGCACGCAGGCCGTCACATAACCCGCTCCAGTGCGCATCGCAGCGCTCGATGCGAGCACCGCAGCGCCTGTCAGCCCTCGCGAGCCGGCCGCAACGTAGAGATGCCCGCTGGTGAACTTGTTGGAGTGCGCCGCGCGTCGTGGAAGTGATGCAATCAGAGGCTCGTCGGTAATCAAGCCGACTGTGGCGTCGGCGAGCTGCGCAGAGGCGGGGATCCCAATGTCGACGACGCGAACCGCGCCGGCGTGCTCGCGGCCCGGATTGATATGCAGACCCGGCTTATCGGCATTGAAGGTCACTGTCATCTGTGCGCTGACTGCCGCGCCGAGAATTTCCCCGCTCGAGGCGTCGACGCCGCTTGGAACGTCAACCGCGACGACCGGCAAGCCGCAGTTGGCGATCGCTTTGATCGCTGTAGCAATCTGCTCGCGCGGCTTGCCGCTGAAGCCGGTTCCAAGCAGAGCATCAACGACGACCGACGCGTTATCGAGCAGCGCAGCCTCAAACGGCATCGGCGGCGGGGCCTGCAGCATCGCCAGCTGAGCGCGCGCGTCCGCGGAGAGCCGCTCAAGATCGCCCGCCTGCAGGACCATCACCTGACGGCCAGCAGCACGCAGCAAGCGAGCCGCAGCGTAGCCGTCTCCCCCGTTGTTGCCAATGCCGCAGACGACCACGATCAATCCTTCAGGGACGTAGCGGTCAACATAATCTGCCAGCCCAGCGGCGGCCGCCTCCATCAGCGTCAGGCCAGAGATTCCGGCGCTCTCAATCGCCCACTGATCTGCTGCGCGTGAGCGTTCAGCGTCAGAGAGTTCGATCAACCAGTCGCTCACGCCGGCCCTCCGACCACAACCGCGCCAGCTGTCGACCGCGAATGCGTTAGAGAACAGCCGAGCACCAAACCTAACTTCTTCGCGCGTGAGGCAGCCGAACCGCTGAGCAGGAGCTGCGGCGAGCCGTCCGCGCAAAACTCAACCTCAACCTCGAGCGGCCTCAGGACAGCGAGCCCGAGCGCTTTTGTGGCCGCTTCCTTGGCGGCGAAACGTGCCGCCAGGTGCTGCGCTGGCCTTGCCTGACTCTGCGAATAAGCCCTCTCCCCGTCGGTGAAAAGACGCGCTGCTAACCGTGGCCGCCGCTTGAGCGCTCGCTCCAATCGGTCGATTTCAAGCAAATCAATACCGACACGCGGAGCTGGGCTCATAGCCGCAATCTATTCGACCGTGACCGTCTTTGCGAGGTTGCGGGGCTGATCAACGTTGAGCCCGCGCAAACGTGCAATCCGGTAGGCCAAGAGCTGCAGCGGGATCACCGCCAGCAGCGGCTGGAGAATCCAATCCGTCTGCGGGATCGAGATGACAGAATCGGCCTGCTGATCGATCGTCTTGTTCCCCTCACTAGCAACGGCGATCAGATAGGCGCCGCGAGCGCGCACCTCCTGCATATTCGAGATCACTTTCTCCAGCACCGGTGAATCGGTTGCGACGGTTACGACCGGTGTCTGTTCACTCAGGAGCGCGATTGGCCCGTGCTTCATTTCGCCAGCTGCGTAGGCGTCGGTTGAAATGTACGAGACCTCTTTGAGCTTCAGTGCTCCTTCGTCAGCCACGGCGACGCCTGCATGACGACCGAGATAGAGAAAGAAGTTGGCCTCCCAGACGTGCTCTGCGATCGCTTCGACAACCGGATCAACCGACGACAGCAGCTCGGTGATCAAACTCGGCATCTGCTTTAGATCGGCGACCAACGCAGTACGGCGTTCGACCGCGAGCGAGTCGTGCAGCTCGGAGAGGCGCAACGCCAGCAGGTACATCACTGCCACCTGACAGACGAAAGTCTTCGTTGCAGCGACCGAAACCTCGAGCCCTGCTCGCGTGTAGAGCACGCCGTCGGCGTCGCGCGTGGCCTGCGAGCCCATGATGTTGGTGATCGCCAGCACCGTCGCGCCGCGCTGCTTGGCTATTCGCATTGCAGCCAGTGTGTCTGCCGTCTCGCCCGACTGAGTGATGCCGATTACTAGATCGCCCGGGCCCACGATTGGGTTGCGGTAGCGGTACTCGGATGCGATCTCAACGTCGACAGGCACGCGCGAGAGCTCCTCGATCGCGTAGCGACCGATCAAGCCGGCGTGGTAGGAAGTGCCGCAGGCGACGACAATAATCCGCTTAGCGCTAGCCAGCTGCGCGTCTGTGAGCGCTCCGACATCGTCGAGATCGACGCCGTCCTCTCGAACTGTTCGGTCGGCGATCGTTTCAGCGATCGCGTCGGCCTGTTCGTGGATCTCTTTGAGCATGAAGGTTTCGTAGCCGCCCTTCTCAGCCGTCTCCTCATCCCAGTCGACGGTCACTACCTCACGCTCAATCGGCTCGCCGCTTGGCGTCGTGAAGTTCGCGCCGGTCGGGCGCACAGCGACGATCTCCTCATTCTCGACGTACTGCACGCGGCGCGTTTGCGCCAGAAAAGCCGGCACTGCTGAGGCGAGGAACATCTCGCCATCGCCGACACCGATGATCAGCGGGCACTCCTTGCGCGCACCAACCAGCAGCTCGGGCGACTCAACCGCCATCGCGACGAAGGCGAAGTGGCCTTCCAGCTCGCCGTAGGCGCCGCGAACAGCCTGCTCGAGGTCGCCATCTAGGTGCTTAGCCACCAGGTGGGCGATCACTTCGGCGTCGGTCTCAGAGCTGAAGCTGGCGCCGCCCGCGAGCAGCCCTTCGCGCAGCTCCATGTAGTTCTCAACGATCCCGTTAACGACTACATGAACCTGATCTGCGGTGTCAAAGTGAGGGTGCGCATTCTGCTCGTTGACGCGGCCATGAGTGGCCCAACGCGTGTGGCCGATGCCGATCGTCGCCGCTTCGACCAGCGTCGCCGTGGCGCCGCCAGCGGCCTGGCGCTCTTCGACCGCCGTCTGGAGCTGGGCGAGATTACCGACCGCGCGAACGGCCTCGATTGAGCCGTCCGACATCACTGAAATCCCGGCTGAATCGTAACCGCGGTACTCAAGCTTTGAGAGCCCTGCGAGCAGCAGCTCTTCAGCGGCCCTCGAGCCGACGTAACCGACGATTCCACACATGAACAGAAGCCTAGCTAGTGGGCTAGATGACCCCGCCGATGCGGCGTGGTCGCGGCTGTTAGCCCGTCTCTTCGACTACCGCTACAAGGCTGGCGCAGATCTCGTCGCACTGCGCCTGGTCCGGCGCTTCGACCATCACGCGAACCAGCTCCTCTGTGCCGCTGGCGCGAACCAGAACGCGGCCTTGACCACTCAACGATTGATTCGCATCCTCGGCCGGTCCAGCGACGGCGGCTAGCGCGCGATCCTTGTCGGCGACCTTCACATTGACCAGTCGCTGCGGCAGCTTCTCCATCGCTGAGCGGTCAGCCAGGTCAGCGCCAGCGAGCGCTTCTAGCGTCAGCAGCGCGCTGGCAATTCCATCGCCGGACGGAACGAAACCCATATCGATGATGTGCCCCGATTGCTCGCCTCCGAGCTTCCAGCCTCGTTCGCGGAGCTCAGCGAGGACATAACGGTCGCCGACGTCGGCCGTAGCGACCTCGATCCCAGCCGACTCCATCGCCGTGTGGAAGCCGTAGTTCGTCATCACCGTGACGACGACACCATCGCCATTGAGCCTGCCAATTGCCCGCAGATGAATCGCCGCGAGCGCGATCAGCTCGTCACCGTCGACGGTCGACCCGTTGCGGTCAGCCGCGAGCACGCGGTCGCCGTCCCCATCGAAGGCGAAGCCGAGGTCGTGCCCGCCAGCTACGACCGCAGCTGCGAGCGCCTCAATGTGTGTTGACCCCACGCCCTCATTGATGTTGCGGCCATCGGGCGCGTCGCCGATTGCCGTCACCGTCGCGCCGAGGCGGCGGAAGATCTCGGGGCCGACGCGGTAGGTAGCTCCGTGGGCGCAGTCAAGCAGCAGATTGACGCCACTCAGGTCAAGCGCTTCGAAGCGCGTCTCAAGCGCGCGCAGGTAGTCCTCCTGCGTTCCGTGGAGTTCGCGGACGCGGCCTACTTCCAGGGTCGAGTTAGGGGCGTCTGCTAGCCGGGCCTCGATCTCTTCCTCTGCCGCGTCGGTCAGCTTCAGCCCGTCGCCACCGAAGAATTTGATTCCGTTGTCTTGGTATGGATTGTGGGACGCCGAGACGACAACGCCGAGGTCAAACCCATACTGGCCGATAAGCAGCGGCGCCGCCGGAGTTGGCAGCACTCCGCCGAGGAGCGCCTCGCCTCCTGCTGCGGTGATGCCGGCTGCCAGAGCCGATTCGAGCATCTCACCGGACTCGCGCGTGTCGCGGATCACGAGGACGCGCGTTCCGGCGCCGCCCGCCTGTTCGGTGGCTGCTCTGCCGAGCCCGATCGCCAGATCAGCGGTCAACTTCTCACCGACTAAGCCACGTACGCCGTCGGTGCCAAAGAGATGACGAGCCATTAAGGGAAACCTAGAGAATCGAGTCCGCTAACGCGGGCCAGATGCTCTAACGCTTGCTGAACTGAGGCCGCTTACGGGCCTTCTTGAGCCCAGCCTTCTTGCGTTCCTTGGCGCGAGCGTCTCGCGTTAGGAAGCCGCGGCTCTTGAGCGCGCCACGAAGATTTGGGTCGGCCTCGAGCAGTGCGCGTGAAATTCCGTGGCGCAACGCTCCAGCTTGAGCTGAGACGCCGCCGCCATGCATCCGGGCAATGACGTCCATCTTGTCCTCGTATCCGACGGCCTCAAGTGGCTGGCGAATGTTTCGCTGCAGCGCTGGGCGCGGGAAGAAGTCGTCGATCGAACGGCCGTTGATCAGGTACTCACCCTTGCCCGGCTTAAGGATCACGCGAGCGACTGCCCGCTTGCGCTTGCCGGTGGCTGTGTAGCGCGCGTCGGCAGCCAGCTTGATCGTCGCCGCGATCGGCTCGTCGGCGACCGGCTCTTCGACCTCTACGACGACGACGTCGGGGTCATCTGAAAACGGGTCGAGCGAGCTTTCAGGGCTGCTGTCGTCGCCTTCGACGACGATGTCGACCTCGAGGTCGGCGCCAGGAATTGGCTTCTCCTTGGCTGCCTTCTTGTCGGCCTTCTTGTCAGCCTTGGCCTCGGTCTTCTCGTCCGCCCCGAGCTCAACTTCGACCTCTTCTTCGACGGTCTCTTCGACCTCTGTCTCTTCTACGGCTTCTTCGACAGCCTCCTCGGCGACTTCGGCCTCGACTGCCTCTTCGACCTCTTCCGCCTCTACTTCGGGCTGCTCTTCGATTGGCGCTTCGTCGTCGGCCATTAGGTAGTGATCTCCAGTTTGGTCGGCTTCTGCGCGACGTGTGGGTGGTCGGTGCCGGCGTAGACCTTCAGCTTCGTGATCTGCTGGCGGGCAAGTCGGTTACGGGGCAGCATTCCTCGCACTGCCTGGCGGATTACCTCTTCCGGGCGGCGCTCAAGCATCTCCTCGAGCGTGCGCTCACGCAGCCCACCCGGATAGCCGGTGTGGCGGCGGTACATCTTCTCTTTCATCTTGTTGCCGCTGACCGAAATCTTTTCGGCGTTGATTACGACAACGAAGTCGCCGGTATCAACGTGCGGCGTGTACTCAGGCTTCAGCTTGCCACGCAGCAGGTCAGCAATTTGGGTTGCCAGACGCCCGAGCGTAAGCCCGTTTGCGTCGATCAGTAGCCACTGACGATCGCGGTCGGTCGCTTTGGCGACGTAGGTTTTTGAAGCAACTGAGGCTCTCATAGCAATAAAAAGCCACGCATTCAGCGCGGCGCAGCCCCAGAGAATAGCGGCCTTTGCGCGATCAACGCCGCGCGGCTCGTTACTCCCACTCGATAGTGCCCGGCGGCTTCGACGTGATGTCGAGTACGACGCGGTTTACTTCGCGCAGTTCGTTGATCATCCTCGAGGCGATCTGTTCGAGCAGATCGTAAGGAAGACGGGCCCAGTCGGCTGTCATTGCGTCGTCCGAAGTGACGGCACGAATCACGACGACGTAGCCGTAGGTGCGCTCGTCGCCTTGCACGCCAACGGTTCGCACATCCGGCAGAACACAGAAAGATTGCCATAGCTCGCGGTAGAGCCCGGCGCCCCGGATCTCGTCTTGGAGTACGGCGTCGGCGTCGCGCAGCAGGTCGAGGCGCTCTTTTGTCGCCTCGCCGCCAACGATCCGAATCGCCAACCCAGGCCCTGGGAATGGTTGGCGCCAGACGAGCCGCTCCGGCATTCCAAGCTCGGTGCCGACAGCGCGCACCTCATCCTTGAAGAGCGCGCGCAGCGGTTCAACCAGCTCAAACTCCATGTCGTCGGGCAACCCGCCAACGTTGTGGTGCGACTTGATTGTTGAGGTTCCGGTGCCTCCTCCCGATTCGATCACGTCGGAGTAGAGCGTCCCTTGGACGAGAAACTTCGCGCCCTCAAGCTTCGCCGCTTCCTCCTCGAAGACACGGATGAACTCGGCGCCGATGATCTTCCGTTTCGTCTCCGGGTCGCTAACGCCGGCGAGTTTGGAGAGGAAGCGGTCCTCAGCATCGACCGCGACGAGCGGCACGGCAAAGCGGTCACGGAAAGTCTCAATCACCTGCGCCCCCTCGTCCTTGCGCATCATCCCGTGATCGACGAAGACGCAGGTCAGCTGATCGCCGATTGCGCGGTGAACGAGCAGTGCGGCGACCGATGAGTCAACGCCTCCGGAGAGTCCGCAGACAACCTTGCCATCGCCGACTTGCTCTCGGATCGCAGCGATCTGCTCCTCGGCAATCGATGCCGGCGACCAATCGAGCGTGCAAGCGCAAGCGTCGCGAAGAAAGTGGGTCAGGATCTGCTGGCCGAAAGGAGTGTGGACTACCTCGGGATGAAACTGAATCCCGTAAATCTTTTGCTCGGCAGATTCAAAGGCCGCAACAGGTGACTGTGTTGAGGCCGCCAGCGCCGTGAAGCCGGGTGGCGGCTCGTAGACCGTGTCGCGGTGCGACATCCAGCAGGGCTGGACTTCCGGCAGGCCCGCGAACAGCAGCCCCGGTTCGCTGATCGTCAGCTCCGAGCGACCGTATTCACCGACCTCTGCGCTCTCAACGCGGCCGCCTAGATGCTGCGCCAGTAGCTGCATCCCATAACAGATGCCTAGAACTGGAATACCGAGCTCGAGCAGCCCTGGATCGAGCCGCGGCGCGCCGTCGACGTGGACCGATGCTGGCCCGCCGGAGAGGATCAATCCCTTCGCCCCGCGCGCCGCCACTTCCTCAGGACCTACGTGGTACGGCAGAAGTTCTGAGAAGACACCGCACTCGCGGACACGGCGGGCGATTAGCTGCGAGTACTGACCCCCGTAATCGAGGACGACGACTTCGTCGTGAGTCACGCCGGCGTCGAACTGAGCGTGCTGTCGGCGTTAACCGAAGGAGACGCGCCAGCTCCGCGACTGCCCATCCCGACCCCCTGAGAGGACTGCAGCTTCTTGCCTTCAGTCTGCAGCGCCGGAGCAACCATCAGTTCGGCGCGGTTGAACTCAGCGATGTCCTGGTAGCCACAGGTGGCCATCGAAGTGCGCAGCGCACCCATCAGGTTGAAGCTGCCGTCGTTCTCGTGCGCGGGGCCGGTCAGGATCTCCTCGATCGAACCGTTTTGAATTGTTTCGACGCGGGCGCCGCGAGGAAGCGTTGGGTGGAAGGTTGCCATTCCCCAGTGGAAGCCACGGCCAGGAGCCTCGTAAGCGCGCGCCAAAGGCGAGCCGATCATCACCGCGTCTGCGCCGCAGGCGATCGCTTTGGCAACGTCACCGCCGGTGCTCATGCCGCCGTCGGCGATCACCTGGACGTATTCACCGGTCTCAAGCATGTGCGTTGAGCGAGCGCCGGCGACATCGGCGATCGCTGTCGCCTGCGGCACGCCAAGCCCAAGCACGCCGCGAGTGGTACAGGCGGCGCCTGGCCCGACGCCGACTAGAACGCCAGCGGCCCCGGTGCGCATCAGGTGCAGACCGGTGTGATAACTGGCGCAGCCACCAACGATCACCGGCACTGGCAGCTCGGCGATGAACTCCTTCAAGTTGAGCGGCTCTGTCGTCTTCGAGACATGCTCGGCGGAGACGACCGTTCCTTGAATAACGAGAATGTCGAGCCCAGCCTCGAGCACCATCTCGTAGTGCGCTGATACGCGCTGCGGGGTCAGCGAGGCGGCAGTTACGACGCCGCTGGCCTTGATTTCCTCGATCCGCGAGCGCATCAACTCGGGCTTGATCGGCTCTTGGTAGATCAACTGCATCTCGTGCGTTGCCTCATCCTTCGGCAGCTGAGAGATCCGCTCTAGCTGCTCTTCAGCATCCTCGTAGCGGGTGAAAATTCCTTCCAAGTTGATTACTGCCAGCCCACCGAGCCGCCCAACCTCGATCGCCGTTCTCGGCGAGACGACTCCGTCCATCGCTGAAGCCATCAGCGGCAGCTCAAAGCGGTAAGGGCCGAGCTTCCAGGAGATGTCCACGTCGTCGGGGTCGCGCGTGCGTCGTGACGGCACGATCGCAATGTCATCGAACCCATAGGCGCGGCGCGCCTTCTTGCCTCTACCGATCTCAATTTCCATCGGCTGATCCTAGGCACAGGGCCGGACGCAATCGTCCCGCGCAAAGCTGATCGGGGAGCTGCGCTGAAGGCTGCTTGGCCGCGCTCGTGATCACTCACCCAAGATAGCGCTCAGAGAGCTCTGGCGGGTGCTTCGATCTGCTCAACCTCGACTTCGGTCAGTAGCTCGTCAACACCCTTGGGATCGATCAGGCCAGCTCCGAGCCTCTGAGTTGACTCCGCGCCGCAGGCGACTGCGTAGCGCAGACACTCCTCGGGCGTAGAGCCGTTGTAGCGAGCGGCGACGTAGCCGGCGAGGAAGGCATCGCCTGCTCCAACGCTGGCAACAGCTTCGCGCGGCTCGATCCAGACTCGATGTTCACGAGGCTGGCCATCGACGAGGACGCTGGCTACACAGCCGTCAGGCAGAGTGATAATCGCCTCACGCGAGCCCAGGTTGCGAAGCTCTGCGAGCGCGCCAATCTGCTCATCACGATCGTTGAACTCGTGCCCGACGAGTTCCTCGGCTTCGGCCATGTTGGGCGAGATCACAGTCGGCTCAGCGCGGACGGCGAGCTTCATCGCTTCGCCTTCGGAGTCGACGACGGTGACTACATCGAGTCGCTTCAGCTCAGCGATCAGGGTTGCGTAGATCGACGGATCGACGCCGCGAGGCAACGACCCGGCAAGCACGCAGATTGCAGCGCCGCGCGCCAAGTAACAGAGCTTCTCAATAAAGAGCTCGACCTCGGCCGGGTTGACCTCCGGCCCGCGCTCATTGATCTCAGTCTGCTCGCCGGTAGTTGGGTCGAGTACTGAGATGTTGGTGCGCGACTCTTCGCCGATATGGACGAAGCCGTTGAGGATCGACTCGGCCGTGAGCTGCTCAACAATCCTTGTGCCGGTCGCGCCGCCGACGAAGCCGGTCGCGATTACTGGCTGACCGAGTGATGCCAGCAGCCGCGCGACATTGACTCCCTTGCCGCCAGCGGTCGAGCGCTGCTCAACGGTGCGATGACGGCGACCAAGCCGAAAGCTGGGGACCGAAAGCGACTTGTCGATTGCTGCGTTGAGGGTGACGGTAAGAATCATGCTGGCTCTCTCTGGACCCTCCCGGGGCGCCGTTGACGGCGCCGCTTGAGGATTAGCCTAGCTGAAAACAGTATTAGAGTGAAGGCGATCAATCCGCCTGCCAGCGGGCCGAGCCAGCCGCCGATGACGAAAAGCAGCGATGGCTCTGCGACTGCAGAAGCGGTTAGTAGTGGGACGCGATCAATGTTCTTGCCGCGGCGCTGGACGATCAGATAGCCGACGCGCGTGCCCTTTGCGAGCGGCCCGACGAGTTCCGACGGCAAACCTGCCGTAACCGTCGTCGGCGGTTCGCTTTTTCGAACGATGACTTCGGAGCTGCGGCCAGCAATTAGCTGAACATCCTCTGCCCGCCCTCTAACGCTAATCGAGGCCAGCCGCTGGCCTTTGCTGACGACGCGAACGCTGTGGTAGCGGCCAAGCCCGTAGCGCATCAGCTTTAAGGTGTCGGCGTTGCGCGCTGCTTCGCTCGGCTCGCCCATTACGACGCTGATCAGCTCAGCGCCGTCACGGATCGCGCCCCCGACCAGCAGGTAACCAGCGGCCGAG
>Ga0194048_10001085_pt1 | contig 13492 bp, 12 predicted proteins | sample JunL225m_MetaG_FD_161685 | JGI IMG/M metagenome (GOLD analysis project Ga0194048, IMG submission 161685) | Anoxic zone freshwater microbial communities from boreal shield lake in IISD Experimental Lakes Area, Ontario, Canada - Jun2016-L222-5m | ecosystem: Environmental > Aquatic > Freshwater >...
ATATATAATCCACCAATTTGATGAACTTGGATCGCAAAGATTTAAGAGAAAACAAAGGCTACTACGTAAACTTGAACGCAGGTTATATTTTTCTCAAATTAAGAAACGCAATACGAAGAAGCAAAAACTTGAAGTTTATTATAGATAGGCTTAACGACTAAGTTTGTTGACAGTTGTCATCAAAATATGAGATAAATCTAATGTGGAACAAGATAAGAAAAAATCCAAATATAGATTAAATATAACTAGCGGACTTTCTAAGAAACTTTTAAAAGGCCAAGATGTTGCTTTAGTTAATAACGAACTGATGTTATTTGGAGTTTTTGATGGGATTGGGAATGATGAAAATTCTTTAGAGGCAGCTTTACTAGCCTCAGAAACTATTCATTCTAGCATTGAAAGAAATGAAGATAAATCTGTTCAGAATTCACCCAATATGCTTGTTAATGCACTAACTGAAGCTCATAAAGAAATCGTAATAGAGAGTACTTTTAGGCCAGTCGGAACAACTACGGCAAGCGTAGCTAAGCTTATTAGGAATGATGAAAAAATATATCTTGCATGGGCCTCAGTTGGAGACTCAAGAATCTATTTAAGAGACGCCAATGGATCATTAACTGCATTAAGTCATGATGAGAGTAGCGGCATCTATGTAGATAATTGCCTCGGTAGTGAAAAGCATTTCCATGGTATTAGCCAGGAAGGTCTTGTGGAACTATTCGATAATAGCGAAGTGGTAATAGTTAGTGATGGGGTTGTGGGTAGCAATGAAGAAAATTCTCTTAAGATTGAAGATTTAGATAATGTACTTAAGGGTAGTAAAACTGCTCAAATAGCTGCCGAAGAACTAACCAGTAATGCTAAAAAAGAAGATGATAAGACTGCTATAGTACTAAGAATTAGTACTTAATTCTTATTCTTCTGTAGAAATCTTTGTAGCTAATCTTCCGATTAGTTGGGCGACTTCATTACGACTTAAATTTTCTAAAGCTTTTTCTGCATTTTCAATTCTAGGACTTGTAACATTAGTTTCCGTTGGTGTCATCACCAATCCTATACCTGAATAATCCCAACCACCTGGACCATCTTTTACTATCATCTCACCAAAACTGTGTCTAGCAGGAGTCTTACCAGATGCAGGCCTAACAACGCATGCAGTAGTTATGCCAAGCTTATCTTTTAATATATTGGTAGGATTAGGTATAAACAAAGACCCACTTGGTATTAATATTCCAGATTCCAAAAGCACTTCAGAGGCATTTTTCCTCTGTTCAACAGTGGACTTACGTGGTTTTCTAAATGGTTTTTCTTGATTCATAGGTATATATTACCACATTAGTTAGGTTTTTGCAAGTATTAGCTTCAATAATATTAACTTACTGCTAATTTTCCAAGAGTCATATACACACGCTCCTTGGGTTGGCCGTGTCGTTTGCTGACAGCTCGAACTACCTCAATAAAACCAGCTCTTTCATAGGGTTTGAGTGCCTTAGGGTTATCACCCCAAGCCTCTAACCAAACACCATCGTTATTATATAACTCGGCATGCATGGCTAAGCCTATCTTAGTATACGGCAAGCTATTAAGCTGACCGGTTGCACCCTCGTAAATTCGAATAGCAAAAGTGGTATTAGCTCTGGGGATCTCAGGCTCCTCTTGGCCAGGCTTTTCGGGCCCCATCCAAAGGATTCCCATAAGTTTTTCATCGGTTGTTATTAGTGGTAAGGCAAGCCGACCTTTAGCAATCCACTCGACTACAGAATTAACATCGAAAAATCTACCGGGTTTGCCTGTATCGGGTCGTATATAATCATTGGGAGTAAATTCTATCACAGCCGGTTCTTGAGATCGCTTAGGAAGCTGTTCAGCCAAACCAAGAGTTAATCCCCTGACTACAACAAGACCTTTGGCATTCAATTCCGCCTGATCAATGAAACCAGGTAATGGTTCCACATTTGGCGCCAATTCAGTAGGATATTGAGACATGCTTGTTTTTTTATAATACTTAATTAAAACTATTCTATTAATGGTGCGCCCGGCAGGATTCGAACCTGCGACCTTCTGGTTCGAAGCCAGACACTCTAATCCGCTGAGCTACGGGCGCATATCTAATCAATTATACATTATCTGTATTGATTTTACTCACTGGAGCATTGTTAAGATTAGCATTACTAGGTGAATCAGACAAGTCTACGAATGTTGCCTTGTCTCTAATGATTGCTTAATGAAATCAAAAGATAATAAAAAAATTGACCCTTTCTCTAATATGACTAAATAAAGCGGTACAGTATTAAAGATTGCTCTACTTGCCATGAGGGGATAGTCGCCTTTTAATCAATCTGAGCATATATCCAGACTCTATAGAACTATATATTTGTAGCTAAAGTATTGTCTATCACTATGTAGTCATATAATTTCTAGTGTAGAGCATCAAATACTATGGGCGGATAGTTATCCCAGCCTGTGTCAACGTAAACTAATGGCCTAGAAGCAATCTTAGGAACGTTAAATGATATCTGTCCAGAAGCTGATTGCCCTGGTGCTAAATCAGTAGCTTTAAGTGGATTAGTAACATACATAGAAGCATGTAGGGCAGAATTGGTTCCCTGGTCGCTCCTGGCATATAGCTGGATCGATGGCAGTAAGTGTTGCGTAGAATTACTTAGGTTAGTAATCTTAATATCCATGATTAGCATTGTCTCGCTAGGATCTATAGTGAAGGCTTGATCTATTTTACTGTTTTCGGTGAATTTACTAATTGTCGCTTTAGTTGACCCAACAATACCCGTTTGTAAAGATGTATATACATGATTAGCATTGATTATATGATTCGGCCCTACAAGTGAAGGTTCTACGTTTGATTTATGAATAACGTATACAGTATTAATGATAACGATAGATAGCAGTAACAAAACTATCGACATCAAAATATGATAATTGTCTTTATGAAGTCTTCTTCTTTTGGCACGCTCTTCAGCTGCTTCTGGTGAATGGGGCTTTTTAGATTTAATCTTCATGTTTAATTTCTCCTTATTATTATGGTTTAGTCGCGTCATAATAGCCCACTCTATAGGCTGTCATTGCGGTTCCAGTATTATTTGTAGTTCCACTATTATGAGCATGTGTTAGCCCACCTGTGCCCGGTTTATATCCTGGTATTTGTGCGCTACCAGCTAGTATTGCGTGGATATCTCTATTACAAGTAGAACCGGCGGTAGATAATGAACCTGAAGCCGTACCACCAGGATGAGTAGGTTTAAATGTGTCAATATTTATAACCCAATCTAAATTCCATCCCCAGCAGGGAGACCCTGGATTTGCGTGTGCAGCGAGATCAGAAACCCCGTAACATGGTGTCTTTCCTGAACAATATACTTGCGCAGCATTGGATACTGTTAGAGTCACTGTATTAGAAGCTGATCCGCCGATAGAATTCACGCAAGTTACGGTATAGCTATATGGACCTGCCGTACCTTTAGCTCCTGTATTAATAGGGCCGCCTGAAGTTGCCATTGAACCGCTTAAAGCTCCGCCGCCACTACACGAAGTCGCTCCTGTTGAGCTCCAGCTATAAGTCGTAGAGCTGCCAGTAGTTATATTTTGTGATGCTAATGATACACTCACGGTTGGTAGAGCTAACACTGTAACGTTTACTGAGTTTGAGCCAGATCCTATAGAATTAGTACAAGTGATTGTATAAGTTCTTGTACCAGCAGTACTAATATTTCCTGTGCTAGTACTGCCGCTACCGGCTGGTGAAGTTACCCAGGTTGATGATGTCCCGCCAGCACTACAGGATGTTGGGCTATTCGTCGCACTCCAGCTGATAGTCGATGAACTGCCAGTATTGATAGAAGTCGGGGAGGCCGAGATTGTAACAACCGGTGCGGCGGCTGCTCCAGAAGACCCTACACTTAAACTTGTAGTAGCAACATTACTTGCACCTCCTGCATTTGAGCACTGAAGAGTGTATGTGTAGGTTCGGGCCGTAGACAACGTTCCTGTGGCCTTACTGCCACCATTTAATGGTGATATTGGTGCAGAAAGATCCCCGCTCGGTGTACAAGAAGAAGGATTATTTGTTGCAGACCAGGTTACAGTTGCTGATTGACCAGTACTTATAGAAATAGGACTTACGCTTATGCTTACTACTGGTGGTGAGGGCAGGGATACATTTAGAGGCACATCGGGTGTAGAATTCGTCCCGCCTTCGTTTATACAACTTAAACGATATTTATATGTTTTTGCGTTATTTAGAACGCCAGTACTCCTGGATCCGCTACTTGTTGGGACAATATTGAGACTTCCTGGCCAATCACCTATAGCCGTACAGACGGTTCCCGAAGTATTATTCGATACACCCCAATTTAAGGTTGCGCTGCTTCCTACCAGCATTGACGAAGGATTAACGGTTAAAGAAATAGCTGGTGGATCTGGTAATACTAATATTGTAGAAGTATCGAAAGATGTTGCTGTTGAGTTAACACAAGAAATATTGTAAGTGTAGCTTCGAATAGTATTGAGTGCGCCAGTGTTGAAGCTGCCGTTAGCCGGTTTTGCGCCACTCCAGTCACCACTCGCCGTACATGATGTGGGATTATTAGTAGTTGTCCAGCTAAGCGTTGTCGATGCTCCTGGCAATATCGGTCCAATAGGATTGGCAGCTAATGTAACTATTGGGAAACCAGGGGGAGGATTGGTTACAACTACATGGATCGTGATATCCGGACTGGTTCCGCTACTATTTGAACATGATAATGTGTAATTATATTGTCTTACAGCTGTAAGAGTACCGGTACTTTCTGGCCCAGAAGTTGGCTTAACTCCACTCCAGTCACCACTAGCGGTGCACGAAGTAGGGCTATTAGTAACGCTCCAAGTTAATGTTGAGCTATCTCCTGCATAAATAGCGCTCGGGTTAGCTGCAAAACTAACCTGCGGCCTTTGAATAACATTACCAGAACCACCACTTTGAGTAACTGTACCTACACTAACAGTAGAAAAACCTGTGCCTGTGGCGTTTTTGCAAGTTAGCGTGAATCGATATGTTTGAGATTTAGTTAGTTTAGGCGTTGATTCTGTCCCCGATGGCGCTTTAACTCCAGACCAGTCATCACTCGCCGTACATGATGTAGGATTATTTGTGACAGACCAATTTAATGTTGATGTACCGCCAAGATTTACGCTAGCGGGGTTTGCGGTTATAGTCACTACTGGACAAACAGTACCCGTACAACCACCAACTCCATTACTGATTCCGCCTCCAGGCAGTGCTTTAGGGTCCTTAATGCTATGGGGCGTAAAGCTTGATGATCCGTTCGATTGGCTTAAGCTATGTTTTTTTTGGAATGACTTATTATTTGCTAGTACTGTAAAAGCTGCGATTGATACTATAGTTAGACAAATTGCTCCTATGCTTAAAAGTGTAATAATTTTAGTTGATTTTGAGCTTGAGAAAATTTTTAAAAAATCAAAACGCGAAGGTTTGTTGGGTAGATTATGAGGGTTGATGCCCCCTATTTGTGGGACATTCAGTTTTATTACTACTGGTTCTTTATCCATCTAGTTTATCCCTATCACTAAAGGCTTAGAATTTATGGCGGTTTGGAAAACTAGCTTAATAGGCGTGCGTCCTGCAGGTATATTAAAATCAATGGGTTTAGTCCATGTCGCTCCAGGGCTTAATGGTCCACCTAAAACTACACTTTTTGGCAAATAGTCGGCAGTCATTGAATAATAGTTATTATTTCTATCGGCTAATTGTATCTGTAGTCCAGGTGAAATCTGTAATTCCTGGTTGCTGTTATTGGTAATACTTACATTGGTCGTAACTCTTTGTTCTTGGGTGGTTGAGTTGATTGGATATTTTTTAAGGTAGTTAGCTTTTACCACTATGTCAGAAGTTAATTTAGTAGCAACAAGTGATATCTTGTCTGATGGTTTCACGTTTCGTAAAATAACAACAGAAACTAGCAGAGTAAATGCAGACATAAAAAGAATGCTTGCTGATAGTATCAATATATTTGTATGTATTTTGGTCATTTTTACCTTTTAAAACCTTAAGCACAATCAATGGCTCAATTATACCAAAAAACTACTGTGCCGCAAACACAATAACACCACCGCTCCAGATAGCGTCAATATATAAATTTTGTCTTGAGCTAGTCGGCACTAGATAGCTTAACTCACCAGATGATTTATCTCCCGGTAAAAGCTCACCCGCCCTAAAAGGATTAGCTAGTTCAAATGGACTAAGATAAGTTAGCTTCCCAGATGGGTCCTTTACGTAAGTATCTGTACTCGGCAGTACATAGATTGGCTTATTAGACAGGTTTTGAATAGTGACTGAGACGATTAGATAATGGTTCCCTTTAGGAGCAGTGAATATCCCATGTCCAGTTGAGCTTTTTATGCCGTTTACTCTAATGGCAGATTCTCCAGCGGAAATGTTGATATCTTTATCGTATCCATGAATAGGCGGCAGTGAAGTAGTGTTATTTTGTACCCATAATGCAATTCCTAAGAATAAAATTGCTAGACAGAAAAATGTAATGCTAATAAGCAGCATATTCTTAGAACTGAGCTTCATGGTCTTCTTTTTCTTAGTATTAGTCATTTGTAGTTATTATGGTTTACTTTTATCGAAATAGCCAACAAAATAGCCTAGATAGTTAGAGTCAGTGCTACTTTTAGCACCCAATTGATGGGCATGTCCACTGGGATATTCAGGTGAAGGGACGCTGCCATTGACGGAAGGCGACAAATCTTTACCACAAATGGATCCGGTTTGAATATTTGCCACACCACTTCTAGCAGCATGAAATCCGCTATCAAAACTAGACACATTAATTACCCTATCGCCAAGCCAACCCCAGCAATTTCCCGGTCCACTATGTCCTGAGACTGCACTGGGCCCATAACAAGGTATTCTGCCGCCACAATATGTTGCTGCGGCAACGCTGGTAGATGTTCCGCTAGAACCTTTAGGCGCGTTAGGAGGAGCAGAGTTTGCCGGACCAACCGCAACAGTTACGCTTACAGTACCAGTACCGCCAGTATTTTTACAACTTATGGTGTATTTGTAATTTCCTGGCGTACTTAGTCTACCTGTACTCTCTGCGCCGTTAGGCGTCTTTGCCCCTGTCCATGTATCTGCAGCAAGGCAGCTTGAAGGATTATTTGTTGAAGTCCAGGTTATAGCGCTATAGTCACCAGCCGAGATTGATATTGGATTTGCGGTTAATGTTACCGAAGGAGGCGCTACAATTGGAGCCTGTTCGGTTTGTGCGGCAGCCATAGAAGCAGTCTTTGTTTTATCGGTAGCAAAAAAACCGATAATAACTAGGGCGTTCATCCCAAAACATACGATGATCATGACAACGCCAACAAGTCTTTTAAGCCACATATATGCTACCCATTATGACATTCCGAATTCTTCACTATGTATTCGAGCCCCGGCAATACCTTTATTCTTAAACTGTTTTATGAGCGAAGTCATCATTGGGGGTGGTCCACATATAAATACATCGCTGGATTTAAAATGAGGGCTCATATTTTCTATATAGTCTGCGCTCAAGCGCCCATTATTTTGATCTGCTATATAAGGTATGTATCTAAACTTTCCTTTTGTATTTTCAGCTATTAAGAACATAGCTTCCCAGTCTATAAGCTCACTTGCAGTTTTTACCGCGTAGTAAAGATCTATTCTGTAATCACTGTCGGGCAAGCTTTTTGCCATTGAAATAAAGGGCGTAACACCGATGCCACCGGCAACCCATATTTGGTTTAAATTCTTAAAGTTATTATAACTAAACCTGCCGTATGCACCTTCAATTGTCGCTATAGATCCAGGCTTTATAGTTGCTAAATAGTTGGTATAGTCACCAAGACCTTTAACGCTGACTTCAAGATAACCTGATTTATCTCCTGAAGATATTGAAAATGGGTGCCATTCTTTACTAAGTTTTGTGCCAGTTTGTGTAAATTTAATAAATATAAACTGCCCTGGCTTATACGAAATCCTCTCCATGACAGGCGTCATTTGCAGCTTCGTTACATTGCCCGCGACAGTCACCACATTATCGACTCGGTATTCGTAATTTCGAATAAATATACTTTTAGCTAGGGTTCTATAAATGTATGAAATTACGCCAACTGCTGAGAATAGTAAAATATAATATTTAAGGACTGGATGAGTTGAAGTGTCGCTAGATATAAACAAAACATGAAGATATGCAATAAAAAATGCTGCTCCTAAGAACTTATGGGTGAATAACCAGATATGGTAGGGTATTCGTATAAAAAATGTAATAAGCAATAAAATCACCATTGTCCAAAAAGATACAAAGCCAAAAAATATGGCCCACTGTTCAAGAACTATTGGATGATTTGCGGCATGACTATTAAATAGGGCGCTAACAGGTGATAAGCCATTAGGTACTAGTATTAATGCCGCTTGTTTAAGATTGTTATTAATATATCTTAGTGACAAAAAGACTGGATGCATAGCAAGTAGTACTAAAGCTAAGCCTCCGAGCATATGATGCGCAATATATACTCTGTTTAAACCACCGAAGAATTTCTCCAAAAATCTAAGGCGTGTAGAATAAAGCAAATTTAGTGCATACATTACCATGCCTACAAGCCCGGTAACACGGCCAATGCTTAACATTATCGGGCCAAAACCATGGATAGTAGATAACGGGTGAATCTGTATCCACATAATTACCGGAATAATGCAGAACAGTATGGTAAAGCCCCAGCCTAATAGATGTTCTAGTCTGAAGCTTATAACAACTTGTCTTCCACCGTTAGGTTGCATGTATTTGTCTATCTTTTTTAAATTATGGTCAAATTATAGCAATTATATGCTTAAGAATATATAGCGTGTTTTAATGTCCATTACTACAGCCCTAGGCAACATGCTTAAATGTAGGAAATCGGAAAATAAAGTTGAACATTGACTAAATCAAAAGTATTAGCGAAAAAGACAGTCATGATACAGATTATCTCATTAGTAACAGTCTTAGGCGTAAGGTTGTTGGTCGTAAGTCATGCCCAGACGCCCTCAGTGCTAGTTGAAGCCTAAAGTGGTAGCGTAGCTAAACCTGCTTTAATACAAAACGACAATTCTGCTTCTGGTTCGAAGCCAGACACTCTAATCCGCTGAGCTACGGGCGCATATCTAAGCAATTATACATTATCTGTATTGATTTTACTCACTGGAGCATTGTTAAGATTAGCATTACTAGGTGAATCAGACAAGTCTACGAATGTTGCCTTGTCTCTAATGATAGCTTGCGGGATTATTTGTTCTGATCTTGTACTTACCCCAGGCATTCTTTTTGTAGCCGTTCCTATAGCCAAAAATTCTACTAGATCTTTATCTAACTGATAGATATATGTTTTGATTCCTAGTACATCATCAGCACCAATCTCTTGAGCCTGTTCCTTAACTCTATTCATCGACTGTTCCCTTGCCTGATATATAAGTTCCGTAAGTGTATTGACCTCACCCTTCGCTATACTCCTTATAGCTGCTTTTATTCCACCAATGACTCCTAAGGAAAATACCGATGTTCCAAGTATTAACTTTATTGGCACCTGGCCCATTTTCGTTATGTTCCATGTTTCTATAGCAGTAAGGTCACTAGTAAGAACTCCGCCCAAACTATCTGCGAGTTGAGATATTTGCTCATTGTAAGAGGCAGTTCCAATCATAACCATTTCTTTTACACCTTCTTCACCAAAAGGAATTATAGTAGTTCTAATTCCAACAACACTGTTAGCTCCAGCTTTTCTAGCTTCATCGGTAATTCTCTCTAAGGCTAGGTTTCGAGTCGTATTGAAAATATCACTATATTGCTGAATCTCACCCCTAACCAACTCCTTTAATTCCCCAATGATACTTTTACCAATACCTATAGAGTAAGCAACATTTCCAAAAACAAATTTTATTGGCATATAGCCTGCATCAACTTGGCAGAAAAATTCCTGTCCATCTGACGATGAGGTTATTCTTGGAGTTGCTTGGTTGTCTATTCTATGGATAGTTGAGCCGACAGACAGAAACTCTACATTATTGTTATGAAAAATTAATTCACTGGTAACGCCCGTAGCTCCATTACCACCATTAGCAGCTATTTCCTTCTCAAGCCTATTAAGAGCCTCTACGCGTCCTCCTGCAATCATATTCGTAACTTGCTTTATTTCTCCACCTAATATCGTCTTAATGCCCGCTATTTGACTACCAATAAAGCCAATAGCATACACACTGTTGCCTACTACGAGATTACCGGGCTTGTATCCAATTGCATTCATACAGAAGAGTTCATTGCCAGATAGACCACTATACACAGTAGGGCCATTGTTTAGTGGCTGCTGAACTTGACTCACCTGAGGAGTTTCAGGGTTCATGATTTGTGGTTGTTCAGTTTCAGTTACAGTTACAGGAATTTGATTATCTGCAATTGGTAGTTGCTGAACAGGTACTTTGGGTTGGGGTGGATTTTGCTCGCTATAAGCGGCTAAGACATCATCTGTTAGTTTTTGGTCATCCTGCATTTCTACTCCACCGACTTATCTTCAGTTTTGGTCCTACTGGCATCATTTTTTGCTTTTTTTGAATGCATTAATGTTTTGTTTAGGATATTAACCAGCTCTGAGGCTTGTTCATGACTCATTCCAATTCTAGATACTGTCTGATTTGGATATGGACCATTAGGGAACTGCATAAAATTTATGACCAGTCCATTAGTGCTTGCTACTACTTCAGATTTGTCACTGTAAATTACTCGACCGTCCATTGGCATTAAAAGCATAATAGGTGGATATTTCATTACCTCATCTTCAAGTTTATTCGATTCGTTTTCGTAACCAGATAACTCCCATAACTTAGAGGCTTCAGAATCAGGAATGTCGAAATGTGAAATAAGGAGCAATAGAAGATCCTCGGACGGTCTTTTGACGCCTTCTTCAATATTTAATAAGATTTTCTCGTCTATTTCTACCGAACCACTAACTTCGGAAATGCTCTGCTTGGACTTCTGGCGAATGCGCTGCAAGGTAAGTCCCAGGCTCTTATACGGTAAATTACTTTTATTCTCGGTACTCACAAATACAATATTAGCCCTTTTAGGCATAGCCATGCAAGTAAAAAAAGATATAATAGCAGTAATGAATATTGAATCGAATCTTGATTTAAGATTATTTTCCACTATGAGACTTGGTGGAAGGGCTAGACATGTTGCTAAAATAAAGAATAAAAATGATTTATTTGAGGCTGAAAAATTCGCTAGAGAGAACAATCTTAAAATCATTGTTATAGGTTCAGGAAGCAATATTATCTGGAAGGATTCTGGTTTTAATGGGTTACTTCTAATTAATGAAATACCCGGAATAGACATTGAAGACCTTCATGATCACAAAGTACTTAAAGTCGGTGCTGGAGTAAACTGGGATGAATTTGTTGAAAAAACCGTCCAAATGAATCTATCAGGAGTTGAGGCTTTATCTCTTATTCCAGGAAAAGTTGGCGCCACTCCAATTCAGAATGTTGGAGCTTATGGTCAAGAAGTTAGTCAGACAATAGTCACCATCGAGGCTTATGATACCAAAACTAATCAGTACGTTAATATTAAAAATGAAGACTGTGGTTTTGGATATAGAACTAGTCGCTTTAAGACAGAAGATAAAAACAGGTACATAATTACAGAAATAACTTTTAAGCTCCAAAAAGATTTTCCCAACCTACCGCTCTACCCCGCTGTTGAGAATTATTTTTTAGATAACAATATTGCAGTTACTAGCCCAAGAACTATAAGGCAAGCCGTTATTAGTATTAGGCAAAGTAAATTACCTGACCCAAACGAAGTTGCTAATAATGGTTCCTTCTTCGCAAACCCAATAATTAGTAGTGAGCATTTCCAGTCCCTGCAAAATAAATTCCAAAACATTTCCTACTGGGAAACGGAAGACGGCAAATATAAACTATCCGCTGCTTGGCTTATTGATCGGGCTGGCTTCAAAAACCACAAAGATCACGAAACCGGTATGGCAACATGGCCAACTCAATCTCTGGTGCTTGTTAATGAATCAGCAAAATCTACAGAAGATCTATTAAAGTTTAAGCAAAAAATTACAAGTAAAATTTTAGAGATGTTTGAAATTAATCTTGAACAAGAACCAGAACTGTTGCCCTAGCTATCGCTTGGTAAGGGAAATTTCTTAGAAAACTCGACAACTTCTTTTTTTATTTCTGCTAGCTTCTTGTCATCATCACGAGACATAATTGCCCTCTTCATCCAATCCGCGATAAGTCTCATGTCTTTTTCTTTAAGACCACGCGTTGTAATCGCTGGAGTACCCAGTCTTAATCCACTCGGTCGAAAAGGAGGTAACTTATCGTCTGGAATTGCATTGCAGTTAGCAGTAAGTCCAATCTTATCTAATGTCTCTTGAGTTTCTCGGCCATTTATATTAAATGAGCTAGGCATATCAATCATAATTAAGTGATTATCAGTTCCTCCGGTAACCAGTTTGAAGCCTTCTTTTTTTAGATCTTCAGCAAGTTGCTTTGAATTTTTTAAAACCTGTTTAGCATATTGCTGGAATTCTGGCTCTAATGCCTCACCAAAAGCTACGGCCTTAGCTAGGATGTTATTCATATGAGGACCGCCTTGAATTCCTGGAAAAACCTGTCTATCTATTAATGTTGGAAGATTTTCGATTGTTTTTTCAGGAGCCCTCAGTGGATTACTGACCGTTCCCTTGGTGAGAATAAGTCCACCTCTTGGACCACGTAATGTCTTATGGGTGGTGGTGGTGATTATATGAAAACCATAATCAAATGGGTTGGGCAGAGCTTTTCCTGCTATAAGACCAGCAATATGAGCCATATCTGCCATTAAAACAGCACCGACTTCATTACCTATTTCAACAAATTTTTTATAATCTAAACTTCTCGGATAACCACTAAATCCAGCAATTATTAATTTAGGTCGTTCTTTTAGTGCCACAGCTCTCATTGCTTCATAATCAATTTCGCCTGTCTCAATATCCGAAAGTCCATATCTTACAAATCTATATAACTTAGCACTAGCCGTTACGGGTGCGCCATGAGTTAAATGCCCACCATGATCTAGTCTCATGGCAAGGATCGTATCTCCAGGCTCAAGCCAAGCCTCATAAACCGCTATATTTGCCGGTGCTCCACTATGCGGCTGTACGTTTGCATGATCAGCACCAAATAGCTCCTTAGCTCTGTCAATCGCAAGCTGCTCAACTTTGTCAGTATTCTCCTGTCCTCCATAGTATCTTTTGCCTGGATAGCCTTCGGAATACTTATTGGTATATATACTGCCAAGTGCATCTAATACATCTTTAGAAGCATAATTTTCACTCGGAATTAGCTCAAGACCTTCATGCTGTCTTTTTTCTTCCGCATCAACCAGTGATTGTAATGTCTTGTCTTTCAAAAGTGACTCCTCTAAAT
>Ga0194048_10001086_pt1 | contig 13488 bp, 15 predicted proteins | sample JunL225m_MetaG_FD_161685 | JGI IMG/M metagenome (GOLD analysis project Ga0194048, IMG submission 161685) | Anoxic zone freshwater microbial communities from boreal shield lake in IISD Experimental Lakes Area, Ontario, Canada - Jun2016-L222-5m | ecosystem: Environmental > Aquatic > Freshwater >...
CCGAGATGGGCTATCCACTACATGGCCACGAGCTCTCGTTAGAAATTACACCGGTACAGGCAAGTTCGAGCTGGGCAGTTGTATTCTCGAAAGAGAAATTTCGAGGTAAGAGCGCACTTGAGGCCGAGAAAACTAGAGGAGCAGTGCGGGTATTGCGCGCACTTAAATGTAACGATCGTGGAATTCCGCGAGCAGGCATGAAAGTCATGGATAACAATGGGAAAGAAACTGGTGAGGTCACCAGTGGGACCTTTTCGCCAACACTAAAAGTTGGTATTGCCCTTGCGCTAATTTCACCAGACATTAAGTTAGGCGATGGCGTTCAGATTGATATTCGAGGTCGCGCAAGTGCGGCAAGCGTTGTAAAAGCGCCATTTGTGGAATCACACGTTCGTTAGTTTTTTAGATCCTTCTTGGCAACGATAACTGGTCGGCCAGAATCAAGGGTAAAGACATTGATACGGTTCTCAAAGGCTTCCTGTAGCTGTGGGGAATGAATAACCTGATCTGAAGGACCATCTAGAAGAACTTTACCTTCGTACATAACAATAATTTTCTCGGCATACATAGCGGCCAAAGTTATGTCATGCATTGTAGAAATAATTGTGACCCCTCGCTCCTTGAGTAATTCAATATTATTTAATACCGCAATTTGGTGATGTAAATCCAGCGCGCTAGTTGGTTCATCAAGCAAGATTAGTGTTGGCTCCTGAACTAGGGCACGCGCAATTAACGCTCGTTGCATTTCGCCACCTGAAAGTTGCGAGACATATTGGCTCTGCATTCCGAATAAGCCGGTGATCTGAAGGATTTCAGCTACGAGATTTCTGCTGTGCTTGCTCTCATTTCCCCAACCATCGCGTTTTGATCGCCCGAGCGCTACATATTCGCTAACACTCATTCCAATGGGAATCTGTGGAAATTGAGGAACGAACGCAACATTTCGATGATGATTTCTAAATACCTCAAGGCCATCATCAGTTATAGATCCTGAATACGATTGCGAACCAAGTAGCGCTCGTAAGAACGTGGTCTTGCCTGCGCCGTTGGGCCCGACCAAACAGGTCCACTTGCCATCTGAAATCTCAACATTAATATCTTTCAGAATCTCTCGAGATCCGAATCGAATACTTAGATCCGTAACTTTTATCATTGCGTAACCAACCTTTTCTTACGTAGTACAACTAAGAAGAATGGTGCGCCCACAAAAGCAGTAATTACCCCGATAGGTAATTCGGCGGGGGATAGGAGAGTTCGCGCACCAAGATCAGCAAGTACGAGAAAACTCGCACCCACTAAGGCGATAGTTAATAGGCCACGGTTTGTAACACGATGCGTTATTCCGCGGACTAGATGGGGAACCACGATCCCAACAAAGCCGATAAGGCCACTCGCAGACACTGCCGTCGCGGTCGCCAAGGTTGCTGCTATTACTGCGATAACCCGTAGACGATTAGGATTTATTCCGAGGGAATATGCCTCATCGTCAGTCAACATCAGGCCATCAAGTTGCTTTGAAACAGTTACCAATATGGTCAATGCAATCAAGATATAAATCGCTGACCAAGTGACTATCTGCCAATTAGCAACGGTCAGCTCTCCAAGAATCCAAGAGTAAACCGGCCGTAATGATGAACTATTGCGTTGTTGCAAATAGGTTTGAACAGCAGTTGCGAATGAACCAACTGCAATTCCTGACAGCAAGAGTGAATTGGGCTCCGCAAAAAATTTTCCAGAAATAAAGAAACTAACTAGCACAGCGAGGATTGCGCCGATGAATGAGAAAATTGGCAGCAAGTTATACAAGTCTGCCCCAGCGCTCGTAATCGCGATAGTTGCACCAAGCCCGGCGCCTGCGGCTGCGCCGAGTAAATATGGATCTGCTAATGGATTACGAAATACGGTCTGATAAACAGCTCCGCTTGTTGCTAGTGCAGCTCCAACAAGAGCGGCCAGAAGTGCACGAGGAAGTCTTAGATCTATTAACAGAGTTCGTTCTTGCCCAGTTAAACCTCCGCTTAAGCCAAAAAGGGTACGAAGTATTTTTTGAAAACTTAGAGGTACGGGACCAAAACTAATTGCAAGAATTGCAACAAAAAATAGCAGAGCAAACGAGAGCGCAGTTATCTTCCAATTCCAAATCGGAGAAAGTGCGCTCTCGTTTCCCTTGAGTTTCATTTCAACTATGCAATCTTTGCAATCGAAGTAGCTATAAATTGGTAGAAGTCCGCAAGCCTTGGTCCCCACCTAGAAGGAATATCTTCAGGCAGCGCGATCACGTTCTTCTTGGTTATAGCCGAAACTTTATTCCAGCCCGGACGTTTCGCGAGAGTCTTAATTGATTCCCCATATTGGGCATCAGCTAAAAATATAATTCTTGGGTTGGCCTTAATCAGATACTCAGATTGCAGTTGTGGATAGCCAGCCGAATCAGCACTTGCCGCTGGATCTGCAATGTTAGCTAAATTAAAGTCCTTGTACACCTTGCCAATAAAGGTGTCTGAGGTCGCCGAATAAAGCGTGTTATCAAGTTCATGGAAGAAAGAAATTTTTCGCGCTTTTCTTCCACTTTTCAATGCGGCTTTAATCTTAGTTTTCATATCAGTAATCACATTTTGTGCCCCAGCGACATTTCCGGTGGCCCGACCCAGAGCTGATATTTCTTGATAGACCCGACTTAGATTGTCTGGAGCGCGCTCTAAGAAAACTTTAATCCGTAATTTTTCGAGCGCAGTTTTAATATCTAGCGCTTTAGTTGCGTCAGCATTCAAAATAATTAAATCAGGCTTGTAGTTCAAAAGCGCCTCAACATTGGGATTAAAAGCGGATAGCTGAGTTATAGGTGCGTTAGTTGGAAAGTTCGATAAATCATCTACCGCTATTACCTGCGCACCGGCTCCGATTGCAAAGAGAGTTTCAGTTGCACTCGGTGAGAGTGAAATAATTCTTTTTGGTGTGGGATTCGCCGCATCGGCGGGCGCAAAACTTAAGAGCGAGAGCGCCAGCGATAGCAGTGCTATTCGAAATGCGGATCCAGTTTGGTTCTTAAACATAAAAAATCTCCCTCAAGAGTATTTGAGGGAGGAAGCTTGGGCGATAAGAAAAATAAATTTCTCTTGAGGCCCGACCTTCCTCCGAGGTCGGATACTTCAATAATGAATTAGGCGACCTGGCTCGGATTTGAATTCAACTTTACGCCGAATCGAATCTCTACAGTTGCGGGACAGCGCCGGATTTTCACCGGACTTCGCTAAATGCATTACTACTAAATGAACAAAGTTCTTTCAGTGGGGGAAAATTAGCACTAAATCAATCGTTTTTACGAGAACGGCGCCCAATAGTGAACGCGATTCCCAAGGCAATAACGAGACCAGCGCCTACGGCAAATAGTTCCGCCCCTTCGATTCCTTCGTGCGCACCTACTATCGAATGCTCTGGTTCATTTTTCTCAGTACCAGCAGCAAAAGCTGAGTTCGGAAATATGAATAGTGCAATCAATATTAATGCTGGAAATACCTTTACCTTCATGGGATACACACTACGCTCTTGCCCATGGAATATCGTCGCCTCGGCTCCTCAGGAATGTATGTCTCAGAAATATCCTATGGAAATTGGATTACTCATGGCTCTCAAGTTGAGGCAGATGCTGCCATCAAGTGCGTTCATGCAGCGCTCGATGTCGGAATAACCACATTTGATACCGCAGATGTCTATGCAGGCACGAAGGCAGAGAGCGTTCTGGGGAGAGCCTTAAAAGGTGTAAAGCGCGAAAGCTATGAACTATTTACTAAAGTTTATTGGCCAACTGGAACTGGAAAGAATGATCGCGGCCTCTCCCGCAAACATATTATGGAGTCAGTGCACGCTTCATTAAAGCGTTTGAACACCGACCATATTGATCTCTATCAAATGCACCGTTTTGATTACGAAACTCCTTTAGAAGAGTCACTTCGCGCTTATGATGATTTGATCCGACAAGGAAAAGTTCATTACATTGGGTTTTCAGAGTGGAGCGCGCCACAGATTAGCGAAGCGCTAAAAATTCAAAAAGCTAACGGCTTTGACCGATTTGTTTCAAGCCAACCGCAGTATTCGATGTTATGGCGAGTTATTGAATCAAAGGTTGTCCCTCTTTGCGAGAGCGAGGGGATTGGTCAGATTGTCTGGTCTCCAATTGCCCAAGGTGTATTGACTGGGAAGTACCTTCCTGGGAAGAAGCCACCTACGGGCTCTAGAGCTACCGATAAGAAGAGCGGCGCTGAAATGATTTCTCGCTGGATGCGAGATGAAGTTCTAACTGCAGTTGCCAAGTTGAAGCCGATTGCTGATTCGGTTGATCTGACAATGTCGCAACTTGCTCTTGCTTGGGCGCTCTCAAATCCAAATGTTTCATCGGTAATCATGGGCGCATCTAAGCCAGCTCAGGTTAAAGAGAATGTAAAGGCTTCAGGAGTTAAGTTATCTGGTGCGGTACTAAAGCAGATCGATAACGTCCTTGGAACTATTCCGGAGACGAATCCAGATAAGACGGAAAGCCCAAAGCCAAGACCTTAATTTTTAAATACTATCTCCACGTTTTTTCTGAGGTGCCGGTGCGCGAAGACGACGCATTTGAGTTGAACGCAGCCATCCGTAAATTCCGAGTCCCTTTGTTGATTCATCTGGGAATTTCTCACTAACCAATTTGCGAATTTTGCGGCCAACAAAAATTCCATAAATTATTGAGTAAGCCATTGCGCTATACATGATAACTATTGCAATAAATCTGATTTCTACAGATGGCACCATCGTTAAGATAAGAATAAAGACCATCAGTGGTAAGAAATATTCGCCAAGTGAGCGGTGTGAATCAATGTAATCCCGGACGAATTTCTTTACTGGTCCACGATCACGGGCAGGCAGTGCATTTTGATCTCCGCGCATATACGCAGCTCTTGCTTCGGCACGCGCTACCTTTAAGGCTCCGCGGTTCTTCGCGCGATCCACTTTTGATACCGGCGCCGTTATTGAATTTATTTTCGTTTTTGCAACCGCATCTCTGCGCTTAGGGGTCGCCTTTCCCTTTTTATTAGGATTGGCCTCTTGATTATTATTCTCAGTATCGCTCATGTGGCTAAGGTAGAGCGAGCATTCGCTCGAGCGCAACTTTTGCATACTTAGAAACTTCCGTGTCTACGCTTATTTGATTAACCAAGCGCCCATCAACCAGTGATTCCATCGCCCAGACCAGATGTGGCAGGTCAATTCGGTTCATCGTCGAGCAATAACAGACTGTCTTATCTAAGAAGTGCACTTCGCGGTCAGGGAATCGATTGGCTAACCGCTGTACCAGGTTGAGCTCGGTTCCCACCGCCCACTTACTTCCAGGGGCAGAGTTTTCAATCGTCTTGATAATCATTTCAGTACTACCAACGACATCGGCTCTAGAAACAACTTCATGTTGGCATTCAGGATGAACCAAGATAGAGATTCCAGGAACTCGCTCTCGCATTTGATTAATATTCTCAACAGAGAATCGACCGTGGACAGAACAGTGGCCCCGCCACAAAATAACCTTCGCACTAATTATTTCAGCATCACTAAGTCCGCCATTTTTCTTCCAAGGATTCCAGATAACGCAATCATCCAGAGAGAGTCCAAGGTTTAATACTGCGGTATTACGGCCCAGATGTTGGTCTGGCAGAAAGAGAACCTTTTCATTTTTTTCAAAGGCCCATTGCATGGCCCGAGTTGCATTTGAAGAGGTACAAACTGCTCCACCATTTTTCCCAGTGAATGCTTTAATCGCCGCAGAGGAATTCATATAAGTAATTGGGAGCGTTTTCTTTGCAACGCCAAGTTTAGTTAAAACGGCCCAGCAATCATCAACCTGTTTCGCTGTTGCCATATCAGCCATTGAGCATCCTGCGGCAAGATCGGGGAGGATGACTTTCTGATTTGGTGTGGTCAAGATATCTGCGCTCTCCGCCATAAAGTGAACGCCACAGAAGAAAATAAATTCGGCTGAACTGTTTGATTCAGCGGCCTGCGCCAATTTAAATGAATCTCCGGTGATATCAGCGAATTGGATAACTTCATCTCTCTGGTAATGATGTCCAAGAATCATTGCTCTATCACCTAGGGCTGCTCTCGCAGCTATTGCCCTTGCGACCAACTTCGGATCACTGGCCTCGGGAAGTTCGCCGGTGCATGAAACCCCTCGCTCGCTCTCCAGGTCAATACCCTGCCCAAGCAAGAGCAGATCGGAAAGTCTTGATGAGGCCATAGGGACATTATGGAGTAGCCTTATGCCATTAACGAGCCAAATATTTCAGAATTTGCGCTATTTCGAATTGGATTGGGAGAGCGATGAGCACAGAGACTTCACAAGACGTAACGATTACTGGTGCGCCAGCAACTGGAATTGTTTTGACTGATGTAGCAGCGACCAAGGTTGCAGCTCTCTTGCTTCAAGAAGGACGCAATGATTTAAACCTTCGCGTTGCTGTTCAACCAGGTGGCTGCTCCGGACTTCGATACCAACTTTATTTTGATGACCGCGCCCTTGATGGCGACACAATCACCGAATTCGGTGGCGTAAAAGTAGTAACCGACAAGATGAGCACCCCATATTTGACGGGCGCAGCAATTGATTTCGTGGACACTATCGAGAAGCAAGGTTTTACAATCGATAATCCAAATGCCCAAGGCTCTTGCGCTTGCGGCGACTCGTTTAATTAACTCAACAGTTATTTAATTTAGCTATGAAAATTGCCTGCGCGGGCTCTGTTGGGCGCGATCATTTAATGACATTCCCTGGCAAGTTCACTGATTCACTTGTTGCAGAATCCCTCGATAAGGTCTCGCTCTCATTTCTAGTTGATGGTTTAGATGTAAGACGCGGTGGCACAGCGGCAAATATCGCATTCGGAATTGGCGCGCTGGGTTTAAGCCCTTTTTTAATCGCGGCGGTCGGCACAGATTGGGCGGATTACGATTCTTGGCTCATCAAACATGGCGTTAACACCGAGCACGTAAAAATTTCTAAAGAGCTTTTAACGGCATCTTTTATGGTTACCACTGATCTTGAGTTGAATCAGATTGCCTCATTTTTCCCTGGTGCCATGAGTGAGGCCAGTGAAATTGAATTGGCACCAATCATTGCGAAAAGTGGAAAATTTGATCTCTTGATAATTTCGCCAGATGATCCGGACGCGATGGTTAGTCACAGCAAGTTTGCTCGCGAAATGGGAATTCCATTTGCCGCTGATCCGTCGCAGCAACTCGCGCGCATGGATGGCGATGCGATTAAGTCTTTGATTGAAGGTGCCGAATATCTATTCTTAAATCAATACGAACTCGCACTCACTATTCAAAAAACTGGGTGGAGCGATGCTGAAATTTTTAGCAAAGTTAAGAAGCGGATTATTACTTTAGGGTCCCAAGGTTCACGAATTGAAGAGCATGGGAAAGAGCCAATAACTGTTGGGGTTCCTGAAGAGATTGCAAAATTGGATCCGACCGGAGTTGGCGATTGTTACCGCGCTGGATTTGTTTCAGGACTTGCCTGGGAATTGAACCATGAGCGATGTGCACAGATAGGTTCAATGCTTGCAACATTCTGTATAGAAACTAAAGGAACTCAGGAATATCGATTTACCAAGAGCGAGTTTATCGCTCGTTTCTCCAGAGCATATGGCGTTGAAGCTGCCGCAGAGGTTAGCGAGAAGATTGAACCTCGGTTAGTTAGTTAATTTCGTAACTTCGAAGGTTTTTGGATCAAGAGTTTTGACAACATTTCCAGTCATTCGAGCCCAAGCAATTAGATCCGGTTGCGATGCAGGATCATCGCTCAATAATGTTATTTGCGCACCGACGCCTTTATTCGCAAGAGCTTTTGCTAACTCAATAATCGGCAAGGGGCAGCGCTTGCCCAGGCAATCCAAGATCTCCATTAGGCCCGCAATTCAGAGATGGTAGCTTCTAAAACTTCCAGAAAATTCTTCACATCTTCAAAAGTTGTCGCATGATGAATAGTTAGCCGGATATTTCCCTGCGTCAAAATTCCGAGCGCAGCTAAGACATGGCTTGGCTGCATATTTGTTGCGTTGCAGGCGGAGCCAGAGTCAACCGCAAAACCTTTATCTGCTAATACGGTTACTAATTGTTCCGCGTTTATATAGAGGAATGAGGCGCTAATTAAGTGGCTTGCCTCGCCTGGAGCAAGGTCGGAATCAGGAATTCGGGTACTTATGAAGTTACGAATCTCTTGATTCAACGCCGAAATTTTCTCAGCTAAATTCTTCTCATCGGCAACCCAACTATCAATTGCCAAGGCGCTTGCGACTATCAATGGCAGAGAAGTTGGCCCAGGGTTAATTCGACCATCTAAATGCGGAAGCGGATTTTGCCATTTTGCTTCCTTAGAAACTGCCAAGATTCCTAGACCCCCAGGCCCAGCCCACGAAGTGGAATCCCAGAGAGCCGTGCTCCAATTCTTCGGTAGTGAAATACGAGTTCCAGATCCGGTTGCATCAACGAAAAGGCCAGCGCAATTTTCCGGTCGACTTTTTTGGATTGTCCCAGTCTCACGATTACAAAGTTGGAGAGTGGCAACATCTGAATTCTTAAGAACGCTGTAATCATTCTGACCAACATCGGAAACCTTAAGGGCAAGATTTGGATGGCCCTCAGCTATCGCAAAGACTTCCATTCGATCAATATTGCTGTAAACCAATCGATTCGACTCATTTAGAAGACCGCTAATTCCGAGGTGAAATCCAAGGGCAGGCTCTCCAAGAAAAGAAATTTCATCACTTCTTACGCCAAGGTGTCCGGCGAATGTTTCTCTTGCTTCATTTAAGAGAATTGCGGCACTTTTTGAATCAACACCTAACTTTGTGGGATCTGGCCAAGAAACCTCAAAGATATGGGGGAGCGCCATCCGGGCAGCCTCGTGAAGCCTTGGCTCGGATTGGAAATTCGGGGTGATGGAAACCACGCCTAGAACGCTACTCCCACATGGATATAAGAGTGAAACTGAAGGATATTCTTACCCAATGAATTTTAAGCCGAAGAAGAAGCTCATAGCCAGATCGGCCGGCTTCCTTCTATCGGGTGGTGCGCTAGCTTTGCTGACTTCTTGCTCGAGTGAAAACATCTCTGGGATGGGTTTTCCTAAGAACGTTTCCAGCGTAAATGACACTTCGTTGCCATTGTGGCAAGGCGCTTGGATAGCAGCCGCAGTTGTTGGAGTCTTCACTGCAATCCTAATTTTGTATCCTGCTGTTCGTCATCGTCGCAAAGGCGATGAAGTTCCAAAGCAAACTCAGTACAACGTTCCAGTCGAAGTTGCCTACACGATAATCCCATTCATCATTGTTGCTGTCCTCTTTTATTTCACTGCGGTTAAAGAATCTTCGATAACTAAAGTAACTCCAGATGAGAAGATCAGTCACACCATTGATGTAAATGCAATTCAGTGGTCTTGGCAATTTACTTATAAAGATAATCCAGCAGCAGGAACAATCACTGGAACTCCTGCAAAGCCACCTACCTTAGTTCTGCCACAAGGTGAGCGCGTCCGATTCAATATTACGGCGACTGATGTAGTCCATGGTTTCTGGATTCCAGCGTTCATGATTCAAATGCAGAATCTGCCGGGCGTAACAAATCATCTTGAATTCACGGCCAATAAGCTTGGCGAATATCCAGGGCGTTGCAATATTTTATGCGGTCGTAATCACTCTCAGATGTTATTTACCGTGAAAGTTGTTTCACCAAGTGACTATCAAACTTATATCTCCAATTTAAAGGCGGCATAATCATGACTACATTTGCAAATCGCGCTGCAACCTCACCAGAAGTTAAGGGATCTAGAAAAACCGCGCCGACAAGCAAGGGCCGTCTCTTTGTGAAGATCATTACGACTACAGACCACAAGATGATTGGTTACATGTACTTAGTAACCACATTCGCTTGGTTTCTAATTGGCGGACTTTTAGCCCTAATTCTTCGCGCAGAACTTGCCCGCCCTGGTCTTCAATTCGTATCTAACGAGCAGTACAACCAGGTCTTTACGATGCACGGAACAATTATGTTATTGATGTTTGCTACGCCACTCTTCGTTGGTTTTGCAAATGTGATCATGCCACTTCAAATTGGCGCAGCAGATGTTGCCTTTCCAAGAATGAACATGTTGTCTTATTGGTTATTCCTCTTCGGTGGCTTAATGGCATTTGCGGGATTCTTGAGTCCGGGCGGTGCGGCATCATTTGGTTGGACTGCATATGCACCACTAGCTAATGCGCAATATTCTCCAGGAGTCGGTGGCGATCTCTGGGTAATTGGTTTAGCAATGGGTGGTATCGGAACAATTCTTGGCGGCGTAAATTTCATTACAACAATTCTCACAATGCGCGCGCCAGGCATGACAATGTTCCGCATGTCCATCTTCTCTTGGAACGTTCTACTGACTTCGATTCTTGTTCTACTTGCATTCCCACCACTTGCTGCTGCTTTCTTAGGGCTGGAATCTGACCGCTTATTTGGCTCTCATATCTTTGACCCCGCAAATGGCGGCGCCATGCTCTGGCAACATCTCTTCTGGTTCTTTGGCCACCCAGAGGTTTACATCTTGGCTCTTCCATTCTTTGGAATCGCAACTGAAATTCTTCCAGTATTTAGCCGGAAACCAATCTTTGGTTACAAAGGTTTGATCGCGGCAACGATTGCTATTTCTGCGTTGTCAGTTTCAGTTTGGGCGCACCACATGTTCGCTAGCGGACAAGTTCTTCTGCCATTCTTCTCATTCATGACATTTCTGATCGGCGTTCCAACTGGTGTGAAATTCTTCAACTGGATTGGAACTATCTGGCGGGGCAGCGTTTCATTTGAGACACCGATGCTCTGGGTTATGGGATTTTTAATAACATTCTTATTCGGGGGATTGACCGGAATTATTCTTGCCTCACCTCCACTTGATTTTGCAGTCTCAGCCTCTTACTTCGTCGTAGCTCACTTCCATTATGTTCTCTTCGGAACTGTGGTCTTCGCAATGTTCGCAGGATTTTATTTCTGGTGGCCGAAGATGACTGGTCGCATGCTAAATGAGCGCTTAGGCAAGATTCACTTCTGGACAACCTTCGTTGGATTCCATTTAACATTCTTAATTCAACATTGGCTAGGAATTAAGGGAATGCCTCGTCGTTATGCCGATTATTTGGCAACCGATGGCTTCACAAATATGAATATGATTTCTACCGTCGGATCAACGCTCTTGGCGCTCTCGATGATTCCATTCTTAGTCAATGTTTGGATTACGAGAAAGTCTCCGCTAGTTGGCGTCGATGATCCTTGGGGATATGGCGCATCACTTGAATGGGCGACTTCATGTCCACCACCAAGACATAACTTCACCTCTATGCCACGAATTCGAAGCGAAAGACCCGCTTTCGACCTGCATTACCCACACATTAAGACAGAAGGTCACTAAGCATGAAAACAGGTTGGACACTCTTCACTGGATTAGCCGTTTTTTATGTGATTGTTGCGGTTATTTATTGGTACGTCGGTGGCGAAGCTGTTGGGATTACTGCAATCGGACTCTCCGGCGGACTTGCGGCACTTATTGGTTTCTATCTTTGGTTTACAAGTAAGAGACTCGGAAATGTTCTACCCGAGGACAACGTAGCTGGTGAAATTTCTGATTCTGCTGGCGAACTAGGTTTTTATTCACCACATTCTTGGTGGCCGCTTCCGGTTGCATTCTCAATGGTTACAGCTGGTGTCGGATTGCTAGTTGGTTGGTGGCTGACTCTTATTGCCGTTGGGGCCCTGCTAATTAGTATTCTTGGTTTTGTTCTTGAGTACGAGAAGCCTTCAGCAACTTCGCACTAACAATAATCAAAAGGATCGCTAAGGGAAGCGTAATAAGAACTCCTATAAGCACCGCATTTAGATCTTGGCCAAGCTCGGAAAGATTTGCAAAGAGCATAGAGACTGATAGACCTATTGTTCCTAAAGTTCCTACTAAGAATAGATCCTTTTGGGCAATGATCCGGTGGCCCATTGCCTTCATTGCCAGGTTTCCAAATACCCAGATTCCAAGTGGTTTACCAATTAGCCTGGCGAATACCAAACCTAGGACTACCGGGCTAGTTATCAATTCGGTAGTTAACTTCCATGGGATCCAGAGAGTAGTAATAATGAAGGCTGGAATCACAATATAATTTATAATCGGAGTGAGCTTTACAACCAACGACTCTGACTCTTTCTCGTTAATGAGTAGTCCTAGCAGAACTCCAATAACTGTTGGGTGAATTCCAGAGCCTTTAAATACACCCCATGTGATTACTCCAATTAAAAGTGCGATGAATGGGAATCGTGGCGCAGTTCTCCAGAAAATCAGAAGCAAGAGGGCGCTAATTAGAATTCGCGCAAAATCAATATGGTGATGATAAACAACGGCGACTACGAGGATGGATCCAAGATCATCGGCGATAGCAAGAGCAAGGAGAAAGCCACGGATTCGGTTAGATACGCTCGGGGCTAGTAGCAAGAGAGCAAGTAAAGCCAGTGGTAGATCTGTTGCCATTGGAACACCCCAAGCAGATCCCGGAGCCGAAGTATTCCGGGCAATTGCAAAATAGATAAGTGCAGGTGCTGCCATACCGCCGATTGCGGCTGCAAATGGAATTAGAAATGAGAAACGTTTTCTAAATGCGCCATCTAATAATTCAGCGCGAAGTTCTATGCCAGCAAGAAAGAAGAAGAGAACTAGGGGACCCGTTGTAATCCACTCACGAGCGCTATTCATAAACTCCATGCGCTCAGTTTATGGGTGGAACTAGTGATGGCCGCTCTCTAAAGCCTTTGCTTCAGTCTCTGTCGGCGCCGCTACCTGCTCGACATGTGCCTGGCTAAATCGTGCTCGGATCTTGCCTTTCAAGCCCTGAGGATTTAGCACTCCATTTGCATCAACTGATGGAACTTCAAGCGCAGCGGGTTGCTCGTGTTGTGTGAGGGTAAATTTCTGAGCAGCCGTTAGCTCTTCATGAACTTCGACGAATTCGCCGTGAGGAAGCATTACAAGTCTTCCGGTCTCGCGGCCGTGCAATACCTTCTCGCGATCAGCGCGTTGCAAAGATAGGCAGATTCGCTTTGTAATAACGAAGGTAAGTGGTGGAATAACTAACACACCGATACGCGTGAACCACATAATTTGATTAATAGTGAGATAGAAATGTGTAGCGATTATGTCGTTGCCACCATTAATAAGGATTACTAGAATGAAAGATAGCGACATCGCGCCAATCGCTGTTCTATTTGGATTATTTCGTGGGCGATCCAATAGATGGTGCTCACTCTTATCGCCAGTCATCCATGATTCAATAAATGGATATAGCGCCATTAAGGTAAAGAGAATTCCTGGAATGATTAGGCCTGGAATTAAAATATTCCAAGAGATAGTGTGGCCAAAGGCATGCGTTTCAATTGGCGGCGCCATTC
>Ga0194048_10001087_pt1 | contig 13476 bp, 13 predicted proteins | sample JunL225m_MetaG_FD_161685 | JGI IMG/M metagenome (GOLD analysis project Ga0194048, IMG submission 161685) | Anoxic zone freshwater microbial communities from boreal shield lake in IISD Experimental Lakes Area, Ontario, Canada - Jun2016-L222-5m | ecosystem: Environmental > Aquatic > Freshwater >...
GACATCATGATCGGCCATGGTGGCGATGACGTCATCGTGAACGTCAGGGTTCTGGCGGACGTGGGTCGCAAGCTCATGGCAGCTCATGCACGTGGTGCTGTGAAGGACCGGATCAAAGAACACATCCACGTCAGTCGTTAATGCCCTGAAACACAGCGAGCACGTCCCAGCATGGAGGAGCCGGCTGGGCTCGAGGTCGAGTTCAACGTGGCCGAAGTGGCGAGTGTGGACACCGTGATCCCGGAAGGCCCACGCCCCGATCGCCATCCCTGAGACAATCAAGACGAACAGCAGGGCCAGCGCGCTAAAGCGTCCGAACCCGAGCCCATAGAGGGTGTGTCGTGGCCACATGGCGTTGACAGCGACGGCGACGAGCCAGCCGGCAGCCACGACAACGGCGGGTGCGCCGAGTCGGCCGAGCGACCAGGGACCCGAAACCCAGCTCCGTGTTAGTCGGGCTCTGAGAGCCCCGAGAACAGGGATGAGATAGGCCAGCAGGAGGGCTCCGACCGCAGCCCCATAGAAGACGACCCGAGTGTTGGTGGAGAACACGAACGGCAGACCAGCGGCCACGACGCCTACCAGAACGGTGGCCCGGATAGGGAGGCGATCACGACGCGAGAGCGCCTCGAATGTTCGATGGGCGGGGAAAACCCGGTCACGAGCGGTGCTCCAAATTGTGCGCGATGCGGCCATCTGCGCGATCACGATGGTGGCGAAGAAGGCCAAGATCATGATGGCTGACATCGCTCGTCCAGCGTTGACCCCCAAGGCGGCAGTCACGGCATCGCTGGAGCCAATCGACGCTGCTCCCCGGCTGGCAACGATCTGAGTGGGGTTGGCGAGAAAGAGCGCGATGGCGCTGTAGAGAACCAGTACTGCGGAGAGAAGGAATGACCAGACGATGGCCCGAGGAACGTTCCGCTCTGGGTCGTCCACCTCTTCGGCGACCTCGGCGGGAATCTCGAAGCCCCGAAAGACGCCGGTTGCGGCGGCGGCAAGGAGGAAAGGCCCGGTCCACCAAGCCATCCCGTGGATGCTGTTGAACGAGAAGTTGGTGAGTGAACTGATTGGGTGGGTCCGGTGGGCGACGAGCAGCACCGTGCTCAGCACTGTGCAGAGAGCGACCGACAAGCCGGCGACGATGACCATGAGGATCTTGATGTGGGAGCGCCCGGTGGTGTTGATGACGGTGGCGACTGCGATCAGGCCGGCCGCGACCAGTGCCACGGGAAACCAGCCCGGATCAGGGTGCTCGAGCAGTGCGAAGATTCGCTGGCTCACCAAACAGGCGAGATAGGTGCTGACCACGACATAGGCACCGATGTAGAGCCATCCGGTCAGCCATCCAGTTCGAGGCCCGATCAACTGCCGGGACCACTCGTAGACAGATCCTTCAAGTGGCCACCGAGACGAGAGTTCGGCGAAGACCAATGCCACCACGAAGATCAGCCCAAGGAGGATGGGCAGCACGATCCATGAACCGAGACCACCGACGGCGACAACAGAGGGAACGATGGTGAAGACGGCGAGAGGCCGCAGGTTTGTTACTGACAGAGACGTCGCCGTTTTGAAGGAGAAGCCTCGTCGGGTGGAGCGCGCATCAATGATGCGCAACTCACCGGCTATGGCCTGATTCTGATCAGCCGTCATCGCTCACCGAACCCTGTGCCATCAAGCACCCTTCCTCGCATCGCTCAAGCGTTTGATGCGACGCTACTCGGGCGCCGGTGAGCGATGTGTGTGCTGGTCGAGTGTGACCTGATGGCTTGCTCAGCGCCGTGTGGTGGTAGTCGCTTTGGAGGTCGTCGTTGTGACCGGAACGAGCTGCGGGGTAATGGTGATCCCTGCCGGGACGAGTTCCACCCATGTCCGACCGGGTGCCATGGAGATCCTCTTGCCGGACGAATCCTTGTAGATCGTGGGGTCAGCGTTGGAGGCTCGTGACCACGTCGCGGGGATTTGAACGCCGTTGCGGTAGACGACTGCCGGGCCGGAAGTTCCCGACAGGACTGCTTGGACCTCAAGGCCACCCTGGGCGTTCTCGGTCCAGGGGCCGTAGGTGACATTGACCGTCTGGGCGATCACGTTGCTCGCTTGGTTCTGAACGCCGTCAGCGTTTTTGTCGGGCAACGTGCCGTTGTAGAAGCGGAGCCACGTTGCATCGGTGGGGTTCCAGTTCCATGTCACGTCAGAATTGCCAGAGAACGGGATGTGGACGCTGGTGACACCCTGCGCTCCGGCCGGAACGCTTGTTGAGTAGGTGAAGATTGGCTTGGGTGGCGTCGAGGATTTCGGGGCGATGCCGTAGAGCTGCTCGGTTGATGAGTAGGTGCTGTAGGGGGCGTAGCGGCCGCTGGGATGGGTAATCACCTGGCCGAAGGCTCCGAGGTCGAGGTTCGGGATCCCGGCGTTGGTGATGTTGTTCAGGACAGGATCGATGCCACCCACGTGGACGAGACCAGGGTTGCCGAGCTGGCCCAAGATGCCAATATCGATTTGGCGCGCTGATCGGATCGGCCCGACGGAGTCTGCGTTCTGGCACTGGAAAACAGCCACAAATCGAGTGATCCCCCCTTCGACAGGCTCTTCGAACATCACGTCGGTCTTGTCGAGACCACTTTGAGGCCGAGCATCGACATAGTTGTCAACCTTGACCGCCAAAGCAGGACGCTGGGGAACAGTCCCACCAGCCGGAGCGACTCCCGTGAGGGGGCAGGTCGGCTTCGGTGCGGCGGTCGTGGTGGTGGTTGCCTTCTTCTTCGGCTTCGTCGGTGCCGATGAGCATGCTGCGAACAACAACGAGCCTGCGGTCAGGAAGCTGATGGCTCCGATTGCTCGAGATCGGGTGTTCTGTGCCCTCATGGTCTCGCTCTCTTTCTCGAGGCACTGCGTCCTCGTCATTGCTCAATGATCGATCAGTGCGCACAACGGCGCCTCATGACAGTGGCCCTCCGTGATGGTGGCTGGCCCGACTGAGACCGTAGAGGGTGGTGAAGGTGGTTCGAAGGATGGGCTGGATCCGCTTGGTTGCTGTCATCGTGGCAAATGACCGAGAGGCCCTCTCGGGGTACGGCATCGCCCAACCCGGGGGACGATAGCGCCCACCAGTCCTCAGGAGAGGTCGCCCCGCCGAAGGTTGGCTAGCGTCACGGCGTGACATTCGCCCGTCGACTCCCGGGGCCCGTGCGCCGAGCTCTGGCCAGATATGCCGAGTGGCGTCGTGCTGTCACCGCTGACCTTGGTGTTGTCGGACCTTCCGATGCCAGAGCGAAGCGCTTCCGGCGCTTCGGGAACGGATCTGCCCTGCTGTATCCCCAGGGCGTGATCTACAACGAGCACTACATCGAAATCGGCGAGTCCACAATGATCGGGCCCAATGCAGCGGTCACCGCCGGGATGGCTCCGGGACAAATCATGGCCTCGAACCCTGTGGTCTCAATTGGAGATCGCTGCATTATCGGCCGGGGGAGCCACATCATCGGGCACTGGTCCATCGACATCGGTGACGACATCATGACGGGCCCCTACGTCTACATCACCGACCAGAACCACACCTATGAGGATCCCTCGCAGCCCATTGGGAAGCAGTGGCCGGTCGAGAAGGCAGTCTCTATCGGATCGGGGTCATGGCTGGGCGCCAACGTCGTGATCCTCCCGGGGACCACACTCGGCCGCAACACCGTGGTGGCGGCCGGGGCAGTGGTTCATGGCGAGTTTCCGGATCATTGCGTGATCGCTGGGGTCCCGGGAGTGATCGTCAAACGGTATGTCGAGGGCCAGGGATGGGTTCGATCAGCACCACCGCACCCGTGACATTGGACGCCGGCCGACGCCCCGTGACCTTTGCGCTCTGTTCGACGCTGGGCCTGCCCTAACCTCGCCGATGTGGAACCTGTCCGCTACCTCTTGACCGTTTCGGGTCGTGACCGACCCGGTCTCGCTGGCGATCTCTTTACGGCGCTTCGAGACGTGTGCAGTGAAATCACTGATGTCGGCCAGATCACGATTCGAGGGCACCTCGTGCTTTGTATTGAGGTTCGGCCCTGCGAGGGCCTTGGTCTTGTCGAGCTCAATGGTGCGGTCACGGCATCGGGAATCACGGCGAGTGGAACGGTAACGGTGGACGTTGCGCAAAGCGAGGACGGAGGAGTCCCGGCCGAGCGGCGACTCCTGGTCACCATCGTGGCGCGATCGATCGATGCGACCAAACTCGCTGCGGTCTTCGGCTCTGTGGCGGACTGTGGCGGTGACGTTGAGCGCATTATCCGCCTCGCGGATTACCCAGTGCAGAGCTACGAGTTGTTGGTGCGAGGTCCGGATCTTGATCAATTACGGACCGTGCTTGGCCAGGTGGCCGTCGATCAATCGCTCGACATAGCGGTGCAACGAGCCGGCCTGCATCGCCGGGCGAAGCGGCTCATCGTGATGGACGTGGACTCAACGCTTCTCAAGGGCGAGGTCATCGATGCCCTCGCGGCTCGGGTTGGCTGCGAGGAACAGGTGGCGGCCATCACCGAGGCCGCTATGGCGGGAGAACTGGACTTCGCTGAGGCGCTCGCTGAGCGCGTCGCGCTGCTCGAGGGCCTTGATGTGGCAGAGGTCGAAGCAGTGAGCCAAGAGCTCGAGTTGATGCCAGGAGCGCGGACCCTTCTGCGGACACTCCAGCGGCTCGGCTATCAAACGGCAGTCGTCTCAGGCGGATTTCTTCAGGTGATCGCCCCCTTGGTGGCGGAGCTCGGGATTGACCACGCGGTGGCAAACGAGCTCGAGGTTGTCGATGGGCGCCTCACCGGGCGCCTCACCGGCGAAATCGTCGACCGGGCCGGCAAGGCCGCCGCCTTGGTGCGTTTCGCTGCCGAAGTGGGCGTGCCGGTCTCGCAGACAGTTGCCGTCGGCGACGGCGCGAACGATATCGACATGCTCTCTGCAGCGGGCCTCGGCATCGCCTTTAACGCCCGACCAATTGTCATCGAGGCGGCCGACACGGCGCTGAGCGTGCCGTATCTCGACGCCGTTCTTTTCCTCCTGGGCATCAGCCGAGAAGAGATCGAATCCGTCGACGAATCGACCTGATCTCGCCCGTGACCCATGGTGACTCCGGCGCTACGGTGCAGGGTGCTGGGTCTCATCAGCTCAGTATCGGTACGAGGGCAAGGGGGATGATGCATGGAGAAGGTTGACGTCGCCATCATCGGCTCCGGATTCGGTGGGTTGGGGATGGCAATTGCCCTCCAGGATGCCGGAATCGGCCCCGTCGTGATCCTTGAGGCCCAAGACAGAGTCGGTGGCACCTGGCGAGATAACACCTATCCCGGTGCAGCGTGTGACGTGACCTCCGCCCTTTACTCGTTCTCTTTTCACCCTCACGTCTGGACCCGCAAGTACCCTCGCCAGCCTGAGATTCTTGAGTACATCGAAGAAGTGGTCGACGTCTTCGGTCTGCGGCCCCTTCTTCGCTTCGGCGCAAGGGTCACCGAGATGACCTTCGATGAAACCAGAGGTCGCTGGGATATCGCGTTCGCCGACGGTCGAAGCCTCGATGCGCGCGTGGTTGTTTCCTCAGTCGGCCAGCTCAACCAGCCGGCCGATCCGGAGGTTGACGGGGTGGGCTCATTCGCTGGCCCCTGCTTCCATTCCGCCCGTTGGGATCATTCGGTCGATCTCGAAGGTTTACGTGTGGGGATCATCGGGACTGGTGCGAGCGTGATCCAGTTCGCCCCTCGAGTGGCGCCCGAGGCTGCACACACCACGATCTTCCAACGCTCGGCCCCCTACGTACTGCCCAAGGACGACCCCGAGACCAAGGCCTGGCGCCGACGTCTCTATGCGCGAGTCCCCCAGGCGCAACTCCCGTCGCGGCTCAAGAACTTCGTCCTCAACGAGGTGTTTGGGGCGGGGATCCTGGGCCGTGAGAAGTTGCGCCATTCGATCACGGAGAAGTGGCTGGTATTGATGAAGAGCCAGATCAAGGATCCTGAACTCCGGCGAGTTTGCACACCGGACTACGAGCTGGGCTGCAAGCGGGCCCTGATCTCGGATGACTGGTATCCGACCCTGATTCGCCCCGATGTGGCCGTCACCGATTCGCCCATTGCGTCGATCACCCCAACCGGCGTCGAGACCGCGGATGGGACACACCATGACCTCGATGTACTGATCTACGGCACCGGTTTTAAGGCGACGGAGTTTCTCACGCCGATGAGGGTCATTGGCAGAGGTGGCATCTCACTCGACGACCGGTGGGCGGACGGGGCGTCGGCGTTCAGTGGTGTCGCAGTTTCGGGGTTCCCGAATCTGTTCCTCCTCTATGGGCCGAACACCAATCTCGGCTCCAACTCGATCGTGTACATGCTTGAGACCCAGGCGGCGTTCATCACCTCTCTCCTTGAGGCGGGATCACGGTCCAACGCCGGGTCGCTCGAGGTCCGACCTCGTGCCGAGGCGACCTGGCAGAACATGATCGATGAGCGAACCAAGTCAACGGTCTGGGTCACTGGCTGCCACAGCTGGTACACGAGCCATGGTCGCAACACCAACAACTGGCCGGACGCCACGTGGAAGTATCGCCGTGCCCTGCGGAATCCCGATCTCCTTGATTTTGACCTCCGCCCCGCTCCTGTCGTTGAGGTGGGCTGATGGCTCGGTCGTTTACCCTGCCAGAGCCAGCAGCCCGGCGTGCGGCATCCATGATCCGGCGCCATGTCTTGAACCCATCGCTTCCGTGGGAGCGTCAGCGTGCTCGGATGGCAGCGGCAATGGTGGCTGCGCATCACCCCAAAGGCGTTGAGAAATCCGATGACATCGTTGCTGGGGTCCGGGTCGAGGTACTGACCCCGAAGCATCGACGTCCCACGGGGACCTTGGTGCACGTCCATGGCGGCGGGTTCACCCTGGGTGCTCCCGTCGTGAATCGGGCATGGGCCGGGGCGCTGTGCGAGCGCCTGGGTCTTGAGGTGATCCAGCCCGCCTATCGACTTGCGCCGGAGCATCCGTTTCCCGCCGGTCTCGATGACATCACCGCCGTGCTCGGCGAAATCCTTCAACGATTTGATCCGGCCACTGTCGCGTTGAGTGGAGATTCGGCCGGTGCAAATTTGGCATTGGCATCCGCACAGCGCCGGATTAGAGATGGGGGGTCACTCCCGGCCTCACTGGTTCTCCTCTCGCCGTGGCTCGACCTCACGTATGACCGACTCAGCGACCCGAGCCTCTTAGCCAGAGATCCGATGTTGAACCCGGAGTGGCTCGCAGCGAGCGCGACCGCCTATGCGCCTGGCCAACTTGAGAATCCCGAGGTCTCTCCGATCTTCGGTGAACTGGTGGGTCTGCCGCCGGTCTTAATCCAAGGTGGATCGGACGACATCTTGGCGCCCGACGCGGAGCGCCTCACCCGAGCCCTGGCTCCCCTCGGTGAGGTTTCGTTGAGCGTGGGGGCGCGGCTGTGGCACGATTTCGCTTTGCAGGTCGGGATGCTCAAGGCGGCCGACCAAGCGCTCGAGGTCACGGTCGATCATCTCGTCGCCACGCTCGCACTCGCTGCATCTGATTGACCAAGAGGGCCCTGAGGAGGAGCATCGCATGGAGACGCCACTGGTCATCGCCGACTTCCTTGGCCGCGCTGAGGTTGCCTATCCGGATCGTGTGGCCATCGTCGACGAGCCACATCAACCCGCGCCATCGCTTGGTTCCCTGACCTATCGGGAGCTTGGGGAGCGGGCCCGGGGGATGGCGGCGTTCCTCGACGACTTAGGCCTTGAGGTCGGAGCCCGAGTGGCGATTGTCTCGCACAATGCAGCGCGGCTTCTCGCTGCCTACTACGGCGTGTGTGGATCGGGTCGGGTTCTGGTGCCCGTGAACTTCCGCCTCGCCATCGATGACATCGCCTACATCGTCGCTCACTCCGGCGCCGAGCTCGTCCTGCTCGACCCTGAGGTTGCAGCGTTCGCGGAGCAGCTGGGCCATCCGAAGACCATGGTGCTTGGGGACGACGATGATCTTCTCTTCCCCCTCGGACGGATCCCAGCACCGTGGGAGCCCGACGAGTCAGCCACGGCCACGATCAACTACACCTCGGGCACCACGGCACGACCGAAGGGCGTTCAACTCACCCATCGGAACCTTTGGTTGAATGCCGTGATCTTCTCGCTGCATCTCGGTGTCTCGGATCGAGATGTCCTGCTTCATACCCTTCCGATCTTCCACGTGAACGGGTGGGGGATGCCCTTTGGTCTGACTGGGATGGGCGGGCGCCACATCATCTTGCGAAAGGTCGATGGCGCCGAGATCCTCCGTCGGATTGCCGAGCATGAGGTGACGTTGCTCTGTGGCGCACCGGCGGTGATCAATGCGGTTCTCGACGCGGCGGAATCGTGGCCCGGTGAGATTCCCGGAGCGGGCACGGTGCGGGTAGTCGTCGCTGGCGCTGCACCTCCCACGAGCATCATCGAACGGGTGGAGACCGAACTCGGCTGGGAGTTCATCCAGATCTACGGGCTCACCGAGACGTCACCTGTCCTGACGGTCAACCGAACCCGCTCGGAGTGGGACGACCTCACGAGTCATGATCGGGCTCAAATGCTGGGTCGAGCCGGGGTCCCAGCGATCGGGACCACACTGGCGATCAATAACGACGGCGAGGTTCTCGCTCGTTCCAACATGGTGCTTCAGTCCTATTGGGACAACCATGCGGCGACCAGTGAGGCACTGGCTGGCGGATGGTTCCATACCGGTGACGGTGGGGTCATTGATGAAAAGGGTTACCTCAAGATCACCGACCGTAAGAAGGACGTGATTATCACCGGTGGGGAGAACGTGTCGTCGATCGAAGTCGAAGATGTCCTTCTGCATCACCCGGCTATTCGGGAAGTGGCGGTTATTGGGATTCCTGATGACACCTGGGGCGAACTCGTTACCGCACTTGTGGTCACCGACGACGATGACCTGACTGAGGAAGCAGTGATCGCTCATGCGCGAGCGACGTTGGCCGGCTTCATGACTCCCAAGCGGGTCGAGTTCCGAGACGAACTGCCGCGTACGGTGACTGGAAAACTCCAGAAGGCGAAGCTGCGCGAGCCGTATTGGGCCGGGCGCGATCGTCAGGTCAATTAGCCCACCAGGGCTGGTGGGGACGCCATCTGGAGCCCTCTCGGGGTGTTACCCTGCCGACATGGCAGGTGAATTCGGACGCAGAAAGTTCTTCGTGGCGGGAGCTGCGGCGGCTGGTGCCACCGTTCTTGCCTCTCGTCCCTCGTACGCCGCAACGAGCATGGCAGCAGAGCAGGCGATTTCGTCAGGGACGTCAACCCCGACACCGCGAGGGAACCTCATGAACAACTCGTCGTTCGAGAACGCAGCCCCAGGTGCGCCAGTTCCGGGCTGGACGTTCTTCTGAGTCACGAACGTCAGTGACGGCTCTCGGCGAGGTAGCCGGATGGGACCCGTCAAAGATTCTGAGAAATCCTGCAGCCCGCACTGCAATCCGGCAGTTGGGCCGAGCGCTGAGAACATCGGGGTTTGTCAACCATCCTGGTGCGCCTGGAGCAACGTCCGCCCTCTCTTCGATGGCTCGTGGCGAGCCCGTCGAGGCGTATGAGGCAGCGCTTCACCTCGGTGGTGAGCTGAGCCTCGGTGCCCTCCTCGAGACTGGTGCGGCGGACTGTGACGCCGAGAACGTGTTCACACTGCGTTTCTCGGTTCTCGCCGGGGCCGGAGCAATGGCGATCCTTCCTCGTCCTGGCCTGCTTGTCGATGGGGTCTACGCCGGGTCGGACTCATGGCTTCTGGTTCAACAGGCGTGGCGCTTCGGTCTCGGGGGCGCACGAGCGCTCGACCTTGGAACGGGAACCGGCCTCGTGGCATCGTTCCTCTCCTCCCGCTACAACGAGGTGATCGCCGCCGATGTCAGTGCGGTGTCCGCCACCACCGCAGCCCTCGGCCGCGAGCTTCTGAGTGAGCAGGATCGGAGCCGCCTCGGGATCGTGGTCAACGACGTGACCAGCGGTCTGGTTCCCAGGTCCTTCGATCTCGTTGTGGCGAACACGCCCTGGGTTCCTTCGTTGAACGCTAATGGCCAGACCTTCGCCGACGGCGGGCCCACTGGGACTGAGTTGCCGCTTCGGTTTCTTCGCGAAGGCGTGACGATGTTGGCACCGGGGGGCCTCCTCGTCCTGCTGTGTTCGGACTTGAGGGAATCGGATGATTCTGGGCCACTCGTCGATGCGCTGGCGGAGCTTGAGGCGTTGGGATTGAAGACCTCGGTCGAGGTGACCCCGCGAGGAGCCGTCGACTTTGAGTTTCAAGACGCGCCAGAGTCCTTCGAGGGCTTCGGTCGGCTCGATCATGTAACGGTGGTGGTGTACTGACCCCCTCGTGCCGATGAAGCACGCCGGAACGGTGAACGTGGGAGTCTGGCCCGCAGGAATGCATCAGGGGCAGGGGATCCTCTGGGCGTATGAGACGTGCGAGGGACAGCCATGAGCATGCAAATTTTCGTCAAGACCCTGACGGGCAAGACGGTGACCCTCGATGTCGATTCGTCGGACTCAATTGAGAACGTCAAGCAGAAGATCTTCGACAAGGAAGGGATCGACCCAGCCTTGGATCGCTTGATCTTCGCAGGGACACTTCTCGAAGATGGACGCACTCTGGCGGACTACAACATCCAAAAGGAATCGACGCTGCAACTGAGCCTCGTCAGCGCAGCCGTGACCTCCTATAGCGACGAAGGGCTCTCGGGGACCGACTCTGAAGGCCGCCAACTCCTCAAAATGCGTGCGCAAGATCGAGCGCGACAGAACGTCATTGGCGTGGCGGGCGGCGACTTACATCGCCTGCGTTTCTGGTGCAAGGGAACGATCGACTGGACGGTGGAGTTCCGGGACAGTCTCGGATCCTCGTTGGCGACAGAAACGGGTTCGGTGGACGAGCCGGGACCAGGCCTTGGACGTCATCGGGCTTACATCGAAGCCCCCGCAGATGCGGTGGCCGCCGAGATAACGTTCGTGGCGCGTTCGCTGGTGGTTCTCTTCGATCGGGTGAGCTTCAACTCCTTCGGGTCACCAGCCCTGCGACCGGGTCCGCCGCTCGATGTGGTGGCGGTCGCCGGCGACGGGACGACGTCGTTGACGTGGGGTGCTCCCACTGCGAATGGCGGCCCTCCAGTCGATGGCTATCGGGTCACCTGGGATCACCAAGCAAAGACGATGACGTCTGATGGGCTGGGTGAGTTGATTCCCACTCCGAACGGGGTACCGGTCCGCTTCGGCGTCGAGGCGATCACGATTGGCGGGGTGGGCCCCAAGGCTCGTTCTCGTTGGGTGACCCCGATGGGCATCACGGATGTTTCTCTCGCCTCGGACGTGACCCCGACGGTGGGCGTCGCAGTCGTGCTCACCGCCACGACCTCAACGTCCGACGGCCGTGTCTCGTTCCTGATTGACGGTGTTCGGGTCGATCGAGTGGACGTCATCGCCGGGGTCGCCACGCTGACCTATGTGTTCGCGGCACCGGGGACCTTCGAGATCACCGCTCGGCTCCGAGCAACGGGCTCAATGACTGCAAGTTCCGACACGCTGTCAATCGTGGTGGCTCCCGCCCCGCCGTAGACCGGCGGACACCCGATCAGCGGTGGTCTTTTCGGCCGTATCGCTGAGGCCGACCTTGCTGAGACAGTCTGACAGGATTAGTCTCATCATGTCACGCTGGGGGAGGTACACCATGAAGGTTTCAATCGACGCTGAGAAGTGTCAAGGACACGGGCGCTGTTTCAGTTTGGCGCCAAGTCTGTTTGACAGCGACGACCTCGGTCAGGGGTTCGTCATCGGTGATGGCTCGGTACCCGAGGATCTCCACGAGGCCGCTCGTCTGGCCCAGCAGAACTGTCCTGAGTACGCGATCACGATCACTGAGTAGGGGTATCCCCATGACCATCAAGCCACCAGTCACTGATTTCGCCACCGATTTCGACCACACGGATCCCGCGTACGTCGCAGACCCCTTCCCCGTCTGGGATGAGCTTCGGGAGACCTGTCCGGTCGCGCACACAGACCGCTACGGAGGCGCCTGGCTCCCGACTCGCCACGAGGACGTCTCCGCCATCGCCCATGACACAGAGCACTTCACCTCGCGCACCGTGGTGCTCGGCAACGGGCGTCCTGGCGAGGATGCGCTTCCGGCTCCGATCGGCGTTGCGCCTCCCATCACCTCGGATCCTCCGTTCCACGCCCAGGCTCGCCGGCTGCTGCAGCCGGCTTTTGCCCCGAAGATCGTGGATCAGTACGAAATCTTCACCCGTGAGTTGTGTGCCTCACTCCTCGATCCCTTCGTCGGCAAGGGTTCGATCGAGGTCTCTGGTGATTACGCCGAGCACATCCCCACCCTCGTCATCGCCAAGATGCTCGGTTTCCCTGAGGAAGACGAGGAGCTCTTCCGCGGTTTCGTTCAGCAGATCCTCGAAGCGGTGGATCAGCCGGTCGAGCAACGCATTGAGCTATTCCAGCCGATCGCTGACTACTTCACCGCCAGGATCGAAGAGCACATCGACGAACCGCGCGACGACCTCACGAGCTTCCTGCTCAACGCCGAACTCGGGGGCCAACCATTGCTGCCCGAGCACGTCTTTGGCACGATGGTCCTGTTGATCGTGGCGGGCATCGACACGACGTGGTCGGCCATCGGATCGTCGCTCTGGCACTTGGCGCAGCATCCTGAGGAAGTGGCTCGCCTGAAGGCGGATCCCGACCTCCTTCCCATTGCTATTGAAGAGTTCCTTCGTGCCTACGCCCCGGTGAACATGGCTCGCCTCGTCAAGGAGGACTTTGACTTCAACGGCTGCCCAATGAAGAAGGACGACTGGATTCTGCTGTCGTTCCCCGCTGCAAATCGTGACCCAGAGTTCTTCGAGGACGCTGACAAGGTGATCATCGACCGGAAGGTGAATCGCCACGCCGCGTTCGGGCTCGGCATTCACCGGTGTCTTGGCTCGAACCTGGCGCGTATGGAGATGCGAGTAGCGATCGAGGAATTCTTGGCGCGATTCGATACCTTTGAGCTCGCTGACCCTGATGCGGTCACTTGGTCACCGGGCCAGGTGCGCGGGCCTCGGAATCTTCCGTTCACCCTCGGCTGAGTTCGAGGACCGTCACCGTGGACGACGAACTCTTCGTCGTCGATTCGGGCGATGGGCCAGCAGTCGTGATGCTTCATGGTCAGCCAGGAACTCACGAGCACCTCGCGGCAGTGGCTTCTCAACTCGCTGGACGTGCGAGAACCATCTCGGTTGACCGTCCGGGCTACGGGCGGAGTGGTGGGCTCACACCCGAATCCATGGCGGCGCAAGCCGAACGTTTCGCTGGTCTGATTCGGGATCGAACGGCAGCACCGGCGATCATCGTTGGGCATAGTTTCGGAGGCGGGATTGCCATCTTGATGGCGGCACGGCAGCCGGAGCTCGTTGCGGGGCTCGTCCTTGTGAGT
>Ga0194048_10001089_pt1 | contig 13463 bp, 13 predicted proteins | sample JunL225m_MetaG_FD_161685 | JGI IMG/M metagenome (GOLD analysis project Ga0194048, IMG submission 161685) | Anoxic zone freshwater microbial communities from boreal shield lake in IISD Experimental Lakes Area, Ontario, Canada - Jun2016-L222-5m | ecosystem: Environmental > Aquatic > Freshwater >...
CCTTGTAATTCACGCCGGGGGGTACGTGGCGCTTGACTTGTGATGATGCCAGTTTGCCGGTCGATGGCACGAACCTCGTACTTAAAGCAGCGGAAGCTTATCGTCGCCATCGCCCGGAAGTGGCGTCCGGCCATTTTCATCTTGGAAAGAAAGTCCCGAGTGGTGCCGGCTTGGGCGGTGGCAGTTCGGATGCGGCCGCCGTTTTGCGTATCCTTGATCGCACCGTGGCGCAGCCCATGGGCCTGGCTATGCTCGAAGCCGTCGCCGCGGAAATCGGCTCGGACTGTCCCTATTTTGTCCGCGGGCAACCCGCGGTGATGCGGGGTCGAGGGGAGCGCTTGGAATCAATCTCGGCCGCGGCCCGCGAAGCTTTGGCTGGCCGGAGGGTCTTGGTGGCTAAGCCCCCGTTTAGTATCCCGACTCCGGAGGCGTACGGCCTCTTGGTGAAAACGGCCGCATATGTGGATGCCGCCACGGCGGACGCGGCCCTCGCCGAGTGGCTGGCCCAGCCGGTGCGCGACCCCTCTTCGCTGGGGAATACCTTAGCCGAGCCTGTTTTCGGGAAATACCTCGCTTTACCGACCGCGGTGGATGCCCTGTCGCAGGCTATGGGCGTCGTCTTCCGAATGACCGGGAGCGGGAGTGCTTGTTTTGCGTTTTACACTGATGGAGCCGAGTCGGAATCCATTAGGCAGGCTTTAATTCAGCAATGGGGGGTTGGAACCTGGTTTTGCGATACCCGCATTTCGGCGTAGTTTCGGCTTTACTGCGGGCTAACCCCCCGCCTAGATGCCAGCCACCAACCAAACTATGGGAAGCCTCAAGAAAAAGCGTCGTCTGAAGATGAACAAGCATAAGCGCCGTAAGCGCTCCAAGGATTCTCGCCATAAGAAGCGTTTGTGGGGTTGATCTGACCCCGCAGGGTCTCAAACCCAAGCACGGGCGGCCAATTTGGCCGCCCGACTTGTTTTCGGGCTTGCTCCACCCCCTTTCACCCCCCAAGTCTGACCCTTCACCACACCCAAAACCATGGCCCGCGAAACCATTATCATCGAGTGCACCGAAGCCCGTAAGGAAGGTAAGAATCCCTCCCGTTACATGACCACTCGCAACAAGAAGCTTACCCAGGAGAAAGTTGAGCTGAAGAAGTACAACCCCTCCCTCCGCCGCCACACACTGCATAAGGAAATCAAGGGCTAAACCCTTTCTTTCCCTGTAAAGACAGAAGGCCGATGCATCCGCATCGGCCTTCTGCTTTTAAGCCCTGCGGGCGGGCCTTAACTGACTTGGCCAACGCGTCGCTGCGAGCGCCAGTGAGCCCGGTGGTGACGCTTCCAGTCAATCATCGCTCGTTCGAAGCCGATGTCTTGGCCGGCCTTTTCGGACTCAATCCATTTGTGACGCAGGATTTCTTCGCGTTCGGCGAGGAATTCAGCGTAAAGCGATGACCGCGCCGCCAAGTCGGCGTCTTCGTGCGGTGTCGATTCTTCCTTCATTCTTATCTTAGTTAATAGCGTCGAGGCAGGTTTGGCAAGCCGGTCGTCACAAACCTGTCACGAAACGGGGACGAGTTTCCGCAAAACCGTGAGCGCGACCGACTTGAAGACGCGGGCGGCGTTACTGTCGGGGTGGCTGATGACGACGGGGATACCGTGGTCGCCCCCTTGGCGGACCGCTGGGTCGAGCGGGACTTCGCCGAGTAGCTCCGTGTGGAGTGCCGTGGCCACCTTCAGGCCGCCTCCTTGGCCGAACAGGTATTGCCGTTGGCCGTCGGGACCCTCGAAGTGGCTCATGTTTTCAGCGACTCCGAGGATGGGCACGCCCACCTTCTCGAACATCGCCGCCCCGCGGAGGGCGACGGCGACCGCGGCTGTCTGCGGGGTGGTCACGATGACGGCCCCGCTCAAGGCCATGGCTTGGGCGATGGATAGCTGGGCGTCGCCGGTGCCTGGGGGGAGATCGATTAGTAATACATCCAGTTCGCCCCAGCGGACGTTGGTCGCGAACTGGGAAATCGTTTTCATGATCATCGGCCCGCGCCAGACCACGGGGGCATCGGCTTCGATCAGCAGTCCCATGGACATGACCTTCACCCCGAAGTTCTCGACCGGTAGGAGTACCTCGCCTTCCATTTCAGGGCGGGCGTTGATGCCGATCATGAGGGGGACCGACGGGCCGTAGATATCGCAATCCATAAGCCCGACGCGGTTGGGGCGACCCTGCTCAGTGAGGGAGCGGGCGAGGGCGCAGGCTAGGTTAACCGCAAAGGTCGACTTACCGACCCCGCCTTTACCGCTGGCGATGGCGACGATATGCTTAACCTGGCTGACGCCTGCATTCGCGGGCAGCTTAATCTCGGCCGCAGCGGCACCGGGGGCGGCCTTGGGAACCGTGACCGTGATGGCGATCTCGGGGTCGACGGCCCCGGCGGCCTTGAGCACGGCTTCAATCTCATCGTACAGCTGCTTGGGGATCTTGGGGTCAGCCGTCGTCACGGCCAGGCCGACCGTCACCTTGCCCTCGGGCGAGACCTCAATCCCGCGCAGGAGGCCGAAGGAAACGATATCACGGCTGAAGCCCGGGTAGCGGACTTGGCCGAGGGCCTTTTGGACGGAATCCTTATCGAGCGGCATGAGGAGGATTGAAGTCCCGCCCCACCTTAGGTCAAACTGCGATCGCTCTTACTATCCATGAAGTTCATCCGTCGCTCGCTGGGGCTCCTTTCTCTCTTGGCCATGGGCCTCCTTCCGGCTTCCGCGCAGAATCGCGTTGTCGTCAATGACAGCATCGATGCCTTGATGAAGCAGGGAATCATGCCGGTGACCGTGGTGAGCGATGACGCCGCCGTTGGTGAGCTGGTTACCTTTGCCTTGAGCGCCCACGGCGCTTTCAGCGTTCGCACTAACTCTTCGGTGCGCGTCACCATTGGCCGCACGGGGACCACGGCCGTGGTCGCCTGCGACCACCCCAGCTTTGCATTTCAAACCACGATTGAAGCGCGCGACCAAGATGACCTTGCCTTACGTGTCGCCGACGCCGCCGTCGTTGGCCTGGGCCGGGCTTGGAAGCTGAAGCCGCTCTTCGCGGCGACCAAGATCGCCTTTGTCTCCAAGTTCACTGGTAACCAAGAAATCTATACCACGAACCTCGTGCATTCGAAAACCTCGCGCGTCACGAACTTGCGTAATACCAGCCACTCGCCCCGCTGGAATCCCGACGGCACGCGCCTGACCTTCATCACCTCAGCGATGACCGGCTTCCCGGAAATCTTTTCCACGAACGGTATCGGTAATCCCCGCGGCGTCGTCACCAACGTGCGTGGTGCCCTCGGCGCGGCCAGTTCGGGGCCGGATGGACGCTTGGCCTTTGCCTCCTCGAATCGGGGCAATATGGATGTCTACGTTGCCAGCGCCGATGGCTCGGGGGCGCGCGTTGTGGTGGCCACGCCGGACGTCGATGCGGACCCTTCGTGGTCGCCGGACGGATCGCGCCTCGTGCTCACGAGTGGCCCGACTGGTCGGCCCGGCATCTATGTCTGCTCCGCGGCGGGTGGCGGTCTCAACCGTCTTTCTACGGGCTATGGTTACAGTGCGGAGCCGCGCTGGAATCCCGTTGAAACGAGCCTCATCGCTTTCACTTTCCAGTCCGGTGGCTTACACCTGGCGGTCGCAGATATTCAGTCCGGAGCAATCACGCCAGTACCAGCAACTTCAGCCATGAGTTTTTCGCATAGTTCCTGGTGTGCGGACGGACGCCACGTGGTCGCCACGCAGTCGCTTAACTCGCAATCGTGGATTGCAATTATCGACACGAAGACGGGCAAGGCCACGCGGCTCAGCGATAGTAAACTCGGCGAGTGTTCGCAGCCTGATTGCTACGTCCGCCGCAACTAAGCGGCCACGTTCAGCTTATTCGGCTGCGAGCAGCGGTGCCGGCGCGGGCGATTCCGTCAGGCGCGGGAATGATTCGCACTTCTCGAGAATCTCCGTTGGCACCACGCTGCCCACGGGGAACTTGCCGTGCGTTTCCGCGTCGACCATGACGATGAGTGGGTCGGTGTCTTTCTCGCGAGCGACGATGAAGAAGTACCACTTCGGGGAGAAGCGATTGGCGGTGATTTCCTTATCCCCGACGCGGTAGCGAACGTAGTGGCGGCGGTTGCCGGTGATGGGCTTATCGAGGACCTTGTATTGTTCGCGGGTCAAGAATGTGTCCTTGGGGATCTCTTCGGAGCGGAGGTCACGGCAGGCGAGGAACTTTGAGCCCCAAGCTAGGTAGACCGTGTCGCCGTTAATCTGGGCCGTCACCAGCAAGCGACTCGGGGCGATGTCAGCCTCGAGCTTGCCGTTTTCGGGAATGAGGAAGTTGCCATTCTGGTCGACCTTGAGTTCCTTGGCATTGGAAGCTAGAACCCACGCACCGAGTTCAGCACCCAAGCCGGAATTGAATTCGCTCCAGACCTTCTTGCGGGCGTTGGGGTCGACGTTGATACGGATACGGTTCTGCAGGTCGCGTAGTTTTCCGGCGAAGACACGGAGCTCGCCGGCCCACTTGGTATTGGCAACTTTCTCGGCTTCGCGGGCGCGAAACTCGACGCGGTCGATGGCCGTCTTTAGTTCAGCCAACTTCATCTGTTCCATTTCACCCTTCAAGCGGGCCGATTCCAGCGCGGCATCTGCCGGGAAACTGGCGACGACCTCGGAGCGAAGTTTGTCGAAGGAGGCATCATCCATCATGGGCGACAGCACCGTGTCTAGGACGGCGGCCTGCTCCGTGACCTTCTGCTGGATATCGGCAGGGATCGGAGTGCTCAAGACGTAGACCTTCAGGACGTCGTCGAGCTTGATATTCCACTTCGTGAGGAGATTGCTGAGCGGGGTGGTGTCGACGGCACCGGAGACCTTGAAGCCTTGGTTTTCCGGAATACGTAGGCGATTGAGCAGTACGGGGCGGAGCAGTTGGCCCCCAGTCGGACGTTGGAAGTTCGCGAGTTGGGCTTGGGCCTGAATCTCTTCGAAGCGCTTTACGTCGGAGTCGAAGCGCTTTTGATTATCCGGCGCTTTCGGGTCATCTTTGGCAAACTTAGCGGCTCCCTTGCCGAGGAGGCTGCCCCCAATGTCCGTAAATGAACCCACATAAGTGGCGAGGGCGAGGGTGACGATGAAGGCCGAGAGGCCGATCGTACGGTGCGTGGTGATTTTGGCCTGCAGGTCGGCTTCGTGGCCGGCGAGGACGATTTCAGCTTGGGCCTGGGAGATTTGGTCCACCGTCGCCGAGTCGGCGAGGCCATACATCAGCAGCTTGCGGCGCACATCGACATCGAGTCGGTTGGCGTCGACCTCCGCTTCGGCTTCACTCTTCTCAACTTTCTTGTTCAGTTTGATACTACTACCGAAAGTGAAATGGTTGCTCAGCGGTTCCCATTCGACTGAGCCAGCGGGGGCACATTGCGTCTCGGCATGGACCGTACTGGCGTTGATGAGGTCTTGAATCTCGTACTCGCTGAGCGGGCCACGAACCTCGTTATCGATAAAAAGGGCAAATTGACGCATGAGGGCGTTGTGGCCGAGGGGTTTAGGGCCTTCAAGAGGGTAATTGCTGGGTGCTCTGAGGCAAGCCGATAGGGGGGATGCTTCGCCTTTGCAAATTACCCGCAGATATCTTTACTTGTAGGGGTTAATGGCCAATCCAGGTATCAATCAATCGCAGAAGCAGGTGCAAGGGCTCGTCCTGACGCCCCAGCTCCGTCAGTCTCTGCGGATTTTGCAGGTCCCAGCCGCCGAGTTATTGCGTGAAATCGCCGATGAAATGGCGGCCAACCCGCTACTCGAGGAGGTTGAGCCGGCGTCCGCTGAGTCGATGGAAACAGCCCCGTCCGAGGAGCCCGAAGAGGAGGGGCCCCGCGAGCTCAGTTTGGGAGACGAGGATTTCGATGCTTTGCGCCGCATGAAAGAGGATTGGGACGAGAGTTATTACGAAGAGATCCGTTCCCAGGGGTATACGCAGGACGATGAGGAACGTCGTCGGCACATGCTGGAATCGGTCACCGGCGAATCCTCCCTTTCCGAACATTTGGCCGAACAAGCTCGGACGGCCTCTGAAGACCCGCAGGTCCAGGAAGCCCTCAAACTGCTGATTGCCTCTTTGGATGACCGCGGCTTCCTCGACGAAGACCTTTCCTCGATCGCCTTGCGTTCGGGGCAGAGCTACGAAGCCGTTGTCACCGCCCACACGTTGCTGCTCGGTTTCGACCCCGTCGGTATCGGGGCCCGCGACCTTCGCGAATGTTTCCTCGCCCAGCTTCGTCAGCGTGGCCGGGGCTTATCTTTTGCGGCCCGCTTGGTGCTGGATGCTTGGGAGCCATTGATGGCGCGGCGCCTCGAAGAGTGTGGGCGTATCTGTGAGCTCACGCCGGATGAAGTCCGCGACGGCCTGACGGAGATGGCTAAACTGGAGACCGCGCCCGCGCGTCGCTTCATGCGCGATGATAATCGCGTGGTCACGCCAGATGCCACGGTAGAGAAGGCCGACGATGGTTCGTGGAAGGTCGGCATGGATGACCGGCACATCCCTAAGTTGAAGTTAGCTTCCGCTTATAAGGATATGTTGGCGGGGCAGGCCTTGGGTGAAAAAGAGCGCACCTATATTTTAGAGCGAATGCGACAGGGTAAGTTCCTGATTGGTGCGATTGAGGAGCGCCAGCGCACCGTGGAGCGCCTTGCGCACATTATTGTGGAACGCCAAGGCGACTTCTTCGAGCACGGCCCGGCGCAGTTACGTCCGCTGACCATGACGGACGTCGCCAAAGAGATGGGCGTGCACGAGACCACAGTGGGCCGCGCCGCGGCCAATAAGTGGATGCTTACGCCGCATGGCCTGAGGGAATTTCGCTGGTTCTTCACCTCGGGCGTTGCCACCGAAGACGGTGGCACGGTCGCCCAGGAAGGCGTGCAGGAGCTCATTGCTGATATCTTAGCACGGGAAAATCCTGCTGCCCCGTTGGCGGATGAAGCGATTACCGTCGAACTCCGGAAGCGCGGTATCCAAATCGCGCGCCGCACCGTGGCCAAGTATCGGGAGGCCTTGGGGCAGCCGGCGGCGCACATGCGTCGCCGCCGACTCTGATTAGCGCAGCCGTTCGAGGACTGAGCGCCAGCCGAAGTTAGCCATATCTGGGAACAGAATCTGGACCCCGGCCGTCAGCCCATCCGTGAGCTTCACCGGTGCCGCGACCGCGGGCAGGCCCGCTAAGGAAGCGGGCGCGTTGAGGGCGAGTAAACGTTGGCGATGGCTGTCGTCGCAGGCCGCTTTGGTCACGGCTGGCCCGAGCGTCGCGGGTAGCACGACGTAGTGATGCCTCCTGAAAATCGCACGGAACGCTTCGCTCACGCGGCTACGAATCGCCTCGGCGGCACGCAATTCCTCGGCCGTGCGGCGGCGCCCGGCGTCAAGTCGGGCCCAGACGGTGGGGTCGTAATACTCACGGCGGCGATCGAGCCAAGGCGCATGCACGCGCGCGGCGGCGGCGCCACCAAGGACTGGGTAGGCCGAGGCGGCCTCGGTAGAGGCGAGGCGAAGGAGTTCGGCGGCGGCAGGGTCTTCCTTGGCGCCGCACTTGAGGGCGAGTGTGCGCATGGGCGCGAGCACGGCAGGGTCGATGCCTAAACCCAAGTCACCGGCCCAGAGACCCGCGCCGGCGGGCGGCGCCTCACCCAAGACCGCCGTGGAAATCTCTAGCAAGTCATGGGCGGAACGGGCCAGCCAGCCTTGGGTATCGTAGCCTGGCGATAACGGGAAGATATCGCCGACGGGGGCGATGTCCGGAGATAGCCGCAGCCCCCACACGCCGCAGTAGGCGGCGGGCACGCGGATGGAGCCCGCGGTATCGGTGGCGAGTGCAAACGGCACGAGGCCGCGCGCGACGGCGAAGGCCGAGCCAGAGCTGGAGCCTCCGGCGAGCCGCGCAGCGTCGGTTGGGTGAGGGCAATCACCGAAGTGCGGGTTTTCGCCCGAGAGCCCAAATGCGAATTCGTTGAGTTGCGTCCGGCCGCATTCCACGGCCCCGGCGTCATGCTGGAACGCGGCAGGCAGGGAAGAATTCGTGCGCGGCACGCCAATTTCTTCGGGGAGAAAAGTCGACCCCCCGTAGGTCGGGTGCCCCATGCGGAAATACAGGTCCTTGGTCAGGAATGGCACGCCCCCGAGGGCTGCCTCCCGTTGCTCCCAAGCATTCTCGAAGCGCTGCGTGAGGCTGCGCGTATCGGGCAACCCACAGAGCACCGCGCGCTGTTCGGTCGGACTCAGTTCGGCCAGCTTGAGCAGAAAAGCCTCGGCGGCCATCCGGGGGCCGCGGGTTAAATAGAACTCCCGCCAGTCTTCGACTGAAAGGGGAGCCAGGTTCACAGGTCGAGGGGAACGCCCGGTTCGGGGTCGTGGATGCGCGTGCCCGGCAGTTCCTTGGATAACGTTTCCTTCATCCAAGCGCGGGCGGGCGGGTCACCGTGCGTGAGCACGAGGTCCTTGGGTGCGAGCGACTTGGCAAAATCGATGAGCTCTTCGCGGTCGGCGTGGCCGGACAAGTGGAAGCGCTCAACCTCCGCGCGCAGGATGGACGTGTGGTCGAGGCCGGTGAACTTGAATTCGCCGCCGGGGGCCATGCCGATTAATTCGCCGCCCGGGGTTTCCGGGTCGCAGTAGCCCACGAAGAATACGGCGTTTTCTTTATGGTCGAGCACGTTGGCAGCGATGCGCCAAGCGGGCGTCTTCTCGACGAGCATGCCGCTCGATAGCAGGTAGATCCCGCGTTCGGGGAGGTTCTTGCCGGGTTGGATGTAGCGGCGAGAAAGCGGGAGCACGTTGAGGTCGCGCAGCACCTGGCGGTTAAACTTCACCTGCTTCGTCTTCTTGGTCGCCGCGTCGAGGTAGTCGCAGAGATCCATCCCGAGGCCCGAAGCAACGATGGGCACATCGGCAAGGTTACCGGCGGCGGCCGCTTCATCGAGGAGCATCAGAATTTCCTGCATGCGGCCGAAAGCGAAAGCCGGGAGTAGTACCGTGCCACCGGCGTCGCAGACACGGTTGATGGCTTTGATTAAGCGCTTCTCTTCGGAGGCACGCGTGTGGCCGGGGTGGGAGGCGGTGGCTCCGCGCGTGCACTCCATGACCAGCGTATCGACTGGTTGGCGAGGAAAGTCTGCGCCGCCGACGGTGCGCTGGGCTTGGAAGTTGACGTCGCCCGTAAAGAAGTGGCGTTTACGGCGGTGCTCAATCATGCAGCCCACGGCACCGGCGACGTGTCCCGCGAGGTGGAAACTTAATTGAATCTCTTCGCCACCGCGGCCGATCTTGCGCGGGTTGGCGAGGGGGACAGCGGACAAGGCATTTTCAACCCGTTCCACATCTTGGTCGACGTACAGCGGGAGGTCGAGGTTACCGGTTTCCTCGCGTTGGCGCTTCATCACCTGAATCGAGTTCGAAAGCAGACGGCGGGCAAAGAGCGTCGTTGCGGCGGAGGCGAAGACCCGGGCGCCGGGGTGGGCACGGATCAACAAGGGCAGGGAGCCAAGGTGGTCGAGGTGGCAGTGTGTCAGGATGACGCCATCCACCGACCCCTCGATTTTATTGATCTGGGGGAGTGCGGCTTTTCCGGCGTGTTTAGGGTGCATTCCGCAATCGATGACCATTCGCAGTCCCCCGAATTCGAGGAGCATGCAGCTGGCGCCGATTTCTCGGCCGGAGTTAAGGTCAGTAATTCTCATTAAAGGGGGTCGGCGGGGGGAATCATCTCAAAGGCAGGGATACGCACAAAAATACGCTGCCCATCCTCGGTGGTGCCGTGGAAGGCACCTTCGGCGGTCACGGGGTGGCCGGTGAGATGATAACTATTATAGGAAAAGGATTCGCCCGACGGGATGCGTGGCGTCTGGCCGACGATGCCATCGCCCTCGACGACCTCGACGTTGCCGTCGGGGGAGCGGATGATCCATTTACGCCCGAGTAGACGGACGGTGGACTGGGAAAGATTGGAAACCGTCAGAAAGTACACGAAGGCGTGGGGAGTCTCGGGCGGGAAGTTGGCGTCACGATGGTGGACCACCTTATCGACGGTGACCCTGAGGCCTGGAAGTTCCTGTCCGGTAGCTTGCACTGGCTGCGACACAAGAGGGGAAGGGGTCCCTTAGGAAGCCATAAATCAGTCGCTGACGCATAATTGTGAACCTTCCCGCCTTGCGCCCCTCAGTGGCGGTCATTTGACTGCAGCGGATGTCGACCCCGACTCAGATGAAGCAGAACCTCGGGCGTGTCCCCGGGAAATGGTGGGGTATGGTCATCTACTTGCTCCTCTTGGTCCTATCGGCCTTATTCCCAATCTTTAGTGCGATTGAGCGTATCTCCAAGGACCAGCCAGTGATGGTGCCAGCCTTTGATTTCAAGCGCGATACGGTCACCCCAACGGATAAGATGATTCCAATCCATGCGAACCTGCATGGTTTTGCGGCTGACGGTACGTCGGGCGGTAAGCCGGTTCTGGTTTATTTGCATCGCGCCCCTTGGGATAGGAGTGGCACGCGGCTTTGTGAAGAGCTCGCACAAAGCGGCCAAGTGGCGGTCATTGAGCCCTTTTTGCCTGGCTTTGCGACCAGCCCGGGGAATGTCCCCAGCCACTCCATGGAAGCCAATGCCGAGGTGGTGGCTGCCTTGGTCAAGCAATACGGTGTAAAACAATACCACGTCCTCGGGCAGGGCTTAGGGGGCGTGGCTGCCTTGGAACTAGCGGCGGCGCATCCCGGCCGCGTGCGCTCGCTCACGATGCTCTCAGCCCCGGGTGCGCAAGAGTTCGAGCTTTTGGGGAATCCGCTCGTCAATAAAATCGTCTATGGTTTTCAAGGCGCCTTCTTCTGGGGCGTTGCGCGCTTGACGCCTAACTTCGGCGCGGCGGATCTTTTACCATGGGATCGTGATTACGCCGCGACCGTATTTGATACCGACCTTTCCGATTCTAAAAAAATCCTCTTCGGTTGGCGCAAGCCTATGCTAATCGTCCATGGTAAGGACGATTGGCTAACCCCGGCCCAGACAGCGACCTACAGCGCGCAGCTCGTCCCGCAGGCGAAGCTCGTTATGTTGGAGGGTGGGCGTGATGCCGTTTTCGAGGCCCAGACTAAGGTCGTGGGTGACATCCTCGCTTTCACGGCTGAGCCCGCCCCCGCGCCAGAGCCGGCGGCTGAGAAGTACCCAGCGTTGCCCTCGGCCGCTGGCTCACACTACTGGATATTACTCGTCATCATCGTCATCTGTACCTTCGTCGCGGAGGATCCGACCTGTTTGGCGACAGGTTTAATGGTGGCGGTCGGCATCATCGATTTCTGGTCAGGTGCGGCGGCTTGCACTACGGGTATCTTTATTGGTGACCTCGTGCTTTACTCGGTCGGGAGATTCTTTGGGCGGAAGGCGATTACCAAGGCCCCGTTTAAGTGGTTCATTAAAGAAAGTAAGGTTAACCAATGGGCCGGCTGGTTTTCGACGCCGCAGGGTTTGTTGGTCGTCGTGAGCTCACGCTTTATTCCTGCCAGCCGCGTGCCGACCTTTGTCACTGCGGGAATCATGAAGCTGAACATTGTACGTCTGGGCGGCTTATTGTTCTTGGCAGCCTTGGTCTGGACGCCGCCACTGATGTGGCTAGGTTATAAGTTCGGTGCCCACGGCATGGAGCTCTTGGCCCGCTTTAAGAGTCAGGCCTTGTGGATTATCCTTGGATTCATCTTTGCGCTCCATTTTGTGACGCACTGGGTGGTGCCGGCCCTGACGTGGCGCGGCCGTCGGCAGATTGTGATGAAGGTCCGCAATCTCCTGCAGGCTTCATTATGGCCTTCTTGGCTCGTATTCTTGCCGATCCGCATTGGCATTCTAGCGCTGTGCTTGCGGCACCGTCGCTTGACGGCGTTTGCCTCGGCCAACCCTTCGTTCGGTCGGATTGGTGGATTCACTGGCGATGCCAAGTCCCTGCTCCTCCGTCCCTTTCAGCGGGATTCGCGCTGCTGCCCGTTACTCGCCCTGTCGATGGAAGACTCCGTGGAGGAACGGCTCAAAGAAGCTCAGGCCTTTGCGGTCTGTCATGGGTATCCCTTAGTCTTTAAGCCCGAAGTCGGCGCGGAAGGTGCGGGCATGCGTTACATTCGCACCGCTGAGCAGCTCGAGCGCTGGGTTTCCGGTGCGAAGGAAGACTTTCTCTTGCAGAAGAAAATCGACGGCCTGGAGTTCGAAGTCGTTTGGCACCGCAATCCTGGCAAGGATGACGGACGGGTCATGGTGGTCGTGCAGAAGCAGGACGTTGTCGTCAGGGGCGACGGCGAAGAGACCTTGGAAGAGCTCATCTGGCTCGACGAAGTGGCTGTTTCGCGCGGCGAACTCTATTTGGAATGTCACGATCGCGACCTCAACCGTGTCGTGCCTGCGGGCGAGAAAGTCATTCTTAACCTCTCGGGTAGTTATGGCCATGGGGCCCGTTGCGTGCATCGCCACGACCTCAATACACCGGAGCTGAGCGCGGCCGTGACGACTTTTGCGAAACGTTTCCCTGCGCTACATTTTGCGCGTTTCGATTTGCGGGTTGTGAGTGAAGAAGAACTCAAGGCTGGTCGCTTCATCGTCACCGAAGTCGGTGGCTGCTGCCACGTGTCGAGCTTGGTGCGCGACGAGTCGCTGCGCTTCAGCCGTGCGTATAGTGCCGTCTGGACGCAACTGAAGGCCTGCATTGAGGCCGGTGCTTATAATCTCGCGCAGAAAGTTCGCCCCGTGCCGCTCGATGAATGTTTGGCGCGGTGGAGCCAGGCTCGGGGACGCGATGATCAGTTCGTGGTGAGCGAAGAATAAGCGCGGTCCGTGTTTCTTGGGTTGATACACCTACAGAGTCGTAGGGTTGATAACCCGTTTTCTCGGTTCGTAGTTCACAGGGCCGGGCGTGCATGCGTTGGTGCTGGCACAAAGCCCAACCTCTATGCGCACCACCACATCCCTCGTCCGTACGTCCTTCCTCCTCGCTGCCGCCTTGGCCCTCACGCCTGCGATCGGCGCCACCGTCACGTGGGACACCTCGACGACGGCTGGATTCCAGTCGGGTAACGGCACGTGGGGTACGGACAGCTTCTGGAGCAGCAACGGCACGACGCTGTCTCCCTGGGTCTCGGGAGACACGGCCAGCTTCCTCGGGCAGACCACGGCGGTGAACGACACCATCACCATCGGTTCGAATCAGACGATTGGTGGTTTGGCCTTCGGGTCGGCCACGACGAGCGGTAACTGGATTTTGAGCGGTAGCGGGACACTCTCTTTAGCTGGTAACGCGACCTTTGATGTCGCCTCGGGCTCGACCGCGGTGATTTCCGCACCGTTGACGCTTTCGACCAATGTGCTGACTAAGACCGGGGCGGGCACCTTACGTCTGAACACGCCCACCTTAGCCA
>Ga0194048_10001090_pt1 | contig 13463 bp, 25 predicted proteins | sample JunL225m_MetaG_FD_161685 | JGI IMG/M metagenome (GOLD analysis project Ga0194048, IMG submission 161685) | Anoxic zone freshwater microbial communities from boreal shield lake in IISD Experimental Lakes Area, Ontario, Canada - Jun2016-L222-5m | ecosystem: Environmental > Aquatic > Freshwater >...
GTGTAGGTGAATACCTGTCGAGTGCCTTCAAGTGATGTGCCCCAGAACCTGTACTTCACTTTCATGCGAATAAGACGCGCACGATCGTGTGGATGGAATTCAGGGAAGCAGAAGGAAGCATTCAGTGGCAGCACTCGTACACGGCCGGGATGGTTGCGGCCGATGGAGTCTTCGAATGGCTCTTCGTATGCAACCTTGACGAAACAGTCGCCGGAGACGCCACCCTGTTGACCCATCTCAAGGAGTACTGCTTCCTTGTCGTTATCTTGTTCCCAGACACGTTGCAAACGATCAGGGATGATTGCTTCAGTTGCTTTTGGGGAACGGAAATGTACGCCTCGTCCGAAAGTGAATCGGTTGAGGTAGTCAGCCATTGCACGGTAGTAGTTGAGTACTACCTGAGGTTCGCCGGCTTCACGCTTATATGCGTAATGGTGTCCCAAGTACATTGCCCAATTTAATGAATATCTGTTCAAACGTGGGCCGTGTACTTCAAATTCTTCGTCAGAGAGTTCGACGAGCCCCAGCGGGCTGATGGAGATAGTGAGGTCTGATGAGGCTGCGCGGTAGGACGCTGGAGCAAAGTCGACAGAACCTAGTGACATACCACTGCCTTTACATCAGGTGAGGTGCGAGGAGTCACTTCTCGTCCTTCTCCTTCTTCTTTGCTTCGACAGACGCATTGTGCTTCTCGACAGCAGTTCGAGTGCTTGATATTTCCGCAGCGGACGCGAAACGACCGCCTCGCTGGACGTATTGTTGGTGGGCCCACTTACTTGCAGGAAGCGACGGCCATTTGTTGAACTTGGCCCTTGCTTGGACGACTAACGCGTCCCATAACTTCTGATTGAGCGGAACTGTCTTCTTGGCTTCTTGCTTTTCCATTAGACCTCTCCGGTCGTATTAGTCCATGTACCCGCGCCTGCACTAAGTAAGGGCTCACAGCGTGAGATAGCGGAGCCCTTACTTAGCGGGCTAGTCAGTTACGACTGTTGGGTTAATGCGCTGGTAACGAGCACCGGTACGAATGACTTCTTCGTATCGCACATCGCCATGGTCTGAGAATGCTGCGCCAGCAAACTCACCAAGGAACGTAGGTGCTTCGATCCATGCAGCAGAGCCGACATGTGCGCGTTCGCGCATGGTCTCTTCTGCTGGCTTTTCGTAGACGTTGGCGTTGCGGTTTGGTCGGCCCGGTGCGGACAGGTAGCCCTGCATCGCGCCCTTAGCAAACTCGCTAGGAACATCGGTGTCTGTGGTGATGCCCTCTTGGAAGCGGAGCGGTCCTTCTTGACCCGGTGTCGCTGGGCTGAACTTGCGGTCGTAGTTCTGTGGTGCGCGCTCTGGGAACTGCGGCGCTGGACCGATTGTGGGAACTGACATGAACACTCCTTCGGGCGTTTAGGTACCTAGGAAACAGTCTTCAGCGCGGCGGGCCGGCTGTCAGTGCTAACTGTGTAGGTCTGGGTGAGTTCTTGCATTTGCGTCTTGAGTTCTGCGACTACGGCTTGGAGATCAACATTGCTGGTGTGCAGGACTGCGTTCTCTTCGCGCAGGCTCGCGATCTCTGCGCGCGCGCAGGCCAACTCCGTGCGGATCTCGGCAAGTACATCTGAGATCGCCCCGACTGCGACGGCTGCGCCATCGATGATCGTGGAGCCCGTGACTGCACCGGCCTGCTTGCGTGTCAAAAAGGCAGTGACTACTGCACTGGCGATTGCGGCTCCGATGGCGATGACGCCGATCGTGATCGTGTCATTCATGCATCACTCCGCAGAGGTGCTGGTAGACCCGGTGCCGTATTGCTTCGTCAGTGACGTGAAGTAAAGAACGAGAGCACCAACAACTACAACGGCAGCAGCATCAACGGCCGACTTGCCGGTGCCAGACCAGTCCACACCGGTTGCTCCGCCTGCGGATTGGACGGCCGAGGCTACGGTGAACAGCACGGCCCCTGCTCCAAGAAGAACGATGTGACGGACCTGTGCGGGAAGTTTGTCAAACCAAGTCATGGGGTACTCCTAAAAAGAGGAAGCGCGTGGTGTGCTTCCAGTGTCCCTTGACAGGTATGGAAGCGTCATGACTAACGTCGTGCAAACAGTTGGTTGTCTGAAACTTCGATCGTGGGCATCGTCATGTTTGCGGTAAGACTGCATGCGATTGCCAGACTGTCCGCGAAGTCGTCATGCGCGTGTGCTTCATCTGGTGCCTGCGCAAGAAAGTTAGGTCCGGTGAACTTTGTCTCTAGGTCCGTCATCTGTTGGTAGAACCTACGAAAGGTACGACTTCTACGAACCTTCGCGTGTGCGGGCCAGCCAATCATGCGCCTCTGGATCAGTGCCTGCAAATGTTTCCAACGTTTGGACTGCTCGCTTTGGCTGGAAGTAACGGAAATAACTTCGGCCCGAGGCAACAACAACTTCAAACGCTGAGCCACAGCGTCACCGACACCGTTTGCGTCAACACCGACCGCGAGGCAGTCGTAGTTGCTCAGGAACTCAACGATCTGGTGGTACTGCTCTTCCCAGTCGTCGCCTTGAATCTCTAACCAGTTCAGCACCCGATGATCGAAGTAGCCAAACTCATCGGGTCGATCCCAGTCAACCCACACCACAGTGACAACCGTTGAGTCCTGCTTACGCGCGGGGTCAACACCGACCACGACCGGCGTACGGAACCATGAACGTACAAGTTCCTGCGAGGTATCCCCGAGTTCATCCATGACGCCTGAAGTTACGAACATGCCACGCTCTAAAAGCCATTTGCAGTTGTAACTCATTTGAAATTCATCTGAGTCCTCGCCAATGCGAAGCGTCTCATTTCGAATGAACTTTGCGTAGTTCGGGTTCACTTTCGAAACGTCCTTGTAGTTCCACTCAAAATGATTCTGGCGCGAGTTACGAGAGGTTTGGCGTCTCTTATTTAACTGGATGGCCCGGTAGAAGTTGTTCTTTGAAGTGGAAGGAGTTCCTGTTTTGACGATCGTGCCGGCGTAGTACGCGAGCATCGGTGTGATCGACTTGGTGATAACAAAGTCGTCCGCCTCTTGGCACTCGTCAATTACTACAAGGTGGAAAGACTTGGACTCGATCTTGGCGCGAGGGTTTGCGGTCATCATGGTCAGCGTGCTGCCAGACTTCTTAAGTTTTACGCTCTTTGTGACACCCGCTGCACGGATCATTGAATCATCGATCTCTGGATCGCCGAGGATCTCAATGGCACGCTCAGATGTGAGACGGCCAACCGTGCGACCGAAAACTGTTTCCGCCTGACCCTCCGTGGGGGCGAACAGACCAATCCACAGGCCGTCTTTGAACTTGCCCAACCGCTCCGGGTAGATCCGCGCGAGACGCGGAAGTAGGACCATCAATGTTGCAAGAGTGTTGGAAACAATCTCTGACTTACCAGACTGGCGCGCTGCTAGGGCAGTGATTTCCTCGCTGTCACCGATGACAAGACTCTCGATGATGCGCCGCGCCAACGGGGCTTGGTACTCATGCAAGGCATGGCCGACGAAGACCGTCATGAACTCCATCGTCTTATCGACGAGGCCGTCTACGAATGCTTGGGAGTGCTCGTCTACTTCATCAGCCGATGGGAACTCATCATCGAGTTCGTCGACAGGATCAAACTGATCTATGTCCATGTAAGTTTCCGGTTAAGTGGCTGGTATGTGTACCCAGCATTACTTCCGAAAGGAACACTGTCAGGACAAACTAAAAAGCAGGGCCACTACGAGAGTGACCCTGCTCCGATGTCCACCACACCATATGACAGACAAGTTTTAGTTTATATGTAGTCCGGAGGACATTCCGGATATTTCTCGATTGTCTTGTAAACCTGTGAGTGCGGAACTTGGTATTGCTGCGCGATATACACTTGCTTCCGACCACGTACCCTCATAACGGCCCACTGATCGTTGCGCACCTGCTTTTCAGTGGCCGCTGGCTCATCCATGCACCATTCATTGCAGTAGACCTTGCTGCGCAGCGCGCCAGCACCGGACGTGACTGCAAGGGTCCGGCGGCAACCGGCGCAGCGGACGTGGTTGAGTTCGCTCACTTGGTCATTGCCTCAGTATTTGAGACGACTTTCAGAGCGTCCATAACTCCAAAAACTGCCTCCTCTGTCAGTGGGATCCAGTAGCCTCGACCGTAGTCGCCCTCGTCGCCTAGCGACGGAATCCAGTCACGAAATTCGATGACTTTGACGTTGTCGATCTCCACGACGCGCACGCGAGTGATGAGATCCGCAGCCTTCTGGAACTCACCAACAACACGGTATTGATCTTCCATAACTCCCCGATCCTAACGAACTCTGGCTCCACCCCCGATGGGTGCAACTACAAAGTAACCCAGATGTGACACTTGTGCAACTCGGCATGCACCATATGCTACATTTATAGTCTGAACAATATCCGGACATTGTTCTTTTTACGCTCAAATTGCTTTTTGATTTACAAACTTTGGCGCGTAGGTCACACCAAGTGTGCCATGGTGTGCACGTTCACGTTGCGTGCAGGGGGCACACTTTCAACGATCACGAAGAACTAGCGCACGGGGAATGAAGAGGCATGGGATACCTAAAGAGTGTAGAACTTGAAACAATTCCAAGTTTTCTATGGAAGCGTCGCCATCACAGACCGGTTAATTATTCGGTCCTTATTACATTCCAAGCGGCCGACCGAAGGGCCGGAGTCGAATGCACTTGTGGGCGAGGAATGTCGGCTACGGCTGGGGACTCCGGCGAAACCTACGCTCAGTTGGTTGCGCGTGCGTGGTTTCAAGGTTGTGGGTTTGAGTATGAACGCTCGGAAGCGCCGTATCAATACATTACGTAGCGCGACCTTGTAACTCGCTCACTATTGCTGTGAGCACCTGACTACCCGTGACCGCATCGACGAGCGAATTCGCATTGCCATCGCGGTTGAATGCAGTTAACGCACGTCCAGTTTCTGTGAGTGCTTGATCGGCCCACATGATCAGGTCATCGCGAGACAGCGCACGCACACGCTTGGTAATCCTTGCTGGGACCTCGACAGGTGTGCTTTTATTAAAGAAGTTCATCAGCGTCCACCCATCGTGCTCCGAGTGCGTGCGTCAGTGCGACATTCTCATCCACAAGTCCTGTCCACTTCCCTATGACCCATGCGTGTCGGGTGAGTGGAATGCGAAAGACGTAACTCGCGCCCTCGCGGTATGGCCATTCGATTTCTTGCGTAGTGCCGATTTCCATGAACGGAAACGCGCGAGTCGGGTAGGTCATATGGTGTGCGAAGAACTGTGATCCGATCTTGTGAACCTTTGGCACGTTTATGGCTTCTTTCGTTGTCTCGTTGGGTTCGTACGTGGTGGAAGTGTGCGATCGAACTGCAACTGCGGGTGTCCTTGGGAAATAATCTGACCCGTGCGTGCAATGCGGTAGGCCTGCTCGCGTGCGTGCACAGGAGCACCGCCCATGTTCGCTGTACCGCGTGCATGACCATCAAGAACGCTTGCAATATATGCACCTTTTGAGTGTTCTGATTTGAATTGATCCCATGTGGGCGCATCGCAGTCGTAGTAGTTGTAGTACGTGCCATCACGAAATACGACAGTGATAACGGCACGTTTTGGATCAAACCCCGCCGCAACAGTACGTGGGCGTTCAGGATTTGTCGTGGATGTCGGCATCACACTTAGTGCGGCAGGCTGGCGACTCTTCCCGCTCGTAACAGCCGTACCGGGTCGAACATACGTCTGACCGCCGACCGTGACGGAAGCCCCTGCAAGGTTTGCGTATTCGTAGCCGGTCTGTGAGTTTTCCCAGTAGTCATCCCAGAGTCCATGTGACCCCGAGGCGCTGCCGAGTACTTGCTTAGCGAACTTGAAGTCTGCAGCGTTTGCTGCGACGGGAAGCCCCGCAATTGGTGACACGACTTGACTACGATCCATCATCGAAGCGGCGGCGATTGCCTGCTCTGCAGTCAAGCCGTAGGAGTTGCCTCGCCCGGCTGCCGTGCGTCGGGCTACTGCGGGGTCGCGTCCTGCTTCTTGGTTGCGCATGATTGACACTTCTTGCGCCGATGGCAGGCTCACGATCGTTGAGCGTGAGTACTTGTCACGGTTAGTCGCCATCAACGGCCTCACAAGTGTGCATGTCGAGTTCGTCTTCGCGGACTACTGCCTGACAGGCACGACATTTGTACATCTGCACCTCTCGGTACCCATTTTGGGCGGTGGCTCCGTATGGGGGTTCTGGCGCACCCTCGTCGAAAGTGATGACGGGCTCTGCAAGAACTTCCGGGTTGAAGGGTCCCAATGAGTATCCGGCTTTACTCGGAATCGCGTGTCCTTGGTAGGCGGCCTTGCGAGTGATTCGCATATCTAGATCTCTGTGGTCTCCGCTGCGGCTTTGGCGGCACGCTTCTTTGCGGCAGGCTCATCCGTGACCTCAGGGTCTACTTCAACTGGTGTCGTCTCTGGTACCACTTCAGGAGTCACTTCGACTTCTGGGGCCAGTTGCTCCAGTGTGGCCGTCTTGAGTGCGTTGTACGCCGCAGTCGTCTTTACTAGTCCAGCCTTGATGAGTGGGCGGACGAAGTTAGGTACGCAGCCTTCACAATACTGCACCGGGGCCGTACCACTCACGTCGTAAATCCATAGAGCCGGTTTGTCGCAGTTGACACAAGTCATTGGTGTTCCTCCTATTGGTAATGCATGCTACGCATAAATGGCTGGTACTAAACGACTAACTAGATCTCATTGCCTTCGCGACGAGCACCAATTCTTGCGCGTCCATCGGCTGCCTTGTCTTGGTACCTGCTGACCACATCGGGTGCATGCGCGGTCGCTAAATCCACACTTGTGTTCGTGTTGTTTCCGCGAGAATCCAATGTTGGAATCGTCAAGCGTTGCAAGATTTGGTAGTAACGCGGCGTCGAAATATCGAGGTCACTGCGCAAACGTTCATTAAGGACGCCGGGGTGGCTAGGAGCCGTTTTTGCGAAGTCAAGTACCTTCTTATCGGTCTCACTTAGTGCATCGACGGGCTGGCCACTAACGAACTCTGCACTACGCTCCACCGCGCACACCCTTCGCGTTGATCTTTAACTTCTTGCAGAGTGCTGCAACGTCATCTTTGGTTGCACCGGGCTTAATTTCCCAATGCATATAATCTTGAACGCTTTTCCAGTCTCCACCCCATTGGATGCAGGATGCGTAGCGCTTTTTGATGATAAGAACGGCTGCCTTGGTCTTAGCAGTTGCAAAGAACTTCTTGCCCCAGCCGGAGTTCTGTGCACCTTCCTCCGAGTAATTCAAGTCGATGGCGGTTCCGTTGCTGTGGTTGGATTTTCTGCCCGCAGCGGCCCGCGCGTCGCGGTCTGCGAACGATGCGTCGTCAACCGTTCCGATATCAATAGGGCGAACAAACTTGTGGTAATCCGCAGCAACTGCGACAAGCAGCGTCGCGCAATCGGCATTAACATTGAGGCTACGCGTGGTGCCCGGCACTGCCATGCGCACAATCTTTTTTGCTGGGTACGCCCAGCCGTTAAGTGAGGTAGTCATGCATCAATGCTCTGGCAGAACTACTGAGTAGTCAGGCTAAACCTTCAGGGATGCCCTCAAGACCCATCCGTGCTTTTGATGCGCGTCAATGCGTTCGGCGATGTAGTTCGCAATCCCCTGCTCGTCTTCAGTTGTGGCGACCTTGAAGCACTTTTTAAGCCGCACTAGGTACTCTGCATTGCCAGAAAGTAGATCCCGAGCCATCGAGAGGGCGTCGGTGGAATCAGTTCTGCTATCACTTAATGTTGCGAGTTCGGCAAACCGCTCAAGGCGGTATGGCGCGTAGTCACCGAGTTTTCGAATGTTTTCCGCGATCGCATCAATCGACCCGTACACATCGGCGTAGATCTCCGCAAACAACCCGTGGTACTCACGAAAATCGGCACCTTCAACGTTCCAATGGTGGCCGTGCGCGCGCGTGTACAGCACCACGGTGTCTGCGAGTAGGGTCTTGAGTTCGTTTGCAAGGGCCATTAGTTGCTACTTTCACCGCTCACTCCGCGACCCGGAGATGCGTAGCCAGTTCTGGATGGGGTGGATGAACGGGGGGACGTTTTATCGTCAGGACGCGCACGTAAATTGAACCGCGCATCGCCCGCCTTGCCTTGGTTCTGGTGCGGGGTATGAAACTCTCGGCGGCTGCGACTCACAGCGCAAGGCTGCTTGTTGGAGGCTGCGGACGAGAAACGCTGTAGTTACCTGCAGTGACCGATCCCGGCTGGAAGGCTGGGTTCGTGCCCGCTGATTTAGCAAACTTACGGTTCTTAGAATTCTGGGACGCTTCATGCGATTGTTGCGAGGCCTGCATCCCGGCTTGATGTGCTTGAGACGATGCCTGACTCGCGGCGGACGCGGAATGCTCGTTGGCTTGTACGTGATTCTGCTGCCCGAACTGAGCAGTCTGGAACATCGAATCTCGCGTGAACTGTTGACGCGCTGCGCCGGTATTGAATCGGTTCTGTTGTGCCGCTAAGTCCATATTGTTGTTGTGCGCCATGATTCCCTGAGTCATCCCAGTTGTGGCATGGAAGATTGACTGCTCCATGTTTTGCTGGTGCGTTGCGGCATCGCGTTGCATATTCAGCGAATGCTGGGAGTTCATTAACATCTGTGAGTCGCGGGCGCTAGTCGTACGAGTCTGTGCGCCCTTAACTAGTCCCTGCAGCGGGCCAAGAAGGGGCATCTCTTCGTTGTTGTAACTACCGTCAAATGCGCCACTCATGTGTTTTCCTTTGCTCGCTACTACATCCATGATCGAGAAGGATCATTGTGGTGTCCGGCTAAACGCCACTTAGGCTGCACATTCGGGGCAGACACTGCCCGCCGAACTCGTTGCACCGACCTGATCCATCGGCACATGGTTATAACACCCCTGACAGATGTAGTGAGTGCCCGCGTGGTGTTGACGTTCCTTGTGGTTGCTCAAAATAACCTTCCTTGCTCAGGATGCACGTCATCGAATTGGTGTGACGTCGCGGGTTGACTCGGTGTCCGCCGCAGTGCTTCACGAATACGATCGAAACCTGCCTGCACTTTATGACCGGGTACCTTGAGATCGTTGTCGACGGGATCGCCGCGATTACTCATGAGTCCTTTTGCGGACTGGAAGTCTTCGCCGTTATCGGGGTGGCGGTAGTCTCCCGACTTACGGGGATTACTAATGAGGCCTTTGGCTACCGCTTTGTCTACCAGAGCATCGCTGTACCGAGACAGATCATCGCTAGATTCAAGATGACCACCATGAGTGCGCTGGACATGATTGGCGAGTTGTCCTAGAACCCCCATCGCTTCATGCGTTGATTCCTTGGTCGCGAAAAGTGTGGTCACGGGGTTGTACTGCGGTTCAGTGTGAAAGAGTTTGCCCTGCGTTCGCCCCAAGCCATCGGCAGGATGGCTTCCGTTGTCGTAGACCTCTTCTGGTCTCAAGTCGGTGAAGTGTGTTTCCGGGTGGTGCTTATATTCAGCATGGACACCTTTAGTGGGATCCTCCGGGTTCCGGTATTCAAAGACATGATTCACCGACGACCTGTATGAGGCCCGCTCGTCCCTCTGCGTGTAGCCCTCGAACTGTGGCGAGGTAGAAGTCATGTCTCCTATGGTCGCAACTAGAAAGACACACGTACCGGCTTACTTATGCGGCTTCCGGCTCGTCATCGCCCGTCGTAATCAGCGTCAACTCGAACTCATCCAAGTTCTCGGGGATTGTTAGATCTTTCATTTTGCCCATGGCTATGCACCTGTCGTTTCATTAGTTGGAGTTGTCTCGGCTGCGCGCATGTCACTGAGGTGATTGATGAGCGCTGATAGAAGACGGCCGTGCACTGTCATGCTGAGTTCGAAATCCTTAACCCCGGTTTCGGCGACTTTCATTGCTCCCGGCCCTGTACCCCAGTACTCGAATGCGTTGTCGCCTTGGCCTGCAGCGGAGGCTTCTTCGAATGCTGAAGCGACCGTTGCGAGCATCATCGCTACTTGCTGATCATCGCTCAGTTCGAACCACGGCATCTGGTAAGTCTCTTCGGCTGTTTTACGTGCCATCCTGCGTATGTTGGCTAAGAGTGGCTTCGTCGTTTCAATGAACTGAGCCATATCGGTGTTGCTGATCATGGTTGCTCCGAAAGGTAGTTGTAACCTTGTATGCACTTGTATGTTACACCTTTCGCGCCCAAAAAGAGAAGAGCGGCCCCGTAGGACCGCCCAAATCTTGTGAAAGTGGAGTTTTTTAGAGATCGCCACGCGTGTTGGGAATGTAGCCGGGGTATCCGTTCCAGTGACCGGTTGCGATTTCATGGCTGTCCTGTGCGGAATTCAGAGGATTCGCACCGCGCTCGTCGTCTGGCTGCATTGGGAGGTTGCCCCAAACAAAGTCAACGAAGATGTCACCGCTTGAATCAAGCGCATCCACAGCGCTGAAAATGAGATCGGTGTTGTGCGTGATCTCCTCGTCATCGAGGTTGCAGACGTTGTAGCCCCATGTGTCAGCGAGATAGTCGCCTTCCAACAGGATCCCGTCGTATTTGAGCGTCATGACGTTACCTGTGAAATAGGCCTCGTCGATAGTGATACCCGCGACTGACGGTGGGGCCCAAGTAGGGCCCGCAGTAACGCTGTAGATCTGAACCGTTGTCGGAAGGATTTCGGCCATCGATAAGTCAGGCTTCCCGGTCTCACTCACAAGTTTCACTGGTGCTGAAAACGTGTAGGTAATGGTGCGATTTTCTTGATCGTGTACTGCTACTGCTGTTGGTGCGGCCATGATGATTCCTGTCTATAGATTAGGTAATTCCCTGACGTCTCAGAGAAAGTAAGTGTGTTTTTTATTAGGCGGGTGGTGTGTACCCCGGCAGACTCAGTTCATACGCAAGTTTTGCGCGGACTTCAGGGAGCGTGTTGCAGTCAGCGCACCGCCGCTGGGCATCCGCAATACCGGCTTCGTCTACTTCTTTGCGTTCGCCGCAGCGGCATTTGATTTCAAAAGTCTTCGCCATTGTTAGTCCCACCACTCGTATGAGTTTTTTGTTGGATCAGTGGTTTGAATAACCACAAAGGACAGCCACCACGGCAGCGTTAGGCCCGCCTGCGCTGGATCAGAGGAACTGAAGTAATCGCCGCCATCTGCGTAGTACGAGGTAATACCGATCCAACAGTTCGGGAACGTTGAGGTAAGAAATACCTTCCCCTCACATTCACTGGCCAGCCATGGAGATCCATCCCAGTGGGTGCCGATCTCGTCATCGGGTGCGTAGTAACGGTAGAAAACCACACCGCTATCAGTGAGCCAGTTACCGGTAGCGTAAGGATTCTCGGCGTCGGTCTTTGCATCTTGGAGAAAGTTCTCTGCTACACCGATTGCACGGAGATCTTGCAGAGCGGCAGCGAGAGTCTTACCGGAGATATTTGGAAATTCTGCGCCCGGAATTCCGTTGACCCAGAAGTCAACAAAAAGCGTATTGCCAACATTTGGCGTGTAGTCGGGATACGCGTTCCACCAGCGCAGAGCATTGGCTTGGCTGTCTGAGGCATCGAGGTTGTGCGATGGGTGTAGAAAGTCTGCAGGGTAGTAGCCAAGGTTGTCCCACTCAACAGCAGTTGCATGACCATTAAGGAAGTACTCGGCCTCGCCGTTGCCGGGGTTCACTACACCCGATCGTTCCCAGTTCGGCTGTGGTGGCATCCCACCCCACACAAAATCGACCTGTGCATTACCGCCAGAATCCCAACCCATATGCGACCTCCATCGTGGTGATGGATTTAATGATCGGGGCAAGACGCAGCGATGTCAGTGTGAAAAAGTTCCGGCTGCTACAGGGAATCGTCTAACCGAACTGCGCGGGTGAAGATTCACCTGATGCCACACCGAAGCGTGCCGCCTTCAGGCATTCCGCGTATGTTTCGTGATCCTGTGTTTTGCAACCGGATCTACAGTTACTCAAAGCACGTCCTTGCCAAAGATATGGCGAGGATGGATGTCGCTCGGCCAGTAGTCGGATCCGTCGCCAGACTTCCATGGAGACATTGGTACTGCGATCGTTTGCGGATTGCCACCCTTATCACGCAGATTGTCGACGCGTGCGTCTGTGATGCGAGAGCGAACAACTCTGGTGGGAACGTGCGATATCCCGAGTTCTCTCGCAGCCTCGACGCGGTGGTTACCTTCGCCAAGGACGGCCCTCTTGCTATCTGGATCGATCTCCACCATAACGGGATCGGTAAAGCCTTGACCCGATTGAAGTGCGGCTTTGTGCCGTTCAATCCCCGCGCGTTCGACTTGGTTGCCATGCATACCTGACAGCGTCTCTGTGCGGACGTAGCCCACTACTGAGTGGTCCTCGCCTTCACCGCCCAGTCCCCCATCCTTATAGAAATTCATATTTGGATGTAGGGCCTTTGGGTCGTGAAACTGTTTACCGCGCTCCATCACTCTTCACTCTCATCGGCACAATATGAACACAGTAGAGCCCACCCCCGGTACGGCTGTGGGTCTGGCCTCCCGCAGCGTTGGCAGGTGATACGGATGTCACTCATTCGGCTCCTCTGATCTATTCCGAATCTTCGCTCAAGACTCCGCGCGTGTACCCCTCAAGTGATACGTATTCCACATGGATGAGCAGGTAGTACCAATGCGCCGGACCTCCACTGGATTCAGTCCTCGTAGTGAGTACGAGAACTTCTGCATCAGGAAGCGCACGGAACAAGATGCGGAGAGCAGTAACGGTCGCCCTTTGGTGGTCTGCTTCTGATTGGACTTTTTCGTAGTGCGTGTAGGTGCGGCGCATGGAATCCAAGTAACGGGCAGGCTTGCCGGCGTCGAGTACGAGAGTCGTCATTGTGGGGCTCCTTGTGAAATAGTTTTTACGCCGAAAATGTTTCCAAGTGCTTTGGTAGACAAATAGGACATCGAGGGCTATTTACCATCGGTTTCGTGATAGCACCCACAAATGGCGAAGCCGATCAGCGCCCCGAGCAGGATGTAGAGCAGCGCGCTCATCAGGGTGTCTTAGCGGAATGCAGTAGGAGTGACGGACGCCCACCTGTGTAACACCCGGTACGCCGGTCATGAAGGGGCAGTGGGGGCAGGATGAGGTCCATCTGACGCCAAGGCACGTACACGCACGCTTCAAGGTCACATGCCGGCCTACGACCGTTCAGTCGAGGACGGGGAATATGCGTAGGGATCTCGCCTGCGCGGATCTGATCGTCGATGGACTCAACATTGAGGCCCGCGATTGCGCCGTAGCCGGACTGGAATCCGAAGTACAGCGTCGCCGTTGTGGCACCTGTACTGATGCGCGCCGCTGCGAGTTCTTCGACCTTGCGCACTTTGAGTAGGAGACCCTCGGGGTAGGTCGTCTTCATCAATCCAAACGGAAGTTTGCGCGTCTTGACTTCCGCGATGTCGTCGATGTCGTCGGC
>Ga0194048_10001091_pt1 | contig 13457 bp, 9 predicted proteins | sample JunL225m_MetaG_FD_161685 | JGI IMG/M metagenome (GOLD analysis project Ga0194048, IMG submission 161685) | Anoxic zone freshwater microbial communities from boreal shield lake in IISD Experimental Lakes Area, Ontario, Canada - Jun2016-L222-5m | ecosystem: Environmental > Aquatic > Freshwater >...
GACCGTGGGGCGCGTAATACGCAACCGACGGGCCGTGGCGGGAATCTCGAGCACTGTCCACCGACGAAAGGCGTGGAGCACGGCAAGCGCCCCGTGCGCCGCGCGCCCATACGCCGCACGGACGCGCGCATCGTGCTCCTGCATCGCCGCCGTGCCCGCCGCGAGGGCGAGCGCGGCCTCGCGCGCCGCAGTCGCGAGGGACTCCGCGAGCCCCACGAGGTCGGACGCAGGCGAGGTCGGGAATGCCGACACCGGGAGCGCGCACCAGGTGCCGCCGAGCGATCCGGCGTGGTGGAGCACCAAGGCGGAGAGCGCGACGGGCGCAAGCGAGACAGCGCCGGCACCCGCCGGATCCGCCGCTGCCGCCGGATCTGCCCGATCCGCCGCTGCCGCCCCAACGGCGTGAGAGGCGACGAGCGCCGTCAGGACTCCCGGATACGCCGGATGCGCCGGGTGCGGCGATCGCATAGCACGGAGTCGCGCGTCGAGGTCGGGCACGGTATCGTCATCCCCCTCCCCAAGCGCTGCGCGTACCCAACGGGCCGTTGGTGCCACACCAGCTCGCGATCGCGTCGCACCCTCGGCGCAGATCGCAGCCAGCCGCTCGGCGGCAGAACCCCCCTCGCCATCGGCGCGGAGAATGGCGATGATTCCTTCACGGCGCTGCGTGGGTGGCACCCCCGCGGCGACCAGGCTGCAACGCAACGCGAGAACGTCCTGCACCCCAGGCTCAGCGCTCCTGCCAAGGGCGTCGAGACGGCCAATGGCTAGCGTCGCGTTCTCCTGCGCCCGAAGCGAGACACGGTCTAGAATATCAAGGTCTGCGATAGCAAGCTCGCCCGGCTCGATATGATTCATAAGAAATAATAATACTTATTTTTGCTTTATGCGAAACATTCAAACGCCATGCGCTCTAAACACTATGACTCAAAAGAAAAATAAAGTGTATAACTTTGCTTTACGAAAGCTACGAACGGGGGTGTCGGGCGCTTTTATCGCCGTTTCCGTGGCGCAAGCGCAGCAACCACTCCCGGCATCCGTAGCAGCCGCTGGGCTCCCCGCGGGGCACATGCCCCTGACCACGGCCAGCGTCGCCTACGCTCCGCACCGGGTGTATGACACCAAGCGTGGACAGTTCATCGATTTCGAAACCCTGCTCGTCGACGCCGCCCGAACCGACGTGCTCTTCCTCGGCGAACAGCACGACGACCCCATCACCCACGCCCTCGAAGCCGCCACGCTCGAAGGCATTGGCCGCCGACGCGACCATGTGGTGCTCGCCATGGAGATGTTCGAGCGCGACGCACAGCGCCCGCTCTCGGATTATCTCGCCGGCACGATCCCCGAGGCCGATTTCCTCGCCGCCTCACGCCCGTGGCCGCGCTACGCCACGGACTATCGCCCCATGGTCGAGTACGCCAAGTCGCGCGGGTGGCCGGTGATCGCGGGAAATGTGCCCCGTCGCTTGGCCAGTGCCGTTGCGCGCGCAGGACTCGCCGTGTTCGACACCACATCGCTCGGCGACCGCATGCTCGCCGCGATGCAGTTCCAGTGCCCCAAAGACAAGTACTACGACCGGTTCTCTGACACGATGGGCGACATGAGCGGCCATGGTCCCACCGCGCCCAAGACGCCCGCCGAGCGCGACGTCGTCGTTGAGAAGATGTACCAGTCGCAATGCGTGAAAGACGAAACCATGGGCGAGGCCATTGCCTCTGCAATCACCAACGGCCCCGCCGGCACGCTCGTCGTGCACGTCAACGGATCGTTTCACAGCGACTATCGCATGGGGACCGCCGAACGCGCCCGTCAACGGCTCGAGGGAAAACGGGTTACGGTCGTGAGCTTTGTGCCGGTTGCCGACCTCGACACCATCGACGCTGCCTCGCAGCGCACGCTGGGTGATTACCTGGTCTTCACCCTCGCGCCGGCCAAGCCAAAGTAAGTCGGCGCTACAGCACAGCGCAGAGCCGCGCTACTGATCTTCCCACGCGAAGCCGGCCGTGAGCCGGCTCGCCTTTCGCGCCTTGAGATCAAGGGCCAGAATGGTTGTGGCTCCCGCGTGCTCCGTGGTCGCCTTCGTCGCGAGATCGTCGATGCCGTCACCGTTCGCGTCCACCGCATGGATCAACTCATGCGCGCGAAAACGGAAATCGCTGATCCGCAGGGGCGTGGCCTTTCCGAGCGTGTCCACGAGCACCAGCTTCTCCCGCACCCATTCGACATTTCCCGCGCGCAGGCTCACGAGGAGCGCCAGGCGCCCGGTGCCGAAACAGCCGGCCACCTGCGACGACGCCACCGCGAGCTTCTTTTGGAGCCGTGGATACATCGGCTGCGGCCCGGTGCGCAGTTCCTTCTCGAGTGAATCGCGCAGCGCAGTCACGCGGAGCGCCAAGGGCGACTGGGCCGCGGGAAGCGCATGCGAGCAACTGTCGGTGCGGGATGGCGTCTTTGCTGGGCGCAGTACTGCAACCGTCACGAGGGGGTTCTTTCCTTTTGCCGCTGAGTCGAGCGTCGCCGAGCCGTCAAGGCGCAGCACAACGCGGCCATTCCAGGTATCGATTGCGCCCGCCGTGACATCTTCCTCTCCCCAGGGCGCATGCAGACGGAACTGCGCGCCGACTTTGACGGGCGAGTGCTTGGCCACGGCCTCGCGATATGCCACGGCACGCGCCGAATCGCGACGGACCTCGGCGTCCACGCGACCGATGTCGAGGAGGAGGCGCTTGCCCCGGGAGGCCGCCAGAAAGGTCGTCTCTCCCGCGGGGACGAAGGTGATCAGGTTGGCGAGGGAGTCAGCCAAGCGCTGCGCCGATGCCACCTGGGCATCGCACACCATGACGACCGCAACGAGCGCGGCGAGGAAGATTCGGCGAAGGGATGGCACTGCGTTTCAAACTACCAGTGGCGACCGCGCCGACCAAGCGCCAGTTTCCACAGGTGATTCACGACACGACTTATTCTCGCCCGCTGACCGACGCTGACGCGCGCGCGGCACTGGCACAGCCCGGATCCCGCGCACTGGCAGGCGGGACCGATGCGCTCCCCTTGGTGAAAGAGGGGATCGACCACCCCACGCAGTTCGTGGACCTCCGCTATCTCCCGGGGTCCGACACGATTTCCGCACTCCCCGACGGCGGGCTACGCATTGGCGCGGCGGTGCGCCTGAGTGATCTGGCGACGCACACCGACGTGCGCGAACGGTTTCTTGCACTCGCCGAGTCCTGCGAGTCCGTGGGAACGCCGGCGCTCCGCAACATGGGCACACTTGGCGGGAATCTGGGGCAGCGGATCCGCTGCTGGTATTTCCGGCGCGGCGTCGCATGCTTCAAGAACGGGGGGGATTCCTGCGCCGCCGTCGAGGGAGAGAACCAGTACCACGCGATCTTCTCCGACGGCCCCTGCCACGCCGTGCATCCCAGCGATCCGGCCATCGCCCTGGCGGCGCTTGAGGCCACCGCCGTGCTGGAAGGCACCGATGGCACGGCGCGACGCGTCCCGGTTGCGAGTTTCTACGCGGGTGCGGCGAGCAACCCGCATGCCGAAACCGTGCTGGCCTCGGGCGAGCGGATTGTCGCCGTCGAACTCCCTGCCGCGTCGGCGGGTGGCACGCAGCAGTATCGCAAGCTGATGCAGCGCGGCGCGTGGGATTTCGCGCTGGTGTCGCTCGCCGCCATCAAGCGTGCCGATGGTGATGTACGACTCGTCCTCGGCGGTGTCGCCGCCGGGCCGATGCGGGTCAACCCCAGCATCGAAGAGGATGTGGCGAGCGGCGCACTCGACGAAGAAAGCGTGATGGCGCTTGCGGAGCGTGCGATGTACGACGCCACGCCGTTGGAGCACAACGCGTACAAGGTGCAGCAGGCGGCGTCGCTCCTCCGCGACGCGATGTTCGCCCTGTCGCGCGCCTAGCGTCGAGCCCACAGTGGCATTGCGTGCATTTCCGGTAGGGGCCGTGATCGTGGGCGCTGGCGCCGGCACACGATTTGGTGAGCCGAAGGCCACGGCGTTGCTCCCTGATGGGCGGCGATTTCTCGATGCCGTCTGCGCGCAGGCACTCGCGGCCGGCTGCGACCCAGTGATTGCCGTACTCCCGCCTGGTGTTCCCGCGCCGGATGGCGTGCAGGTGGTGGTGAACCCGCGCGCGGACTCCGAACAGATCGCCAGTGTCCGACTTGGCCTCGCGCGGCTCTCCAACACCCCGTGTGTGGGGGTGTTGCTCTGGCCGGTAGATCATCCGTTCGTCACGCTGTTGAGCGTGCTCGCGGTGATCGATGGCGCACGACTCTCGGCGGCGGCGATTGTGCTCCCGCAGTTCGGCGAGCGGCGCGGACATCCCGCCTATTTTGCGCGCGACACCTGGCGCGAGTTGCTCACGGTGCCGGACGGTGGCGCGCGCGCGGTGATCGCGCAACGCGCCACGACGGCCGGTGCGGTCATGCAGATTCCCGTCGAGGATCGCGGTGTGCTGCGCGACATCGATACGCGCCAGGATCTCGCCGGCTAGCGTCCGACACCGGACACCCGCCGGCGAGCGCGCGCAATCAGGGAACAATCGTCGAGAGCTCAATCCGCGAAGCCGCCGTGGCCGTACGCCAGATGCGGTGGGTGGCCGACACGTAATCCGCGTCACGCGCTTCGAAAATATTGGCGACCCACGCCTGCGGATTGCGATCAATGAGCGGGAACCACGTGCTCTGCACCTGCACCATCACGCGGTGCCCTTTTTTGAAGCGGTAGCTCTGGGTGTGCAGGTCGACGGTCACGGCCGTCACCTGTCCGGGGACCATGGGCTTGGGGTGCTCGAATGACTCACGGAAGCGCGCCCGGAACACGTCGTTGGCGACCATGAATTCGTAGCCGCCGAGTCGGAAGTTCGGCTCCCATTGCTCCGGATACACGTCAATGAGCTTCACCACAAAATCGGCGTCGTGTTGTGTGGTGCTGGCGAACAGGTGTGCGGTGATGTCACCGGCCACCACAAAATCCTCGGTGAGTGGAGCGGTCTGCCAGGTGAGGACATCGGGACGATCATTCACAAACCGTTGGTCTTGCGTGAGCCAGGTGCTCCACGTGGAGCCGCGCCCGTAGGTGGGCTCGATGGGTCGATTACGATACGGCACCGGATGGGCGGGATCACTCACGTAGCTGTCGTTGGCACCAGCGGTGGCCTTGGGCGGATCAAAGCTGAGCGTGCCGTTGGGACCAAAGTAGAGGGCGCGGGTGGATGCCTCTTTCGGCGGCCAGGCCGTGAAGGTGCGCCAGCTGTTGCTCCCGCTCTCAAATACCGTTGCCTCTGCCGGCGCGCCGCCGGGGGCGTCTTTCAGGTAATGCGCAAAGAAGGGCGCCTCGATTCGGCCGCGATAGTACTCGCCGGTATTGCTCCCGAAGTCGATGTTGCCGAGTGTCTTGCCTGGACCGCCGCGCCATCCGCCGTGATTCCACGGTCCGACCACGAGAAAGTTATTGGCCTTCGTGTCGTGCTTTTCGAGCTCACGGTAGATCGTGACGGGGCCGTAGAAATCTTCTTGATCCCACCAGCCTGCCACATTGAGCGTTGGCAGCGTGACCCGCGTGAGATACGGCTTCATGGCCTGACGCTGCCAAAAGGCGTCGTAGTTTGGATGCGCGCGGAAGTCGTCCCAGGTGGGAAGATGCTTGTCCTTGAGAAACACGGTCTGTGCGTTCGAGAGCGCGCCGAGTTTCAGATACCACTCGTAGGTGTCGTAGATGTCGACCTTGAAGTCGGCATTCTCTTTTGACGACTCCGTGAGCCACGCGTACTCGAGTCCGTAGGCGAGCCGGAACGCGCCGTTGTGGTGGAAGTCATCGCCGAGGAACATGTCGCTTGGTGAGGCTTGTGGACTCACCGCTTTGAGTGCTGGGTGTGGGTCGAGCATGGCCATCGCGGTGGTCCATCCCGGATAGCTGACGCCAAACATCCCAATGCGTCCGTTGTTGTTGGGAACTCCGCCTTTGATCATCCAGTCAATGGAGTCGTAGGCGTCGGTGCTTTCGTCGATCGCTTTGCCGCCGCCCGCATCCACCGGACGCGGCGGGCGCTGCATGACAAAGGTGCCTTCGCTGCCGTAGCGGCCGCGAATGTCCTGAAAGGCAAAAATGAAGCCTTCGGTGTGGAGTTCCGGGTAGGAGCGCGAGGGCCAGAAGCCAGAGCCAGGGGCGCCGTACGGTGTGCGGCTCAAGAGGATTGGGAGCGGCGCCGATTGGCGTCGCGGGACAAAGAACGTCGTGTGGAGTTTTGTGCCGTCGCGCATCACGACCATCGACTCGTGGAAGGTGTAGTTCGAGTCGGGAACGGGTGTCGCTTGCGCGCCGAGCGCGGTCGCGAACAGGACAGAGGCGGCGACGCGGAACCAACGGAGGCGGATCGGCACGGTGGTCATCTCGGCGTTGATGGGGAGCGGTGCTCCAACTGACACGCAGTACGGACGCTAATGGTTAACCGGCGCCGCCAACAACTCGGCGAATGCGGGCATCACGAATACTGCACCGGAATTCGAAAGATGGTGCGCGTCGGAGTACAGGGGATCCCCGCCCGCGAACACCCGACAGATGACCGCGTCACAGAGCAGGCGCTCCGGATGCACGGCGATCGCGCCCGAGCTGCTGACGATCGAATCGAGTGCAGGAATCATCCAGCGCTGCCGAACAGCGTACATCGTGCGCCGGCGCGTGAACGCAGCGGGGTCGCGTCCCACGCGAGCGAGGCGCGCGAGCGTCGTGGGGACATCGACCCCGGCCTCGGGGACCGGGTAGACGATCAACACGCGACGCCCTTGGCTGCGGAGCAACCGAACGGTCGCGGCGAGCGCGCGCACGTAGCGATCCCGACGGTCATACGGGTCGGCGATCGCTCGCCCCGCGTCGGTGATCAACATCTCGGGTTCTCGTTCGTCCATCGCGCCAGGTTCGACGTCGGCGCCATCCACGTACGCGGCGAATCGCGCCATCAGCACCACCGAGTGCAACTCAGGATGCGCGTCGAGATATCGCAGGACCGATGCCGTGTACAGACGGCAGTCGGGACGGTTCGGATTCGACACGTCGATCCCGAAGATCGGTGGACATCCGGCCTTTCCGAGGAACCGGACCGCCTCCCCGCGGCGAGCCAGTGCCTCACCCAGTACGGGTACCAGCGGTGCGCCGTGGCTGTCGCTCCAGAGTGCCACGGTCGGGGCAGTCGACGCACCGTAGCTGCAGGCGTGCTCCGGTGGTACTGCATTCTTGAGCCAGGCGAAGCAACGTTCGAATGCCGGATCATCCGAGCGCTGGGAGAAAGCCGCCAGCGCGCGCACGCGTGCCGGAAGTCGACCTGGCCACCCCTCGGCGCGGTGTCCGCCGATACCCGCGGCCACGCTCACGAAAGTCGCCACGGCGGCGAGCGCGAACATATGGCGGCGCGAACCGATGCCCTGCGTGCCGCGAAACGGACGCTCCACGAATCGCCAAGAGCCCCACGCGATGACGCCGGCGATTGCGAGAATCGTCAGTCGCATCGTGATCGAGAGTCCGTCTGGGGACACGGCACGGGCGAATACGAGCAACGGCCAGTGCCAGAGATAGAGCGAATACGACACGAGGCCAACAGCCACGAGTGGGCGCGACCCGATGATTGCGCTCAGCCGTCCACCTGGAATTCGGCCTCCGACGATGACGCCAGCGGCTCCCAGACAGGGGAGCATCGCATGCACCCCGGGAAATGGGGACCGCGCGTCAAGCGCGATGACGCCTGCAGCGATCGAGAGCAGACCGAGCGCCGAGCAGAGTTCGCGCGCCACCCGCGAGCGGATCGGAGGCACCGCGTCGAGTGCGAGCAACGCGCCAAGGAGCAGCTCCCATCCGCGGGTCGGAAGCAGATAGAACGTCGCGGTGGGCATGTGTGCCACGCCCCACACACTGCACGCGAACGACAGCACGGCGAGTGCGAGCAGGATCGTCGCACGGTGCGGCCGCCACCAGCGGGTGAGCGCGACAAGCAGGAGCGGAAAGACGATGTAGAACTGCTCCTCCACCGCCAGCGACCAAGTATGCAGCAGGGGCTTGGTGTGGCCACCGGGGTCGAAGTAGCCCGTCTCGCGCCAGAAGTGGATATTCGACGCGAACACACCGGTGGCCGCGAGACTGTCGGCGAACGAGACCAGTTCGCCAGGAAGGTCCAGCCACAGCGCCGCCGCCAAGCTCGCACCGAGCATTACGGCCATCGCCGGGATAATGCGGCGGACTCGGCGTTCGTAGAAACTGACCAGCGAGAAGCGCGCGCCGTCGAGATCGTCGCGGAGCACCCCGGTGATCAAATACCCGGAGATGACGAAAAAGATGTCGACCCCCGTGAAGCCGCCGGCGAAGCCCGGGATCCGCGCATGAAAGAAGAGCACCGGGAGCACCGCAAGCGCGCGGAGTCCGTCAATGTCGGCGCGGTATGCCGACGCGGGGCGATCGAGTGTCTGCGGCGAGCGAATCACGGGCAGGGGGCCAAGGAACGAATGGCTGATCAGCAAAGGTACCTGCACGCGTCACGCCCCTGCCAGCAGCGGAGGCACCAAGGGACGCCCGAGTGGATACCCCGAGGGGATACGGGAACCTCCGCGGCGGATGTATTTTTCCTGATCAGTCCGCTCCGCTCCACCCCCGTAGACGATTCCCCGTGGCCAACATCCTGCAGCGTCTTCCCGTCGGCGAGAAAGTCGGTATCGCCTTCTCCGGCGGCCTCGATACCAGTGCCGCGCTCCATTGGATGCGCGCCAAGGGCGCGATCCCGTATGCGTACACCGCCAACTTGGGGCAGCCCGACGAGACGGACTACGACGAGATTCCGCGCAAGGCGATGGCCTATGGTGCCGAAAAGGCGCGACTCGTGGAATGCCGCGAGCAGCTCGTCGCCGAAGGGTTCGCGGCGCTGCAGTGCGGGGCGTTCCACATCACGACCGCGGGACAGACCTACTTCAACACCACCCCGCTCGGGCGCGCCGTCACAGGCACGATGCTCGTCGCGGCAATGCGCCAAGACGACGTCAACATTTGGGGCGACGGCAGCACCTACAAAGGCAACGACATCGAGCGGTTCTACCGCTACGGATTGCTCACGAACCCCGACCTGCGCGTCTACAAGCCCTGGCTCGATCAACAGTTCATTGACGAACTGGGCGGTCGGAAAGAGATGAGCGAGTACATGACCGCGCATGGCTTCGCCTACAAGATGAGCACGGAGAAAGCCTATTCGACCGACTCCAACATCTTGGGCGCCACCCACGAAGCCAAGGATCTGGAGTTCCTGAACAAGGGGCTGCACATCGTACAGCCGATCATGGGCGTCGCGTTCTGGAAGGACGAGGTCAAGATCGCGCGCGAGACCGTCACCGTGCGGTTTGAAGAAGGGATGCCGGTGGCGCTCAATGGCCAGACCTTCGAGTCGGCGCTCGCGCTCTTCCTCGAGGCCAATGCCATCGGTGGGCGTCACGGGCTTGGCATGAGCGATCAGATTGAGAACCGGATCATCGAAGCCAAGAGCCGCGGCATTTATGAGGCACCGGGGCTGGCACTGCTCTACATCGCGTACGAGCGGCTCGTGACCGGGATCCACAACGAAGACACGATCGAACAGTACCGGATGAACGGCAAGAAACTCGGCCGCCTGTTGTATCAAGGACGCTGGCTCGACTCGCAGGCCATGATGCTCCGCGACTCGGCGCAGCGCTGGGTGGCGCGCGCCATCACCGGCGAGGTGACGATCGAACTGCGGCGCGGGAACGACTACTCGATCATGGATACATCGAGCCCGAATCTGACGTACAACCCCGAGCGGCTCACCATGGAGCGCGGCGAAGCCTTCTTCACCCCGCTCGACCGCATTGGGCAGCTCACGATGCGGAACATGGACATCGCGGACACGCGGGAAAAACTGATGTTGTACACCCAATCCGGGCTGCTGCGCGCTCCGCGAGACAACGGCGTTCCCCGCCTCCCGGTTGGCGGCGAGTCCGATCCCAGCGCGTGACACCGTGTGATTGCGAGTGGTTGCGCTTTACCTCTAGCGGTCAGGTGCCGATAGTGTAGAGTATGCAGGGGACCATCGGCCAGGCCGGTGGTCCCCGATTCGTGATATTTTGTGTTGTCACCCCGAGCCCCCGTTCTGACCCCGACATGAGCACCGGCCTCTTCGCCACGTTGTTCCCGCATTACGTCGTCATTGACGACGGGGGGCATCTGTTGCGCATGGGTCCGGCATGGGGCAAGACGGCCCCCGAGATGCGCGTGGGGATGCACTTTGGGCAACTGTTTGAGTTGCCGGGAAGCCGGAGCATCACGAACCTCGCGATGCTCCGCGCGCTCGAAGGGCGGCAGATTGTGGTGCGCACCATCAAGAGCCAGCTCGTGGTGACCGGCGAGCTCGTGTGGATTGCCGACGAGAACCGCCTAGCGTTCGCCGCCAAGCGCTTCACCGGTAGCCCCTCTGAGTTTTCCGGCCTCGCCGCAGCAGCAACGTCGGCGGTGGACAGCGCGGCCTTCCTGCACCTCGTGCTCGACGCAATGCCGGTGCTGCAGCTGGCCATCTTTGATCGCGACCTCCGCTACGTGTACGTGTCGCCCGGAGCCATCGTCGACCCCGCCATGCGGCAGTGGATCATTGGCCGCAACGACGTCGAGTACGTGCAGTATCGTGGGTCACCGCCGTCCGTCGGCGAACTCCGGCAAAGCAGACTGCGCACGGTACTGGAAACAGGCGAACTGCTCACCTTCGAAGAAACGATTACTCCGCGCACGGGCGAGCCTCGATTCTTCTCGCGGAACATTGCCCCGGTCCGCGATCCCCAAGGTCAAATCACCCACCTCCTCGGCTTCGGTTGGGACATCACCGAGCGCAAGGAAGCCGAGGCCGCGTCGGCCGAATACACGATCGAACTTCGGCGCGAGAAGGAGCGCGCCGAAGCGTCGAACGCCGCCAAGAGCAGCTTCTTGGCGAATATGAGCCATGAGCTCCGCACGCCGCTCAATGTGATTCTTGGACAGGCCGAGACCGTGATGGAGGAGCTGTACGGCCCCGTGACGGAGGACCAGGCGACGTCGCTGCGGGAAATCGAAATGCAGGGCAGCCATCTGCTCAAGCTGATTTCGGAGATCCTCGATTTCTCGCGGATCGAGAGCGGCAAGGTGGAGATCGCCGCTGAGAGGATCCACACCGGCACGTTCTTGGAGCAGCTGATTGCCACGTTCCAGCGGACGGCAGACGAGGACAGCGTAACGCTCGCGCTCGAGATGCCCGCGACCATTGGCGACGTGATGGCCGATCCGTTCCGGCTCCGTCAGGTGCTGATGAACATTATTGGCAACGCGCTCAAGTTCACGCCGCGCGGCGGACAAGTGACGGTGCGCGCGGCCGTTGGTGCCGACGGCGCGAGCCCGCGGTGGGTCGAGGTTCAGGATTCGGGGATTGGGATTGCCCCCGAGCGACTCGAGCGAATTTTTGATCCGTTCGAGCAGGCCGACGCCAGCACCACGCGCGCCTTTGGCGGAACGGGGCTTGGGCTCACGATTTCGCGACGCCTGTGCACGCTGATGGGGATGTCGATCATCGTGACGAGCGAAATCGGCAAGGGATCCAAGTTCCGGATTGTGTTCCCGGCCGAGATCAGCGCGAGCTAAAGCGCGAGCTAGTTAGTCCGGCCAGAACCACGCGAAAATGACGGCAGTGGCAAGGGCGTAGAGCGCCGCGTCGACGAGGGTGCGCAGAAAGCTTGTCCAGGGACGACCAAACCAGACACTCTCATGGACCGCGGCGCCCGCATAGGCCAGTCCGGTGATGGCAAACACCACGCGCATCACGTGCGCGAAGGGAATCCCGAGTGGCATGTGCCGAATGCCCGAGTTCAGGGTGCTGAACCCGTGCCAGGTGGCGTAGGCCACGACGGTGCTCACGGCCAGATAGGCGAAGAAGCTCACCACCAGACGGCCCGATGACGAGGGGACGCCGTTTTGGGCGATGGTGATGTAGGCCACCGGGCCCTGTTCGAGCGAGGCTCGCATGTCGGCGCGCCCGAGGTCCTGGCCGATCGTGTGCGGCAGCATGTAGAGACCCGGCGTCGGCGGCACGAGGCGGAGCGCCTGTTTGACTGCCTCGTGCTGCGGCAGCTGCCGCCACTCCGGCTCATGCAGCGCACGCCGCAACAGGATCGCGAGCACAAAGACGGTGCACGCGGATGCGATGATGGGAGCCCAGAGTTCCTGGAAGAAGAGCAAAGGCCGATGTCCTACCGGAAGTTGGAGCGAAGGGTGCCGCTGAGCAGGAACAATCGCGGACGCACCGCGTCGTGGCAATATGTCACGTGCCGCGCGCCGCGTGCGGCGCGTTGGTGCACGAGGCGCTGGGGTGGATGTTGGTCTTCCGCCGGCTGTATGCGACGTCGGGTGGTGTGAAGCGGTGAATACGAAGCCTAACCAGCTATCATAAAACAACTTCGCTTACTTTCGTACTCATATGTTTCTCTTTCCGCACCGAACCCACCCTCGCACTGGCACAACTTTCGAGCCGGTCGCGTTGATATAACACGCTAAGTCGAGTATTTTTATCTGGATAGCAACTTCTGGAGTACGAGTCTATGAGCGCCTCAATCGACGCGCTGGTCAATAAAGAGTATCAGTACGGCTTCGTTACCGATGTCGACGCAGACACCATCGCGCCGGGACTCAGCGAAGATGTCGTCCGCCTGATCTCCGCAAAAAAGAACGAACCGCAGTGGCTCCTCGACTGGCGTCTCAAGGCCTATCGTCGCTGGTTGACGATGACCGAGCCGCACTGGCCGAACGTCAAATACCCAGCCATCGACTACCAGGCGAGCCGCTACTACTCGGCGCCCAAGTCGGTGAAGCCGCTGCAGTCCCTCGACGAAGTCGACCCGGAGCTGCTCAAGACCTACGACAAGCTCGGGATCTCCCTCACCGAACAGAAGTTCCTCGCCGGCGTGGCCGTCGACGCGATCTTCGACTCGGTGTCGGTCGGCACCACCATGAAGGACGAGCTCGCCAAGCACGGCGTCGTCTTCTGTTCCTTCACCGAAGCGGTCCACAACTACCCCGAACTCATCCAGAAGTACCTGGGGTCGGTGGTCCCGTACTCCGACAACTTCTTTGCCGCGCTCAACTCCGCCGTCTTCAGCGACGGCTCCTTCTGCTACGTGCCGAAGGGTGTGCGCTGCCCGATCGAACTGTCCACGTACTTCCGCATCAACGCCGCCGACACGGGGCAGTTCGAGCGCACGCTGATCGTCGCCGATGAAGGCGCCTACGTCAGCTACCTCGAAGGGTGCACCGCGCCAAAGCGCAGCACCAACCAGTTGCACGCGGCCGTGGTCGAACTCGTGGCGCTCGACAACGCGAGCATCAAGTACTCGACCGTGCAGAACTGGTACGCCGGCGACAAGGACGGCGTCGGTGGCATCTAC
>Ga0194048_10001092_pt1 | contig 13456 bp, 8 predicted proteins | sample JunL225m_MetaG_FD_161685 | JGI IMG/M metagenome (GOLD analysis project Ga0194048, IMG submission 161685) | Anoxic zone freshwater microbial communities from boreal shield lake in IISD Experimental Lakes Area, Ontario, Canada - Jun2016-L222-5m | ecosystem: Environmental > Aquatic > Freshwater >...
TGGGATCCTCAAAAGTCAGTAATTCGGTGGGCATGGACTCAACCAAGTGAATATCGAAGTCGATACATCAATGCCATGACTTCGTCGGAATTTTCTCACATCAATTTCATACGTCTACAGAGTCATGTTCAACTGAGAACATGGTTGAACAAAATAGTTTCAGAGAAGTAACTGGAGCCCAAGAGGGGAATCGAACCCCTGACCTACGCATTACGAGGAAGCGGAAACAATGAAAATCAAAGCAAGGTGGCGGGGCCGGCAGTAGTAATCCCAAAGCCAATACCAATAACGCGGCAGATCTGCTGCAATCTGCGATGAGGGGATATTCCAGTAGCTTCCTTCATCGCTGCACCTGCTGCAATCCATGACAAAACTTCCATCGCACCGATTCCAGCATCGTCTACAACTTTATTGGGATCCCAAGAATCAAAGAATCTCATATCCCCATTGCAATATGCAGACATAAATGCCTTGTCCCAATCGTCATGAAGGCCAAAAACCTCGTCAGGAATTGAATCGTCAGCAAGAAATACGGCGGCAATTTTATGCGCTTCAATCTCGTAATCAATCCAAGATTGTTGAGTCACAACGGTCTGGCTCTTCCCTAACAGATGGTACGGGCGCCATTCATCGGAGACTTCATCGATTGGCGGAAAGAGCGATCGTGGATTATGTCCCAGACCTCCAGTACCAATGATTAAAATGCGTTCATAATCCAGAGTTTGAAGAAATCGACCCACTGATTCACCCAGATTTCTCATTCGAGAAAATGGTACGAATGGAGGCTGAATGCACGAGACGAATATTGGAAGAACTTGATAGCGATCAATCGCACCAGTCAATTTTGTCAAAGCTTGAGTGAACCCATGGTCCACCTCCATTGCGTAACTCACAGCGATATCGACATTTTCACTACGAAGATGATTGACACAGTCCACTGCAATATTCCGGGGAACGTTGAGTGGCCCCGGTGTACCACCTACATCTGCCAGAGCCGTTGCCTCTACTCCCACACAAAATGGTGGCATCAGGTTCATGTGTTGACCACCGTAATGATCAACTCCAAAGATGATTACCAACTGCGGATCGTACGCTGTCACTTCCGATTGAATTGTTTTGAGATGTTCTACAACGTTTGCAAACTCTGGGGTCTCCCGTGCAGGAAATTCAATAATGGGAGAGTGTGAAGATGTCGCAAGCATGACTGTCTTTGTCATCGTTAATCCCCTTCGATAACAACTGGATTAGACAATGTGCCGATGCCTTCTATGGCAATGTTCATTGGTCGACCTTCTGTTTGTTGAATATCCCAATCTGTTAGCCCTCGGAATCGGCTATCTTGCGCTGGGCGCATTGAAGTTCCACAATGGATGATGTCTCCTGGAAGCAAAGTCATGTAAGCAGATGCATGAGAAATAATCCTTTGTACCGAGAACGTGAGATTTGCCGTGGAATCCACAAATGCGGCTTCCTCTCCATCGAATGAATTAACTGCGAGGTTATTTGCATCAGGTATTGAATCGGTCGTAACAATCCACGGCCCGATTGGACCAAAAGTATCTGTACCTTTTGAACGAGCGTGATAGGTGAGATAGTTCGATCCTGCATGATCTGTGTCACGAACATTCCTCCACCCCAGCAATTTGCTGTAGGCCCCACCTCCACCGGGCGTTGGAGAGATGAGTTCAATGCTGTCTTTTTCCTTCAAACCCGGAGATGTCACGTCATTGATAATGGTGAATCCAAATACGTAGGACAATGCATCTTTTTCAGCGATGTCTTTCCCACGCTTTCCAATCACTATCGCAAGTTCGGGCTCTGGATGGGTGATTCCATAGGAAGGCTTTACGACTACAGGTTCGCCGTGACCAATCAATGAAGAAGGTGGCTTGAAAAAAAATGCCGGATCCGCAAATGGGCGAAATGCAATTTTCTGCCCCATGGTGTTGTTGATGGCAACTCCCAGAATTTTGCTTGGTCTTCTAACTGGTGGTTTCCATGAGACCGCAGACTGTGCAACCCCGCCGCCTTGTTCGGTAAGGCGTTTAAGGCTTTCCAAAATTTTTGGTTGCGGATTCTCGATGTAATCATCGAGGCTCGTTGGTGCTTCGGGAATATTTCGTGCATCTACAAGAGTGTCGTCGTTAGCAACAGCACCCCATGTGGTGACTCCGTTTACGGTGTATGTACAAAGTTTCATTGCTAGTTCCAATCAGAAAATAGACATATCGGGAGCGAGGCCAAGCAACTGGCGTCCATGCCGTTGACGGGCGAGGTCATAGTCGGAATACGCATGTGCTCCAGTCATTTTTGAGTCTCGCCAAAGGCGTTGCATCTCGCTGTTATCGAAGAAGGCGTTGCCACCTGATGCTGACCAGAGTCGGTCGAGAGCTTCTATTGATTGCCTCGTGGCGTAGCTCTGGTTCGCACGCCAATGTACTGCAACATCATCAGTTGGAAGTTGGGAGGAAAGTGCATGTGAAGTCATCGACGTCCAATCTTTTTCAAGTGTTGCTTGAACGGCAGTTAGTTGGTGGTGAGATTCAGCAATTCTCAACATGGCGGGAACACTGTTGATTTCTGCAGAACCGGTGTAAGCGCGCGTGCGTGTTTTTACTTTCTCGATGTACAGATTCATAAATCGCTGGGCGATTCCGAGGGAAACAGCGGAGAAACCAAGAGAAAACCAAGGTGCAAATGGTGCATGGAAGATTCCTGGATGAGTGCCAAATCCAGACGTCTGACCAGATGAAAGGGCTGGTAGTGATTCAATGCGATGTTCAGGCACGAATACATCGCCAAGCTGCAGAGTCTTTGATCCTGTTCCGCGTAAGGCGGCAACGTGCCAATCATCAATGATGGTGATGTCTTTCATCGGCACTACTGCAAAGAAAGGCAATACGAGCCCGTCTAATTCTGGAACTGCTCGCCTGAATCCAAGCACGGCCCATTTGGCATGGTCGCATCCACTGCTCCATCCCCAATTTCCATTTATTCGAACTCCACCCGGAACTTCAGTTCCTGAATTTATCGCAGCAACAGATGATGAAACAAGGGCATCGTTGTCGTCACCCCAGATTTCTTCCTGTAGTTCCGGCGACATCATGGCAATGATGTGTGAGTGTTGAGCGAGTAAACCTGACGCCCAAGCAGTGGACGCACAGGCTGTAGCAACTGCCACCACGGCTGGTGTGTAGTCCTCGGCACCCATTGGCGTACCACCAAATTTTACAGGTTGAAGTGCTTTAAAAAAACCAGCATCGCGAAGTGCGTCAATATTCTCGGTTGGAACGCGGCGGTCAGACTCCGCTCGCTCTGCATTTTGTGCGATCAAACCCAAAACCGCTTCGACTTTGCTTCGCATCTGTGCCCCCGAGTCGGCAATGGTCGTTTGTGTTACTGGCATAAGCCCCCCAGACTCATATTGTAACGATTGTTCCAATATGTAATGATCAGTACAATAATGAAAGTAAGTGCAAGTGTCAAGAGGTAAGGCGTGCAAACTCGAGTAGAGCGGGCAAATGGGGCACAGTCCCGTCGACGAATTTTGGAAGCTGCCACCGAAATAGCCGGTCAACTTGGATATTCAGCCACAAGCATAAGCGAAGTTTCAAAACGCTCGGGGCTTCCCAATAGTTCCATCTATTGGCACTTCAAAGACAAGGACGCGCTCTTTGCAGCAGTAATCGAGGACAGTTACCAAAAATGGAGCGCCTATTTCAGTGAGAAATCTGAAGGCCTGATCACGTCACCAGGGTCTTCGGTTATTCAACTTCATGAGAGTTTGGAAAGTTTCCCTGCATTCTTACGCTTCGGACATTTGGTGATTCTCGAACAACATGAGGTTGAACTTGGCGCGCGCAAAGCATTTTTGGAAATTAGACATCGTGCACTTGCCCTCATGGCAGAAAAATATATGGCTCAGACGAATTGTGATGGTGACACTGCCCAGCAGTTGGCAGCTATTTCCCTTGCATTAGTGGATGGAGCATTCTTGTCCCGAGTTGCAGGAGAGCAGACATTCAATTCACCAGGCCTCTTAGGCAAAGTATTCGATACCTATGTTCGAGAGATTGCACCAGGCACTGTTCAATAAATGTTCAATGCAAGGGCTTGATGGAAACCATTCATCCACCAAACCGATGTCGCGTATGGAGCCCAAGAGGGGAATTGAACCCCTGACCTACGCATTACGAGTGCGTTGCTCTACCGACTGAGCTACCTGGGCAGGAGTTTTATTTTATCCCCCGAGAGGCGCAGTGCCGTCGGGGGATAGGGAATTACTTGGTGATCTTGACCGTGGCGGTGAGCGAAAGTGAGTTAAAGCTTGTGTTCCCAGTGATGGAGATGGCCAGAAGACATGATCCGACCGATGTCCCTTTCACAGAGAATCCTGCAGCAGTCTTTGACACTTTGCACACCTTCGACTTTGTAGTCACCTTGATGGCAAGACCATCTGTAGTCTTTCCGCCCTTCGCGTCAATGGCGAACCTTGTAGTGACTTTGAGTCGTGCAGCCAATGAAGGAATTGCTGGAGTCTTGAGTGTCTTTGTTTCAGGTGAGTCTGGTGTGGTTGACGAATTGCTTGAAGAATCGCTTGAAGAACGAGAAGTTGTTGATGTCACTACATTCGGAGCAACAGTGGTGCCTTCTGCATCGGGTGCCACGGTGGTGGAAACTGACGTGGGTTTGGCAACCGCAATACATTCTGTTTGTCCGGCCGACGACGTAGTTTTCTTGCTTGGGCACTTCGTTTGCGATGTAGCACCAGCCTCGCCGACGTAATAACCGACTTGAGCCGGCTTACATGATGTCTGCCCAGGCGCGTCCTGGAACGTTCCGTCTTCACACTGCTCGGCCGAAATAGCTCGAGCGGTCGCCACATATCGTCCAGCTGGAGCGTCGATGCATTCGCTCGCACCAAATGAGGGAGCATAAGTACCGGGTGAACACTCAACAACTGACGTTGCACCAGCTTTCTCTACGAAAGTTCCAGGAGCAGCTTGCAAACAAAATGCTTTTCCAGTTTTTGGTTGATACGTGCCGGGATCGCAAGCTAGCAACACAGTGCCTTTGTTGTCGGGAACATAATGTCCGACAGTGGCTGTAATGCATGACGTCTGTTTTGCCTTCGGTTGGTAGGTACCTGCTTGGCATTCGATGGCTTTCGTTGCATCATCGTTAGCAACAAAAAATCCTGCCAAAGCATTGAGGCACGAAAGTGCTCCGGTAGTCGGACTGTATGTACCCGATGGACATTCTGACTGAGTATCAGCGCCTGATTCATTGACGTAAAAACCTTCCTCGGCTTGCAGGCATAAACTCTGGCCAGTCTTTGGTTGGTACAACCCAGGTTCACAGGCGATTTGTTCAGTCTTTGCGACTCCCTGTTCATTGGGTACAAAATGACCGGCTTCTGAAGTGTTACATGAAGACTTGCCTGTGCTTGGTTGATACTTTCCAGGTGGGCACGCTATTTCTGCAATAGCGCCAGGTTCTGTAACAAAGAATCCTGCTCGTGCTTTGGTGCACGATTTCGCTTTTGTTGAATTGACAAATGTTCCTGGAGCACATTCTTTCTGACGGTAAGCACCGGCCTTGTCTACAAAGAATCCTTCGTCGGCACTGATGCAGTCTTGTTGGCCAGCCTCAGGCTGGTATGTGCCTGGTTGGCACTCATCATCAGCAATGGCACCTTCCGCATCAACGAAGTGTCCGGGGCGTGCAGGATCACACAATGTCTGGCCGCGCATGTCTTGGAATGTTCCCTTGGGGCACTTCACTTGCTTCTGTGCAGCGATACCTGCGACGAAAGAACCTGGTGCAGCGGGAACACATGCTGTGTTAGATGTGACCGCATATGCTCCTGCTTCACATGAAATTTGTGCTGTTGCTCCCTGTTCAGGTACGTAATGACCAGGAGTTCCTTCGAGACAATCACTTTGTCCGCTCTCCGGTTGGTAGCGAGTTGGCGTGCAAACAACGGAAGTGATAGCTCCTTCTTTCGGTACGAAGTATCCAGGCGCAGCAAGCATGCAACGCATTTGCCCAGCCTTTGGTTGGTACGAACCCTTAGTGCACTTCGCAGCGGTAGTGGCACCAACGATCTCCACATAACTTCCAGCAGGTGCATCAGTACAAGGGCCAAAACTCGTTGCGCTGAATGTTCCTTCTGAACACTGCGGTTGAACATTGGTGAGAGTGCTACTTGAAAGTCCACTGCCGCTGGCTACGAATGCAAATTCAAATTTTGTGGCCTTTGTGAAATCGGGGACAACGATCTCCTTAGATACAGTGTCGGCACCAGCATCAAATGAAGTGATGATGTCGGTTGTGCCCACTATGCGCACTTCGACTATGCCGGCAACATTTGTGCCGTCAGGTTTTGCGTAACTCAGTGACAACGTGTCTTCTTTCGTACCAGTGTCGGTGCTCATCCAGCGAAATGCGATCCACGCTTTTCGAAAGCCAACCTCGGTAGTGGTGGAGCCGCTGACAACAGATGTCGAACTACTGGGAATAGTAGAACCGATATCTGTTGGAACTGAAGAAGTGGTGTCAATTGGACCACTTTGCCTTTGCGGAGGCAGTGTTGTAGTGGTGGTATCAGCGTCTATCGGAAGACTTGAGATATCGGGGTCCATGCCGTTGCGTTGACGACTAGACGAGTCTTTTGCGCCTCCGCACGAAGAGAGGACCGTGACGGCCGCGATGAAAACAACTGAGAGACGTTTGAGACGCATTGGGAACCTTATGGAGTAACGACGATATTGATTTTTGCGCCAATGGTTTTCTTCTTGTAGGTGTATGTCACGTTCACTACACACGATCCGGACTTCTTGGCCTTGATTCCTGACGCCACCTTGACGCAATTTTTACTACTGCCAGCGTCGACCTTTCCAAATCGAATGTTCGTGGCTTTCTTTACGCCCATTATTTGGGCTGCGGTGCCAGTTGACACCACTGCACCAACACGTACTAATGAAGGGTCGGCGGCAGTCACAACTTTCGCTGTAGATACTGCGTCGGCAGGGATGGGCGCAGGTGGAGCCTCAGGAGGCGCAGGAACAGTTACTTCAGAGCCATCCTTCAATGTGATTGAGGATGCAGGCGATCCGACAATCCCACCTGCTGGTGCGGTGGTTGATGGGATAGTCATTGAGGCTGAGTCGCCTCCAACAATTCCTCCTGATTGCGCATTTGCCTCGGCGGCCGCGCGATCAAGTTCTTGCTGCCATTCTTCATCAGACATTGGTTGGCCGCCATAACCCATTTCAAGATTGATGAATTTGAGAGAGCTCGGGATATTCGTTTGGTTCTGTGAATTACTACCCCAGGCAACAACATTTCCATTCCAATCGGCCGTCACGATGTGGAATCGTCCCACTGCCACATAACTTGTGTTGGCAGCTTCATCAGGGACTGTTGCGTAGTCGGATGTGTTCTCGCCCCACGTTGTGATTGTTTTGGTATCTCCGCCGACCGCAATACCAAAATCGGTACCAAGTTCAATGCGCCAAGCACCTGGGACAGCCGGAGCATTGAGCAGGGATTTGTAACCACTGCATGTTCCCCACATAGTGATGGTGCCATTTGTGTGTAGTGCTGCAGAACAGTTGTATCCAGCTGCCACGTCAGTAATTTCATTGGCAGCCGCCGCAGTTACAACACTTGCGGGAACTTCAGTTTGTTTGGCTGAATTATCACCCCAGGCAACTACTTTCATAGTGCTTTTTTGCAGGTCATTCACTAATGCAACTGCATGGTTGTAGGTTGCCTTCAATTGTATGAAATCGTAATGACCCTCTGGGAAACTCGTTGTGGTTTGTGTTGGAGAATAGATTGTTCCCCATTCGTGAAGATTGGTTCTATTTGATACCGCTAATGACCAGTTGAAGCCAGCAGCAATATTTGTAACATCTTTCAGTCCTGAAGGAATCCGAGCCGCAGGTCGCGCATCAAAAGTACCGTCGTACTGAGAATCGCTCCAGCCCGCGAGAGTCCCATTGCGGTGCAGTGCCAATCCGTGGTTAACTCCAGCAGCAATTGCAATAAAGTCGTTTCCTTCTGGCAATGTTGTCGAGGATTGTGAATCATCGATTTGCTCGATGCCGTAGGCATCATTGATGACGTAGGTGTGGAAACCACCAGCAGCAATGGGGTTTAAATACGAGCGCCTGTTGAGGCTATACGGGAGTTCAGAGTTGTTATCTCTTCCATATGTCCACGATTCAAGACCCCATGAATACTGCACAAAAACACTGTCAAATCCAATTGACACAGAGACTATTTCGTCACCATTAGATGGGTCATTATTGATCCATTTGGGAAAAGTTGCTTCTAGTCCAGTTGACATCACCCAACCCCAGATCACCATCTTTCCCGTGGTGTCTACTGCAATCCAAAAACTGCCGGTCTTTTGGGCACTGACCTGCGTGTAAGTGCCAGCGAGAATCTCTGCAGTGATTTTGTCGTCCGCACCGTAGATGTTCCATCGATGCAATTTTCCATTCATGTCGACTACTACAAACCATCCACCACCTGAAGCAATCGATTTGACTGACATGCCGTTCCAGCTGGAAGGAAAATTCATTTCAGTACCGTTCCACGCATGTAACTTGTTGTCACTGTCGATTGCGAGAACTCCAAACATACTCACGTCAAATTTTTTGATTGTGAGTGATGACATTTCCGCAGGTATTGGCCCGGTAAATTTGTTATCTCCCCAATCTTGTAATTTTCCATCCTTAGTAAGAGCCAAGCCATACCAGTCCGTGATGCCAACTTGCGTCACATTGGAAAAGTCGATACCGGGAGCACCGGCATCCAAAATTTCTGTCTTGGATCCCCAGATCTTGTATTTGTTATCGAGAGTGATCGCAACTGCATTCTCACTTGAACTAGCAATCAGGCGAGCGGTGTCCGTGGGCGCGTCACCAAATCGTCCCCAACTAATTACTTCGCCGGCGTGGGTTAAGACGACATTGTTGAAGGCTCCTGGGGCCATCTGCTCGATGGCATCATCAACGCGTAGATTGACATCTGCAAGTGATGCGTTGCGTTTCCGACTGGTGCCACTTGATGAAGTGCTCCCACCGCATGCCGCAAGAGTCAGAGTTCCGACGATGGCGATAACTAGCGCAACGCGCAGATGTGCATGAAATTTCATTGTGGTCCCCGTGACTAAAAACGTATTCAATCATCTTAGGGAGAACTAGTAATTCTGTGAAGTCACCGTCTAGTTGGGCATAAATACAAAAGGGACCAGGTAGCGAACTACCCGGCCCCTTTTGAAAAGGATTAACTATTTAGTAACGGAGATCTTGATCTTCGTAGTTGTGGTCTTTGGCTTCTTCACCTTGGCAGTTGCCTTCGGTGTCACCTTGACACTGATGGTGCATGAGCCAGGAAGAAGCGCCTTCACAGACGTTCCAGATACTGAGCAGTACTTCTTTGTTGTCACTGCAACTACAAGAACCACTTTGGCACCCTTCGGAATACTGACCTTGGCTGTCTTGTTAATTGTGGTGAAAGAAGTGACTTTGCCCTTCTTCATGACCGCAACTTTTGAGACAACAGTTGGTGTGTACGTATTGGTGTTGTTGTACGTCGGTGTGTTCGTTGTTGTGTTCGTTGGTGTGTTCGTTGGTGTGCCGGTGTTGACTGAAGTAGAAGACACTCCACATGGTGCGTTGTTGACGCGCACACAGATTGTTTTCGTGGCGACAGCTCCGGTAGCGCGGATGCGGTACTTCGTGGAGGCTGTCGGGCAAATCACCAAGGTAGCTTTTCCATTTGACCCAGTCTTTGCGATCATCATTGCTGAACAACTAGCACTGGCTTTCACGCTCATTGCGCGAGCAATTGCAGCTTTGTTGATATTTGCTGAACTAGCGGACACGCCGCCACTTGCACAGATCGTTGTGACTTTGTCTGTGGATGCAACTAGTCCGCCCTGTTCACAACTGGTACCTGAGTTCACAGTTTCTACAGATTGGGATACTCCAGAAATCGGTACCTTATCTTCATCTACTAAGTCTGTCTCAACAGTGACACTGCCGTTTGAGTCCGCCTTGATATCAGTCTCAGGAGTTGATGGATCAGCATCAGTTTCCTTTGCAGGAGTTGATGGATCAGCATCTGGCAACGTCACTTTGATTGCTGCCATGAATGGCATCTGAACAGATTCTGTCGTTGAACCGAAAGTCTTTTTAACGGTCTGGTTTAGTTCGCCGTCGTCATATGCAACGTCAGCGTCATATACAGATGAGCGAGATGATGGATTGAAAGATGGGAAGGTAACTGAACCGTCAACACCTGTTGCGTACTTTGGTGGCGCAACGAAGCAGTATGCACAGTTCATCTGACCGAGGTAACCCTTGGTGTCCTTTGGACGTGATGACCATGTTGAAGTACTGCTACCAGAGTTTGTGTATGCATACGTGAGGTAGTTGTTCTTTAACTGCACCGTTGCGTTTGGTACTGGTGTGCCATCTGGCAAGTTAACGCTAATTTTCCGACTTACAACTGCTGGAGGGTCAGGAACAGTAATAGCGACTGTTCCAGTATCGCCGACAACAACAGTGACGGATGCTGCTTGCAACGAAGCACCAGATGCAAGTGTGCCGGCAGGAGCTGCTGGTGTAGTTCCTGCAACTGTTGTTGATGTTGATGTTGTTGATGTTGATGGAGACTGTCCGTTTGTGCATGTAGGGGGACAAGTTACTGCTGAAGCTACTGACAAAGTGAAATTGACAGGGCCTGATGGCAACTGAGCTGCGCGTGCCGAGCCCAAATCGTCAGATGCCAATGTGCTTCCTGAACTGCTGCTCAAGAGCCCTGGGGCGTCGGGAGCAGTCCAACGAATGGACACACCTGCAAGTGTCGAACCACTTGTGGTCTTAACAGAAATCGCAACTGACGATCGCATCTTGCGCGAGCCTGAGAGGATATTCATTGGTATGTAATCTGCACTGTCTGTAGCGCCATTTACCGCCTGTGCATAAGAGAACAACGCCGAAGTTGATGCAGTAAATGCCGAGACTGGAGCTACTACGTTCCCTGAAGAGGAGTTACAACCTGAACAGTTGAAGATCCAACTATCTGCTGAAAGAAGTCCACTATCAAGTAGGAAATACAACTTTGACATGTTGTTGTTGATTCCGTAAAAAATACTTTTGGGTTGGGTCATAATGGCAACAGGAGTTACTTTTGAGGCCATAGTGGTCCCAGTCTGGTTTTGGGTACCAGCGCCACACGAAACTGTGTTGTTGGAATAAATGCAAATTCCTGGAGGCCCAAAACCCGATGTCATGTAGACAGCCTGCGAATTCTCGCCATTTTCAACTTCGATCTTAGAAGTGAACAGTCCTGAAGAAAATTTCTGGCAAACAGTCGCTGTCCCCGAAGTGCAAATAGATGTCATGGCCCATCCGTCGGAGTACATCGCCAAGTCGCTCGCTGCAGTGACACCTGCGTCTGACCAATTCCATGTAGCGGATGAAGTCTGTGTTGCACTTGTATTTATGTCTTTTTGTTTAAAGTAGGAGCCAGCACAACGAGAAGTGGACTCGTAATCTCCATCGAAGTTGGTGGTGTTTGTGTACGGATTACTTGAAGCATCCACACAGTCGTAAGTAGTTGCACGTGACTGCAAAGAGTCCGGCTGTGTCTCCGTACCGGCTGTAACGCTCGCGCAAGCTACCAATCCAGTCGTCTTAAGTACGCAGATGGTTGGAGTAGATGAATTATTAGTGTTCGCGCCTACGACCACTTTTTTAACATCAGATCCCAAGGAAGTGAAAGTGATCCAACTCTTGCTGGTCATCGATATAAACATTCCAGATGATGTGGAGACCTCACCTGTGTCAGAAATAACTTGATTTGAAGAATTAAAAATCTTAAGACGCTGCAGATTTGTTCCGTTACCTCCGGCGCATCCAGAAGGCTGGCAAGTATTCAAATTGCTCCAAATATTGTAACGCTGAGAATAGTTACCTTGCCAGTTTCCCGAACCGACGCACTTCAGTACGCCATTAGCAACGATGCATGTCGTTAGCCCATTCGTTGAAACATCGGAGACATTTGTGAGTGCCGTTCCATTTTCGGTCGCTGTTACTGGTGTCGTGAGAGAATTAGTTGTTGTTTCGTCTCCGAGTTGACCGTAACTATTATTGCCCCAACACTTCAATCCATTTGAGAGGATCGCACATCCGCCTTCATACGATTTATTTTGTTGCGATGCTTGGTCCCAAGCAGTTGCGTTAAATGTGTCGATTTTTGTAGCCGACGCAATTGCAGCACCAACTATCGTTTGGTCGCTGAATGTCGGAACGTTTGTCTTTACTGTCGGGCATCCCTGAATGCATCCTTGTGGTGCCCCTTCAGATTCAGCTGCAACAATTTTGAATAGCCCTGGAGTAGGGGTGACGGCGTCAGCTTTCACAGGGCTGGCCGGTGATGTTGCGAGTGTGACGAGAGATCCCGCCGCAAGTGCGAAGAGGACGACAATGGAACGGGTCTTTTTGTTCATATGTGAAACTTAGCCATAGTTAGTGGCTGAGGGAAGACTCCGGGATGAGAATTCACCTCAATAATCGCCAGTGGATATACGAGTATAACCTAATAAAATTAGGCAATATCGCCGGGGGCGATTGGGTGATTATTCTCCACCCGAGAGGCGCGTAAAGCAATCCATATAAAGAGGAACTGAAATGGCAGGCGGGCCCACGAAATGAACTGCTGTGAAGCAGCTTCATTGCGCCAGTCCCAGACCATGTAGATATTGGCGGGATACACGGCGATAAATAGCCAAGCAGCGGCAATTGCACCGGCTCGCCGGGTGGATGGACGAATCAGTGCGATGGCAACGGCCAGTTCAGCGACACCACTTATATATGTCCAGAAAGCGGGGCTTGGCGGAAGCCAGGGCGGAACGATGTCGTTAAAGAACGAAGGGTTAGCGAAATGCGTGATGCCGGCCACACCGAGAAAAAAGGCAAGGACTGTGGCAAGACGATTTGGGTTCATTCTGCGTTTTCGGAAAGGACGAACTGCAACGCAGCGTCGGCGGATGGTGATGGTAGCGACCAGATGAGATCACGCAACAAAATAGCTTCGTTGACATTGAGCGACAAACGACGCATGCCTTCGTGAAGTCTGGTAATCGCGGTGACGTATGCCTCGGGGCGACGGATGTTCGGGTTACGTGCAAGTTCATCGCGATAGATACTGGCGATAGCAGTGAGACCTGAACGAAGCTCGTCAGTGCGGTATCGACGGATCTCGCGTTTGTGACGATCTTCCAACATTTTTTTACCACCACGTTTTACGCCCATGAGCGCAAGAGTCTTTTCGGTGTCAACTACTTCTTGTGCGTGTTGATTGCTGAGAGGTTCGACTGCATCATCGATGAGAGCAAGGATCTGTTCAACGATGGCAGCGACGGTTGCACCAG
>Ga0194048_10001094_pt1 | contig 13436 bp, 17 predicted proteins | sample JunL225m_MetaG_FD_161685 | JGI IMG/M metagenome (GOLD analysis project Ga0194048, IMG submission 161685) | Anoxic zone freshwater microbial communities from boreal shield lake in IISD Experimental Lakes Area, Ontario, Canada - Jun2016-L222-5m | ecosystem: Environmental > Aquatic > Freshwater >...
ATGTTTTCACTCTGTAAAAGAGCTGGATCAATTCCAAATTCTCGGGGGTCGAATTGCTTGGTGAGTTCTTCGGCGAGTTTTGCAATACGGCCATTGCGCAGGCGCTCGGGTATCTCGGGAAATGGTGTACTGGATGCCGAATCGGGAGTACTTGACATAAAGTCCTTTAGGCGATCCAGGAGAGGTTTCAGGTGTTTCATCGAGTCCTCAAACCCAGTTTTGGACCCGAGCTTCTCTTCCATAAGGATTTCCATGAGGACTGACGTTACCTCATCGGATTCACTGGAACCCTTATCCGACTCCAGGTACGCTTCGAGAGCAAGTGTGCGCAGATACTTCCAGATAGAGGCCCTCGTATTCTCCGATAACTCTGACCACAGCGGCTTTGACAGAGTAACTGCGGGCAGCATACGCCCTTTGCATGTTGTGAATAGAGCCTCTACATCCCGAGTCTTCAGCACAGTTATATTAGGGCTCCAACAACTCAGATACTCGGCTGGTGTAAGTTTTGCTGTACCAGCAAGGGGCCCGGATAGCTCCGGGAAAGTCTCTCGTAACTCCGTGCAAAAAGCCGAGAGTGTCTTGGAAAACATGGATGGCGGGGTAGTCATCTCAATAATAAAACGATTTTGTCTCTGTGTTTAGACCGTACTTGGCCGTATAAAAGCCATCCTGAAAACATTATTACTTCTTAGATGAGTAAACTCAGGTTTAGTAGAAAGGCGAGATATGCTCAGAAAGGTGGAAACAGTGAAGCACAAAATTGGTTAAATAGACTACAACGGAATGATTTTTATAATGGCGAAAAATGGAAAACACAAAATTTTCCTACCTTCTTGAGTGAAGAAGACAGTGATATGCACGAAATATTAAAGTCTGCAACAATAAATGAAACACGGCTAATAGAGTATGGAAAACATGCCAATTTTATAATGAATATGATTACAAGAGGTGATCGTGTAACAGGGTATCGATCATTTGATGATGCGATTCAAATATTAATAGGTAAAACGAGTATGCGATATAAAAAAAGATTAGAATGGTTATTATTTATTGAAAATGAATTACGCAGTAGAATAGATGAGAGCCCAATTACCGATATAAAGAACTACCCGCTGTATTTATGGGGGCTTATGAGTGCTTCACTAAGATACGAGAAAGACCCCCTAGAACCAATAGCTTCTCTGAACAAGGTTTCGTGACTAGCTGGCGGCCTTCTGTGACAAGATCACAATCGTTTTGAAATAATCCCACACGTGCCGTTTATTCGTCTCCGTCATTGTTCCCCAGTGCTTATCGAAGATCCAAAAAGCGTAAGCAACTTCCGAGTATTTGGAATTCAGGATCTCATTTGCCTTTTTTAGAACGTATTCCTCATCTTCTGCCAAAATATGTTCCACCAGCTCCTTGTCAACGGCATTCATGAATACGGTATGGATGAGACGCGGATTAGCCTGTTTGAGCAATTTGAGAGCTGAAGCTGCCATCGCAATATCCTTTTCTTCGGGATATGTATCACGCATATCCTCAAAAAAAGCGACGAGTTGGTTGCAAAATGCGCCGAGAACTGATGTCATCTGATATTATCGGGTCGAGGTTGTTTTAAGTACGAGGTGACCTCATACCCTTGAAGTCATTTTCTCGGGCCGCCTGAAATGCGGTATAGGCATCATCCAGCCCCTTGGACTTGTTCGTCATACCTTGCGTTGGAGCTTCTTTGCCGGCTACCTTGGTCGAGCGAACACCGGCACGTTGGTCCGACACGGCCATTAGTGAGAGATCCTCCAGGCCGGCCATGTTTCCCTTGAGTCGAGTCGTTGCCCCCGAGGAAGAAGCCGTATCCTCGCCAATAAAAGCGTAACCCTCATCGCCGCCGCCGAATAGTTCCGAATCAATAAAGGCTGATGGGCCTACTTCTCCTAGCCCACCCGCTAAACCTACATCGGCACCGCCCGGGACTATCGTCTGCCGCTCACCAAGACGTCTCTCGGATAACCAATTCATTACATGGGCATCTGTCCGGGGCTCCGTCTCGCCCTTGATCATGAGGGTGGGCACGGCCTTCACATACGAGGGAAGCTTGGGCCTTGATCCATTCGGGGCCGTATCGACACTGACGAACCGGAACTCCTTTGAATATGGAGTATGCGACAGCTCCTCAAGAAACGCCTGTGAGAATTTGCATTTAGCGCTGTAGTAACATACGTGCTGTTGACTCATTGTAAAGTACCCTGGAAATCTTCGGGGATGATTGGACGCAAATGTGACTGGCACCTTAAACCCGCCAGATACATCAGATAGATGTTCGCCAATTACGTGGAAGAGGGTCCGAATATGCTAACTGGCGAAGGCAAGATCCGAGGAAAATTTGTACTTACGGGTACGAACACGACGGTTGCGAATACGATGCGTCGCTCTATTCTGATGGAGACGAGGACTGCCGGGTTTCGGGCGGATCTCACGAACCAGGCCGACCCCGGTATCCGGATTACAAAGAATACGGGGCCGATATTCAATGAGATGTTGGCGCATCGGCTGACTCTTATTCCTCTCGGTGTGGTGAATTTCGACATCTTTGATCCGACTCAATACGAATTCGCCCTCAAAGTGTCCAATGACACAGCGGAGACGAAGCATGTGACGGCGAACATGTTCCAGGTGAGACAGAAGACGGATTCGGGTGTCTTCGAGCCGCTGGACGCCGGGGTAACGGCCGCCATGTTTCCGATCGATCCGATAACGGGGCAGTCCTCTCTGATTACGACGCTGCGGCCTCGCTGGAACCCCGATCTTCCTCCGGATGAGGTTGATCTCGTTGCGTATCCCATTATCGGAAGGGGCAAGGAGTTCATGGGCTATAGTCCCGTGGCCCAGTGCTCGTTTGAGAATACTCGGGATGAGGACCCTGTACGTCAGGAGCGGTTCTTCCACGAGTGGCTCGCCAGCTTCAAGAAGGTTATGGAGCCGGGGTCGCTGGATCCGGCTCTGCTCGAGGTGTATCGGGCAGAGTGGAAGACCATGTCGATTCAGCGGTGCTTTGTTGTGGATGCGGCGGGTAATCCAAATTCCTTTACATTCACGATTGAATCCGTGGGTATTCGTCCGGTTCGGGATATCGTGGCAGAGGGCATCAAGGCCGTTATCGAGCTTGTGCAGCCCTATACGGAGTCGACAGCGGAGCTCGCCGTTATGCCGGTAGAGTCCCGAATGTCCGGTGTGCGTGTCGTATTCGAGGATCAGGAACACACCCTCGGCTGCCTTCTGGAGGCAATGATTCACGATCTGTATCTGGACAAGGCGGCGCCGGATTCTCCGATTAGTTATGCTGCATACAAGGTCCCGCATCCTCTGCAGAAGAAGATGGTCATGGTGCTCGGGGCTACACCGGAGAAGCCTCTGGCAGATGATGCCGCTCGGGGCGTTATTATGGCGGCGGCCAAAAAGGCCAAGTCGGTATTCGAGGAATTGGCGGCGGCGTGGACTGCCATTCGGCCGGAAATCTAGTCACACAATAGATGAGTAACACGGCCCTCCTCGTTGGTTTTTTGGTCGTCCTGGCACTACTGTTGGTTCATTACAGGCCTTCCAAGGTTGAGGGCTTCGCCGTTGCGGCAGTGGATCCTATCCGAATGCCGGCATGCGCCGAGCGTTCGCCGGCCGCCCAGCGTATTCTAGCAGCTATCGCTCATTATCCGGAGTCCGATGAGGGAGCGGCCGAAATCCGTCTTCTGTTGAGCAAGCTGTGCTGTATGGAGGCGGATGTGAGTACTGCGGGTGCCGGTGTATATCGTACTCTGCCTCTCCAGTTCCGCACATCGCACGATATGGAGCCTCCGTCGACCTTCGTGGGCCGTTGCTTACGTAATGCGGTGCGGCAGAGAGATATAGATCTCGTGATGGAAAAGTTCGAGAAGCGGGGGCGCGCACTCATTCAGTCGAGATGTGCAGAGTCTCGCAAGGACTTTGATGAAGTCATTGCGTCAACTCGTCTGGCCTTTGTATCGTTTTGTTTGGGAGATCAGCCGTCGATGGACAAGCCGATGGGGCCCAGAGATGTTGGGTTCTGGGCTCCAGAAGATACGGATCTGATGCAATACCAGGGCATATCGTCGACGCCCAAGTGATCAAGGAAACAGCATTACCAGGAGCACAATGAGCCCCAACGTGTGCAGCAGCGACTTTAGGGGCTTGGCTACCGACAGAGCGGACACTAGCACATTATTCCACAGGAACTGAACGACGAATACTTGAATCACGAGGATAATGATAAGAGCCAGTGCGGCGACGAGGCCGAGACTCGGGCTCGTCCTGTTCTCGAAACATTCCTTCACGGTGTTCGTTAGAGGGCTAAACCAACTGTAGTAAAAGGACATTGCGGTTCTACCACAGGCTGCTAAAAAAAGGCGAGAGCCGCTATATCCGAGTCTGTTGTGTGGTATGTTTTACCTTTCAACAGAAACGAATGAACCCGGGCGTATCCCCATTGTTGCTGCGTCGCTCCGGGCCGGTGTCCTGTTCTCCACGCCGCCATTCCACGATTGTACACTTGCTTTATAAAACGCAGAGGAACTCCGGATACCTCCGCCTTTTGTTTGAGCGATGTCGCTCCCGGAAATTTGCGTTTCCATGTCTTCGTATACGATGACTCCTTAGTTATCACGCCCTTGTCGGTCTCAAAACCCCGATAGGCCCGAGGATTTTTCCACGACATTGCTCCGAATTTCCGGATTTCCTGCTTTCGCTGCTGTTTCGCCTTTCGTGTCAGACCCCGAAAATATTTTGCTGGATGATCCATATTATGGACGGTTAATTTGGCTCCAGAGACAGCTCTTCCTTCTTCTTCAAGGGCCGGTGCTGCTCCAGAAAGGTGGCGCACTCGGCGGCCTTGCTGGCGTCACCCTTGAAGAATTCCGTAAGAGTTTCTACAATGAACTTTTTCGTGAAGGTGCCCTTGGTCTGCTTCGTGCGGTTCACGACGGCGCCCGTAGAAATATTGAGACGACCAATTTGGCCCTGTTTCATGATTCGAGTTATAATGGAACGAACAAGGCCGAGACGCTTCTTCTTTTCTCTGACCTCGGCTGTCAGTGCCTTGAGTTCAGATTCGGTTTGCATCCATTCCTTTATGAGGCCTGGGAGCTGTTGGACAGTCGGTTCTTCACTCATTGCTACTATATAGTTGCGAGGACTTTAGGCCCGGCATAAAGCCATATTGTATAAATCAGGCCAATGATCACGAGATCCAAGATCGTAAAAGCACTCAGTGATCTGGTATATAGCGGGCCCGGATTCTCTATTCTGAGAGGATGGGCACCGGATCCTTCTCACGTGGTCGACATCTACCGTCGGATCAGCGTAGAACCGATTTTCAATTCGTCGACGAATGATAACAAGAGGAAGCAGGCGACCCTGGTATATAAGAGCAACAACATAAAGGCCGGACCCTATGTCCCGACTCCTCCGAGAACAGACTGGTTGAATGCCGTGCTCACGAAGATTGGCAAAGAGTCGCAGAGAACCATTGGTGGTGTAGTTCTTCTGCGTTCGGACCCCTGCTGTCGGGCACAAATGGCGCACTGCGACTATATTCCGAGGCCGGATATGTTAGAATCGACGGATTCCACCGTCCCGCAATTACTCCTCATTGCATTAGAGGATGAAACCACAATGGATGTATGGCCGGGATCGCATAGGCTTGTGCGAGGCTCGGCAGATATCCAGGACCCGGTTTCTGTTGTCCATGTTTCTCTGAACAAGGGCGATGCACTACTATTCAGAGGCGACCTCGTTCACGCCGGCAGTGCATATACAAAGTCAAATGTCCGGATTCATTTCTATCTGGATAGTCCTCTCGTGAAACGGGTGGCGAATCGGACATGGATTATTTCGAAACATGCGGATCCCGGCTTGGCAGATATGATTCGAGAGGAATCTTGAGGGTTTAATAAAACCTGACTTGTACGACTATCGCCTCTACAGGGCTCATGGAGACCCCAGAAGAATACAGGGAAGCCCAGGTTCGTAAACTCTTTACGGTTCTATTTACAGAAAGGGCAAGGCGAATACTCAAGATTCTGGCTGTAGAATACGGCTTGAATCTGGAGGAGCTCGAGGCACGGTTCATTAAACCGATTGACATGGTTCCGCAAATAATTTCTGGATATTCGGTAGATGGCAAGACAGACTCGGCGTCGTAGACAGAGAGGGGGCCAGGGTAATGGCGACAGTTTAACGTGTACCCGCAGCGAAAGTAATAGTGTGGGGGCAAATTGCGCAACTACAACCGTAAAGTGTGAAGGTGAACAAAATCCTCATTTTGGACATTATTTTACTATACGTCCTAACGACCCTGTATGTGCACCCCCAGAAGGCTGGTGTGCAGTACCAGGAGAAAAATACAAGATAAATCCGGATGGATCTTCGAATCCATATGTGAGTGAAGCAGAGGAAAGGGCCCGTGCAGAAGAAGAAGCAAGGGCCCAAGCAGAAGCCGAAGCAAGGGCCCAAGCAGAAGCAGAAGCAAGGGCCCAAGCAGAAGCAGAGGCCCGTAATAACGCACCTGTTTCTGTCGAGTTTTCTAGAACGTTTAGTCATATAATTGCCGATGTTATCCCAAGTTGGATAAAAGCTACAAATAAAACTCAACGTGAAGATGAATTGCGGAGCTTTTTACAAAGATCAGATATCCTCCCTAACTTTTCGATAGTTTTAAAAGGGATTATGGGGCTATTGGATAGTAACACTAAACCTAAATTTAGATTATTAATAGCGGGGTTACCAGCTACATCAAATAAGGCACAGCTTCTCACACAGTTTGATAGTTTCATGGCGGGGGGAAAGCGCCGTACTAATAAACGAAATAAATATGCACTCAGAGAGGTAGGGAAATACAAAATAAAACAGATGGGTCGTAAAAGATCCACGAGACGTCGTAGGCTGAGCAGATATCACACGTGAAGATAATTATGCGGCGCCTACCAATAGCCCTAAGAAAAATACATCTTGACCCTGTCCCTAATCTGAATCCGGCAGATGTAGCACGCTGTAAGTTGCGACTTGCAGCAATCCTCGCAATACGTGTGGCCACATGGCGTAACCACATGCGTCAACTCCTTCGTCATACAAATGGAGCAGGTCGGTGTCGGTGCCTTTTGAAAATTGCCGAGGAGTACAATTGGTCTCAGAGCACAGAAGCGTTTATATTGCGTCATTATCGCATTATAATCTTCTTCCAACGAGATTTTGTCGAGGACCGATATGAGATAGGATTGAGCGGCGTCTCCCATCTGCTCGAGCGCCATCGTCGGTTCCAAGAACATCAGATCATTTACACGGTTGACCACGGTCTCGATGCGTTTGAGTTTCTCCTCAAGCCGCCCCTCGGCCACACAGAGAGCCGTCACGGCGTCCACATACATACGAATCGCTTTCCGATACGTTCTGCCGAAATCGAGCGCAGAGACTCCGAGTTCCTGTTCTATTTCCGTCAGCGACTCCACAGTCGACGTGTTCATAGAAATATCCCGCATCGATGACGTGAAACTCCATGTCGGCTTCGAATACTTGGACAGAAGTTCGTTGCATCGTTTGATGAGGGGGGCATCCGCCAGATCTCCTGTTGGGTCCGATAACAAAAATCGTACCATACGAGCACTTTGGAGCTGCAGACAGTCGTTGAGTTGACGCCTCCAGTTCCGGAGGAATTGGCGCTCATCGGGTAACCCAGTGCTAATATCGTGTAGATTCCGAGAAGTAATATTGTGTAGCGCCACCGTCATTGGACCGAGTTGGGGAGATCCGTTGGTAATCTGACCGGATCCGGCATCATCGTCGGCCAAGTTTACAGAGGCAAACGTGTTGGCCCATGACATATTCCTATACGAGGATGTTTTATTTAAATCAGGGTTCTATACGCACGGGCCTGTTTACAGATCATCCAGGTTCACTTCGGCATCCTCTTTCTCTACGACCTTTGTCTCAGGCTTTTTCTCATCCTCAGACCCCTGATCTCCCTCCTCGCCGAATGTGAACCCCTCATCCTCCACCTTCTGTGTACCCATGAGCTGCGGATGAATTCCCTCCTCTGTCTCAATGTCACGCCAATCCGTCCGACTGAATTTCGACAGCACGTCACATGCCTTTGACTCTGCTTCGAAATCCCGCAAGCTGATCAGGATGATATCACCTATCTCGATAATCTGTTTGGTCGGCCCCTTACAAATCCCTCCTCGAAACTTGCCGATCCGAGTCACACCATCATTGCAGAAACATTCGGCGCGGCGATCTCCGAGAAGGCGCACAACTCTGGCATAATCCTGCCCCTCCTCCTTAGGACTGAATTTTACGGCTCTCTCCGATGTAGCCGGCGCCTTCTTGTGCTTCTTGTATGCTTTTCCACCACGAAGGTTTCCTGGAGGCATTGTGATCATGACCTGTGAGAAGGCGTAGATGTCAAGTTTTCATGGGCCTAAATTTGACCATCGGTCACCAATACACGCATCTACCATTATATGACATGCTGTGTGGGAGTACTCGAACTCACATCCAAATATCGATACGGGTTCACAATGAGAGGAACCCCTCTGTATCTGTTTCGGCCCTATGACGACGCACTTCCCGAGTTCGTCGTCGGTTGCAGTAATCGGGATCTGAGTCGTAATCAGATCGCTCTCGTCGAGTACACCGATATAGTAGTAGGTATTGTAAAAGCGAGAGCCAATATCATTCGTCTTATCGGCCCCGTAGGTGATTTCGAATCCGAACGCAAGGCCCTCCTTCTTCATTATGCCCCATCAAAGCGGGTCAGCGATGTCGATCCCATCGATGACAGCCTCGATGCCCAGCGCATGGAAATCAATTCGGAAACGGGATGGTTCACGTATCACATTGATCCTTTCGGCTGTAAGGATATTGATGACGCCATTGCGTTCAATAGGGAAACGGGTGAGGTTGCCATTACGATTGCCGATGCAGCGGCGACCGTTCAGGAAGGTTCCGTAGTGGATACGATCGCCCATATGGTCGGTGCCACCTTCTACAATCTGGAGGGTGTCGTAGAGGTCCCGATGTTACCGAGGGCCATTAGTGAGGATGCTGCGAGTCTCACACCGGGTCAGCGTAGACGGGGTGTAACACTCATTGTTGATCGGGGGGGCCGTGAGACATTCGTACTATCGTGGATTACAGTGCAGCACAGTTACACGTACGAGTCGGCAGATGAAAGCCGAGAGATCATGAAAGACGAGGAACACGCAGACTCGCATAAGACAATTGAGACCCTCATGATCCGCTATAATACGGCGGCGGCCCGACTTCTGAAAAAGTACGGATTCGGTATTCTCCGTGCGCAGGCATCTGCGGATGCTGCAAAAGTGTCGGTGTGGGCCTCTGTGGACCCGAGTCTCCAGGGTTTGGCGAATGAGGCGGCCTCCTATGTGGTCGCCTCGACCCAGGAAGATACAACTCACGCCTCTCTGGACCTCGAGGTGTATTGCCATGCTACATCGCCGATTCGCCGATATGCGGATCTCGTGAATCAGCGGTGTTTGAAGCGCATTATTACAGGTTCGGATATTCCAGCCACGTCGACGGAGGAAATGGCGACACACTTGAATGAGCGGACCAAGGCGAACCGTCGGTGGACTCGGGACCTGACATTCCTGACTCATGTGACACCGGGTCGTGTACACTATATAGATGTTCTGTGGATCTCGGCGGATCAGTTCTGGGTACCGGAGTGGAAACGCATTGTGCGGGCCAAGCATCTGCGACCTGTTACTGCACCAGTAGTCCGTGATCGTGTCGCTATCTTCTGCGATCCGACGAAGCGGAACTGGAAGAATCGAGTGCTCACGGCTGCTTCTTAGGATCGAGATCAGACCTGGGATAAAACATTGTAATATTGTATAATGTATATTATTTCGGGTGCGAGTTTACATATCATCGCCATCTCTTTTTTTGTCTATATAGTTGTCAACCTGTTTGAGAATATGATTCACTACAACATTGGCAGATTTAGTGGTAAAGAAACAAAATTCGAACTACCAACTAAAACAGACTTTATAAAAATAGCGGTAGTAATGTGTATATTCGCTTTACTACAAGGAATATTGACGAGTTATTTTAATAAATTCTCAGTACCGAGAACGTCTTGATCTGGTCCTTGAGCGCCTGGATCTGGTCTTTGATCTATTTTTTTTACCACCAATCTGCGATGATAACGGGCTACGTTTTTTAAAAAAGGAAAAAGGATTAGAGGAAGAAACGGTTGAAGGGCTACTTAATAATTCTAAAATGCCATATAGTGTTTTCGCAGATGTAATCGTTTGGTTTAAAGGTTCATCTTGTTTGATCGTTGTCATAACACACTTTTTTAATTGTGTTACACTTTTTGCTCCATTACTCAACATGGTTTCAGCTAATCTCAAGAGAGTAACTAAAATGACTGCGTTTACCATAGTTGACCAATCACATAGTGTATTAATCAGTTTTACAATATAATCAAGGAATATATTTTTATCATCCTTTCCTAAATTTAACATAACTGTTCTAATACTGTCTGCACTGTTTGAATCATCCCCTCTGGATTTCATAAATTTATCTAAGAGATCTGTAACTGTTTTCAGAGTTACGGTACCCGTAGTTATTGTAGGATTCGTATATTCAAACGTGTCCATTCTACTATCCCTCTGAGAAAAGTTTTTGATTTATCTTTTACCATAATATCTCTAATAACTCCTCGCAAAAAGAGGCGGGGCGACCTTCCACCATGTGTTCCCAGCACGGGCCTAGTCTGGGCTCCAGTAGGTCCATGAGTGTCCTCATGGTCTCTTCCGGTGTAAGAGGCCCCTTGCTCTCAAATGCCAGATCAAACGCCGACCACAGAGCATTGAGCCACGTCGGCCCAAATGACATGGATGCTCCACGATACATTGCCTCGGTCGCCATTTCCTGCCACGCCATAGACAATTGCGGTTTTTCGACATCCGCCATGGTGAGTGAGGCGTCCATCAGAGCCACAACCTGTTTCAATAACTCGTGAAGCTGTTCAGACTCCATTTGATCGAAGATTCGAATCTCGAGTCCATGGGCCCAGTGTTTGTTGAAATTCAGATCGAGGCCGATTGTATCCAGTGGGACATAGGCCGTTTTTTCGTGGAGGCGGTCATACCACGGATAAGACGTTTTCGGTATCTGGAGTATTTTACCCGTCGGCATTGTATCGGTATCAAATGTGCCGAGGCCAATGTATCTGGATACGGCAAGACGCTGGGATCCGGCGGCGAAGGAATCCCGAAGTTCGTCATAATGCGTAAATGGATCGGGAGATCCGTATAGAGCGACCCACAGAGGCTCGACCCACTGAATGAGTCGGGCCAGACGCCGATGCTGTTCGACGAACTGTGATGGCCAAAGAGGTTGACAATTCCAGCTGAGGCGGGTCGGCAACGTGATATTTACGTGAATGGTTCCATTGTTGAACATTGCCACATTTTGGGGATTCGTCGTATAGATCGCCCACGGCTCATTGCGTCCCACGAGGCGAAACGGGCCATATAAATCAAAGATTCCCCGCTGCGGCATCTTGGCAATCTCTTCGGCAAATCTGTGTTCCATGTATGCCAATTCACCTATAACGTGATCCACGGTGGCCCTGTAAAAGTCCTGGGTAATAAATTCTACCGTGTCTCCATCCCACACAAAGGACCGGTTGTATTCGGAGGTCAGCCACGGCGAATGTTCCTGCATCCACTCGAACAGAGTCTTGCCACAGTATTTCGGATTTCGAGGAGATCCGCGCACGTATAGGGTCGAATGTTCTCCAAAGACATCGGTGTTTGCCATGGCATAGGCGTTGAGAAGTATCGGGGCCGACAGTGGCGTCACTCTTTTCAGTGCAACCTGGAGAATATCTGGTTTGTAGGCCTTGTAATAACTTACACTGTAACGTTCGGGCGCCATGGCGCCTTCGAAGGAACGGATTTCTTTCGATTGAGACGATTGCAGATATGTTTCGTGTTCGACACCGAGACCCCAAAAATAATCGAATGGTCGATACGTGTCCTTGTATTTTACGTGTTTGGGCAGATTGTGAAGCCCGGCTTCCATTATTGAAGGTCAATAAAATGCTTGCAGGTTTATGCCGAACAGAGGCACAGGCGATAGCTACAGGTTTGTGCCGAGCTCAGCCCCGTAGATACAGCGAATCCACAATCAGCTCATCCCGAGCGACGCGCACGGCTCCGAGTTTCTCCAACATCTCGAGGTCCCGGCGCAACGTGGCTACTGTCTTCCACTCGTCCAGGATATTCGAGACCCGCAGCAGGCCCCGCTGAATATTGCCCTCGAATAATCCGAATTCGTTCGCAATCTCCGTCAGCCCGTGACCCGCCATCCATCGGGCTGTAACACAGACCCACACGGCGGACAGATTCCAGAAATCGGCGGGGCTCCTCACACCGAAGCGATCCTCGTCATTTATACACTTACGGGCCTCGTCGTCCAGCCAATACAGGATGTCGAGCGCGGGTCTCGACAGTCCCGCATCGCTCAGAGTAGCGTCGCCCTCCTTTCCCTCATTCAGGAAACCGGCGAGGATGGCGGGAATTTCATTCGCCGGTATCGCAGACATACGGCCCGAGGCCGCCAGCCGACTCACAAGAATCGGATGACTCTCATTGCACTCCGTGGCTGCGACGCCGAGATCCGTTATGACGCCGGTGTCCGGATTCACGAGACCCCAGGCCTTCAAACAAGACTCGACGGGGTCGAGACGAAGCAGCGGTTTCGCATCCCATTCTTCCACGGCCCCCCGGAGTTCGGCGTGTTCATAACGCAGGCCTACAAGATCCGAATATCGCTGGACCACGGCAGCTGGCAACTGGTTTTCTGAATTCCAGATCCGCAGTGCCGCCTCCGCCTTTTTGCGCTTGGCATTCACACTCAGAGTCACGATGCTCTCGAGTTCCGCCTTTTGCGAAGCCATCGCCTTCTGTTCCGGTGTCAGACCCGCCTCGGCCGTCTCGAGCCGAATACGGAGATCCTCAAGATCCTTGCCGAGTGCTGCCCGAGTCTGACGCTGTTGAAGCGCCCAATAACTCTTGGCGGCCAGGTCCAGAGATGCGTCGGAGCGGTTCTTAAGAACAAAGTCGTAGTGAAACCGCATACGAGAAGACAGCGGAGTCAGTGCACCAGTAAGTAGTCCCTTGAGATCGCCCGAATCCACGGGATGACCCATCGGCTCGTAGATGACGAGACCCTCCGTGTCGAGGCCACGGCGCCCCGCTCGTCCCGCCATCTGAATATACTCGTCGGGTCGCAGCAGCCGTTTTCCGGCATCGCTGAATTTCTCGAGCTCGAGGAAGACCACGGTTTTCGTCGGCATGTTGAGCCCCACGGAAAACGTCTCCGTCGCAAAGAGGACACGAACATAGCCC
>Ga0194048_10001096_pt1 | contig 13431 bp, 8 predicted proteins | sample JunL225m_MetaG_FD_161685 | JGI IMG/M metagenome (GOLD analysis project Ga0194048, IMG submission 161685) | Anoxic zone freshwater microbial communities from boreal shield lake in IISD Experimental Lakes Area, Ontario, Canada - Jun2016-L222-5m | ecosystem: Environmental > Aquatic > Freshwater >...
GATCGTAAGGAGGCGTTGGCGCAGCTCGATGCCTTCATCGAGCGCGGCCTGCCAGATTTCGGCGATTACGAAGATGCGATGCACACGTCGTCGGACCGGCTCTTCCATTCACGGCTGTCTTTCGCCCTCAACGTCAAACTACTCGCGCCCCTCGAAGTCGCGCAGGCCGCGGCCGATGCTCATGCCCGTGACCCGAAGCGCTATCCTTTGGCTGCGACCGAGGGCTTCGTGCGACAGATCATCGGTTGGCGCGAATACATCCGCGGAGTCTATTGGGCCAAGATGCCAGGTTATGCCGACGCTAATGGGCTCGGCCACACGCTCTCGCTTCCGTCCTGGTTCTGGACTGGCAAGGTGAAGATGAACTGCCTGCGGCACTCCGTCGGGCAATCGCTCGATACTGCGTATGCGCACCACATCCAACGCCTCATGGTCATCGGCTCATTCTGCCTGACCGCGGGCGTGGATCCCGCCGAGGTCGAGCGTTGGTATCTCGGCGTTTATATCGATGCCTTCCAGTGGGTTGAATTGCCGAACGTCATTGGCATGAGCCAGCACGCGGACGGCGGCTTTCTGGCCACTAAGCCTTATTGCTGCGCGGCGAGCTACGTCTCCAAGATGTCGAATTATTGCGGCGGCTGTCCGTATGACCCCAAGGACCGTACCGGCCCGTTGGCTTGTCCCCTCAACGCCCTCTACTGGGATTTCTGGCTGCGTCACCAAGATCGCTTCCTGAACAACCCGCGCATCGGCATGGCCGTGCGTCAGGCCGCCAACATGTCACCCGCCGAGCAGGCCGCCGTGCGTAAGAAGGCGGCGGAGATACGCGAAGGCATCGAAGACTTGTAAAAGGTAGGGGCGCCACTGCGTGGCGTCCGTTCGCCTCATAACGTGCGAACCAAGCCAATCTTGCCACTCTCAGTGACTCCAGTCGACGGACGCGACGCAGTCGCGCCCCTGCCACGAGACAGCTTACTTCTTCACCGGTACGATGTACTCCAGGTAGCCGACCATCATCTCGTCGTAAGTTTGCTGGCCCCACTTCACGGTCTTGGAGGGGTCGGGGTTAGCGCGATTGCCCGTGCTGTTATCAAAGACGGCGGTGAGGCGTAAGGTGCTACCCTTGGGGAAGACTTTGGGTTCCTTGAAGTCGTAGCGCAGCTGCCAGTTGAAGTCATAGCGGGGGATATCAAGCAGAGTCTCCTCGTGCTTATCCGGATAGATGAGCTCGTATTTGAAGGCCTTACCGCGCACATGCATGTGCGCGAGCAGGTTGGTCACCGTGAGGTCGGCCGGCACCCGTTGGAGCTTAGTCTCGATGTGATTCGCTTCGTTGGGTGGAATCGAGAGGAGTGGATGAGCGACGCCCACGGTTTTAATCTCAAGTCGCGGGGCTTCTTTAGTAAAGATGAGACCCATGCGCATACGATCCTGTACGGCCTTACCGCTCGGGGTGTAATGAATCTGGAAGCTGATACGTGCTCCCGCGGGGAGTTTACGAGCGACCCCTTCGGCGTAGACGCGGGCACTATTGCCAGGCACATAAATGGCCCAGTAGTTCTCAGCCCCGCCGCCGACAAGTTTCTCGCCAGGCGCATGGACCATGACAATCACGTGGTGGACGACGTCGCGGGCGGTCGGGATGATCTCGTAGGCCTTGATCCATTTGTCTTCTGTGAGGGTAGTCGTGACGACGTCGGTCTGGTAAGGCATGACGCCCGTGGCCTTGATGGCGTAAGCTTTGCTGAGGGAGATAACGATATCGGGTTTTCCGATACTCCATTCGCCATCGAACGTCAGTTTGACAGGAGCATCGGCGGGATTACCCAACGGGCGATCCTGGGAATCAATCCACGCGAGCAAGTCAGCCTTATCCTTGATCGAGAGCGAGCAGTCGTTCGCCCAAGGGCTGGGGCCGCCCTCCTTTGGCGGCGCGGCGAACCACGGTGGCATGGTGCCTTCGCTTAAGACCCGCTTGATGGTCTTCGTATGGTCGCGCACGGAGGCGAGTTCATCCAAGGCAAAGGGCGCCAGGCCGGCGGCATGGTGGCAGCGCACGCAGTTCTGTTGAAGGATGCGGGCGACGTCGCGGTGGTAGGTGATCGGCGTCGCTGGGCCTAAGTCCGGTTGGATGTCGAGTTCGCAGCCGGGTGCGGTGGTGGCACCTATGAGCACTGGCTGATTCTTGAGCACGGCGTCGAGGGCATCGGCGAGGTAGCGGTGCTCCGGCTGCTCACGATTGTAGCCGACACCATATTGATCATTGAGGGCGCCGCGGTAGCGAAGCGTAAGTTTGTGATCGACCAGGAAGACTTCGGCGGTCGTGCGCGCCCCGAGGGCTCGAGCGATGGTGCCGTCTTTGTCTTGCACGTAGGCGCACTTCAAGCCGCTCTCCGCGAGTTGGGCTTTGATGGCCTCAGCGCTTTCTCCAGCCATGGGGTTGACGACGAGGAGTGTCAGCCCCTTGGCGGCGAGGCTCTTCTCGAGTTGTACCAGTGTCGGCAGGTAGCGCTTGCTGATCGGGCAAGTCGTACTCGACAGGGCGATGACCAGTCCCTGGGTCTGGCGGATTTCTGAAAGGTGGTGCGTGGCCCCGCTGACATCCGTGAAGGTGAAATCAGGTATCATCCGTCCCACGCCCAAGTCCCCAGGTTTATCGAGTAGGGGGCCGGCAGTGCGCGTGATGGGGGCGCTAACGGCACCACTCATCGCGATGAGCAGGGTGAGTAATGACGTCAGCTTTCGCACCGGTTACTTCGCCGCCTTCTTCTTGCCCTTGCCTGCGTTGGTCGGAGTCGGGTCCACGCCGATGAGCGGGAAGTGGGGGTCAGGTACGCGGGCCGCCGCCATCTTGGCTTCGAGCTCTTTCACCACCTCAGGGAATTTATCCGCGAGGTCGGTGGCCTCATTTGGGTCGGCGTCGAGGTCGTAGAGCTCAATATGAATCGGGGTTTGGGCTTTGACCGCCTTGGCCATATCGGTGCGGATGGCTTTCCATTTACCGTCCCAGATGGCTTGCTGAGATCCATAACCTGGGAATTCGCGATAGAGCGGGGCGGCGCGCGGGGTGTCGGTGCCCTTGAGTGCGCGCACGAGGCTTTCGCTGCTCATATTGGCAGAGGGTTCCATGCGAACACCCGCCAGCTCGGCGAAAGTCAGCAGCCAGTCTTCGAAGCCGGAGATGCGGTTCGAGCGGCTACCAGCCTTGATGCCTGCGGGCCAGCGGACGACGGTAGGTTCACGGACGCCGCCTTCATGGAGCGACCCCTTGAGTCCTTTGAGGCCACCCGCGGAATTAAAATAGCCTGTGTCGACGCCGCCGGCGTCGTGCGTGGCGCCGTTATCGCCCGAGAAGACGATGATGGTATTATCGGCGACGCCGGCTTTCTCGAGCGCGGCGAGGATTCGTCCGACTTCCTTATCGAGACGTGTGATCATGGCCGCATAGGTGGCCCGCGGGGTACGATTCGGCACGTAGCCACTTTTGTTCGGGAGGTAGGGCGCTGCTTCGGTAATCACGCCGTCGTACACTTTGAGGTCATCGGCGGGAATCTGGAGCGAGACGTGCGGTAGGGGTGAAGCGTAGTAGAGGAAGAAGGGTTTATCCTTTGGGTGCAGGGCAATGAAAGCTTCCGCACCGGCGATGGTGCGATCGCTGGAAAAATCTTTACCGATAAAGGCCGCATAGGCCGCAGGGTCCTTGGGGTCGGCACCTTCGGGGAACTTGGCGTGGCCGGGGACGCCCTTCGGGCCGTTATCGAGTGCGATACGCTTACCGTCATCCCAGATGAAAGCCGGATAGTGGCTGTGCGCGACGCGCTGGCTTGTGAGTCCGAGGAAGTGGTCGAAGCCTTGCTTCAGCGGGTTGCCCGTCGAATCGAAGCCGCCCATACCCCATTTCCCGAAAGCGGCCGTGGTGTAGCCCGCTTGCCTGAGGGTGGCGGGCAGGGTGGTGATGCCTGCGGGTAGTGGGGTCTGTTCGCCTTCGCCGACATCCATGTTGTCACGCACGGGGGCGTGGCCGGGATTCATGCCAGTCATGAGCACGGTGCGTGAAGGGGCGCAGACGGCGTTGCCGCAATAGTGACGCGTGAGAATCATGCCCTCGCGCGCAAGGCGATCGACGTTGGGTGTGCGGATGATTTTTTGTCCGTTGTAGCCGACTTCGCCGTAGCCGAGGTCATCGGCTAAGATGAAAACAATGTTTGGTCGGGACTCCGCAAAGAGCCCAGCACTGCACAGCATCAGGAGCATCCAGGGGTATCGGTTCATATTGATTTACTAGGGTTAGGCGTGGGATAAGTCCAGAAACCAAGGGGCTGGCTTTGTCGGATTGACAACCCCGCCTCGCTGGGGCTTAACCCACTCTTTCCTCTCTCGGGCTGTAGCGTAGTCTGGTAGCGCGCTTGCATGGGGTGCAAGAGGTCGTGAGTTCGAATCTCACCAGCCCGACCAGAGGAAAAGTCGCCGAAAGGCCCACCAAGGGCCCGCGGCAACTCCTTTAGCGGGCCAGCTCGGTGACTTCGCTGTCGGCGAGGCCGCTGCGGTAGGCGACGGCTTTCAGCTGGATGCCCGGCTGGACGCTAATAATCCCGTTATAAATATAACCCGTGGCGCGCGTCGGGGTGGTGCCGTCGAGCGTGTACCGGAAGAACGCACCCGGGGTGGCGGAGGTCAGGGCGATCCGCTTGCCGTCATGGCTGATGGCGGGCTGGGCGCAAGGCTGGGTGCCCGCCTCATAGAGTCCGCAGTCCGGGTAGTTGCGGACAACTTCCCAGGCGAGGCTTTGGATGACCCGGGCTTGGGCGGCATTCAGGCTGGTGCCCGCGGGGAGCATTTTGCCCTCGGGTGATTCGCGATGCAGGGCGGCATACCAAGTGCAGGCGACCAGGTAGCAGCCAGCTGGGTTTACGTGCACGCTGTCTTCGAAGAAGAGGCTATAGAAACTCGCCTCACCTGGGGCGACGTCAGGGAACTTGCCTTCATCAATCAATGATCGGGCGAGACCGAGCGCGTGCGCGGTGGGGATGATGCGCACGGGTTTGCCTTCGTGGTAGCCGGCGAGGATGCGGTGCTGGACTTCTTCATTGTAGAGCAACATCGCGGCCATGGATTCCTGCCAAGTGAGCGCCGGGAAGGTTTTCTTCATCTGGAAGGTCGGGACGAGACCCTTGTCCGTCGGACGGCCACGGTTCATCTCAACCCATTCAGCGTAGAGCCATGGTTGGACGTCTGGGGATTTCTCGCGGATGAGTTTGATGAAGCGCGTGGCGTAATCCGTCTCCTGGTCGACGTTGAAATCGCGCGGCTGCATGGTGAAGGTGTCGAGCGGGTGCTCGGCCTTGGCGTAGGTTTCTTCCCAGCGTTTCTTGTCGGGGCCTTGGGATTCATTCCATAGCTTCACGGTAAGAGACCCGCCGATGAGGTAAGCGGGGAACTTGTCTTCACCGCCAGCGGTGCGGATGAAACTGGCGTAGCGGCTGGCATTACCCGTCAGGCTGTTGCCGACGTGGAAGGAGTGGGAGGGCGCCTGGCTGGGTTTGCCGACCCAGAGGGTGGTGGTGCTGGGCGGGCTTGCAGCGAGGCCGTCTTTAAAGGCTACGGCTACCAAGGTGGTGTTCTTCTCGAGGGTGAGAGGGCCCGTGTAGGCGACGCCGCTATTCGGCCCCGGAGCCGTGCCGTCCAAAGTGTAGCGAATCTTCGCCCCCGGGGTGCGGCTCGAGAGTTTAACTTCGATGGGCTTCTCGAAGTTACCGCCGCCGGGATTGAAGTCTGGCTGCCACGTGGAAGCCAAGTTGCCGAGGTCGAGGCCGACGGCTTGTCCGTCGGCAAGTTCGGCGCTGAAACTCGTTTCTAGTTTGCCGTCGAGGGCGGCCTTCCAGCGTCCACCTGAGCCGAAGCCTTGGCCGCGGATTTTATTTTCACCGGCGTAGAATTCGAGCTCGGAGATATTGGCATGCGAGCCAGCTGGGGCTTCGTACCGGACCCAGCGATACGGTTGGGCGTTCGTAAACTTAATTTCTAGCCACTCACCTTTAGCAGGCTTCGTCTTGATTTCAGCTAGCGTCACGAATCCTTCGGAGGCGGAGACATTGGAGCCGCTGATTTTCCCGCCGATCGTGACCTCTTCGCGTCCGGCGGCGGTGAGCAGGCGAGCCTGGTCAACGATGGTGGGCCAGGTCAACTTTGGCGCAGCTTTGGTGGGCGCAGGGGCTTGTGCCCAGATGGTATTAGGGACTGAGGTCGCGATGACTACGACCAGCAGGGAGGCGAGGAGGGAGCGCATAAAGATTCCGACGCGAAGCCGGACGGCCATTCTCGTCGTACGTTCAGCATAATCAATGCGACAGACGCATTGCCCCCACGCTTATCTCAACCCTGCTGTCATTGGCGGCTGATAACGACGGAGCTTAGTGGGATTACGTCAGCCAGGCCCCGCCGCGCAGAATTATTTCGCCAAGCGCAGTGAGCTGGGGGCGTCTTTCGGCGGTTCACCCAGCGTGAAATCGGCGGCTTGTCCTTTGCGTTGACGGGCGAGCCAGTTGAGCGCGGCGACCGGTTCGGAGTCATGACCCCCTTCAAAGACGGTGATGCGAGCGGCACCGGCGATGCGGCGGAAGAGTACGGCCTTATGGCGTTCTGGGTCGGTCTGTTTTTCGGCCGCCAAAGAGTCGGGGATTTTCTGCTCTCGCGTAATGAAGTCGATATCGGCTTCGGTAAGTTGCTGCTGAGGTTGGCCGTTGGCCACGGCCAGAACATTGAAAGCATGCAGCGATTGGCTGACGGGCACGGAACCCGTGTGGCCATCGTGGATGCCAGTATTAATATCGAGCGGTAGGCTTTTGGCAGCGGCGAGATGGAAGAGGGGCGAGCGATGGCGGTATTCCGCTGCCGTGGCTGGGCCCGGTTTTCCGCCGCAGCACTGCTCGATCATCTTGGCGTAATTATTCTTACGGGCCGCACTCTCGGCGTGCCAAGCGGTGAGGTCGGAGATCGGTACCCAGGCGCTGACGCCGGCCCAGAGTTGCGGTGCACGTTCGGCCATGACGAGGGACATGTGTCCGCCACCCGAGCCGCCGACGAGGTAGATGCGCGAGGCATCGATGCGGGCGTGGCTCTTGGCGTATTCCACCGCGTCGACGATATCCTGCGAAGCCAGGTCGGAAGCGCAGGCCTCGGGGTGATTATTGATACCGCGGAAGGCGGGCGCGATCATGACCCAGCCGCGCTGCTTGGCTAAGCCTATCAGAAGGGGGCCTTGCTCGATGCTGCCGCTCCAAGTGTGGAGGAAGACGAGGAGGGGCACGGCCTCTCCGGGGAGATTCTTGGCGGCGGATTCTGGCTGATAGTAAACCACTTTCTGCATCGAGCCATCCTGGGTGCTCTTCACTTCCACCGAAGCCTTGATGGCGGCGGCTTTCATTTCAGCGTTTCGATCCGCCGCGGGATGCGCGAGGTCCTCGGTGGGTCCGATGGCGGCCAAGGTGGCCACGCTGAGGGTGCCGAGAATGACGGCGCCGCTCATTTCTTCGACTCGCCGACGAGTTTGGCTAGGAGGAAGGCCAGGGAGGAGCGGTGCTGGATGTCGGGTGCGCCAGGGTAGACGAGTTCGCAGGGGACTTTCAGCTCGTCGCAGTGTTCCTTGAGCTTAACGCCGAAGTTGGCCGTATGGGTCGCATCTTTTTCAACCTGGCCAAGATTAGGCTTCGTACCGAAGAAAAGGCCGACGGGTGGGTCGTCCGAGCTCACCAGCTCGTAAGGAGAATATTCCTTAATCCAGGGCATGATTTTTTCACGGGCATCTACAAAGGCCTGGAAGGAGGAGATTTTCTTTTTGCCATCGCCGACGATACCGAAGGCGTGGGCACCGTAGCTGCTGTTCGGCGTCCAGTCGCGCATCTGCTGGGGGTCGAGCGAGGTTTGGGGTGCGTCGACGGCGGCACAGAGGAGGCGGGTAGATTCGCGGGCGATCGGGTCGGCGCTCTTGGGGTCCGCAAGGTCATCGTGGAAAGCGAGCCAAAGGCTCGTGCAGGCCCCGGCGGAGCCGCCGGTGGCGCCGATGCGGGTCTTGTCGATATTCCATTCCTTGGCTTTGTTGCGCACGAATTGCAGGGCGCGGGCACAATCGAGCATGGGGCCTTTGACGGGCGGCACAACGCCGTCCGCGGTGGCTTCCTTGACGAAGCGGTATTCGATGGAGACTACCGAGACGCCGGCCTTGAGGGCGGCGGTGAGCATGCCGTTGGCCCCAGTGCGATCACCTGCGTTCCAGCCTCCACCGTGGATATAGAAAATAAGTGGAGTCGGCTTTTCCGATTCGGCCTTCCAGAAATGCATCACTTGTTTGGGGTGAACGCCGTAGGCGACGTCGGCCTCGGTGGGTGCGACGATGTAGGTGGCCTTTTTTGCCACTGGAGCAGCTTTTGCGGCGTCAGGTTTAGCGACGGTCGGGGTGTCGGCGGCGAACAGCGGGGCGACGCCGAGCGAAAGGGCGAGGAGGGAGGTGAGCAGGGGTGTGCGCATAAGAGGCAGGATGGGATGATTACGGGGAGAGGGAAGGGGGAAGTGCCAATCCAGACATATTGTTATTAGATATCTAGGACATTATGTCCTGATACCAGGGCCAGGGTCGGTCGGATAATCGGCCTTACTTGGCGGCTGGCGGTACCTTACAGGTCTGCCAAGCGAGCAATTTCCATTCGCCCTTTTCGAGGCGCCAGGCGCCCAAGTAGCAGATCTTAGTTTCGGTGGTGGCCTCGTTAATGATGGCTTTCACGTCGAAGAAGCCAGTCATTAGGGCAATGCCTGGAGCGGGGAAGGTGAAGTCGCGCTTCACGTAGTCGAGGCGCAGGTACTTGGCTTTACCGGTGACAATCAGATCGACGAACGAGGCCTTGGTGTCCACGAGCGCATTGGAGTGGGCGTAGTGGAGGTCATCGGAGAGATAGGTAGCGAGTTTGGCTCCATCGCGGGCTTTCATGGCGGCGACGCGGGCATCATCGGCGGCGCTGATGCGGGCGAGTTCTGGATGGTCCGCAGCTGAGCAGGTGAGGGCGGCGAGCAGGGCAATGAGGAGGGTGCGCATGGATTTAAAAGAGAGGCGTGCGGAGGGGAGGCGAGTGGAATCAGCGGAGGAGCGTCGCGCGAGCCGGGATTTTCAGGCCTTCGTGGATGATTTCACTTTCACCGGTATTCACGAAAAGAAGGTGCGGGCGCTGGCCGTGTCCAAGATGGTCGGTGGCCGCTAGATTAAAGATTTGGAGGGCCGGGTTATGGGAGGGTGTCAGCAGGGAGGTGAAACTGCCAATGTAGGCACCGCCGTAAATTGCCAAATCTGTCGTCGGACCCCAACCGTAGAAAACGGGGTCACCCGTGAGCCAGGGGCCGGTGCCGGGGTGATTTTCCACGCGGAGCTTAGTCAGGCTGACAGGTTTTTCTTCGATCGTGAATTCAAGTCGGAGCGGAGTCTGCGTGGTACGGAGTAGGCCGCCCAGGGTGGTTTGCCCGGCTTTGAGGCGATAGTTTCCCAGATAGATTTGCTGGTCAGCGCTGTTCAATACGCGCACGCGCAGGGTTTGGCCCTCCGCAGGGTTGATTTCCGCCCGCCATTGGAAGCCGCCGGCCCCGGAGGGCAGTTCGGCGCGCCAGTGGCCGGCTGAGGTTTCGCTGACAGCGGTGTTTAGACGCTTTTTCTCCCGCAGGCCTTCGTAGGGAATGGCCGCCAAACGCGTGCCGCGATGCTCCGGGCCGGATTGTTGGGTGGCAGATACTTCATCGGGGAAGAAGTTGCGGGCGCTATGGGTGAGTTGGGCGAGCCAACGGCCGATTTCCGGCGCGAAGGACGAATCCTCGGCGGCGAGTGGCGCGATCATCGAAGCCGCGAGAAAACTATTCATCGCGAAGGCATAGGCGTCGCCGTCTCGCGTCGAGCCGCAGAGTCCGGTGGCCGCGAGGCCATTGAAGTCATGGTCGATGCGGCCCCACCAGCGTCGGGTACTTTTGGCGCCGTCGTTCTTGCTTAGGCACCAGTCCAGTAATTTACGAACATCGTAGTGCGTGCCTTGTTCGCGGTTCATGCGGGCGGCGAGGATGGGGGCGCAGTAAAGGCTGAACTCGTAGAGCGGATTACCGTCCGCGAGTGTACGCCGCTCAAGGGCATCCATGGCCCAGCGGGCCGCCTCTAGGTGCGCAGGCTGCTGATGCCGAAGCCAGGCAGCGTAGCACACGTAGGCCATAGCGGCGGCGGCATCGGGCTCGGTCCATCGTCCGTTGATCACCGGGCCCTTTTTCGGCCCGTGGGTGATGTAGCTCGTTTGATTGAATTCCGCCCGAGGGCCTCCGAGTTCGCGGATGATTACCGCATAGCGGTCGGCCATGCGGGTGAGGTTGGCGTCCATCTCGGTCGACTCTGGATGCCGCATGGCGAGCTGGGTGAGTAGGACGGCGGGAAGCAGTTCATACCAATAACTGGTGGTCGCTTTGCCGCCGATACCGTTGCTGGGGATGCCTTCAGGTGAGCTCCAGCGGAGGGCGGAATTCAAAAGCGATTTGACGCGGGCGTCGCCGCTGAGGTCTGCCGACAGGAGGAAGCCCAGGACGCAGATGCCTTCTCCGCTGGGTGCGCCCCCCGCATAGGATGGGAGCTTGAAAGCGTTGGGCTCGAGGCTCGCGGCCAAGGGTAGGTGGGTCCCGGGTGTGCGTGAAAAGATGAGCTCATTAAAGGCCACCTCGCGCGACTTCCAGAACTCATACGGCTGAGTCTCGGCGTGGGCGAAGATCCCGGCAGCTAGCCACAGGATCAAGGACGGGACTTTCATCCGTTAATTCCGGACGGCAGTGACAATACTGCGATCGCAGGCGGTATCTTGATGACGGATGTCGGTAAAGCCGGCTTCGGTCAACAAGGCGCGCATCTCGCCGGTCCCGTAGCAACGGCCTTCGGTGACACTCATCAGCAGGGCAGAGTAGGCGGCGACGGGGGCGGGCCCGGTCTTGTCGTCATTCAAGTGGGCATCGTGGACGATAAGTAGGCCGCCCTTGGGAAGGGCCTTGGCGGAGGCGGCGAGGAGCGTGCGGACCTTATCCGTATCCCAATCGTGCAGCACGTTGGAGAAGAGGTGGACGTCGTAGCCAGTGGGCAGGGTGTCCTTGAACATGTCGCCAGCGGCGACGTCGACCCGGTCTTGAAAACCTCGTTTGGCGATCATCTTGCGGGCGATGCCATCGACAGGTGCGCGTTCGAAGACCGTTGCGGTCAGGGTGGGATGATTGGCCACGAGGGCACAGGCGTAGATGCCGGAGCCTCCCGCAATATCCAAGAGGCGCGTGCGGTTTCCGATGGGGGAGGCTTTCGCCATGGCGGGGCCGAGTGTGAATCCGCGGCAATCCATGGCAGCGGTGAAGGTGGTCGCGAATTCATCGGTGAGCATCGCTTCCGTCCACGGCTTCTCGTCTTTGTAACTACCCCAGTTGGCTGGCTTGTCTGTGCGCAGGATGATGATGAAATCTTTCACCACCGGGCGATCTTTCAAGGAGGCGTAGTAAGGCCCCAGGAAGGTGGGTGAGGTGCTGACGAGGTGTTCCTGGCCGAGGGCAGTGACGGAGTAGATGCTGTCTTTCAGCGCGAGGAAGCCATTCGCGGTGAAGAGCGTCAGCATCACGTCGGTGGGCCGACGGTGCGTCGCGAAATCATGGCAGACGGTCGCAAGGTCGGAGGGCTTGAGGGCGAGCTTGGTGAAGAGGTCGAACTCCGTGATGGCCGCCGCGATGAGGTCGACCGCGTAAAGGCCATCGCGGAAGCGGTAGATGCCGAGTGGGTCCGTGGCGGGAGTGCGGGTGAGGTCGAGGGTCGGGGGCATCTTATTTGAGGGTCTGGATATAAAGAATGAGGGATTCGATCTGCGCGTCGGAAAGCACGCCGGCGAAGCTGGGCATGGCGAATTCCGACTTAAGGAAAGAGGCGTGCTTCTTGGCGTTCGGCTCAAGGATGGATTCGCGGATGTAGGCCGCGTCGACGATGAGCGAGCCCTTTTGGCCCTTGTCGGACACGTAGTCGCGCTTAGAGCCGAAGAGGCCTTTCCAGGTCGGGCCGACGTTGACCATCGCGGTTTCGCTGACGGAGTGACAGGCGGCACAGCCGAACATCGTGGCGAGACGCTTGCCTTCGTCGGCCGATACGGCTTCGGCCTTCTTTGTCGCGGCGGTGCGCGGCGTTAGGTCGACCTCGATTCGGCCGAACCCTTCGGCGACTGGGTCGAACTTCACGAACTCATACGGCGTCGTATAGGCGTTCTGGCGCATCTCGGCGCCGGCTGCGGAAGCGATGCCCCAGCCAATGCGCAACTGTTCGACGGACTTCAATCCGGGTACTCCGATGAAGACGCTCTTACCGTCCAGGCTGAGATAAGCACTGCTGGCCGTGAGCCAGTCGTTCCCCGTCTTGCCGTCAGCCTTGTATTGGGCTGAGCCGTAAGTGTAGGCGCGTTTATAGTGCCAGGTTGCGAAGGAATAGTTGTCCGGGTTTGTCGCCTTGGCTAGATCGAGGGCGACTTCGAACCGTAGGAGGATACCACGGTCCGTCGGGATGATCTCGCGGGGCGTCAGCGAAGGGGCGCCGGTATGGCGGACGCGTTCGATACCGGTGAGGGTCGTGAGTGTGTTGCCCCAGCCGGCGACTTGGAAGCCGGCGATGTAGAGCTGTCCGTCGGCGGGATTGACGGAGCCGTTGAGGGGCGGCGTGGCGAAATCGCTAGCGATACTGACGACGCTGGCCTGCGGGCGGGAGCCGCGATGGTTCCAGAGGACGCGGAGCAGGTCCGGCTTATTGAAGCAAATCTGTACCATCTCATCGTTGAGTGGGCCCATCTTGGCATCGAAGAGCCAGACCTGGGAGAGGGCGGAGGCGTTGACCGCATGGGGAATCCAGGTGAGCGGCTCGGCGATGGGCGCAGGGTATTTCTCCTTGGGCAGCTTATCGCTCAGGAAGCCGTAAAACTGGTCGTCTTTGACGATATGAATCGGCGTGCTGGGGATGTATTGTCCCTGCTGGTCGCTTGCGATGACGAGACCCGTGAGCGGGTTGACGGAGAGATTGGGTTGGCGGAAGCCATGGCCGAGGAGGGTGGCCGTCTTTCCGTCGGCGGAGATGCGGAGGATGCTGCCGTTATGCTTACCGATGGTTGTCGCTTCCTGTCCGCCCTTGCCGATGACGAATTCGCCTTTCGGCGCGAGGCGAATGGTGCTGGGGAATTCGCGCATGTCCGCCGTCTGGGCGAAGGCGTTAGAGAACAGTTCGTGGACGTCGGCTTCACCGTCTCCATTAGTGTCGCGGAGGTGCCAGATACCGTTGCGATCGAAAACATAAATTTCTTCGTCGCGGATCGCACACGTCATCGGCTCGTGCAGGCCCGAAGCGAAGCGGTGCCAGCGCAC
>Ga0194048_10001099_pt1 | contig 13396 bp, 12 predicted proteins | sample JunL225m_MetaG_FD_161685 | JGI IMG/M metagenome (GOLD analysis project Ga0194048, IMG submission 161685) | Anoxic zone freshwater microbial communities from boreal shield lake in IISD Experimental Lakes Area, Ontario, Canada - Jun2016-L222-5m | ecosystem: Environmental > Aquatic > Freshwater >...
TATCAGCCGCCAGCTAACCAGCAATAAGTTGCTGTCTATAAATCTTTGCCGTAGCCCGCAAGAAATTGCCTTGCCGTCATAATCTTTTTGCCGGCAGGCTTTAGTTCGTCTATCACGAGTAATTTGTCAGAAGTACGCACCACTAATTGCTTGTCGTCGGTGGCTTTGGCTTGCCCAATAGTTAGGTCGTCCGCCGCGTCATCAACATGCGCCGCACAAATTATCACATCCTTGCCAGCTATTGTCGTATAGCTTCTTGGCCAATCAATAAATCCTCTTATCTCGCGTTCAATTTGTTCAGCTGGCTTCTGCCAATCAATCAGTCCGTCGGCTTTGCTTAGCTTGCGTGAATAAGTTGGCAGGTATGGTCGGTTCATGGCTCTGGCGGCAGTTTCTTGCGACACAGGCTTAACCTCGCCATCAACATACATAGGTAGATAATGGTCGAGCAGGGCATCGCTAAGCTCAATCAGACCATCGGTTAATTTAGGCGTAGTAATGTCGCCCGGCAGGTCATAAACACCTTCAGCCAATATTTCACCCTCATCCAGCTTCTGATTAATAAGCATCAAACTAACGCCCGTGTTCTTTTGTCCGCTTAGTATCGAAAAGGTGATAGGGTCAGCGCCACGCCACTCTGGTAATAAAGAGAAATGACTGTTGATAATACCAAGTGGAAAGTAGTCGATAACATCTTGCCCAATAATAACTCCGTAGTCTATAACGATACCAAGCTGACTTGTTACTGGTTTGGTCGCGAAAAGCTCCGACAACTCGCTTTTGGTAGATGCGTAATAAGTTTTGAGCCCGAGAGATTCCACTAGTGTTACAACAGGGAAGTCGCCCCGATGATGGCTAGGTTTTGGCTTGGTAATAACAGCTTCGATGTGGTATTTTTTGGCCAGTAATTCTAATGACTTAGCAGCGACCGGTCCACTACCAAAAAACACTAAAGAGATCTTCATATTTACTCCCCCCAGAGTCTTGGATTATCTTTGATCAGGCTGTCGTAATCTTGTGGTTCAAGTTTGCCGTCTTCCATAATCTTGTAGAAAGCTTCGCTATTGTCCTTGATGTGGTCGATAAAAACTATGCCGTTGTTGTGATCGATTTCGTGTTGAAATACGCGAGCCAGAAAGCCCTCTGCTGTGATACGAATTTGCTTGCCTTCGAGGTTAGTAGCCTTTACGCGCACCTTTGTGTGGCGTGGTACTTTGCCATAAACATCAGGAATACTTAGGCATCCCTCGAAATCTTCTTCGATTACACCCTCGTACTTAGTGATCTCTGGATTTATAAAGATATTAAAATTTCGATTATCTTTGTCGTCAAAATCTTCTCGTATTGCCACAACTCGGATTAAGCTATCGATCTGAACAGCTGCCAACGCCACACCAACTTCGTGTTCGCGGCTATCTTCCCAGTCAAGAGTAGCAGACTCCATATCATCAATAAGATTCAGGATTTTGTCGCTAATAACGCCAACTTTTCTAGAGCGTTGGCGCAAGTGATGATTAGGCAGGGCGATAATGTGGTCTTTGGTCATTTGGTAGAGTATAGCTGAAAAGACGGTACACGACTAGATGTAAGTATTAGGATAGTTCGCTTCGCAAATTGATTCATTAATACATTGATTCATTGACGCATTAATTTAACATTTGTCATTTAACAATCAATTAAGCGTCTAAAATGTTAAATATCACCTGATAAATTAATGTATCAATGCGTCAATGAACAGATGATTAAATCAATCTTTTATAAAAGATTAGAGGGGTCGATATCGTAACTGCAGTTTGCCGGCAGTTCCTTGATGATGTCTACTAGACTGGCTCGGTTCTTGGCCTTGATGACTGCCTGCCAGCGGTATTCGCCAGCGGTTTTTTCGTAGAAGCTCGGGCTTGGTCCAATAATCTTAACTGGCAAGCGAAGTTGGCGTAAGCTATCCACTAATTCACTGGCTGCTTTTTGGGCGCCATTGACCGTTTTTCGACTAATAGTTAGCTTGAGTAGATAGCAAAACGGCGGAAACATAAACTGTTGGCGTTCTTTAATTTCTGATTGATAAAAACTCGGCCAATCCTTAGTGATTGCAGCAATTATCGCCGGGCTTTCAGGCTGATACGTCTGTATTACGGCGGCGCCTTTACGGTGACCACGCGCGATTCGACCAATAACCTGAGTCAGTAATTGATAAGTTCGTTCCGTGGCAGTGTAATCGGGGAAGCTTAGTGAAGAATCGGCAGAAACAACGCCGACAAAGCTAAGTTTGGGCAGATCCAGGCCTTTTACCAGCATCTGAGTACCAACTAGTATGTCGACTTTGCCCTCACTCACAGAGGTATAATGTTGCTCGAACCGATCAGCCTTTAAATTATCCGTATCGAATCTTTGTAGTCTAGCCTTTGGAAAAAGTCTTTCCAGCGCGTCTATTAACGACTTGGTACCTAAGCTGCGGAAGATAATGTCTGTCGACCCACAACCACCAGCTTTTACAGGGCATGACGATGGCGTGCGATCTTTAAATCCGCAAGTGTGGCATCGCATTTGATGATTATCGCCATGGTAAGTCAACGGTAGGTCGCAGTTTGGGCAGGTTGCTTGCCAACCACAGCTTTGACAAAGCACCAATCTAGCAGTGCCGCGACGATTAAGAAATATCAATGATTGTTCGCCGTTATTGAGAGCGTTCTGGACGCCGTCCAATAGTTCGTTAGACAAATATCCATGTCGGCTAAAATGATTTTTGTCGCGGGCCAGTACCACTGTTATTTCAGGTGCGCTAACCTCGTCGCTCGTGGCAAGTTTGGTCATTCGTATGATCTTTGCTTTTTTGGTTTCGGCAATATAGTAGTCGGTGATATTTGGCGTGGCAGAGCCCAAAATTGCTATACAGCCGTGTAGTTGTGCGAGCTTGCTGGCAACGCGCCGCGCATCATAGTGAGGAGTTTGATCTTGTTTATAGGCGCCCTCGTGAGACTCATCAACCACAACTAGACCAAGACTTCGAAACGGAATAAATAACGCCGATCGAGGTCCTATAGCGACAATTGGTTGGTCGGCATATAAAACTTTCGTCCAGGCATTGCGTCTTTCGGCGATAGTTAAATTAGAGTGAAACAATATGACTTGGCCCTGAAAGGTCTGCTCAAACTCTCTCGTTAGTTGCGGCGTTAAGCTAATTTCTGGGGTAAGTATCAGAACATCCTTGCCTTGGCTTATTTGCTGTTTCGCCAGCTCTAGATATAGCCGAGTTTTGCCCGTGCCAGTATCGCCGTGTAATAGGACGGTCGACCCAGGAGCCGTGCTATTGATCGTATTTAAGGCTTCCGTTTGTTCGCCGGTTAACTTAGGTAGTGCGGATACGTCGACAGTCTTAATCTCGGTATTTTTTGGTTTTCTAGGTATTTGCAATAATCCAGAAGGAATGAATTGGGCGGCAATATAACTTTGTGGGGCAGGGTAGTATTTGGCCAGCCAGTCCATAAGCTCAAGGCTAGTAGCAGGTAGCGATTTGTCGATTGTTGTGCGCGTAATAGGCTTTAATTTAAAGCTTGGTTTACCGGTAGCTTCTACAACGACGCCGCCAGTTTGTTTATTTTGCAAAGGAACTTCAACTAATTGCCCTGGTTTTATGACTTCATCAAATGAGTAAGTTAACGGTTCGCTACCCCTGTAACGTTGACTAGACACCAGCACCTTGTAGTAATACATGTCTACCATTATAGACTTTTATATGAAAAATTATGGTTGAAATGTTTTTAACATGTGTCTATACTAAATGTTGTTCTAATAACAATGAAGGTGCTTATGCTAGACGTATTTATCACATCCAGGGTTCGACGCAAGATCATAGTTGTCTATGCCAAATATCCTGACTTCAAAACTCATGTACGCGGACTTGCTAAACTTATTAAAGAAGACGCCGGCAACATTCAACGTGAACTAAAAAGATTAGAAAAAATTGGATTTTTGATTTCGGAACGCCAAGGTAATACCAAGATTTACCACACCAACAAGCAGTTTGCTATCTTTAAGGAACTTCAAAGTATCGTTCTAAAATCTCAGCGAATGAACCAGAAGCGTCCTGGCGCTTAAGACCAAGCAAAAATAGTATCTAAGTTTGTTTAACCCCGCTAAGCGGGGTTTTTCTTTGTTACTTTTGTTTCGGCAAAAGTAACACAAAACCGAGGGGCGGTGTCTGCTTCTTGATACAGCCTCCAGTCAAGCCTGACAACAAGAGCGGACGACTCCTTACAGTCGGCCAGCAAAGTAATCCATTGAGTTTGCTGGCAAGTCCGCTCCAATAGTTGTCAGTTTGACGATGGCAAGTATCAGGAAGCAGCCAAGCCCCAAATAAGACCATGGAATGATTGCTAAAGACAATCATTGATAATTTTATATATTGCCCGCCTCCAGCGGGCATCCATGGGCTTAGTTGGGGCTTGGCTACGACCCGAAATAGATTCCGACAAGAGCACAACAACACTTCCTGCCGAGGACTGTCTGACGCTGCGAAGCAGCTAGTTCCACAGGCTGTGTTGTGCTCCTTGTTCGGAAGCTATATCGAGTTGGTGCCACCGCCCCTCGGTTTTGCGCTACTTTTGACGAACCAAAAGTAGCAGAAGTGTTTCGCTATTTGGCGACCAGAACTATCTGATATCAGGTCATTAATCCCTAAAAGACACATGCATCCTTGACGAAACATAAAGCTTATGCTAGTATATATCTATAAATAAAAGGCCAAAATAAAATGTCAGAACAAAACAACGACGATAAAAGAAAGCCGAACAAGCCGAACAACCTTAAAAATGCCAAATTTGTAGGAAGTCTCCTTGTTGCAGGCTTAGCCATAGGTAGTATTGCTAATAGCGGAAACGATAGCGACAAGGGTTCTGTTAAGCCTAATAACACGATATCTACAGAGGTCACCAACGACTCAATCGCTCCAACCGAAACGACTATATCGGAGGAGGCGAGAATTGCAGAACTGACTCAGTCGGCAATAGACGCCCAAGATAAGATTAAGAAGGACATTGAAGTCGGTAATCAGATCCCGGTATTGGCCGGCGGTAAAGCCCATGTTGTATTTAAGGACGGCGCTATATTTGTAATATACAATCCATTATTGACGGGTAACGAAGATCAGATTGGCTATGGTCAAAACGACGCCGATCGTCCAGTAGGTGTGTGGGCTAAAGGGATTAATAAAGTCAAGGATATCAAATTATTTGATGCAGAAGGCAAACCGATAGTCGGAGGTTTACGATCAGAAGAAAACTTAGTCAAGCCAGCTATTTCTGTTGATTGGAATTTCGTAATACCGCAACCGACAAGTGATGGCGGTAGTTGGCTAGTGTCAGAGACACATCCAGATGATAGCGGTAATGGCATTTTGCCTAACGGCACTAAAGTTGGTGCGCTTGTTCAGCTCATAACAAAAAATTAGTAATAGATTATCGCTTTCGTTCGTCGGATTCGTCTTCGATCTCTTGGCCCAAAATCTCTTCTATTAAATCTTCGATTGTGACAATACCGACAATCACATCGTTCTTTTCGACGGGCATTAGATGGGCGTGAGCGCCTATAAAGGCTCGGAATAAGGTGTCGAGCGCCATCATACTGCCGACAACTTTTGTTGGTCTGACTAGTAGTTCTGAGATGCTAAAGGCTCTTTCGTCGAAGTCGATGTCGACCAAGTCCTTCATTAGCAGGATACCTAGACACTCTTTTCGGTCAGAGCTAAGGATAGGGATTCGGCTCCAGTTTTCTAGCTTAATCTCATCAATCTTGTCAGCGTCGATGATGCTGTCTGGTGTTAGCCAATAAACATGTCGAAGGTCGGTCATGATGTCGCGAACTCGCTTCTCGCTCAACATTAGGGCGCCCTTCATAATTCCGACTTCGTGTTCGTCCAGTTCGCTAGTCTTGGCGCCAGTGTGCTCGCTTATTAAAAGTCCTAGCTCTCGTCGGCTATGTAATGCGTAGGGCTCATCTTTAAAGAGTCTGTCTAATAATTTTTGTAGCGGCTTGGATATTGGGTATGTGATTATTATTATTGCTCGTAGAAACGGTATAAAAAACGCCGTAACATTTAGTGAATGCTTAAGGAAGAAGGCTTGCGGGAACATTTCGCCAAAGACAACAATAAGTAATGTGCTGGCGGTGGCAGCAATATAGCCATTGAAATGATGTTCTAGCGTTAGTGAGGTGACGGATATGACGGCGACATTGGTTAGTAGGATGCTGACAAGACTAAGGTGGCTGTCTTCTCTGAAGGGTAATATGCGCTTAGCCTTACTATTTCCGGCACGCGCTTTTCGCTTTAAGTCTCTCAGGTCGAGTGACATTAATGATAGGTTAAGCCCGGAGCAGATTGCACTGAGCCCGATAAGTAGTATGACTTCGATCGAAATGTTTAATATTTCCATATGTCTCTAGAAGTAATAGTCTACAACCTCAAGCAATATATATCCAGTTTTTGTCCACGCGGACTGCAATAATACATTTGTTGATAAGATTTGGGGTTGCGCGATTGCCTCTGTTAGGGTAGAATACTCCAGATATGATACAAGTTACCCGTAAGGACTCAAAAGAATCTGTAGAAAACTTATTGCGACGTTTTAGTCGTAAGGTTCAACAGTCTGGCAATCTTATGATCGCTAAGTCTAACCAAAACTTCGAAAAGCCAATAAGTAAAGTTGAGAGACGCAAGAAAGCGATTATTCGCAGACAGCGCAAGGCTATCAAGGTCAAGAAGCTAAAACTCGGTCTTTAAGCAAAACTCTCGGCAATCTAAACCACAAATACCCTACGACAAGTAGGGTATTTGTTTTGAGAGACACTTCCTATCTGGTACAATCAAGGTGAAATGAGTTTAAAGAACCAAATTGACGCTGATATTAAAGTTGCCATGTTGGCTGGTGAGAAAACACTGGTCACTACTTTGCGCGGCCTAAAAAGCGCCATTTTAAATGTCGAAGTAGCCAAGGGGTTACGAGAGACTGGGCTACCAGACAGCGAAATTACCGATATCCTCGCCAAGGAAGCCAAGAAGCGTCAAGAAAGTGCCGATATGTATATACAAGGCAATTCTAAGGAGCGGGCTGATGCTGAGCTGCAAGAGAAGGCTATCATAGAAAGATATTTACCTAAGCAACTCAGCGAACAAGAGATTCAGCAAATTATTAACGAAGTAACAGCCGAACTCGGAACCAGTATGCAGCAGATGGGGCAAATCATTGGTGCAGTAAAAGCCAAAACGTCAGGTTCCGCAGAGGGCGCAATCATAGCAAAATTAGTGAAGGAGAAATTACAGTGATCATATTTATGGGAGTAGCAGGATCGGGTAAAAGCGTACAGGGCAAGTTGTTGGCCGACGAGCAAGGATTGCCTTGGCTTTCGACCGGCGAATTTTTGCGCATGTTGATTTCTGGCCAGCGCCGACGCGATATGCAGGCTGGTCAATTACTAGCAGACAAAGAAGTTATATCTCTTGTTAGGAAGATCTTCGGAGTGGTCGATACTAATCATGAGTTTGTTTTAGACGGCTTTCCACGAACAGTTGCACAGGCTGACTGGCTGCTTAGCCAAGTTAAGCACGGTCAGTTGCATATGACAGCTGTTATTCATTTGACGGCTTCAAAAGACGACGTTCGTACGCGTTTATTGGCTCGTGGACGTGTAGATGATCACGAAGAGGCTATTGCCGAACGTTTCAAAGAATACGAAGAAGGTATCACACAAGTTTTGCAGCAATTCCGTGCTGCCGACGTTAAAGTTTTTGACATTAATGCCGCTCAAACTGTTGATGAAGTTCACGCCGACATCGTAAAAGCTATGAATTTTACTAATGATAAGGCTTAAGACCGAAAAAGAAATCGAGTTGATGCGCCGTAGCGGCAAGATGCTCGCTACTGTTTTGCAGTTAATGGCCGAAAAGACGGCTGTTGGGTTAACGCCAAAAGATATGTCGGCAATTGCCCGTGCTAAGCTCAAAGCTCTTGGCGGCGAGCCAGCTTTTGAGGGCTATCAAGGCTTCCCAGACATAATTTGCATTTCTGTTAATAACCAAGTTCAGCACAGTATTCCTGACGTCCATATATTCCAAGAGGGTGATGTTGTGAACTACGATTTTGGCGTTCGCTATAAGGGCATGGTGACTGACGGCGGCATCACTGTTGGTGTCGGCGAGATAAGTAAATCATCTCAGCGCTTGATAGACGGTACGCGCCTAGCTCTTGAGGCTGGATTGTCGGTAGTACGTGATGGATGCAAGGTGGGTGATATCTCGGCCGCAATCGAAGAAGTTTTGAAGGGCCATAAACTAGGTATTGTGCGCGAACTAGTTGGTCACGGTGTTGGACACGAATTACACGAAGAACCAGAAATTCCTAACTACGGTCATGCTGGTCGCGGACCTATTTTGCGGGCTGGTATGACAGTTGCGATTGAGCCAATAGCCAACCTAGGCGGTGACGATATCATTGGCGATGTCGACGGATGGACGCTCTGGACAGCTGACGGAAGCAAATCAGCCCAGTTCGAGCATACAATTCTAGTCACAGAAAACGGCTACGAAATCTTAACTCAAGTATAGTTCGCCAGTATTATTATCTAAAACTGTAAACTTACTACTGTTCAGACATTGCACTTATGGTATACTTTTGGATATGCGCGAAGGCACTACTCAATCATTTGTTGGTCTAGATATTGGCACCAGTGCCGTAAGGTGCGTTATTGGCATGCTCGACCAAAATAGTGACGGCAAGCTGTCTATCATCGGTCATGGTAGCGCTCAGAATGTCGGTATGCGTAAAGGCGCTGTCGTACATGTTGATGATGTGGTTGAGGCCGTAACAGGTGCAATCGCCGAAGCAGAAAGAGTATCGGGAACTCATGTAGGCAGCGTTACGGTTAATGTGAATGGTGGTCATGTACTCGGTATTAACTCACGCGGCGTCATCGCTATTAGCACTTCCAACCGCGATATAACTCAAGACGATCGTTTACGAGTCGAAGAAGCAGCCACAATCGTCAAATTACCTCCTAACAGAGAGATTATTCAAGTATTTGCTAAGAATTATCGCCTCGATGGTCAAGATAACATCAAAGATCCTGTCGGTATGCAGGGTGTTAGGCTAGAAGTTGACACTCACATCGTCACTGCCAGCACACCTAATCTTCGTAATCTCGATTTAGTCCTAGAAAAGGCGCACTTAACGCCTAACCATCACACTGTATCTAGCCTGGCTTCAGCCGAAGCAGTACTTAATCGTCAACAAAAAGAGTCAGGCACGGTGTTGATTGATATAGGTGCCGGTACAACCAACATAGTCGTGCTAGAGGACGGGGAAGTCCAGCACATTGCTGTCTTGCCAATCGGTGGTATTCACGTCACAAATGACCTAGCAATTGGCCTGAAGACCGACTTAGACATAGCCGAAGCCGTAAAGCTAGAGCACGCCAACTTAACTGGCGTCTTGAGCAAGAAGCGATCCGGCGTAACCGTAAACAAAGTTCGCCACGAATTCGACCCAGAAGATATACAAATGATAGTAGAGGCTCGCATCGAAGAGCTATTAGAATATGTCGACAAAGAACTCAAGAAGATCAGCCGGTCCCGTAAGTTGCCTGGCGGTGCAGTATTAGTTGGCGGCACCTCCAAGATACCTGGTATCGCTGAATTCACGAAAGAAAAGTTACAAATAGCCGCTAGAGTCGGCAAGCTACAAACAATTGGCGGACTGCAAGACACAGTCGAAGACCCAGCTTACTACACGGCTGTTGGTCTAGTCATCCTAGATATGTTGCTCGCTCCTCAAAACGACTCGATGATTAACGGTCAAAACAGCGGCGTCTTTGGCATGGTCGAAGGTTTGTTCAAACGATTCAAACGCTAAATTACAGCTTCAATCTCACATTTATTATTGACCATTTGTCATTTATTTGGACATTTAACATTGACCATTGGCACTACGCCTCAATGGCAAACGACCAAATGACTAAATTAATGTTCAATGCCAAATGACCAAATGATAAATATATTCATTATTTTGCTCAATCAAGATTATTGCTTATCGTAAAGTTATTCATTGTAGTAGCTCCTCTAGTACGTTATAATTTATTTATACATAGTAAAGTTGAGAGGGATAAGATGCCACAACAAGTAGCTCCTGAGATTGAAACATTTGCTCGAATCAAGGTAATCGGTGTCGGCGGTGCTGGCGGTGCGGCCATTAATAGAATGGTTGAGGCTGGTATTGAAGGCGTTGAATTCATTGCTATTAATACTGACGCTCAGGCTTTGCATTTTTCTAAAGCTCAAACCAAACTTCATATTGGCAAAAGTACCACTCGTGGTCTAGGTACTGGAGCTGACCCAGCTATTGGCCAGAACGCAGCCGAAGAATCAAAAGAAGAAATCAAAAAAGCCATTGAAGGCGCAGACATGATTTTCGTAACTATTGGTGCCGGCGGTGGTACTGGTAGTGGTGCCGGTCCAGTTGTGGCTGGTATTGCTCGCGAACTTGGTATTTTGGTTATTGGTTTTGCGACACGACCTTTTGCCTTTGAGGGTGACAAGCGACGCCGTAATGCTGAAACAGCCATCGAACAAATGCGCTCTAAGGTAGATACTCTTATTATCATCCCTAACGATCGACTATTACAGACAATTGACCGTCAAACACCGTTACTAGAAGCATTCAAGGTAGCCGACGATGTTCTTCGCCAGGGCGTTCAAGGTATTTCCGACCTAATCACTGTTCATGGCTTGATCAATCTGGACTTCGCAGATGTTAAGACTGTTATGAGTAACGCCGGTTCTGCCTTGATGGGTATCGGTCGTGCTAGCGGTGAACATCGTGCATTACAGGCCGCTCAGCAAGCTATCGAGTCACCACTTCTTGAGGTGTCAATTGACGGCGCTCGAGGAATCCTGTTTAACGTTATCGGTGGTAACGATATGTCCATGCACGAAATCAATTCAGCTGCCGAGGCAATCACAGCTGCAGCCGACCCAGACGCGAACATTATATTCGGTGCTACGATTAACCCAGAACTTGAAGGCGAGATCATTATTACAGTTGTCGCAACTGGTTTTGACGCATCTTATTTTGCCAAGCGCCAAGCGCCTGCGCCTGTCGAAGAAATTAAGACCGAAGACGACAAAGAAGATGACTATAGCTATAACGAAGTTAAGTCCGACGCTATGTCTGACATGGATATGGACCTAGAAGTTAAGGCAGACGAAGATTCAATCGGCGACGAACAGGGCGAACTTCACAATGATCAGCCTATTCCTAATATTTGGTCTCTCGACCACGAAGATCTTAGCCATGACACTGGCACAACAGCTGTTGTTAGCAGTATGTCCGACGAAGAATCCGAATTAGAGAAGCCATCATTCCTACGACGCTTCAAAAAACGCGGTCAAGATAAGACTGATAGTGATAAAGACAACGAATTACAAAAATAAGTCGTCTCTAAGAAGTAAACTGCCGGTTTTCGTATTAAAAATTACACCACAAATAGTATTGCAAAACGCTATCGCTAGGGCTAAACTTAATGACATAGACGCTATATCTAGTGATAGAAATACAGCGCCAGCACATTGAGGTTGAATAAAGGAGGTGTGCGTTATGAAGTGCGGTAAATGCCAAGAGACTGAAACAAAAGTCATTGAGTCGCGTGATGTTGCCGATGGTGAAGCTGTACGAAGACGTCGAGCTTGCACCAAATGCCATTACCGGTTTACCACCTACGAGCGTCTCGAGCGGCCGAACTTAATCGTTGTAAAGAACGACGGCACCAGAGAACTATTCGCCCGTGAAAAGTTGCTCGTTGGGCTATATCGAGCCTGTGAGAAGACGCCAGTCACCGGTATGCAGATAGAAAGACTCGTTGCTGACATAGAGCACGAGCTTTACGACTGCGGTGACGCCGAGATACCTACGACTAAGATCGGACAGTTGGTAATGGATCATCTGGCAGAGCTTAACGAGGTAGCTTATGTGCGCTTCGCCAGTGTTTACAGGCGCTTTAAGGACATTGCAAGTTTCGAAAAGGAACTGTCAGTAGTAAAAGGCCTCAAGACCGACAAATCAAAGTCCTGACTAGGCTTTGACGGCTCCCCTAAGTCTTCTCGTCAACAGAGAGTACAAGAAGATTATGGAGAGCTGAAAAGAAAGTTTTCGTTCCGTGAGAGCGCGAAAACAGTCAACTCTAAACAAAAATTTAACAAAAACAATAATTAAGAGTAATGAGCACTGAAAAGTGAGTGCTTGGCTTCGTAGCCAAAAAACTCACCTTGAAATGATCTACAGCTCACTAAAACGGAGGGTAAAATGGGAGAGACAACAACACTAGGAATTAGAAGAGTATTTACGGCGCCAAATACTAAGGGTTATGACGCTATTAAATGGGTTACTCGCGATTCTATTATCACTAATCCTGTAACTTCAAAGCCAGTTTTCGAGCAAAAAGATGTTGAGTTTCCAGAGGGCTGGTCACTAAACGCTATTAACATCGTAGCTCAGAAGTATTTTACAGGTTCACCTGGCACACCAGGCCGCGAAGTTAGCCTGCGTAATTTGATAGATCGCGTTGCCGACACTATCACTCGAGCCGGTATGCAAGAGGGTTATTTTGAGTCAGACGAAGAAGCCGAAACATTCCGTGAAGAACTAAAGTACATTTGCGCTACTCAGCGTGCTGCCTTTAACTCTCCAGTTTGGTTTAACATCGGTGTACCAGAACGCTCACAACAGGCTAGTGCCTGCTTTATTTTAGCCGTCGAAGACACTATGCCAGCTATTCTTAACTGGTATAAAGAAGAAGGTATGATCTTTAAGGGTGGTAGCGGTTCTGGCATCAACATTAGCTCGCTTCGTTCATCTGTTGAAGTGCTAGGCAAGAGCGCTGGTACGGCCTCTGGTCCTTTGTCGTTCATGCGTGGTGCTGATGCTTCAGCTGGCGCAATAAAGAGTGGTGGTAAGACTCGTCGAGCCGCCAAAATGGTTATTTTGAATGTTGATCACCCAGATGTAGAAGAATTTATCTGGTGTAAGGCTCGTGAAGAGCGCAAAGCTCGAGTTCTAGCCGACGCTGGCTACGAAATGGGTGTCGATGGTAAGGATATTCACTCTGTTCAGTACCAAAATGCTAATAACTCAGTTCGTGTTACTGACGAGTTCATGCAAGCTGTATTAGACGACGCAGATTGGGACTTAAAAGCTGTTACTACTGGTAAAACTACTAGCACAGTCAAAGCTCGAGACATTATGCATCAGTTTGCTCAGGCCGCATGGGAATGTGCTGACCCTGGAATGCAGTATGACACCACTATTAATAAGTGGCACACAACTCCGTCTGCTGGTTCAATCAACGGCTCTAACCC
>Ga0194048_10001100_pt1 | contig 13391 bp, 32 predicted proteins | sample JunL225m_MetaG_FD_161685 | JGI IMG/M metagenome (GOLD analysis project Ga0194048, IMG submission 161685) | Anoxic zone freshwater microbial communities from boreal shield lake in IISD Experimental Lakes Area, Ontario, Canada - Jun2016-L222-5m | ecosystem: Environmental > Aquatic > Freshwater >...
CCACAGGGCAAACGGCTTGTCTTCCGGATCGTTCATGTTGGCGCGCATCACCCGCCCCATCTGCTGGATATGGGAAGACAAAGACTTCGTGAACGGCCTCGCAGACACGCCAATCATGACATCAGGCACATCAAAACCCTTGGTCAGTATGTCGGTGGCAATCAGGCCATGGATCTCTGTATCGGGCTTAGAAAAGTCGGCAATGACTTCCTTTTTAAAACTCTCATCATCGCGGTAGCTCAGCGACACAAAGTTATATCCAGCCTCTGCAAACTTGGCTGACAAGCTCGCGCCATGAGCTACCCCGCTACAAAAAACAATGGTCTTCCTTGGCCGGCCAAAGATTTCATTTGTCTTGGCCTCCCATTCAGCCACGATATCGCCTGTGATCTTGATGCCCCGTTCGCTGGCTTCGGCTTGGCTCCATTCACCGGCCACCTTCTTGGCACCCTCCATGTTGATCTCTTTGGCCACGAATATCTTGAGCGGCACCAGGACCTTCTGATCCACCAAGTCTTTGGTCGTGACCGTAGATATCACGTTGTCGTATATCTTGGCCAAGCCCTTTGTGAAAGGCGTGGCCGTCAAGCCAATGACTCGTATGTCTGGATTGTTCTTGATGAACTCGACCGTCTGATCGCGCGTGGTATGGGCTTCATCCACGATCAGCAAGTTCAATCCGGGGAAGTCGCCCCGCTTTTCCAGCGTCTGCGCGGAACAAACCTGTATCCGCTCGTAAGGCCGGTAGCGCCAATGGGTGGACTGCATAACACCATGCTCAATGTTGTACTTGTCCAGCCGCTGGCTTGTCTGGTCGCATAGCACAATGCGATCCAAAATCATGGCCGCCTTATTGCCTTTGGCACGAACGGCCTCGAGCAAAGCAATTGCCATCTCAGTCTTGCCCGCACCCGTAGGTGCGTACAAAATCTGAGCCCGCTTGCCTGACGCAAACCCCTTGCGGAGTGCGTCAAGCGTCTCGGCCTGATATGGCCGTAGCTCTAGTCCCATTCGGTACTCCTCTCGAAATTAGCTCTTCGAGTTAAGCTGCTTTTTTAAGCTGACGTTGGTACGCAGCCACTTGCTTCATCAGTTGCGCGTTTTCATTCTGAAACTGATCACGAGATAATTTTACCGTCTTTAATTCCTGATGCAAGCGTTTGTTCTCCGCTCTCAGCTCAGAAAGCAGCTCAGCTGTCACCTCTGCGTCAGTCGATCCGCCGGCAGCCAGCTGGTCTTGCAGCTTTTCGTTCTGCTCAGTCAGCTCGCTGATCACCGCGTCCTTTGGATCGTGGGCAAACTCTTCTGGAGCTTTCTCGGCCACAAACTTCTCAGCCATGGACAGGTCGCGCTTCTGATCGCTCTTGGTTGACCTTGCCTTCTCATGCACTACGCCGTCTTTGCCTTTGTACTTAATCACTTCTGGTGCCGATCCCTTGCGGAGGCCGGATACAAACGGCTGACTGACCTTACAGGCGCGAGCAATCTCTGAATCGCTCCATGTACCCCACTCAAAATCTTCAATCAACTTCATCACGCTGTTGCGCTTATCTTCATTAGAGCGGCGCAGACCATGCTCGTCATTGACAGATACCGAATACAAGATGGCATCACGCAGGGTGCCGCTGACCATGACCGCATCAATACTGGTCTTGCCCAGCTTCTTGACCGCAAAATACCGGTGGAATCCGTCTGCCAGGTAGCTGTTGATGCCATCGTTGTAAACCCTGACCGGCGGAAACTTTGCGCCGTCTGCCATCTTCTCCGCATAGTCTGCAATGACTTCTTCATCCAGCTTGACGCGGGATTGCGTACCTGAACTGATGTTCAGCGTGTTGATGTTTATCATTTTTGTCCTTTGTTGGAGCGCAACTGGTCGCCGTTGCCGCGTTTGGTAATCATGTCTGGCGCTCTGAGGCTCAGTCTTTTTTCAGTGATGCCGAAGATGGTGCCGTGGGTTGGATTCTTCTCGCGGATTTTGTGTATGCCATCGGTCACGTTCTTACTGATAACTGCATTGCGCTTGATCTCTTTAAACGGGTCGCCATTCTTGGCATGCTCTTCGTCTGTGAATTTCTTCCAGTCAAATGCGTTCACGGCACTCATGGTTTTCTCCTGCTGTCTTGGTTACAAAAATAAGCTGGCACTTTGTGCATCGCCACAATGTTCCTTGCTCAATCACTGTTTGGCGGTTGCCGTGTAGGCCGCGCAGCTTACCAAAGAATGTTCTGATTGCTTCAAGCATTGCTCTTCTCCATCTCATCCATCTTTTCTTTCAGCTTGGGGTAGTATCGACCTACGCTGATAAGCGTTGATTTGATTGCGGGGACGTGATAACCATGCTCCAGTTGTGAACGCAGTTCAGTATGGGCGGCACTCAATAATCCGTAGACCTCATCAAGCTCTTGTTTCAACTTGCGGATTTCCGCTTCCTTCTGTGTTACCGCCCGCTTCAATTCTTTAACAACACCTTCGGAATGAAACACCACTGAACCTTCACTCGGGTTTCTGCTGAAGATAGCGCCCATCCTGTGTCCATCTTCAATTTTTTCAACAGTTTCTTTGTCCAAGCAAACTACTTCAGACATATAGACTTTGTCTATTTCACGTTTCCATATGTCATTCATTCTTTACCCCTCCAGATGTTGATCGCTCGCTTGATTGCGTACCACAAGCTCTGGCGCATAAGCTGTTTCTTTAACTGCTCGTTCTCAAGTAACAGTTCGCTGTTGTGCATGGACATCATGTTCCACGCTTTTTGAATTGCCTTTTCATCCATTAAAAACACTCCTTGGTCTTGTTTAAAACGTCTTGCTGGTACTCCACTTGCCTCTTAGCTGATTCCCAAAAACCAATTAAGGTGTAGTGGTTCACCAGCCAAGCAAAGTAACGTAGCTCAGGTGTCAACTCTATCTTTGCTTCTTTGGCAATTTCTTCAAATGGCTTCATGTTCTACTCCAATCTGTATACCCAAGAATCTTCATCATCGCTGTCTCGTGGATTGCGTCCCACCAAAAGCGAGCGCCGCCTTCTGTTACAACGAATCGCCATAACGTGCCGTAGTCATCGGTCGTATACCAAACATTTCGTGTCGTATTTCTACCGTTGATGTTGTGAACTTCAGCCATTGTGTTCCTCCCATCGTTTACACATCTCTTTCACTGTCTTGGTTTTTTTCTTTTTGTTGCAGACTGCGCTTACAGATTTGTACTTGGCCTTGGCTTGCAAGGTCATTGGAACCGGCGGCTCAGGGTTTAAACCATGCCAGCCAACCGTACCCAGCACGGCGCTTAGGATCAGTCGGTCAATCATGTGTTGAGTTCCTTGAGCTTAGATTCAATAGCTCTGGCAAAAGAAATGTGCGTTTCTTCATTTTCACCAGCCGTGCTTCCAAGCAGATAATCTATCTCCACATCTGTCAGCCCTACCCATTCTTTTGTCAGTGGGCTTTGTTCTTTGCAGTGTGGGCAAATGTAGTACTGCTTGGGCGGCACAGGGTTGCCACTGTAGTCGGTGGGCATAGGCATGTTGGGTTGCAGTGGTATGGGTGTCATGTGTTCTTCTCCTTGAGTTTGGCTTCGATTGTTCTTAAAAATGGGTGAAAGTCAGCATCTTCAATTTTCCAAAAGTCACCGTTCCACTTGCCTCCACACTCTATAAATGTCGCTTCCATTTCATCATCCGTCAGCCCTACCCATGTGCGCTGTGCAAGATGCACACCTCTTGGTGTACAAGGCTTTAAACAAGTATCGTATTGCTGACAGCAAATATCTAGCGGCTCATCGGGGCAGTCTTCGCACTTCGTTTTGCAGCCGTTCATCTTCATGCACCAAGGCTCTTGCTCTTTTGCCAAGGCTTTTTTGATTGCGGCAATTGCTTTGTCAAAAGCGGGGCGCTCATATTTCAAGCGATAGCTATTTACACAGTCTTCCAGCAATGGAAGCGCCAGCTTCAATGCTTCTTGTGTCATGTTTGTTCTCCTGTTCTGGCTCTGATGGCAAGAGCAATCGTGCTGCCGATAACGCCAAAGCTGGGCTCACACACCTTTGCACAGGCTTCACGCTCTTTTGCAGTGGCAAGGTTGTAAAAATTCTTCAACGCTTGATGAAAAGAAACATTGATGTCTTGATAAAGACCAGCCTCTCTTGCCATCTCAATGATTTCATCTTGTGTCATGCTTCTTTCTCCACGGGTATGTCACGCCATTCGCCACGATTTGGTGACGGCAAAGGGTTTCCATCTTTATCCTCAACATGAATCGCAAGCACAATGTTTTTGTTTTCCCACCATTGCTGGAGGATGCGTATTTTTTGATACGAAGGGTTGCAAAACAAATCAACAGTAACTTTTTCACGCTCAACAAAGCGCAGTAAATTTGTTGGTGTCATGCTTCCCTCGCTTTCAGCATTGCGTCTGCTTGTTTGTATGCGGCAATTGCGGTTTCATCTCGCAACATGCCTTTTGGTTTTTTGGGGTCTGAGCAAAATTTATTAGCTTGTCGCCAATCGGGGTCTGATAACAACGCTTGCATAGCTTTTGCCGCCATGTAGTCCCGTAATGTCATGCCTTCTGAATATCTAAACTGCGAATTAAATGGAAATGCAAGTGGGTTGTTCATTTTGCTTTCTCCCGTAATTTTTTAATTTGATCGTCCCAACGCAAACCGTTCATGTGTTTCCACTTCTCCAGCTTGTCAGCTATGAACCGTTCGTTGCCTTTGAACAGGCGTGTGTTCATTGCCATGTTTGCAATCACTTCCATGTCCACTGCATGCTCACGGTTTTCCACCGCTCTGTCGTGCATACCAGTGATGGCAAAGTTAATGATGGCTCTTGCTGTCTCTGGGTCTTTTGCACGGTGCTCTACTTCAAGTAAAAACTTGTGTTCATCAATGTTCATTTGTTACCTTCCGTTGTTATTTCTTCGGTGCGATTGCGTATGCAGTTTTTGCCACAAGATTCTGTGTAGTGACGCACAGTGTTTACCTGTTCGCCGCAACGTGTAAAGTAATGCGCGCCATCGTCCACAAACTTGTAAACCCTGCAACCATCCGATTCGGACAAGAGTCGAGGCACACGCATCTCGATCCTCTGTTCATCGCTTGGGCCAAATGTTGACTGCAATACCCAAATAAAACCAAGCATAGAACCAAGCGCAACTAATGCTGCAAGAATTACAAAGCCCGTGATTTTGAAGCTGTCTATGATGTCATCTCTCATTTCTTCATCTCCCTGATGTAAATAGCCAGTGAACTGGTGGTATCGTTACCAAAGCCCTTGAGCTTCTGAACATGCAGCGCCACCTCTTCAATGATGTTGTTACGCAGCTCGTCATAGAACTGCTGCTGAGTCTTGGCTGGCTCCATTTGTCGCCTGATAATTTCTTGCCTGATCTTGCTTATGCGCTCAATGTCATTGAACGCCTCTTCTTCTGGGTCAAATCTTGATTCAGTCATGTGTGTACACCTTGATTACTTCGCCGCCAAATAGCTTCTGCGTGTTCAGCGCATCAGCCTCAACAAAGTAAAACTTCGGGCCGTGATAGTCCTTGCGCCATACATAACCAAATGGCACCACTGACTTCGGCAAAGTCGATTTATTGAATTCAGTCATAGCTTTTTCTCCAAACGTGCCAACACTTCTTGCTTCGTCAGTGTGCTGCCCCATGTTGTTCCATCGGGGTGATGTCGCAAGGCGGGCCACCAAACTTCGTAAGGATTCTCAGGATATGGACAACGCCCTGCGTAAGACAGCATCCATCCACCATCAACTTTTTGAAGTTTGAATTCAGTCATGCTTCACCTCTGGCTCTAATGGCGGCGGTGCTTGCCAATGACAAAGAATCATGCAATACGGCAATTTGTTTACAGATGCGCTCTCTTTCTTTGGCGGCTACCAGTTTGGCAAATTCTGCGATACGCACTTCGCTTGGTGCATATTTAATAACGCTGTTCCACATCTCAATGACTTCATCTTGTTTCATGCTTCACCTCTGGCTCTAATTATTTTGGCGGCATCAATAACCTTGTCCCAACCCCAATATTCTTGTTCTTCCTCACACGCCTTTGCACAGGCTTCACGCTCTTTATAAGCACCATTTGCCCAAGCAATCTCACACATACGCATACAGTGTTCTTCACAATCATGATGTGTATATGGGGGCTGGCTGCCTTCGTTGTGCCACCATTCTTTAAAAGTCATTCTCCGCCTCCGTTCTGCATCCAGAATATTGCCCAGCCAAAAATGGCCACCACCACAATGAATATGAGCGCGCCGGCACTCATCAAAATCAACGTCACCAATACATCCCACATGTCTGTCCTCCATAACGTTATAGGTCATCATAAACAAATTTCGCTGCTTGTCAACAGGTATATTACCACTGATCCTACCTGCTAGTACAACAGGCCGATAAAGAGAGCCGCTACCCTGAACCCCCCTCTGGTGGGAGGCATGTCTTTCAAGGGCAGCTCTCCGGAATAGCCGACTGAATTAGCCGATTATTCCCAAGTGCGGTAAATGCCGGATTCTGTTTACATGAGGGTGGCGCTTTATCGGTACGCCCTGGTATCACACCTTACCGCCTACGGCTCAATTGGTTAGTTACCCTCTTTCCCGCCAGCCTCGAATCATTTGCTGGCTCCACGCGGCTCTCTTAAAACGTGGCCGTTGACTACAACGGTAAGGTCATATCTGGGTACCGGAGATTTCTGCCGTATCAGCTAACGCGCCCTGACGGCTTGATATGAAATAGAAAACAAAAAAGCCGTTAGAACTGACCCCGGTGAGAAAATATCACTGTCTTTTTGGGACTGTGACACTACCCCATAGGGGTCGGGATCAGATCTAACGGCTTGCTTGCTTGGTTCTCACACCTAGCTGAGACAAACTCTATCATAGCTTTCAGACCGTGTCAAATAGGGTCATGTCAAGGAACTCAAAGGTAGGGGTTTGAGGTATCTTTTATCAGAACAATAAGCGACATCATGTCGTTTTTGGCCCGCCAGCCGGTTAGCGGGATTAATCGCCGCAGAAACAGGCAATGGTTTCTTCGTCACCGAACAGGCTGGTCTGTTCATGGGCGTACTTCATCATCTCAGCGTAGCGTGGCCGGTCACTACGGAAGGTGCCGCCAATCTTTTCTTCCTGTTGCGCCCACCAGATAGCCCGCTCAGGCTTGGTAGCTATCAGCGACATGATCTGCTTCGGCCCCTTCAGGAAGCACAGATCACAATTGCCTAGCGCCGTTACGCCGTCAGAGAACTTCAGGCCAAGATCAAACGACCGGCTCTTCCAGAAAGCCTGTACGTCTGCTTGAAACACTTGGCCAGCTACCAGCGGGGTCAGCTTGTCTGCACGCATCTTGGCCGCGCGCCGTGGCTCATCAGCCCGTATGCCCACCATGGTTTCAAAGTCGACCATGCCCATGGACTTCATGTACCGTTCAATGGTCAGGACTTTCAGCTCTGAGGTGCAGAACCTGGCCACGGGATTGGGTAGGTAGCTGCGCTTGGTGGTCAGCTCATCAAAGGGCTCGCCGTTGCGGGCAGCCGTGACAAAGTTGACGCGCTTGAATTTAGGATCGGCAGACTGGTATTCCAGCCAATGTATATCTACGCCCCAGTGGGTTTCGCAGTCATGGACAAACTGCAAGGTGGATTCATCTTCTTTGCCGGTGTTGCAAAAACACACCACTACGTCCGGCGGCAGTCCATCATTTTCCTGTAGCACCAGCCACAGCATGTATGCCGAAGTGCGGCCACCAGAAAATGAAATGACAGTGGGGAAATAGTCAATCTTGAACGGGTTCATGAAAGCGCTCCTGCTACAGATTTAGTGTCAAACACTACGCGAGGCTGCTCCTCTTGTTTCGGAGCTTTGCCGCGCTGCTTGCCCCAAGTGGTGCCGCTCTTGAGCATGCCTTGAGTTTTTAAATGGGCAAGATACCGATCATGTCTATCAGACACCTTTTTCAATCCAGCGATAATTTCATCTACTGTTTGCGTATTGTCTGGGTTGTATTCAGTCAGCCAACTGCGCAAGTTATCAACCAAGATTACAACTCTATGCGAACCAGGTTTGTTGTGTTTGATCCTGCCTTTCAGCGGCTTTCGTTTTACCGCTACGCCCCTGCCACCTACGCCGCAGCCAAGCAAGGCTGACTCCCAAAAGGCCATACTGATGGATGGAAAGACGTATTTAAAAGCAACTATGTCAACGATTTCACCATCTTCTGGCTGATACCTTGGCAGCGTTCTTTCAATAATTGTGGCAAATTTTGATGTCACGATTTGGTTCCTTTGGCTGGTGACTATCACTGGCGACTATCCTGCCGCCTAGTGACTATTGGTGTTATCCATATCGGATTGATAACTCAACAGAAGATTTCAAATCTTCCAAAGTTTCTGTGGTGACCAGTTCTTGGCCGGTCGTCAAAAGATAGCTGTCAATGACGCTCCACCGCCTGACTTCCCACAGAAAGCGAGGCTTAATATCCCAACGAAATCGGAAGCGAACAGCAAACGCTTCGTGCTTGGCAAAGTCGTACCAAGCCCACAATAAACGAAAGCCACCACGGCTGCGGCTATAGTTCAAGCCCAACTTAATGTGATGGCCTTCCGGCGTATGATGAATCATGGCGCTCCTTTGATTGGTAGCGGGGGTCAGATTCGCACTGACGATCTGATGCTTATGAGGCATCCGAGATACTCCTTCTCCACCCCGCTATGGGTTGTTGGTGAACCAGTCGTCATCTGATTTGGGGCGTTTCACTGCATACGCTCCTGTTGCAGACAGGTGTTTGACTAGAACCACGACACCAACACGGCTGGAGACTGGTGAGGAATTACCAGAGGTGGCGCAAGCCTTTCAGCGGCAACCACATGAACCAGTCAATCCCCATGCGTGTAGGTTGTTGATTACTCGCTGCACTGACTGACCGCCGTTCCGCAATCCCCTGTACCAGCATCCGCTTTCACCAACAAGAGTGTGGACTGTTCACATAAAGCAGTGTTTTTCAACTTCGTGCAATTCAAACCAATTTTCAAATAACGGCGCTAACCCGTCATCAATCCACACACTTCTTGACGAAAAAAAGCAGGGCCAGTTACGACCCTGCAAAGAAAAGGAACCAAATGAAAAGCGGCAACTGCTTACCGCACTTTCATTCTACATCAGCCAATATTGCCAGCGCTTCTTCCACTGATTTGACTATCGCCACCAGCCCGCCTCGCCACTCCATAAAGAACTTTTCTTCAGGCGGCGTGAGCTTCCTGGCAGATGGAGGCTTGTTCCCATCCTTGACTTCAAACAGAAATGTTAAACCTTTAAACCCCACCAATAGATCGGGTATTCCCTCCCCTTGGCTGATGATCCGAACCGTGGCTCCCGCCTTGCGCAGCGCAGCAACGATCTCGTTTTGGTTGTCATCAATCTTGTTTGCTCGTCTCATGGCTGATAGTTTAGCACACCTGTTGACAGGTGGCAATATAACTGGTACATTCCTCTTCCCTTCAACAGATAGGAAACAGTAATGAATTTTTGTCCGGATTGCGGCATCCCTAAGCCGTCAGACACTCATACCTGCAAGGAGTATGAGCAAAACATTGATCTGACACCAGATCAGGAAATGGCAATTCTCAAGGAGCAAATTGGCGAATTACAAGCCAAGCTCAGAGAACTGGAACTGTGGAACCATTAAAGGAAACCAATGAGAGTCACAAACAAATACAACCTTCCGGAAACAATCATGAACGTGATTGAGCGTCCGGCTTACACCAAGGGCGGGGCGCATATCTCTGCCACTGAACTGCTCAACAGCCCGCGCATTGTCCAGCTCAAGCGCAAGTACTGGGAGTTCATTGAAACTGATGCCAGCGAGATGGTCTGGGCGCTGTTTGGCTCAGCCGTACACAACCTGCTGGAGCACGGCAAGGGTGAGAACCACATAGTTGAGCAGCGGTTGCACACTGAGATCGATGGCTGGCACCTGAGCGGCGCGATTGACTTGCAGGAAGTCGAAGAAGACGGCGTGAACATCAAAGATTACAAGGTGACCGGCGCTTGGTCTGTGATGAACGAAAAGCAGGATTGGCACAACCAGCTCAACGTCTATGGCTACCTTGTGGAAAAGGTGGCCAAGAAGCCGGTGAAGTCTCTGGGCATCGTGGCCATCGTGCGTGACTGGGCTGCGCGCGACACGGTCAAAGAGGGTTATCCACAGGCTCCGATTGTGGTGATCGACATTCCGCTTTGGCCAATGGAAAAGCGGGAAGAGTACATCAAGGAGCGCGTTCGCTTACACGCCGAGGCTTACTTCCACCAAGAGTCGGATGGCGAACTGCCGCTGTGCAGCGAGTCAGATATGTGGGAAAAGCCTACCAGCTATGCCGTCATTAAGCCAGGCGCAGCGCGGGCAAAGAGCGTTCACAAGACGCTGGAAGATGCGCAACACGCATTGAATCAGGTCAAAGGTTATGAGCTGGAAACACGGCAGGGCGAGCGCACCAGATGCGCCAAGTACTGTCAGGTCAGTTCATTCTGTACTCAATATCAACAGTATCTCAACAGCAAAGAAGGAAATTAAAAATGGCAACACAACAGCGCGTCTACATCGTAGGCACCCACACAGGCGAAACCCGCTTGGTTAAAGCGGCAGTGCGCCAGCAAGCCCTGACCCATGTGGCCAACCACCTATTCACCGTGCGCGTGGCAACGCAGGATGACCTGATCACAGCCCTTGGCAATGGCATCAAGGTGGAAACCTACAAAGACCCTGATCAACTTCCTTTGGCTGAATAACATGGGATACATCATCGGCTGGGCTTGCTTCGCCGCATGGCTCACACACATCTTCACCTGCTTTGCTCAGTCAATGTGGGGTTTCTTGGTCGCCGGTGCAATCTTCTTTCCGATTGGAATATTGCACGGCTTCTATCTCTGGTTTCATTAAGGAAAAGACATGAGCGTTTACGCAAAACTTCAAAAGGCCAGACTTCAACTGGTCACTTCCGGCATCAAAAAGACCGGCCACAACAAGCATGGCGGATGGTTTTACTACGAGCTGGGCGACTTCATTCCAACAATCCACAAACTGTTTGATGCAGTCGGCCTGTGCGGCGTGGTCAGGTTCGGCGAAAACGCTACCTTGACTATTTACGATACGCAAGGGGGTGAAAGTATTGAGTTCTCCACCCCCATCGTTTATGCCGAGGCAGCCAAGGGCCAGCCCATCCAGTTGCTGGGCAGCACCCATACCTACATTCGGAGGTACCTGTGGTTGCTGGCCATGGAGATTGTTGAGGCTGATGCCATAGATTCCCAAGAGCAAGAAGAAAAGCCGGTCAAGATTGCGCCAAAGGCTAAGCCGCCGGCCAAGGTTGAGGGCAAGGATGGCCCGTGGCAATTGAAGATCACAACCAAGCCGGATGCAACGGAACAGGATTGGATCAATGCCGTCATCCATGGCACCCAGCTTTCGCTGGAGGCAGCAGCCTCAGAGAAAGATGTCATGGATATCTTCAAGGTCAACCGCAGCATCTTTGACAAGCTCAAAGAGGTGAACGAACAGGACTACACCTCACTGGTCGCTGAGTTCTCTGCCAAAAACACATCGTTTAAAAAGGAGTAAATCATGGCAACTCAGTACCCGAACAGCGGCAAGCTGTCGCACAACAAGTACAAAGAAGAGGGCGATAAAAAGCCCAACTGGGTGGGCGAGATCACCATGGAGCGCAGCGCCTTGAAAGAATTGCTTGGCCAGCACGATGAGGACGATATCGTCATCAAGCTCAGCGGATGGGATATGTCCGGCAACTACGGCCCATGGATGCGGTTGTCATGGAATAACTACAAGCCACAGCCAAAAGATGGCCAAGCTCCGCCATCAGGCCGACCAGCGCCCAAGGCACCGCCTCCGCCCGCTGATGATGACTTAGATGACGTGCCATTTTAGTCATGAAGACCAGCCAATTTGAGGCCGTAAAGGTCGCAATAAAGCAGGACAGGACAGGATATATCCTGACCTTGTCCGTCCATCCGGATGAGATTCCGGATGAGATCATGCGCGATTTCGTTGGCGCGCGGTACCAGGTTGTCATGGTAAGAATCAATGGTGCCGAGCAGCCCATGAACAGGGATCAGGAGTATTCGCCTGACCCTGTACAGCTTGCAGGAATCCTGTGTCGTGATCCAAAGTTTCATGGGTTCTTGGTAGCCATTGGCCACACCTTGGAAGCAACTGAAACGGCAACCATTGACTGGCTGCGCAATGAGCTGGGCATTCAATCCCGCACGGAACTGAAGACCAGTCCTGAAGCCGCCAAACATTTATTCACAATTAACGAGGAGTACAAACGATGGAAGCAAAGCGCTTAGTTCCATATTCAGTTCACTTACGAGAGGACATTTACACCAAGCTCAAAGCTGCTGCCGGCGAGCGCAAAGCGTCCGCACTGGTTCGCGATGCCATCACGATGATCATTGAGGGTGACGATGCCTACACCAGCGGCTACAACAAAGGCTTAGCAGATGCCGTCAAGGTGGTCAGCGCCAGCTCAGCAGTGACAGGGTTGGTAATCAACGGCATCAACGTACCAAAGACTTTGGTTGAGGGCATCAAGGCCTTGGTCGTTGTAAAGGAGAAACCCCGTGGCACGAAAAAAACCAGAGGGAATTGAGGCGCTGGCTGCGCCACCAGAACCAATATCAATCCAAGAGATCACGATGCTGGACTGGTATGCGGCTTTCGCATTAATGTCATGCACCCATCCAAGCCACGAAACAGCGGCAGGGTACGCATTTAGTAGAGCAGAAGCAATGATGAAAGAAAGGGAAAAAAGATGAAAGAGATTCAACAAAAATATTTACAGACTGCAATCAAGCAGCTATCGATCCTGCCCGTGCAATTTGCCATCATTGATGATATGGGCAATCAATACGGCGATCTGGAAGTTGCTGTAGAAAAGGTTCGCAAGCGCAAAAAGTCTGCATATCCAAAGGGCTCAATCACCGCCTATGTCATGCCATTCATCAAAGATTTAACAGTCGGCGATGTGGCGGTGGTGCCGTTTGGTGACTGGGATAAAAAGTCTTTGAACAGTGGGCTGACTGCCTGTGCATCCAGAGTTTGGGGTAATGGCAGTTATACATCATGCACATCAAAAGATCACATTGAGTTGATGCGTACCGGCGGCCATGATCCGGAAGAAAAATATGCCGCGCCCAAAAAGTGATTTAACAAAATCAGGCAGGGCAGTTGGTGTTCGTTTAACAGAATTGGAGTATCAAGAATGGATCAAACTTGGCGGAACGAAATGGCTGAGAGCAAAACTCAAAGCCAGCAGACAAAAGAGTATTAATGACAAAAGACCTGAAACGTTATCTGAATGACGT
>Ga0194048_10001104_pt1 | contig 13352 bp, 25 predicted proteins | sample JunL225m_MetaG_FD_161685 | JGI IMG/M metagenome (GOLD analysis project Ga0194048, IMG submission 161685) | Anoxic zone freshwater microbial communities from boreal shield lake in IISD Experimental Lakes Area, Ontario, Canada - Jun2016-L222-5m | ecosystem: Environmental > Aquatic > Freshwater >...
ATATGATAGGGGGTATTTGGCATAGGGGGCTAGGATGTTTGGCAAAAATGATTACGAGGATAGTTAGATATGCTCAATTACCCATATACATATTCTCCATTTCCCTCCACTATGATATCAAAGATATACAGTAAGATTTATCTGTGGATAACTATGTGTATAACCCTGTGGATAACTTTACGATGTGTGTATTTTTTCAGGGTATTTCCTGTGTATAACTATGCTTTAGGATATTTTCTTTTGAATGCATCTGACTTGACATCAGGAGTAGTCTTTGTGTCTGTTATAGCAAATCCACCTAGAGTTTTCTTTGTTTCATAGGTAAATCCGAAGCCCCATAGCCAAAACTTTATCCTGATAGGGCTATACTTTCTTGTTCCTTGTGTTAGTTTGTTATATTTGAATGTGTGGACATATCTGCTCATGTGTTATTCTTTCTACTAGGTTTATTTTATACTAGGGATTACGAAGGCTTCTTCTATTCCCCGAAATTTTTAAACTGCTTATCAATACCCTCTGACAAATTCAAGGATTTCAAGCATAAACATATATCTTATGTGTGATGCATCATCATCCCAAGAGACATCTTTCTCTAACTCCATACCTTTGTTAGAAAGAAGTTGAATGATACGTTCTCTCTCTGCTTCTTGACCTATCTCAAAGCCAAGGACATAAGCCCTCATGTTCTTAGTCTTATCTAAGGTTTCTTGAGCATCCTTCTCTGAATCAGGTAACTCATGCATCTCTGCATCTATATCTTTTATTCTGCCCATCCCACTAACTCCTTCTCTTCTTCGTGGCTCTTTACGATAGGTAAAATATCTTTCACTTCTATCGGTGTTTCCTGTAACCAATCAATCTTCTCAATATGGCTAGACAACAAATCTATAATCTGGTTCTTCTGCTCAACCATACCTGCTTCATAACCATGCTCCCAGCCCTTATCATATCCTTGCTGAACTAACTTAACTCGCCATCTGAAAACTTTTAGTAGTTTCATGGTTCTCCTTAAATAGTGGGTCATGTGCAACCCAGTAATACTTACAAGGTTCTTTACGCTCAGGGCAACAAGGATTAGATGTAGCCAAAGCATCATAGAACTCAAAGTAATATATAGAATCCTTAGTATATAGATTAGCCTTATGTGTAGTAGTTAATCTATCCATTGCAAATGGGTTTGTATACCACTTAGGTTTTGCATACCCCCACAAATCACCAGCCCAAGACTTAAGTTCATTAAGATTACTAACATTCTTGTCAGTCTTAATGCCACGAACATCTGCTTCCTCAACCATAGCCATAGTATATAGCCACAACTGTCCCTCATGGTTACGCCACATCTTAACAGCAGGATGATTACGCCAAGCAGCCTTCGGGTCATCATTAGACAACACCTTAAGAATCTGGTAAGACTCCAATATCTGTTTATTTAATCGCTTATTATCTAGGGCTTGTGCAGACTTATCGAACTGCTTAAATGGTAAAAAGGTTTGCATACGTTCCTATCGTTTAATGGACCTTATACATTAATTGTACAGGATAATCGCTTGCTTGTCAAGCGTTAAGACCTCATATTTCCGACCGATTTTTACCGAAATATAAGTTCATTTTGTGTTTACCAATGATTAACCAAGTTAACAGATATAGTCTATATACTATAAGTATGAATCTAATCACTCGTATTATGTCTGTTGCTTTATCTATTGGTCTTGTGACCTCTACTACCCCAGCATTTGCTGCTGAATCACTATCTGGCAAGGGTTCATCTTTTGCTTTCAGTGCACTATCTGCTTGTTCTGCTTCTTATACAGTAGACAATGCTATCTATGTATCAACTGGTTCTGGAACAGGACGCAACGAGTTTGCCAACAAGTTTCTTGACTGGGCTGCAACTGATACTCCTTATACATCTGGTTATCCTAACTTTGATTACGTTACCGTTCCACTATTCGGTGGTCCAGTTGCTTTTGCTTACTCAGCAGTTGGTGTAGGCGATGGCTTGAATTTAACTCCAGAGATTGTTTCTTCAATTCTGAAGGGAACAATCACACGTTGGGATGACCCTGCTATCAAAGCACTAAATACTCGCATCAAGTTGCCTAAAAAGGCAATCAAAGTTGCTTATCGTGCATCGGGTTCGGGAACCAACTCAAACCTGACCAACTATCTATCTCAAACTGTTGGTGGATGGACTAAGGGAAGCAACGACCTAAGAGTTGCTGCTGGAGTTTCTTTTGCTTCTAACTCAACATCATTTGCTAACTCACAATTGCTTGCAACCTACATCGAAGACAACTCAAACGCATTTGGTTACTTTGACCTATCGGATGCCATGACCGCTGACGTAGGTATTGCCAAACTAAAAAACGCTGCAGGAACATTCGTTGCCCCTACCGCTTCTGGTGCAGGTAAGTTTATCAATGCACAAACTGTAAATGCAGATGGTACAATCTCTATTGATTTTAATAAGATTGTTTCTGGTGCTTACCAGTTATCTATTGTTACATATGGTCTTGCTACTAAGCGTCCAGCATCTCAGAAAGTTTCTACTGGAAAAGGTCTGGCTGTTCAAAACTGGTTTAAGTATGTAGTTGGTACTTGCGTTCCTGCTAAGGGTGCAACACTTGGCTATGTTCCATTGGGTAGTTCTCTGAAAACTGCTGCATTAAATATCATTAAGACTATTGGCTAATTGCCTTGTTCGTGCTATAATATTATATGCCAAACAAAACACGCTTTGTAATTGACCCTGACCGCACCTATGTGGTTACGCTAGACGATGGCGATGAAGTAGAGGTTACTGGTCTTGACATTATCCAGATGGGATATCATGTTAGAAAAACTCAGGCTTTGCTTAAGGCATTTCAAGATTTAGATGAAGAGGGAGTAGGCTGGTTCTAATGGCTAGACAAAGATTAGCATTTTTATTTGGTTGGGGATTGTTTATGTTATTTGCACAAATCCCAATACTACTAATTGGTAGTGCTTTTAATTACGAACCCCAGGTTATTGGAATTAGTGAAGTGATTGCTGCAATCTTAACAGTTATGTTCACAACTATTGTACTTGTAGGGGAGGATATGTAATGGCAAAAGCAAAAGGTGCAAGAAACAGCAACAGACAAAATGGTAAGGCTTCTAAGAAGCATCCACTAAAATTTGACACAATCAAACGTAAACTAGTTAGGGCTTAATATGCCAGCAAATAGCGACTTTGACATTGACCTTAAATTTGGTCAGCAAGGCGAAGCAACAGTAGCCAATATTCTGTCCATTGAGACAGTAGAAGTTAAAAGAGATAAACGTTGGAAAGAAACAGGCAATCTTTATATAGAAACTGATTGTTGGTATAATGCTTCTCAGTCTTGGAAACCATCTGGTCTTAGTGTATCTAAGGCTACTCACTATGCTTTTGTTCTTGAGAACATGGTTGTCATAACTACCACCGAAGATTTGAAGGCTGTTGTAGAAAAGAATGGCAGAGCCATTAAATGCAACATTGAACCAAACCCATCTAAAGGATACCTAATTAAACTGTCACACATTGTAGAGCATCAAATTGGAAATTAGAATTTGTGGGTTTTGTATGACTGGACATCATTGGAACTGTAAAAAGATTATTACTTATTATGAGAAAACTTGGGTGTGCGAGTGTCCTCACCCTGACCAAACTCTTCCTGACAAGAAAGACAGTAATGAGTTGGACCAAACGGTCTAGGCAATCCACCCAAGACAATCTCGTCATTTTTAGCAGACATTATCTGCTCGTAGGTTGGAAATCCGTAAACAACTGGGACCAATGGGTCATGGCACAATGAACAATTCATATTACAAGTATAACAGCAAATTAAGGTATAATAAAACTATGGAAAATAACCAATGTGAAGACTGTATAGGTCTATGTGCTGTGTGTGACTATATCAACGAGAAAGCAAATTAATGGAAAACAAAATAGCAGTAATTCTGCCAGTACGAGATTTTGGAATCAATAGACACAAAAGACTTATAAGATGTTTAGACTCTTATATGGAAATGAGAGAAGGGCTGTCTGATGTGTATGTTCTGCACGATGATGATGAGTGTCATATCTATGAGCCATTACTAAAAGAATACCCCGAAGTAAAAAGTCTATGTATAAAATCTGGAATTAACTTAATGGAAAAAATAAATGTTCATGCTTTAAGTATTGCTAACGAGTATAAGTATGTTGGTTTTATTGGTGATGACATTGTTTTTAGAAATAAATGGGAAAAAGAATTCATAGAATCACTTTCCAAATCTAGATATGCATTAGTATATGCAAACGACTTAGTTCATAGAAAAGGAGAATTGGCTACTCATCCGTTTATTACTAGCAATATGATTAAGGCTGTTGGCTTCTTTGGATGCCCTGCAGTTGGACACCACTACTTTGACAACTACTGGATGGACATGTTAAAAAGAGTAGGCGAAATACATTTTATGAATTCCATTATTATGGAACACTTTCATCCATTTGCTGGAAAAGAAATACAAGACTCTGCGTATGTGCAAATTGAAAGTAAATTTTATGAAAATAAAGTAAACTATATAACATATATGAGGTTTAATTTTGAATTTGATGTACAAAAAGTTTTGAACTACAAGGAAGAAGAAAATGAAACAAATTGATTTAATTATTACAACCAATGGTAGAAAAGAATATATCGTTCCAACAATTGATTCCTGGAAAAACTTTATAGACATCAACATTAATAATAAAATTATTATTGATGATTCTGGCAACAAAGAATATAGAGACTGGCTTACTTCCACATTTCCAGACTTTCAAATATTGCCACTTGGTGAAAAAAATATGGGATTTTCATTTTTAATGAAAACTTGGTTAGTTGATTTAAGCATTGAGTCAAAATATCTTTTGTTACTAGAAGATGACTTTCTTTTGCTAGAAGAATTAGACATTGAAACCATCTTAAATATTCTTGATAACAAACATTTGATTGAGTTGTCTTTAAAAAGACAGGCTTGGTCAGCAGAAGAAATTAATGCTGGAGGAATGATTGAAAGAATTTTTAATGGAACTAACTTTATTCAAAAAGATGGATGGTTTGAACATAGACAATTTTTTACTACTAACCCATCTTTTATTAATGTAGAAAGATTAAAAAAATACTCTAAACCAATTTACAAAAACTCTGAACTAATGTCCGAGGGTGAGTTTGGTTTGCGATTGTTTGCAAATAATCCAGAAGTCTATGCCGCTTTTCTTGGAAACATCTTTGATAAGCCAAAGGTCGAACATATAGGTTATGTAAGAACAGGGGTGTATGAATGAAAATTGCTGGAATAACTATGGTTAGAAATGAAATAGATGTAATTGAGTTTTGCATTGAGCATCACTTGGCACAAGGTCTTGATTATATCTTTATTTGTGACAATGGTTCTACAGACGGTACACTTGAATACCTGAAAAATAAATCAAATAGTGATAGCAGAGTTATGCTTTACGAAGAGGCTGGAAACTTTCACCAAGAAAAAATAATTAATAAGTTATCTGCACTAGCCTATGAAAATAATTGCCAATGGGTTGTCCCTTTTGATGCAGATGAACTTTGGTTTTCTGAAGACACATTAAAAATTAATTTATCTAACATTACAGAAGCGTCTGTTAAAATTAAATTACAAGACTTTATACAGTCTTCAGATATCATCAGTCCTAAAACAAACACATATCTTCCAATCAAATGGAGACTCGAAGAAAATTCACAAAAATTAAATCTAGAAGATGTTGTAAAAGGCAATAGGTCAATGATTGAAAACCCATCATTTTATAAATACATTGTCAGAACATCTGAAAAATTAAATATTTTTCCTGGGGCACATTCGTTTGGTGGGCAAGAGCAAACATTTTACGAAGGTAATGAGTTTAAAGCCTATCATATTCCAATTAGGTCTTATCAGGCTTTAGTCAACAAAGCAGAACAAGGACAAAGATTAATTGATGCTGGATATCCCGAAGGACATGGATGGCATGTGCAACGATACGCAAAGATTTATCAATCTGGATTGTTGTTAGACGAATGGAATAGGAATAGCCAAGTTGATGGGAAAATAACAAGACAAGATGGCTCTGTAAAAGAATTATGTTTTGATGATTCTTTGTCAAAAATGTATGATGAGTATATAACTGAAAGTGGTAAGGGTAAGATTACTGCTGCTATTAGAACTATTGGTAGGAAGAGCCTTAAGGATTCTATTGAGTCTGCACTAAGAGAGTTTGACAATGTAATTGTGGTTGCAGATAGAGTTAATTTAGATTTAGATAACCTGCCAACTGGACCAACCTATTTAAAGAATGAAACTGTTATAGACCTTTATGGCGGAATGTGCATTAACATTGCAGCAAATGAATGTGTAACAGAATATTTATGCTTGCTAGACGATGATGATGAATATGTTGTAGGGGCAGGAGATTATATGAGAGAAACAGTCATTAACAATCCTGACGTAGATATTTGGATTCCAGGATTAAGATACAATGATGGTCTTTATGTTTGCATGGAAGATGGACTAAGGGGTGGCAACGTTGCTGTTCCTACATACAAAACCAAGGTACTAAGAGAGTACCCATTTAAAAACAATATGGGTAATGACCCAGGACTAACTGACTTTTATCATGTTCAAAAAATTTATTTTAGTGGACATAAAGTTGATTGGTATAAAAAACACTTGTACAACGTCAGACCTAATTTAACTGGTAGGCTTGGACAAGGAATCAAATAAGTGCTATAATGGGATAGACTAATAGAAAAGAGAAATAATGTCAAAAAGAGTATTGCTCACAGGAGCGAGCGGTTTTGTTGGTAGCCATGTGCTAAGACACATCCTTATTAATACAGACTGGTATGTTGTCTGTCCTACAACATTTACACACAAAGGATTGACAGACAGGATTAGGTTGGCTGTATCTGGTATTGATGAAGGGTATAGTCGTGTTAAGGTTATTCGTTGTGACTTTACTGCCCCAATTTCGTCTGTTACAGCACACGAGTTTGGAAAGATTGATTATGTAATTAACGTTGCATCTGAAAGTCATGTTGATAGAAGCATTGAATACCCTGCTACTTTTATTATCAACAATGTATCTTTAATCTGCAACCTATTAGATTGGGCTAGGATTGCACAGCCTGAAAAGGTTCTTCAAATATCTACAGACGAAGTGTACGGACCTGCTGTAGGCACCCATGCACACCAAGAATGGATTGACCAACATCTACCAAGCAACCCATACTCTGCATCAAAGGCTGCACAGGAAGACATTGCTTTTGCTTACTGGAGAACCTATGATGTTCCTCTTGCTATAACAAACACAATGAACATTATTGGCGAATCTCAAGACCCAGAAAAGTTTATGCCAATGACAATCAAGCGTGTATTGGCTGGCGAAGAAATGAGCATCCACGCATCCTCTGAAGGAGAAATTGGTAGCAGATTCTATCTTCATGCTAGAAACCAGGCTGACGGACTGTTACACGTCTTGAAGCAACACTTTCCAAAATACGGTGAAGCAAGTAGACCAGAACGATTCCACATTGTTGGAGAACGTGAAGTTAACAATCTTGAAATGGCACAGATGATTGCGGATGCAGTTGGAAAGCCATTAAAATATAAACTAGTAGACTTCCATTCATCTAGACCTGGACACGATTTAAGGTATGCACTTGATGGAACTAAGATTTCTGACACTGGATGGAAGGCTCCAGTGCCACTGGAAGACTCTCTTCGTAAAACTGTAGAGTGGACATTGGCACATCCAGAGTGGTTAAATCTTTAGTCATCTTTAGTTTTTTGTTTTACCAGCGATAGCATTCTCTCTGGAGTTGATGCAGAATAGTATAGCCAGTAAAGTTCTATGTTGCGAAGATGATGAAAGTTAAATCCAGGGTCGTGTATCTGCTGAACGTGACCAAGGCAATAGATATATCCGTCATGCTTAACAAACTTACTACTCTTGATAACTGCATGGGCTAGTTCCATAGCGGTGTCTTCTCCACCCCATTGTATAAATTTTTCATCCATACCGCCAATAGACCACCATGTTTCTGGTGTACAAACATAAATACCACCATTGGCTTCTGTATATAATGTATGTTTAAGTAGTTTAATATCTGAACCAGCAAAGAACTTATCAGTCATCTCAATGTCAAAGTATTTACATTTTCTATAGGGATTATGAATCATTCCATCTTTTTGGCATTGTTCTATTGCTTCTAATAAAGGCTCAATTTCGGGTAGTGTATCTGCGTCATTAATAATAATAACGTCACAGTGAGCCTCCTGTGCCCTTTTTACACCATCATTACGACTGGCTGAAGCATTCCAGTATTCCCCTGGTCTATCGCTATAAAATATCTCAATGTCTGCTAAATTAGTTTTATACCAAAAAAGAACAGCCTCCAAAGGTTTTATCCTAGAAGACTGCTCTCTCCAAGGTATTACTAATCCTAGTTTCACTCTTCTTCGTCACCGAGAATTGCCAGAACACTAGCACTATATAAAGATAGATAGTCATCTCCATCATGCTTAAACTTCATAACATTGCTAGGATTAAACATGATTCTGTCTCCTACTTTTACATCCATTGGTACACGAACACCACTCTTTAGTTGCCTACCCTCTCCCACAGCGAAGGCAACACCAATATTCTTTGGCTTGTCTATTTCACTTTGAATAATAAGTAGACCACTTGCAGATTTTTCTGGTTCAGTGCTTTTCTTTTCTACTTTAATAATAATAATGTCTTCTGGTGCCTTAATCATGGCTATTCCTTTTCAAATGCTAGTCTGGTAATTTCTTCTGATGCTAATAGAACAGCAATAGGTGCTAGTGCTGTAATGGCTACACCAATCCATGCACGATAATCAGCAAGAGAACCGTTCCAGAAACTAAGGGTGTGGGCTACGTTAGCCACAACAGACATAGCGGCAAAGCCTGTCAATCCTGCTAGTGTTCTCCATGTGGATTCTCCACGAGCCTTGAACACTACAAGTGAAATGGTATAAGCAAGGATAGCAGCATCTATAAATAATGCTGGTAACCACTGCAAGAATGCTGGTAGCCCTGTCCATGCAGATACTTCATAAATACCGCTAAAAGAAACTGTAAACGATGTAATCATAAGCAATGAAACTAAGGCTATCGCAGTATATAGAACTGGCAAAGAATCTGGATTAATACGATTAGACTTTTTCTTTTTAATTACTACTTCTACAGGCGGCTCTTCTGTAATTGTTTCAGGGAACTCAACACGCTTGTTGAAGTTACCGCCCTGAATGTCCCATTCTGTTGGATTGCTCATAGTTCCATTATACCTTATTTATCCCATTTGTCATCTAAAACGAGTAATGCGATAATTGCGTAGTTTGCCATATCAATAAAAGAATCCCTAAGACTTTCATTTTCGGGGGTACTACCAGAGTCATATAGATTGTTAATGCGAGCCAACTTGTCATGTATGCGTACTCTAAGTCCATTTAGTGCTCCTCCTGGACTGCCAGAAATATTCTTTGGTCCGTAATCTTTGTGTTTTTTAAGAAGCAGTTTTTCTGCTTCATCAAATATAATGCCTACTTCTTTAATAAATTCTGAATTTAAATCCATTTTAATACTCCTCGTGTTCTACATTGTGCTTACTGTCCACATACTTGTGAATCTTGCGTAGTGTTCTTGCTTTTGAGAATGCATATACAATAACTGCAAAAACTGCATTCCAAAAAAATTCAGCAATGATGTGGTCAACGCCAAATACTACATCCAATATGTTGTGTTCCATTAGTGCTCCTCGCAGTTTAATATTGCTTGAACTTCATTGTTAGGATACTTGTCCCAACAGTTTTCTTTAGGTAAGTTTGCGGTAATAATCATGGCTAATACTGTTCCGATAATAAAAATACCAGATATGAATATTAGCCATACCATACCGTCATCGCTTATTTGTTGTTTGGTCATTAGTCAACCATTCTACTAGTTTTGGATTATCTTTAAGTACCGCTAGTAATCCAATTTCATACATAGCAATAAAGTAATGCTCCCATGATTCAAAGTCATCTTCTTTAGTTGGTCTAGACATACCATCGTAACTCATACGAACAGCATGTAGGATTTCGTGTAGCAGTGTAACTTGTTGCTTACCATTACCTAAGCCAGATGCAATTACAATAAGGTTCTTGCCATCCATGGTATAACCATAAGCACCATCGTTTAACATACCGTCTTCTCTAGAATCACGCTCAACAACATCAAACTTTTGTGGACCAATCTTAACTGATTTAATCATTACTTTATCTTTCTAATCATACTAATTGAAGCATTAAGACCTGCAAGAGTTCCTGGACTATAATGTTCTTTATTTTTGTCAATGTCTTTTTGAATAGTAGCAAGGATTACCTTACGCTGTTCTGCAAGTGCTTTCTTTCTACCCAATTCAAATCCTTCTCTCCATCCATCAATATGACCATGCTCATAGCCTAGGTCATACTTACGTTTAAATGTATTTTGTAGGCGTGTAGCCCAATCTGGTTTACTCATATATATATTTTACCGTATGTAGCAGTGTTTGTCAAGCAAATAGTGAAGAAAGTTTGTCCTGTGAGGCTAGACCTTTGTGGAAAACTTCTTTGCCACCTACCTTAGCAATAAAAGCAGGAACCCCAGTAATTCCATGTTCCTGGAAAACGCTTACATTAACGTCAGCATCATACTTAGTATAAACAATGTCTGGATTATCACTAAGAAACTTATCTAACATTGGTTGCATTTGCTTACAAGGCTGGCACCATGTAGCACTAAAATGAATTAACTCTTTCATCACTTATCCTCTAAGAGACTTAAGTTTATGTCCAACTAATGTATCTGTTGGTTTACCGTCTTTATATACTCTGACAACTGCGGCAGGGTCATCTGGAGTTCCTGTTACTGTAAAGTCTGAGTTAGGAACATTGTATTTACCATTTCTAATAATTCTAACAATCTTTCCTGTTGCTGTACCGCCAGAAGAATTCCAGGAAACCATACTGCCAACGCTTAGAGCCTTAGAAACAGGCTGTCCCTGTGCTGAGTAATCTTTACCAAAATCAGCAAACAAAGCCTTATCTGCTTCTCTAGTTGCAATAGCACGACTCCAAGAATATCCAGAATCACCGCCCCACGCATCCCACATAATTCTACCGTTGCTAGGATTACTTGTGTTGTTAAAGTCTTTGCCTTTTTTGTCTACCTCGTGTCTGGAGAAAAATGAATACATGCGTTTGACCACACTAAGAGACATTGAGCGACCTGCTACGATATCTCTTGCTCTGCCCCAACCAACTGGAGTTCCTGCACCATTAGCCTTACCCTGTTCCTTCCAACGAATAGCACGAGCAGCAGCAGACTTCATACCAGCAGTTGGAGTGTATCCTTCTGCCTTATAAACTTCTTCCATGTCGTTCTCTTCCATGCCATCTTCTGGCTCTTGAACCTCTACGTTAAGTTCTGAAATTTTTTGTGCATCAGACATAAGCATTCCAATTGAGTATGCTGTTGGACACCAGTTGTCTTCATCTTCTTCATACTCATAAATTCTAACAGCCATTGCTGGATTCTCTGGTGTGGACTGAATAGCGTATTCTGTTCCTGCAACACCATAGACTCCACCCTCAGTCATAACATGTTCAACAAGACCAACAACTGCACCTTCTGTTGTTAGTCCCATTACATAATCTCCTTCAACAATTCTTTCTGCCTTGTACATAGCACTAATGGATGTTCCACCACTAGAGAACGCACCAGATGCATCTGAACCATTTCCTGGTTGATTCTTTGGTTTACGAATCTTAACTTTCTTTCCACCACGCATAGATGTTGGTGTTTTTACTCCAACGTTTGGATACTTTGGATTTGCTGTTGATGATGGGTTAATACTGTTAGGACCATCAGCCTTGTCTGCTTCTGCGGCATACAAAGCCCTTACTTGATTTGTGGCTTCAGCCTCTGTCTTGTGACAGCCCATGACTTCTCCACCTTCTTTTACTACTGGATACCCTGAGCATCCATTTGAACCTTGTGCTCCTACTGAATAAGGCATTAGTCTTCCATCTCCATTTCATTTTCCATGCTTACACGAATTTGCCAGCAAAACTTTTGTGATGCAGCCTGACGGTCAGCAAGGAAGTTTGATAGTCCATACTGCTTGGCTTCATTAGCCAAATCAGTTGCCACAACCAGTGCCTCAATGTGTGCCTCAATAGAAAGATAAAGGTCATTCAACATAGGCTGTGGGTCACCAACAATAACTGGTTCTGGTACTGTTGACATGTCAAAGAAATCTGTTAGTCTATATGGTGCGTACTGTCTTAGTATGCGAAGCCATTCTGCATAGGTGTCTGTTGCACCATCATAGTCCTCGTAGATTTTCTGAAAAAATTTGTGAAATTGTGGGAAGTCATCCCCCTCTACATTCCAGTGATATCCATGTGCTTTAAATTTAAGGGCAACGTTATCTGCCAGTAGCGTTCTTAGTTGTGCTAGTAAATTTTCCATTGTCTTATTATACCATATCTATTAGGTGGGCAGTTTACTGTCATACCCAGGACTTCCGACTTACTTAATAGTAATAGTCTTAAGTTTCTTTTCCTCTGGAACATTAATAACTAAATCAATAGTCAAAATGCCATGCTTCAGTTCAGCCTTAGCGACCTCAGCATATTCTGGCAGAGTAAAAGAACGAGTGAATTTACGACCAGCAATACCTTTATAAACATAGCGGATATCCTCTGGTAGTTCGTTGTCTTCTTTTGTTTCACCAGCAACAGTCAAAACGTTCTTGTCTGTTGTGATTGTAACGTCATCCTTCTCAAATCCTGCAAGAGCAAATTCAAGGTACCATTCGTTCTTGTCCTTTGAGTGAATTACGTTGTAGGGTGGGTATGTAGCCCTGTTTGGTTGTGCAAACATCTTATCAAATTCCTGACTAAGTGCTGCGAATGGGTCTGTATAGATTACCATTTATATCATCTCCTTTTAAGCGAGTTATTTTTGTACCCCCAATTGGCAGGTACATATTTATTATAGCAAAAAAGGACAAGCCTTGCAACCTGTCCCTTAATGCTTGTTAAAATTACTTCTTTGTAACGGTCTTCTTAACTGTTACAGTCTTTTTAACTGGTGCCTTTGTTACCTTGACATCCTTAAGAGCCTCTGCAACAATTTCAGCAGATGGAACAATGCCAAATGCCTTGTCCTTTGGATTTACTGCTCTAGTTGCAACTGGTAGCAATGCAGCAACCAATGACCATGCAAGAGTCTTTGGGTCTGTAACGCCAGCCAAGTATAGTG
>Ga0194048_10001105_pt1 | contig 13348 bp, 10 predicted proteins | sample JunL225m_MetaG_FD_161685 | JGI IMG/M metagenome (GOLD analysis project Ga0194048, IMG submission 161685) | Anoxic zone freshwater microbial communities from boreal shield lake in IISD Experimental Lakes Area, Ontario, Canada - Jun2016-L222-5m | ecosystem: Environmental > Aquatic > Freshwater >...
GTCTTCCAAAAAAGAAACTGGCATTTATTCTTGTCAGCCATGATCTCCGGAACATACTCACAGTAGATATTCCAATTCTTACGCTTGGGATCTGTTGCACTGGCTTCACAGCGAGCAATTGCTGTTGCCTTAGTAACCTTCCATGTCTTACCATACTTTTTAATAGTAATCTTATCATCTGTTGGTTTTGCAGTTGCTGGTGCAGTAGCGACAAATGTGCCAGCTAATACTGCTGCAAGTGCGATTAAAGATGTTCTCATTTTATTTCTCCTTGGCGGTTGTCCGCTTTTACATGCCGCGGTCTCCAAAAATAATGATGACCTATAGTGGCAGTATGTTGTACTGTCATTGATTTTTTAGGTTTACGATTACGAAAGCTAAGTGCGCCACGACTTAGATCTTGAGTTTCTCCCGACAGTATGAGAGAAGCTATTTCCTTACTTGTAGTCCATCGTTTGCCATGTGGCTCTTTGCGTACACGGCAAGTCCAACCAAATTGGCATTTGTTGGAATCAACATGATTTATTACTTCACATATTGTTGATGGATATATTCCACTGCGAGTACGATTTATAATAACATGTCCCACAGCAATTTTTCCAGCTCGTGGCTCCGAGCCTGATTCAAAGTATATAGCCTCTGCTAAACACTTGTGATCTTGAGTAGTTGCATCTACTACTATTCTTCCTTCTGCTGTCACACACCCTGCCAAAGCAAAAGTTGATGCGACTGCCATCGTTGTTATAATATTCAATACACTCTCCGTTTTGACTAGGGTTGCCAAGCCCTAGTGATCTCCTTAAAAAGTTGGGGGATTCTGTTTCCAAGCTCCCCCGGTGCTCATTTACGCAGCTAGTGCATAAGAAGTGGCAAAGTTATCGTTTGCAACTATAGTTTTGTTACGTTAAGGCAGTTTCCACGCCACTGTCTACTTCAATCTTTACAACGCCAATCGAGCCTATTTCGCCCCCATCAAAAACACACTGGCGACAATATTAGAGACCTTTGCTCTTATCATCGGGACGGTCATGCGAAGACCAATGTGCTTTTGGTGGAGACGTGGGGTACCGCCCCCCAGTCTTGCCGTCTTATTCCATTGCTATCAACAACAGTAATATATTTATACTACTTTTGCCCTAGAATGTCAAATTTAAACTAACTTTGCATCGCCGCCAGTGCCACCCCATGCCTCGGGATCGTTACGACTCATTCTAGTGTCGTATATACTGCGCGAAGTACCAAACTGTTGCATGAGTCTTGCAAGCAATCCATTGGCAATTAATCCACCTGTTACAGTTTTCATTAATGCATCAATGTTTTGATTGGTTAACTGAGCTAACATCTCAAGTACACCATAAATCATTTGGTCCGTATTGAATGGATTAGTATACTTTGTGGTACTTAGGTCTCCATACAAAAGCTTATTAACAATCTGCATTAATGTTGTGACCATAAACTCGTTATTAGTCAACAATAATCCATTATTGGCAATTTTACCAATTGCTGTAGTTGCACCCGTAAGATCAACTATCAATAAATCGTCATTGTTGATGTAAATGCTGTTGTCAATAGCTTGCTTTACTACAGATCTTCCAATGCCTTCAAGAACATCTGAGCTTGTATCCATCCAAATGCTATCATAATAGATCTCATCCATTTGATTTGCTTGTAATGGTAGATCACCGTAACCAGTGTTTCTCAGTACTGTATTACGATTATTCAAATACACATCAGTTGGTGTTCTTGGGTACACAGGCGCACGTCTATTATGACTCATGGGTGGCATTTGCCCCGTATACAAGTTATTATAGAATCCTTCAGGTTCTCTATAGTATTGACTGCGTGGTAGCTTGTATTGCTCAACGTCAATACCAAGCCCACTTAATGCAGATGCATTTCTAGCCTGTCTCATGCAGTACTTCATGGCATCACCAAAGATATCATTTGTTGCAACACGCTCTATATATTCTCCAGCCTGCCCATACCCTGTTTGTAACCCCCACTGATCTAACATTTGAACAAACATCATAGTTGATGATGGACTTGGAGGAATAGTTTCAAATAAACTAATATTATGATTGAGTAAGTTGTTATTTTCTCTAACCAATTGAGCACAACTTGCCTCATATGCTAGGCTTAATTTCTTAATGTTATCTTGCAATAGAGGATCCGTTGAATTTAACAATGCCTGTTGTTGTGCTTCAATTAATGGGATAAATGCAAGAACTGCTGCATCCAATGTAGTAAAGGTTTGTGATCCACCTAACCCAGCAGGAAATGGAACAATGATGTTTCCATCTTCACCTGGAATGCCACTGGCAGTATCACCCGGTGTTCCCAGTGTTGTGTACAATCCACTCATTGTGTTTTTAAACAAATATATTAAACTTGTTAACAATACTGCATCAGGATGATTTTCTATAAATGTAGTTGAACTAACAATAACAGGAATGGTATCATTATGCACATATCCAGCAGCAGTGCCAATAAAATCAGCCATAGTTTGTTCACCAAAAGTACCACCTCCGTAGCCATAAAGTTCCATTAATGGTTGTGCAATAGCAGCTGGTAAAGGTTTATTCATTTGAGCAATGTTATTTAAATCTGTAGATGTTTCAATTTTACTAAATGCAAAGCCAATATCATAAATGGTTGCTGACGCACTTACTCCAATAATTGCTAGTTGTACCCCAAGCTCTCTAAAACTTTTAACTGGTAAATTTTGAAAACTCTTGGGCATCATTTTTGACAGATTTGTTAATTCACCCAAGTTAGCAAAATTAGTTTTCATGGCAAATGCTGCTTTAACTGTGTATATAACCTCTGGCTCAGTTATACCATTTAATACAGTTTGTGTTACTCTATCAAACAATGGATTATCAAGCCCAGCAAGTGGTACACCCGCAGCTACCAATGCTTCATTTAATCCAGTATAATCACCCAACCCCTTCATTAGAATCTGAGTAGCAACATTACCTGGTTGCATTAATCTCATTAAATTAGTTGCATCCCATTTACCCATTGATAACATATCAGACGAAACAGCATTTAAGTTTTGTCCTAGTGTACTAACACTGAATGTCAATGCGTCCTGCATATTTCTAGTCCTGGCGCCATATCCAGCAGACTGCATTGCACCGAATCCTTGACTTACTGCCTCACTAATTGCACCAACCATATTCCTATTATTTGCAGCTGTCGCGGCAACCATTGCTATGTTATTGGCAAACTGTGCGGGGTTAAATGTACCATTTGGCCTGCTGTATAGACTTCTGCTACCTCCAGATAAATTAATTGTTCCATTTAATACACCTGACGCCACAGCGCCTGATATTGCACCATAGCTAAAATTACCTGTCATATTGCCAATGGCGCCGCCAATGGCGCCGCCGAGCCCACCGGCTAATATAAATTGTGCTGCGGCACCTTTGGGAACACCAGCAGCAACTTGCCCTAATATACCTGTTAACCCACCGACGGCTGCTGCTGCCAATGCCTCAGGCATGACTCCACTTAAAGCTGGTATTAATGATCCACCCATCTGACCAAGGGCGCCGAATGCTGCACCACTCAATGCCTGCAATGGATTTGCGCCAGCAGCAATTGAACCCAATGCGCCACCCAAAGTCTGCCCAACAATGGCGCCTGCTGCGCCACCTAAACTTGCTCCCAATGCATTGCCTAAGGCACCACCTGCTGATCCAAGAACTGCACCCAATGCACCTTGTAATCCGCCGCCACTGAGCAATGCCATACCACCTGATACCAATGCATTTGCAGCAACGCCACCTATTGCTCCTGCAAGTCCACTGCCAGCAATTAATCCTGCTAAACTAGTCGATGCACCAAGACATCCTGCCGCTGGTACAGATGCACCAGCGGCAGCAGCAGCACCGGCGCCAGCCCCGCCTGCACCGCCACCTGCTTGTTGGCCACCTGGGTTAACTCCTGCAGGACCAGTGTCTGTTGCTGTGCCTCCTGCGCCCGCCGGATCGTCTGGTCCTAGTTGTGTACCAAATTGTTGTCTTAATGCAATACCTTCGGAACTTTGTGGATTCACTGCATATTCATCTGCGCCATATACTTCTCTGTGCAAATGTGGCTGTCCCGGAGAACCTGTATCGCCAGTCAAAGCAATAACAGTATTTGGTTGTACTGTATCCCCAACATTATAATTTGCTGACGATAGATGCATTAATCTTTCGCTGCCCACATAGTTACCATTTGCATCGTAGTAACTTACTTCACGCCAGATGCCCGATGAAGCACTGGGATTATTGCCGCCTGCTGTAATTTCAGCACTAGCAATGCTTCCACCTTCTAATGGTTTATATGGAATGGGGGTGCCAATGGCGGCTCTTTGATCTATTGCAAGACCATCAGAATGTAGACTTGGATTACCGCTTGCGGTTACTGCTCCCGGTCTAACATGACTTACTACTGTTCCTGTTCCGCCTGCCATTACTTTTCCTTATTTTTTCTTACCATTCGCCAGGTGGTACATTTAGACTGCTTGGGGGCAAATCTTTATTCCAAATTACAATTTCACTTTCAAAAGTGTTAACATATTTAGGTACCACATATGGTCTATTGGCAGGATCCTGATCCGTTAATATGATATTCAACGAACCGGGTATAGCAGCAGGAACTCCAGTACTGACCATGCCTTTGGGACCATTTGGCGTAAATCTATTACTTGCTCTTGCAGCCAAATCTGCTTTTTCAGCATCACTTAAAGTTTGTTTACTATCTGCTGTTGAGAAATATTGTTGTGCATCTGTAAAATTATCAATTACACGTTCAGGCGGAGGAGCACCTGCTTGACTAGCAAACATATCACTGGCCGTATTCAATGATGAACTCATTAAGTTTGCATTTATAACGTATATTACATTGGCGCCTGGACCCTGCCAAGCATCATACAATGCACTTATAGCGGAATAACTTTTTAACTTTGTAAACCCTGAAGGTGGTGCATTTAATACAGGAGTATATCCAGGTCCTGGGCCAGTGGCAGGAACAGGAGTACCATAAATGCTATTAACAACCGCTGACACATTTATATTTTGCGCACCACTTTTAATTAAACGTCCAACTACTCCATTAATGGGAATACTCTTCACTGCTTTACTTGTGCTACTACCAACAATTCCATTGTCCTCATTGAAATCTTTAACAACGCCAGATGTATTAACAGATGAGAAATTACTTAGATTATATACACTATTATTAGCATAATCGTGTAACACAATATTACCAAGTTGATTAATTTCATGAGTTGTGGCAGGAAAATTAACAAGAACACCAGTCACTGGATCTGGCATCGGTGGATGAAAGCTTTTAATTTGTCTGACACCCTGTATTAATCCACTCTTACTCCAATTTAGCAATGCTGCATTTACATGATGTGCATTAATATTGAATAGGTTTGCACCTTGTGTATTTTTTGTAATGGGATCATATACACGGTATGCCAAATTGGAGCCGGGATACCCAGATACAGTGGTCAATGTTGCAACAGTATTACTGGTTATGCTTTTCACCATACCTATTAGGTTGCCGTCAGTACTATCAAACAAATGATAACCAATATTCAAATCATTAATAAAAGTAGTGTTTGTGCCTATTACAGTGCTATTGGTACTGTATGTACTGATATTACCATTACCAATATGTGGATCTGTTTGAAGTACAGAGTAATTAAAAGTTTGAAAAGTATAAGCAGCATTAGCAATCGCAGTGACAGCATTTTTTGAAAGAGTTGCACTGGTATTACTAGTGATATTAGCTATTTTACCTACAAAAGTATTCGCAGCATTACGAACAGCATAATATGTTCCCAATTGTGTTAGAAAGGTAGTTCCCACTCCAATAACAGTAGTATTACCCGTAAAAGTTGTAATTGTACCAGTGCCCACTGTATTGCCACCGTAAGTATAACTTACTGGTGTTGCTACATTTGCCACATTAATAATTGCATAACTTGGCATGTTATATACCTACCAATACTGTGGGATTACATGGTGGAATAATAGCATGTAAACACATACTAATGGATCCCATATGACCAACACATAGTCCACCTGCTAATACTGTTGTACTACAGTTGAGCAATAATGGATTTGGTGGATGAATAGGTTTAGGGGGGATGCCACCCCAAAAGTGAGGACTAACAATACTCATACCCATTACTGCGATTGGTCTTCCACTTACCAATACTGTGGGGTTACCTGTCATAATAACCCCCATCATCATATTAAAATCGCCGACTGCTGCTGTGGGAAACACTCTTATTCCTTAAATTATACCTTTGCTCATAGTTACTAGCCCAGTTGTCTTTTCCATATACTGGCTTGCCAACTCTGACTCGCATTTAGCATGAAAGGCTACTGCATGTTTATTTAACACTACAGGATCTGAGCGATTTGAAGCAATGGGTACTGGCATCATGCCAAGTCCACCATTTGGAGTATTCAATAAAGCCATGGGCTTATTAAGAACATAAGTGTCAGTTCTGTCTTCAATGATACGAGAAATAAGTTCTTCACCACTGTTTAGTTTAAAATCTACCACATCACCAGGACTATAGTTGAAAGTTGTTTTTCCCATTAGCATATTGTTGAATCCGTAAGGTTAAGTCATTTGGTTGAAGTGCTTTTAGACCGTCATAGCCGCCTTCTACTAGTATTCTATTTTCATAATATATTTGGGGCACTGTTTTATGCCCCTTGTTCTTAATGAACTCCAATGCCTTTGCATCTTCAGTCACATCAACTTTTGTAAACGCAAAGTTGTTTCTCTTTAGGTAGTCCGCTGCTCTATCACAGTAGGGGCAGGCTGGCTTGCTGTAAAGTGTAATCATTGCTGTTCCTTAATATAGTTATTATAGTTTGAACCCAGCAAAAGAATTTTGATCAACATCTTGTTTTGTGCCACCACTGATATAGCTACTGAGTTCTACTTCCTGAGGTGCAACTTGAACATCTCCACCTGCAATCCACTTTTGAGTCCAGGGCAACGGATTACTGGTTGTCTTATAGGGGCAAGTAAGCCCAACTGCTGTCATACGCTTGTGGGCGATCCATTCAATATACTCACTGAGTAATTGATAGTTTAACCCAATCATACTACCATCTTTGAATAGATAATCTGCCCACTTCTTTTCTTGATCAACTGCATCAATGAATAACTTAACGCATTCATCTTTAGTTTCTTCTGCAATTGTAATAAAGTCTGGATCATCTTTTGGAAGTAGTTTTAGTAAAGATTGTGTTCCTGCTAGATGTACATTTTCGTCACGAGCAATAAACTTAATGATCTTTGCATTGCCTTCCATCTTCTTAACTTCAGCAAATGCCCAACTACAAGCAAAGCTAACATAGAATCGAATACCTTCGAGAATGTTGACTGACATTAACGCCATCCATAAAGCTTTTTTATGTTGATATGGAATAGGTACGAGATGTCCGTGTGTAGCACTAGCAGCACGTTGATTCATATCTATTAGAACATCATAATACCTACTGATGTCATCTGCACAGTCAGCAATCTCAGCTATATCCATCATTTCGTCAAATATCTTACTGGGATTACTGTAGATATTACGGATAATGTGAGTATAGCTGCGACTATGAATGGTCTCGCTGAATGTCCAAGTTTGAATCCATGTTTCAAGTTCTGGCAGACTACAGATTGGGCCAAATGCAGCACTTGGGGCACGACCTTGAACACTATCTAGCAAGATTTGACGCTTTAGATTACTTGTGAAGATATGCTTCTCATGGTCACTTAGATCCTTGAAGTCCTTTGCATCCCTAAGGATATCAATTTCTTCAGGTCTCCAGAAAAATCCCAGCTGCTTTTCTGTCAGCTTATCAAATTGACGATACTTCATTGTGTCATATCGTTGGATGTTTACTCCGCCATTGGGATCAAAGAAAGCTAATGCCTTCGTATGATCCTGACGATTTTTACTGTCGAAAACTGTGCTCATTGATAACCCTCAAATCCTATTATACGTGATTTATTTAGATAGTACAACTTTCACATGCCTCCTGACTAGATAATTCAGCTGGAAGATCCTCCATGAACTTGGCAACATTGATCTCGCCCTGACCATCATAAGTGTTGAAGTAATACAATGTCTTACCGCCCAGCTTGTAATGTAGGAGAAGAAGCTTCAACATGTCACTCATTGGCAGCTTCTCGTCAGGATAGTACTGCGGATTATAAGATGTATTAACACTGATTGCTTGATCAATATACTTCTGCAATACAGCACAAATTTTAATATAACCTTCTGGTGACTTCTGATCCCATAGCAATTCATACTTGTTCTTAAGCTTACGGAACTCAGGCACAACTTGCTTTAGTACGCCGTCTTTACTCTGCTTAATTGAAATATAACTGCGTGGTGGTTCAATGCCGTTGGTAGCATTGGCAATCTGAGCACTGGTTTCTGCGGGCATTAAGGCCATCAAAGTGCTATTACGAATGCCATATGCTTTTGCTGCGGCACGGAGACTATCCCAATCCATACGCTCACGGTATGGTACAAGTTCATCAATATCCTGCTTACGACTATCAATGGGCATAATTCCCAATGAGTACTTGGTTTCATCTGACTTGGGACAAGCACCCTTTTCAATGGCAAGATCAACACTGGCCTTAATAAGATAATAACTCATTGCTTCCATATACTCATCAAGTTTAGTCAATGAGCTATCATCGCTGTACTTGAAATCATTCTTTGCAATCCAATAAGCAAGGTTAATAATACCAACACCCAGTGGGCGGCGATTCATTGTACTAATCTTAGCAGCAGGCACTGGATAGTCTTGATAGTCTAGTAGTTCATCCAATGCACGAACAGCAAGCTTGCATGGTCGCTCAAAGTCACTGGGCTTGTTAATGTTACCCCAGTTGATAGCAGACAATGTGCAAAGACTGATCTCACCATTCTCATCATGCAAATGTGTGAGTGGCTTAGTGGGCAATGCAATCTCACAGCATAAGTTGCTCTGCTTGATTGGAGCAATGCTTTCAATAAATGCGCCATGACTATTTGTGTTATCAACATTCATAAGATAAACACGCCCAGTATCCTTACGCTCAGTCATAAATGCTGAGAATAAGTCAATTGCAGGGACTACCTTCTTTCTGAGCTTTGTGTTACGCTCGTATTTTTCATAGAGGTCCCTAAATGTATCGGTATCACTATAAAAAGCGTCATAAAGATCAGGAACATCATTAGGGCTAAAAAGAGTAATATTTGATCCCGTAAGAAGCCTTTCATACATCACCTTATTAAACTGAACACCATAATCCATATGGCGGACACGAGTGTCCTCAGTTCCCTTGTTGTTCTTCAACACAAGCAAGTCTTCAACTTCAAGATGCCAAAGAGGATAATACAGTGTAGCCGCACCATTACGGACACCACCTTGACTACAGCTACGAACAGCAGCCTGAAACAACTTATAGAATGGAACGACACCGGTATGGCTGGTGTCTCCATTACGAACAGGTGAACCAATTGCACGGATACGTCCGGCGCCAATACCAATACCAGCCTTCTGGCTAACATACTTCACAATGGCGGCAGTTGTGGCGTTGATTGAGTCTAATGAGTCGTCTGTTTCGATAAGCACACAGGAGCTAAACTGACGCTGCGGCGTGCGTAGCCCAGCCATGATAGGAGTAGGGAGGCTAATGTCATGCTTACTAATACACTCATAATAATCCTTGACCCAATTAAGGCGTGTTGACTTCTCATACTTGGCAAATAGTACTGCTGCCACTAAAGCATATAGTACCTGTGGAGTTTCCATGATCTGTCCAGTAACACGATTCTGCACTAGATACTTGCCACGAAGTTGCTCCATGGCAACATATGTTAATGACATGTCACGTTCGTGATCCATAAATCCATTAATCTTATTCCACTCTTCTTCAGTATAATCAGTCAACAGGTCCGCATCATAAAAGCCAGCGGCAACATTCTTCTTGATCAAGTTATAGATATGCCATGGTTGATAATCACCGTACACCTGCTTACGGATATGGTAATTTACTAGGCGACCAGCAACATACTGATAGTTGGGAGAATCCTCACTGATTAGATCGGCAGCAGCTTTAATCATTGTTTCTTGAATGTCAGTAGTTTTAATATTATCATAAAACTGAATCTGACTGCGTAATTCCAATTCACTAACACTTACATTCTTTAGGCCTTCAGTAGCCCAATATACGACTTTATGTAACTTTTCAATATCTAATAGTTCCTTGTGGCCATCTCTCTTGATGACCATTGTGCGATTAAAGTTCATTGAACATGCCTCTCAGTTCTTAATGGGTAATTCTTTTGCTGTGATGATATACGTTGGCGAGGGCAACCCCTCGAGCGTGTTGTTATTTACTGAGCGACCGGTATGGTAATTAAGCATATATTTCCCCGCCTCCAGATTGACTAAATTAAGTGTTGTGTGTTCACTTTTAATATTATAATGTTCAATACGCATGGTATCTTTTTCTGAATAGTTTGAATAGTATAGCGTATAAAACATACCTAATGCAATAGAAATGTCACAATAAATGGCTTCATTAATGAGCGTCCAAGCGTCCGGCCATTTATGAGTATCATCATATGCAAGATAGTTATTAATGATTGGTGCTTTAGCCCAGATTTGAGCTACAGTCTCGATGTCTTCTGGCCATGTTGTTAATTTATTTCTAAAATCTCGCCAGTCGAGAATATTAGTGTGCTTGTTATAATAAAACATCAATAATGCTGATCTTGTTGCACCACTGTTTGTTCTATCTCATCCCCTGGCTTAAGTTCTTCAAGTCTATAATTGATGGGGACTGCGCTGTTTACCATTGTTACTCTACCTGTTAAAATTTCAGTATAAGTTATTTTAAACTTATCCTTTTGACTGAATGTCTTAACATATACTATAACTTCTTCGTCCGCAAGCCAATATGTTAATTTTGCCTTGGGGAAAAGTTTATATTTGACATGTGAAATAATTCCAGGTTTTCTTTTTGGTTTACTTTTTATTTCTGGTATGGAAGTTTCTACTTGTTTTACGATCTTCCCCCAAAATTTAAACTTGGAGGAGATCCATTTAATACCATTCCAAACAGAACCAGTAATTGAACCAACGCTCATGATTACTGATTTTGTTTTCCCAATGAATGTAATAAGATCACTGATCACTGACGACATTACCACACAAAGTCCAAATAAGATTCAGCCATTACAAATTCAAATGTAACCGCGGCGGTTGAAGTACTGGTATAGTCCAAGCTGAGTAATGTACCGTTACTACTTAAACTAAAGATTATGCCAACATCTGCTATTTCTTTGCTTTCATCATCCATTAAATATGTTCCACTGCTATTATAAATTATTTGCAGTAAACCCATTCTAGTAGCAGTATCTCGTCTAATAACATATTGAACTTTTTTATTGAATGAGTTATCTGCGAGTTTCAATGTGTATCCAGTTGGTTCATTTGTTTTGTTAACCAATAAGGTATATTTCTCACCACCTGCTTGTTCCAACAGTCCAATACGCAACTCATGTCCAGAAGACATCATAATAGTTTGTGAGTTGCCATTTACCCATTCATAAGTTGCATAGGCTTCAGTTTCTGTTCTATCAAATTGGTCATTGATACTTGCACAGCCAATACTAGCAGTACCAAAATCCACACAATATGCAATTGCGTTGCCAATGCCCAAGTAATTGTTTCCAACATCTCTGAAGCTATTAAATGTACTGGTAATATTGGTTGCATAATTGGTTTTAATAGCAGTATCACCAATTGAATCAAATACGCAATTGCTTACAGTCATTGTATTAACCATACCACCACCAGTTGTTACCACAATGCCTTGGTAGTTGTTAAAGAATGTAGTACTGTTGAATAATATGTTGCGACTGTACTCAGTATCCTGTTGATAAACAGCATAGTTGAATCCTGAAAAATAACAATCCAACACATTAATATCAGTTGGTTGATTCATATATGAACCATTGATATAGAGACCAGTTGTTTCATTTCCAATACCAGTGGGAAGAGTCAATGCGCCAATAAAATTTACTCTGGTAATTTGTACTTTACTGGCATTAGTTAACCAAATACCATCCGATTGTGTTTCTGCGCCAATGTCAGAAATCGTAATATCGCTGGGCAATGAAGCACCATTGTATCCAACCTGACCACCAATTTGCTGCAAGCTATCAGCTGTAATAAAAACATAACTTACATAAGTGGGATCTGCTGTCTGAACTATAACCGTATTAGTTGCACCCTCGCCTCTTATGATGGCATTACTGGGAACATTAACACCATCACTGATGATATATCTACCAGCTGGAAACCAAAGTACCTTTCTCGCAGTGGGACTATTACTTCTGCAATAAACTTCATAAAGTGCTCTATTAATGGCTTCAGTATCGTCAGTAATACCATCGCCAGCAGCACCAAAGTCCTTAACACTTACAAAGTCATCCAGCTTCTGCTGCAATGTTCTGATAGTTACTGTATTGCCAAAACTGTAACTTACACCAGTCCAATAAACTCCATTGGTACTCTGAAGTATTAATCCTAGATTGCCAACAGCAATAAATTTACTGTCTATATAAATTACATCATAAATTGTAGCAGTATTCAAACGTGCGGATGCGAATGAGCGTCCAGTTTGACTTATAAAATTCTGCCCGTCTGTACTGGCAAGGATTGTATCAAATTGCCCAACAATGACATATTTGGAATTTCCATAAGTAATTCCCTGTAATGCAGGTCCACTAAATGCTGTTGTATTGCTATACAAAATTGAAAGACTTTGCTGAGTCATTGTTTCAGACTCTGTTAAATCTGAACCATAAACTGATGTATATCCTACACTGCCAACAATCCAAAAGCTGTTAATACCATAATATACATTAAACAAATGACTTGTTAATCCAAATGCTTGCAATTGGTCTTGAACAACCCAAGTTGTTCCATTAGTGCTGTAGACAATTGCGCCATTATTGCCCACTGCAAAGAAATAACTTTTAGCAATGGAATTTGCAGTATATGTTATATATTGAACACCATGAAAATCATCAGTGACACCACTTGTCTGGATTGTCCAACTTGTTCCATTAGTACTGCGTAGAATAGAACCAGCAGTACCAACTATAACACCAACATACGACCCGCCTCCCAAATTAGCAACTGCTATAGATTCTAAATCGTCACTGACGCCAGATGTTCCTGTTGCCCAAGTAGTTCCATTACTACTGGTTAGGATCTTACCATTTGTTCCAACAGCAATGTAGCTGGTATTAAACTTG
>Ga0194048_10001107_pt1 | contig 13331 bp, 17 predicted proteins | sample JunL225m_MetaG_FD_161685 | JGI IMG/M metagenome (GOLD analysis project Ga0194048, IMG submission 161685) | Anoxic zone freshwater microbial communities from boreal shield lake in IISD Experimental Lakes Area, Ontario, Canada - Jun2016-L222-5m | ecosystem: Environmental > Aquatic > Freshwater >...
GTCAAAGGGGGAGTATACAGTGAAGGGCGAAGTCGCTTCAGTGAAGCAGGACGTGTTTCGTCCGAAATCAAAGTCGAAATCCCAAGAAGAGGTGATGGGCCCACAGGTTTAATTGTACCTTATACGGTGTATCGTGAACTTAAAAGAAAGAAACAAAAATGCCAAGAACTAAAGCCCCAAAATTATCGTCGGAAAACAGCGTTGTGTCTGATGCCTTAAAATCTTTGCAAATTGAGCAAGAAGATTTCAAGAAGTTTCGTGCCGATATTGATGTTATTACCTGCAAGTATTCGTTGGAGTTTCCTTTTTGGGGTGTGATTAGCGAAAGATGCACGTTTTCTTTAACCAAGACATTGGTTCCTACTGCGGGAATTACAGCGACCGGACATATTCTTTTTAATGTGGACTTTCTTGAAAAGCTGCGACAAGATCATGGGAAACTCTATTACAAGAAAGTCTTGTTTCTTGTAGCCCATGAGATTAGTCACTTCGCTTTTGAACACGCCTCCCGTAAGGGAATGCGAGATCACCATATTTTCAATAAGGCTTGTGATTATGCGATCAACCTTTTGCTTCATTATCAATTTGAAAAAAGCCCCGAATTCTTTATTGAGGGTGGTTGCCTTGACGAACAGTATGAGGGTATGAGTGCCGAATCTATCTACGAGAAAATCAAGGATGAAGAAAAAGAAGATGAAGATGGCAATGATGATGATATGAAAGATTTCGATGATGATGCTATCGGTAATGGTAGCGTAACTGGTCGAGAGCGTAGGGTTCCTATGCCAGACACTTCGGGCAAAACAAAAGCAGAGGCTCAAAGAATCATCTCTGATTGGGTCAAGGCTGGAACACAAGAGGCGTATGCTGTTGCAAAAACACAGGGCAAGTTGCCAGCCGATTTTGATCGGGCTATTAGAAAATTACTTCGACCACAAATTGATTGGATGGCAGCACTTCGACAGAAGTTACGCTACGGAGTGAGTCGTGTTGAAAAGCGAGACACAAGTTGGAGTACCCCAAATCGTAGGTTTCTCGGTGCAGACTTTATTTTCCCAAGCAATGTAGGCCCGGCATCTCCAAAAATTGTGTATGCTGTTGACACAAGCGGAAGCATGAGCGAAACTGATCTGACACAGGCTATGAGCGAACTTGATGACATACGGAAAAAGTTTCAAGCACAGGTGTATTTCATTGCTTGCGATGCCGATCTGCATAGCAGCAAATGGATTATGCCGCACGAAGAATTGCCCACTCTTAGCGGTGGTGGTGGAACTGATTTCGTTCCTGTTTTCAACCATTTGATTCGTGAACGGATCAGGCCAGATTATTGTTGCTTTTTTACGGATGGCGAGGGTAACTTTGGCGACGAAAAACCACCATTTGAAACCTTGTGGGTTTTAACGTCAAATGTAGTTCCTCCATTCGGAGAAGTTGTTCGCGTCAATGTGCCATACGAAGGGTAGGAAATTAAATTGTACCTTATGGTTTGTTATGCAAAAGACACAATATAACAGCCGAGTCCGATCTCGCAACTGGACTCAGGAAAGTAGAATAAACCATCCTATAGGACTCCTCTTGTCGCAATACTGGAGTCAATGGAGTAGAGAGTACACGAAGTTGTCGCCTACTTTCCGTATCGTAGACCGCCATCCAGATTTTGAGAAATATATTCTCAAGTGCAGTGTGCGGGCAATGAAAACGTATGCTAGGAACATTATAGAGGGAAGATGGCGTGAAGCAGAAGACGCTATTATTGAATTGTGTGAAAGAGATGGTAGCAGTGACAATATTAACGCTGCTTGCGATTATGCTCGGTTCATCGTAAAAGGTCGATGGAGAGAAGCAGAGCATCTTTTTCTAAACGAAAAACATGCGTGGAATTATTGGATGCTTGTTGTTCGTGGAGTCATTGAAGATGGCAATATGTATCCATCTCGGTGGGAACAAATTGAACCCTTCATTACCAAAAACAGTAGTCATAGTTACAACTATGCTTTTGATACGAACGAAAGATTTCTTCTCGGAGAACCTAGCATCGCAAAGTGTGATATGGAAGCCCGAAGATTGAATTTGCCGTTTGCAAATTTACAGTCTTTGCCATCGTATCTTTACGCAGCGAAGTTTTGCAATGATTGGAGTGAATGGTCTGAGGAAACTATTGCTTTAAGTAGTTGTTGGAGTTATCTGTTTGCAAAAGATGTGTGCAAGGGCAAACTGCCAAAGTTTTTGCATAACTCTATGATTGCTCATGCAATGAAAAACCCAAAAGACTATTATGTGAAGGTATATTTTTCGGCAAAGAAGTATCGTTTTTAATTGTACCTTATAGTGTAGTCAACAACAAATAACAAGGAAAATACCATGCTTGCTGAACATTGGAAAAATCTGGCACAACACATGAATTATTGTGCAGGCGGGAAAAGAGTTCCAGAGTTTGAAGTGTTTTTGCTTCAAGCGGATAACATTGATTTGCTTACAGCCTATGCTACCGACAGCGTTAAAGGTCGGTGGAAAGAGGCAGAAGACTTAATGTTTTCTATGATTTTAAAGGCGGCAGAAGGTGAAGAAGACATCGACCTAAAGAATTCAATTTGTAAATATATTACTAGGCTCAAAAATAACCATAAGAAAACCCTCGACAATGGTATTTTTGAATGGGATAAAATGGAAGATCAGTTTTTGATGAACAATCCTAGTGTGCGGTTAGTCTGGAATTACTTCGCATCGGCAGGTTATAAGCTCGAAAAAGCAAGATGGACAAAAGCCGAGAGCATTATTGCTACCGATGGACACTATTCTTTTGAATACTCAGGTATTATTAGAGAACGATTTCTTGCTGGCGAAAGGGCAATAGCGGACACTTGCAAAGAGGATACTACGAATAGAGGTGAAGACCGGCAGTACCTTAATCGGTTTTGCAATGATTGGAAGGAATGGAGCGAAGAGACTATCGCCATGAATCCATGTTGGTGCTACAATTATGCGAAAAATAAGGTGCGAGGAAAACTATCCAGCTACCTGCATAACTCTATGATTGTTCATGCAATGACCGCCCCGAATAACTATTGGATCAAAAGATATTTTAAGGCAAAAAAGTATCATAAGATCGTCAAGCATAGAGAACCAAAAGCTAATGTTGTTGTTGTTTCTCCCGATACAAGTGCTGACGAGGTAGTGTGTTCTGCCACCACCCGCCCCGTGCTGACCTTCACTGTTAATGGAATGCAATAAATATAACTGTTGAGCCTAACGGCTTTACGGCAGATAACTTAAAATGGGTATGTTTTCTTGGTGCAATGTAATGAACGATATATTTGACAAGCTAATGAAGAATGGGTGGTGTCCCGTTCCTTATAAACACCATCCAAAACACATTAAAGAATCTATTAGAGCTGCTAATTTTAGACCACAAGCTAAACAATGCTTTGCAAATGCCCAAAGGATTGTAATGCAGAACTTGCATAAACTACGATATGCAGAAGGAATAGTAGTTACCAGCATAGGACTTCCAATCAGTCATGCTTGGGTAGTAGATGAAAATGATGTTCACCATGATATAACTTTATCTTCTATGCCAAAAATAATGTGCTTTAAGATATACGAAAAAACAGATGTACTCAATAACATTATCTCTCAAAATAAGTATTTCACACCTATTGATCAAGAATGGCTTGATGTTGTACAAACGGCAGTTTCATGCAACATAAAAGTAGATGATCTTTCACCTGAACAAATAAAAGATGAAGTTTCAAAAACCTTACAAAGATTATGCAATAGGCAGAGTGCTTTGAACTTGATGAGTCTTTGAGCCGAATTTAATTGTACCTTATAGTGTGTCCAGCAGATAACTTAACATAGGAATTAAAATGGGTATGTTTTCTTGGTGCTGCAAAGGTTGCGGGCACGAATTAGTCACAAGCGAATACGTGCGGCTGAATGGCTGTAAGGGAACCTATGATGGCTACGGTGGTTGTAGCGGAGGTTTCGACTGGAGTAATAGTGGTGGCGAATCTCCTGTTTGTTGGCATGAAGCGTGCTATCAGAAAGCACCCGCTGAAGCACGACTTGATGAGTCTGGGAGCCGCCACGCAGGCAATCAAGGGTTCGGCAATGCCGCTCTTGCTTTCTTGAAGGGTTTCGATGAAAATAAAGAAATTCTTTTCAAGCCTGTGATTGATGTTCTTCATTACCACCGAGAGAAGGAAGAAACACAGCGATGGGAGTTCTACGTCGTCAAAACTGCTAGTGGGTACGAACTGCAAGATTACAACGCATGGCGTTCCTCTTACGATAACTATCAAGACGTGGCTTGGGAGTATGCCGAAACGGAGGATGACGAATATGAACAGGATCGAGTATTTGCCGAAAGAAGTGATTTCATTAAAAATACCATTGGTAAGAATAACCCCAAAGTTTGTGCTGCTGTTTTTAGTTCCTTTGCCGAGGCGAAACAAACTGTAGAAAATCTTCTGGACTCACTCCCAAATCCTGAATACGGTTTTTCGTTGTGCATTTTTGGAACGCAGGGGGTTCTAGAAGGTCTTTATTTTCAGAGAGATCGGACACCGAGATTAAAGAAGGTAAAAACTGGTGCTGGTGATTTCGATTATGAAATTACCGAAACTGGCGAGTACCGTGACAATATCTTATATTCTCATGGAATCAATGCCGTGCCGCAAGAACATTGGTCTCAACTGGTCGAGAGCGTTTGAAATTTAATTGTACCTTATAGAGTGTTCAACCTGTTTCTAAAATAACTTAAAGGAAAATAAAATGTCAGAGAAATTGCTTCAATCTGGGAATCCTATCACCGGCAGTCTTGTCAAGGAAATCCGACGCTGTAGAGCGGTTCGCACGAGCAAGGGTCAAGGTTTGCCAATGATGATTTTTGGTGCACCTGGCAGCGGCAAGTCCGAGCAAGTTTATGATGCTCTTGAAGATGGCGATACCATGATTGATCTTCGGTTGAACACGCTAGACTCTATTGATATGCGTGGACTGCCGGTGATTAAAAAGGATGCGAACGGCAACCCAACACAGGTGGAATGGGTTCGTCCAGAGTTCATTCCGTTTGAAGGGAAAGGTATTCTCTTCCTAGACGAAATCAACACTGCCCCTCCTAGTGTACAGAATCCAGCTTTGCAACTTGTGCTTGATCGTAAAGTTGGTTCGCATACGCTTGGACGAGATTGGTATATTGTTGCTGCTGGAAACAAGAGTTGCGACAAGGCTCATGTTCATCCTATTTCTGCTGCTTTGCGTCAGCGATTTGCGATTTACCATTATGAGCCAGATATGGACTCTTGGAGCAACTGGGCTGTTACCCATGATGTTCATCCAGATGTTATCGGGTTTATCAACTTCAAGCCTGATATGCTCATCCAGCCTAGCCTAGATGATGAAGGTGCAAATCCGAGTCCACGTTCATGGTATTATGTTTCTCAACGCCTCAAGGCAGACCAACGGGAACTTAGTGATGTTCGTTCGATTGTTGGGCCTGTGGCAAACGAGTTCATGGCTTATCAAGCGGTATGCAGTAGCATCCCCAATATCCTAGATATTATTGAGGGCAAGTCAAAGTTTGAGCAAGACAACAAGAATGTCACCTTGAGCTATGCGGTTGCATCGGCACTCGCTATTCATCTGCTTCGTGGAAAAGCCACAAAGTCAATAGTTGATAATTGTTTCGGGCAGGCAATCAATAATATGTCTGGTGAGCCTGCGATGGTCTTCATGCGGTATTGCTTGCTTCAAGGCGGCGAAGATTTGAAGCAACTGATTGTAACTGTGCCAAACGGTGAAAAATGGTTCGACAAGCACGGCGACCATTTGCAGAAGGCGATTAGTATGTAATTGTACCTTATAGGATGTTCATCTGCGGTGGAATAAACTGCCGCAGATGAACGGTGGTATACAAGGAAGAAATTATGAAATACATTTCAATTGATCTTGAGACAACTGGGTTGGACATCAACACTTGCCAAATTCTACAAATTGGTGCAGTTGCAGAAGATACAAATAATGTCATCCCAATTTCTGAGTTGCCAAAGTTTAATTGTATCGTCGAGAATCCTTGTATAACTGGGTCGGCTTTTGCAATCAATATGAACCATAGACTAATTGAGATCATTGCAAATTTACAAACAACAAAAAAAGAAAAACGAGTTGACTATCGAAAGAAACATAACATTTTAAATATATCTTATGTGGCGGTAGTTTTTTCTGATTGGTGTAGATCGTGTGGATGTGAAACGGATGAAGAAAGAGTTATCATAAATGCTGCTGGGAAAAACTTTGCAGCGTTCGATAAAGTCTGGCTAGAAACACTCATTCCAAACTGGAAGTCTAAAGTTAAAATCCGTAGCCGCATACTTGATCCAGCAATTTTAGTCGCAGATTGGTCTAAGGACAATGCGTTGCCCGGTCTTTCAGACTGCAAGACAAGAAGCGGTTTGGAGGAGCAGGTGCAGCATGATGGTTTGAGTGACGCAATCGATGTTATACGAATAATTAGGGCAGCAACGAATCAATACGGAGCCAGTATTCCACCGTCTGACTCGTTTTCGTATAAACCGCAACTACAGACGCATTGTGAGTCTTCTAACCAAGACTCTATTCCTCCGAAGTGGGCACGGTAATTTAATTGTACCTTATTGGATAGGAAAAGGGTTATGATAACATATTATGCAGATTCAGTGGCGTTTGATAATCTTCGTACAGAACTTTATCGAACGGAGCAGGAAGCGTTGGCTGCGTTTCTGAACAATGCGTTTAGTGAAAAAGAAAAGCCTCTAACAAAACCCTACTGTGTTGGGGTAGATGCCTTTGTTATTGACATTAGTATCTGTCCTACGTCGCTGACATATACTAATGGCGATGCTTATGACGAGGAAGTGTTGCTTGATGAAATAAAGATGTTTATCGAGGAAAGATTTGGCAACAAATGCGAGAACGTGTTTTTCAATTGCCTTCAAATTGGAGCACGGCAGGGTGATGCTTGGGCTAGAGTTGATGGCGATGACGATGCTGGCGAACAACTTTTAAACGATTTTTTTGAGAAACACGGCAACGACGAATATCTTTTTAAATCTGTATAATCGGAGACGTGTGGATGGAACTTGTGCCCGTAGCTCAGTTGGATAGAGCATGGATTTTCTAAGTCCAGGGTCGCTGGTTCGAGCCCAGCCGGGCACATTTTAATTGTACCTTATAAGGCAGAGGCATCCTCCCTATAAGTGAATAAAATGGAAAATAAATACATCGAACCTACCGATCATGACGCATTCGTAGACTGGGAGAAGCAAGAGCCTACCGAATGGGCACCAATCGAATGCCCAAAGTGTCATGGGTACGGTGGGTGGAACTTGCGGCTCAACGCTTACAATCTACGAGACAAGGAAAACACGCCAGAGAACAGGCACTTGTTCAGTCATTTTCGATGCCATTGCGGTCAATGTAATGGACACGGTTTTGTGAGATTAGAGGACAGCGGTCATGTTCATGATTGGAAATGGGTACGAAACACAGGAAACTGTCTAAAACTACATGAATGCTCTGTGTGTGGCAAGCAGTGGGAAGTTGACAGTTCAGGTTGATAACATGATGAAGACTGATACGGCGAAGTACAAACCGGTTTGCTGCTATGGCTGCGGTAAACCGTTCCTTGCGTATACGTTCAGCGATACTCGGAATATGCGTATCGACGGCAAGATGTATGCTGTTCCTGTGTTTGCTGTGCCTTGCATGCGTTGCGACGAGTGCAACATCGCAGTGACAGACGGAAGTGCTGATGAGGCGATTGAGTGGGCTTACAAGAAGTACATCTGCGAGAACGGATTCGACACACCGTGGATGCGGTTCAGACGGTGGATCATTCGTTGGAGTAAGTGAAATTTATGAGTATTAAATCAGAATTAAACAACATGGGACGATTTTATCGGCTACCACACGAATGTACTTGTGGTAGTGAAGAACTATCAGAAAATGTAGTTGACCATAATAACAAAAAAATATATAGAGCTTGTTCTAAATGTAAAGATGTGAAGCATGCAAAATATTTATTGGAGAACGCAATGGAATCACAAGTTTTCATCAAAATAGATTCTAACGAAACAAAATGGGTTCGCGGTGTAGTCACAACAATTGATGAAATAATCGACGCAGAATGGAGCGACCGCTTACAGGTATATGCTGAAGGTGTGATATATCATGTTGGCAAGGAATCTATTCAAAATATAAGGAAAATTAGATCGAATGACACTGTACATTTTCAAGACAATTATTGGGAATCTTTGAAGAGTTATTGCAGTATGGCAATAGAAAGCTTTTTTCCTTTATCGAAAGATGTTATTTTTGATATAAAAGAAAAAGAAAAAGTAATAGAAGTTAGAGATGACCGAGAACATTATATCACTATAAAAGTTGGTATTAAGGAAAATAAAACTATAGCATCTTTTATAGAAGTTCCATGCTGGTGTGTTTTTGGAACAGAAGGTGAAGCGTATGGAAAAAGTCAAAGCGTAATTGAAACTGTAAGAACTCTTGTTGATGCCATTCAAAACAGACAGAAAGATTTGTACTTTTTAGATTTATTGGAGTCTGAGTTTGCCGATACACTAGGAAGTGAACAGGAGATTCCAGAAGACTTCATATTTTAATTGTACCTTATAACATAGGCAAGGAGGCCAAAATGAAGGTAAACTGGTCAGCTTTAATCAGAAGTTTGTGCTTAATTCGTTTCGGACAAATGTTAGGAACTGATTGTGAAACTACGCAATCTATCGCTTGTATAATAGATTCAATAAGTAGCCTTTTCCGACGTTGAGGGTAGGTGTAAAAAAGTATTGTACCTTAAAGGGTAAGGACATTAAAAATGATCGACGTAAATCAAGCGTATGAGATATTATCCGGCGATCCTAACCATAAGGATCGTGAATCACTAGAACACACAATAGGCAGTGATGCATTTTGGTCTTACAAATATGCAAGAAATGTAATCAAGGGTCGCTGGGTACTTGGTGAAGCTGCGATAAGTCAAGAAGCAAGATCGTCTTACTTCTATGCACGAGATGTAATAGACGGACGATGGGAACTTGGCGAAGCCGCGATAAGCGAGAATGCAGAGATGTCTTTTTGGTATGCAAGAGAGATAATCGGGGGTCGATGGGAACTTGGCGAAGCTGCGATAAGTCAAGACGCAAGATCGTCTTACTTGTATGCACTATATGTATATGCACGATATGTAATAGATCGATTCGTACTTGGTGAAGCTGCGATAAGCAAAGATGCAGAATATGCTGAACGTTATGCAAAATATTTTATGAAAGGAAACTGGACACCAGAACTAGCCGTGATGTGCCCATGTTGGCTGTACACTTACGCAAAAGATGTTGTCAAAGGTCGGTTGCCGTCCACCATGCACAACAAAATGATAGTTTTTGGCATGATTGATAGTTCGGACAAATATGTGAAGAAGTATCTAGGTGCAAAAAAATATTGTACCTTAAAGGGTATACGGGTGACAAAACAAAAGAGACTAAAATGCAAGATACAAGATCGTTGTTGAAAGATTTGAGCACCCTTGTAGAGGAACTCAAGGGAACTAGCAGTAGCAATGATAAGATTGCTATTCTGAAAAAACACTTAGTAACCAATTATCATAGCCAAGATTTACTCAGGCTTATACAATACGTTTATCATCCAACGTATCAATTCTTTGTTACAAGCGATAACTTGCTAAAAAAGAGCGAATTGGTGGCACATGCTCTTCGACCACAGGAGAAAGATATTTTTGTTCTTTTAGATGATCTAAAGAACAGAACCATTACTGGACATGATGCTATCGGAGCAGTTAATACATTTGTTTCACAGTACCCTGAGCACAAAGAACTAATTCATAACATACTCGATAAAGACCTAAAGACGAGAGCAGGAGATAAAATCATAAATAAGGTTGTTCCAGACCTTATTCCTACTTTTGAAGTTGCTTTGGCAGATAAATATGACGCTAAAAATGTGAATTGGGATAATGGTTGGTATGTTAGTCGTAAAATTGATGGTGTGAGATGTATTGCCATAGTTGACAGCACTGGAAACGCATCCTTCTTTTCTCGCACAGGCAAGCCATTTTATACTCTTGGAGTTGTTGCTGATGCCATTAAGGATTTAGGAGTTAATAATGTTGTGCTAGATGGAGAACTGTGCTTAGTGGACAGTCTTGGAAATGAAGATTTTCAAGGAGTAATGAAAGAATTACGCAAGAAAGACCACACAATACCAAATCCATCGTATAAGTTGTTTGATATTTTGAGTCAGGATGAATTTTACACCCAAAAAGGCAATAGCAATAATGCCTTTGGGAATAGATTTAATAAACTCAAAGAAATTATGGATAAAAACTCTGGACTGTGTTTAACTGTTTTAGAACAAATACTGGTAGAAAATGATGATTCTTTTAAAACCCTTATCGAAGTATCAAGCGTGAGTCGATGGGAAGGGCTCATGCTTCGTGCAGACAAGCCATACAAAGGTAAACGGTCAAAAGACCTGTTAAAATATAAAGCCTTTTCTGACGCAGAATACGAGGTTGTAAACACAGAGATGGGGCCATTCAGATACATTAAGGATGGCAAGGAATGTGAAGAAACTATGCTTTCCAGCGTTATAATTCTTCATAAAAACAACTACGTTGGAGTTGGATCAGGATTCTCGGTGGAACAAAGACAAGAATTTTATAAAAATCCCTCCAATATTGTGGGAAAACTTATAAATGTTCAGTATTTTGAGGAAACAACGAATGAAAAGGGCGGCATTAGCCTAAGATTTCCAACTTTTAAATATCTCTATGAAGAAGACAGAGACACGTAATTTAATTGTACCTTATGAATGTGACGAACTCACACTAGACCCAAAGGTAATGCCATGAAAACTAATTTGTCCGATCTTGCAACTGGATGCTATGAAAAAAGGTTGTTTGCATTCATGCGTGCAACTGGGATTGGCACGATTACACTCGAATATAGTGGGGGCGGGGACAGCGGGTGTGTTGATAGCCGCACGGTATGCAATGCCGAAGGAAAGTGTATCGCAAGTCCAGAATGGATTCATAAAGAGGAACACCTTGAAAAACCAATCTGGGATAAACACGGCAGTTTTGCTGATGGTGGCGGTTTCTTTGTTTCTGGTGCGGTAGAATGGAATGCAATAAATGGAACCGTTGAAATGTCTGGAACAGACTACACCGATGTGTATCCAGAAGTTGATTCTGAGGACGAGGAAGCTCAGGAACTAGCCTACGATAGCGAACATGAACAGGAAACATCGGAATGGTGTGATGTATTATACGATTCCGGCTGGCTGCGAGGGTCTGCAATGTTCAACAGATTGCGAGAAGGTAAAGTGTCGAGCATTATTTCCGAAGAACAAGGATTCGACGTACATTTTTTGCTGCTGTACGCAAAATGTGTTCAGCCGCTTCCAAAGGAAATGCACCTTCGTGTTGTAGCAGAAGCTATTTGCAACCCAAAAAGCGTGGAATTGATTGAATATATGAAACTTCTGCCGCAAAGCAAGTAGTTTAATTGTACCTTATAGGGTGTGTCCCACAAGAAAAGGAACTATTAAGATGAAACTTTTGACAAAAGAGATACTGGGTGCGTTGCCCAAGTTAGGGGATCAGGACGAGTCTGGTGAATCCGCCATTGCTCATGTAAAGTTTTTTGATCCATACTCATCGTGGACTTGGTATGCCACAGAGTTTGACGGGGAAGATACGTTTTTTGGTGTTGTTTGCGGCATGGAACGTGAAATGGGATATTTTACGCTATCGGAACTCATGTCAATCGGTGGAAGAATCGAACGTGATAAGTTTTTTAAGTGCTGCCCGATTTCTGAGTGTGAATGAGAATTTTAATTGTACCTTATGTAGTGTGTAGTGAAATCAGAGAGAATAAACAAGGAGTTTTATAATGGACGGTAGGAAAAAGAACTTTCGACCTGAAGGTTCATACAAGTATGATGCTAAGACAGAACGGGAAATCGCTGCCGTTCTGAAGGATCGTGGACTCAGCGGTGGTTATCAGTGGTTGCTGGATCATGTTCTGAATGGCGTGCGTGGTTGTGGCAACTTGAAGGGCAAGGTAGAACGAGTTTCATTGAGCCTGCCTGCTTTACAGCAGTTGGCAGCACGGCGACGAGTGAAGTTTTATCGAGGCCCGCGCAAAGCAGCATAAGGAAGGAATTGATTATGGTCTTAGGAATTTTATGTTTTTTGGCTGGAATGATCGTAATGGACTTTTTGTGGGCATGGAAAACAGGCACGCTAAAGGTTGTTCTTAATCGTTTGTATCGTTTGTGTTACAGGTCATAAACGTATTTGGCAAAGCAGGCACGGCAACGCATCCCCAACCGGCTGCGGCTCTCTACCCTATGGGTAGGACATTTCTAGTCGTAGGAGTTTGTCGTGTCTGCTTTGCCTTTTATTAGGAAGATTATTATGAAAGATCGAATCGAAAAGTTTTGTGTTGAAAACGAAATTGATGTTTTATTTGCAGATGGTTTTGACGATGCAGTAATCGGTCTTGGTCGTTCCTTCGATAAGTATAAGGTAATATACGACAAATCTAAAGTCATTAAAAAACTTATGGAATGGATGACCTGTGAAGAAGCCGAAGAGTATTTTGAATACAATATTATCGGAGCATATGTTGGTGATGGAACTCCCATGTTTTTAGAAGACCTAGAATAAAGAAAGAAAATATGAAACGTAGATTGATTTTAACTTTGTTGTTTGTTGTTTTGGGAAGTACCGCTTTTGCGGCGAATAAGGTTTATAAGTATCGCTGCCCAAAGTGCAAGTTAATTCAAGAATATGAAATTCCTGGTTCCAAGAAATGTCCGAATGACGGTCACATGATGATTCGCGTAAACTAAATATTTTACTGGAGAAGAAGATGAAAAATATTACGATGTCCGAAGTGTTGGACTTGGTGTCATTCTCAGAAGTAAACGGGGAGTGGGTAGTCGGATGCGTTTACGGAAACGTAGGATGCGTTGAAGGAGACGTTGGTAGTGTTGAAGGAGACGTTGGATGCGTTGAGGGTAAAATCGGCGGCGACATCGGCGGGGACGTTGGCGGCAGCGTCGGCGGCGACATCCGATTCAGCGTCGGTGGCAGCGTCGGCAAGCGTATTGGCGGCAGCGTTGGCTAGGACATTTGCGGAGATGTTGGTGGCACTGTTCACGGTCAGATCGGTGGGAGAGTCGTTGGGGGAGTCGAGCGGAACTGGTTGCCAGTCTGGGCCGTTAAGAACGGATCGTGAAAACCTTCT
>Ga0194048_10001108_pt1 | contig 13331 bp, 10 predicted proteins | sample JunL225m_MetaG_FD_161685 | JGI IMG/M metagenome (GOLD analysis project Ga0194048, IMG submission 161685) | Anoxic zone freshwater microbial communities from boreal shield lake in IISD Experimental Lakes Area, Ontario, Canada - Jun2016-L222-5m | ecosystem: Environmental > Aquatic > Freshwater >...
GAATAACACCTAATTTATAAATCTGATGAAATTCTGATGCTTCAGTACTTGCAGTACCAGTCATTCCAGAGATCTTTTGGTAGAGGCGGAAATAGTTCTGCAATGTAATCGTTGCAAGAGTTTGATTTTCATCCTTGATTTCAATACGTTCTTTAGCTTCAAGTGCCTGATGCAGGCCTTCGCTATATCGACGCCCTGCAAGCATGCGTCCTGTGTGCTCATCAACGATAAGTAATTCGCCATTCATAACTACATAATCTTTATCGCGCTTGAAGAGCTCTTTCGCGCGAATAGCATTATTTAGGTAACCAATCATTGGGGTATTTGCTGCTTCATAAAGATTCGAGATCTTGAGCATCTCTTCTACGCGAGTCACTCCATCTTCAAGCACAGAAGTGCTCTTCTTCTTTTCATCTACTTCGTAGTGAACATCGCGCTGTAATTTAGCAACAAGATTTGCAAACTCTACGTACCATTTTGTTGCCTTATCTGCGGGACCACTGATGATAAGTGGTGTTCGAGCTTCATCGATAAGGATTGAGTCCACTTCATCGACAACAGCAAAGAAATGCTCGCGTTGAACACAATCTTCTAAGCTCCATGCCATGTTGTCGCGTAGATAATCAAAACCAAATTCATTATTAGTTCCATATGTGACATCTGCACTATATGCATCGCGTCGTTCCGCTGGTGACATATTGGCAAGAATTACACCAACTCGAAGTCCTAAGAAGCGATGGATACGTCCCATCCATTCACTATCACGCTCAGCTAAGTAATCATTTGTCGTAACAACATGTACGCCTTTGCCTGCAAGTGCGTTGAGGTATGAAGGAAGAGTTGCAACAAGTGTCTTACCTTCACCAGTTCGCATTTCAGCAATATTTCCGCGGTGCATTGCTGCGCCACCCATAAGTTGAACATCGTAATGACGTTGTCCCAATGTCCGCTTTGCTGCTTCTCGAACTACCGCAAATGCCTCTGGCAACAAATCGTCGAGAGTTTCACCTTGTGTAAGTCGTGTCTTAAAAATAGTTGTTTGATTACGAAGTTCATCATCAGAGAGCGCAGAAATGCGTGGCTCTTGTGCATTGACCAGCTTTACTAGTTTTTCAAGATCACGAAGTTGGCGTCCTTCACCTGCACGCAAAATTCGATCGAAAAACGCTGGCATAAACCTCACCTTTTCTAATTACATGGGCTCGCTTGGCTCCATGAGAATCAACCCTCCTATCGTAGGGGTTGAGCGACGCAGGCGGTAATTGCAGCCGAAACCTTTAGCCCGCCTGCGGAAAGCGCCCTACTAGCCTCTCGAAGTGTTGAGCCAGTTGTGACTACATCGTCAATTAAAACTATATCTCCGAAAATTCTCGCTCTATTTTCAACTCCGAATGCACCTATGAGATTTTGCTTTCGCTCCTGGGCATTGAGTCCGCTTTGATCCTTAACACGCTTTTTATGAAAGAGAATATTTGAATAAGAAATATTTAGTTCTCCGCACATATATTCAATAAAGTCTCTGCCACGTTTCCTTTGAGAATTCTTTGACGATGGCATGGGAACTAATGTGAGGTTATCTTTATTCCCCCGGTAACTTGCTACTACATGGCGCAATGCATCAATGACCAAAATGTCCGCACTTCTCTGATTTCCTTCTTTTGCTGCGACAAGTATTCGAGCTGCGATTGGTGAATAGAGAACTGCGGAAGTTACGACTAATCCTTCAACATGTGTTGTGTAAATGTGAGGATGCCATGCAATACGACATTGTGAGCAAATTGAAGGACCAAGGTTCATGCATCCAATACATCTTTGGGGAAATACTAATTGAGAAAGTTCTTCTACAAATTTCATAGAGAATTGTTACGGGCTAAATAATTATAAAAAGTATTCTTCGAAAGATTGTGGGTATCAAGTCGTGGGTTTGAGCGTTATCAATCGCGCTTCGATACTTGAACCCTCTTTACGCGGAAGAGTGAGAACAAAATGTGCACCATAGAGTGGACGTCCCCACGCTTCTAATTCACCATTATGCAATCGAGCGTCTTCGAGTGCTATAGAAAGACCAAGTCCAGTTCCTCCGCGAACACGTGCTCGTGATGGGTCTGCGCGCCAGAATCGATCAAAGACGCGGCTCAATAGATGAGGCTCAATACCTATTCCATAGTCGCGGACACCAACGGCTACGTCGTGCTCGGAATGTTGAATTGTAATTTCAATTGGTTTTCCATCAGCATGATCGATTGCATTTGTTAGCAAGTTACGAAGAATGCGTTCAACTCGACGAATATCAGCATTGAGCATGATTGTTTCATCAGGCACTATGAGGACCATCGACGTTGAATTTTCTGAGGCTACTAAGGCCAAATCTTCGATACATCGTTTAGCCAAAGTGACAATATCAAAATCAACACCTTCAAGTACTGCCACCTCAGCATCAAATCTACTTACTTCGAGCAAGTCCTCAAGAAGGCGCTCAAAGCGATCGAGCTGTGCAACTAATAGTTCGGCTGATCGAGAAACATTGGGATCAAATGACTGACGAGCACCGTGAATAATTTCTGATGCCATACGCAAAGTAGTCAGTGGGGTGCGCAGTTCATGTGAAACATCGGATACAAAACGCTGTTGAACTCTAGAAAGGTTTTCAAGTCGGGCAATCTGCTTCTGTAGCGACTCTGCCATCTCGTTGAACGCATTTCCAAGAGTAGATATCTCATCGCGCGTGTGTACATCCATTCGTTGATGAAAATCACCGCCAGTAAATTCTGTTGCGATTCTGGCTGCCTCACGAACAGGTCGCACGACCTGCCTTACTACAAGCCATGTAATGAGCCCGATAAGAAGCAAGAGCGCAAATCCTGTTAGTAAGAGTGAACTGCGAATAAGTTCGAGCGTTGCATCTTGGTTTGCTAAAGAAATCAGAAGATACATTTCGTACTGGCCAGCATCTGGAACTTTGACCTTATCGCCAAGGATGATGACGGGGGTTGATGCATTACCTGGATACGCAAAATAGGTGTACGTCCATTTGATTTCTGATGATTTTCGGACAGATAGCTTTAGTCTTTCTGGAATCGAATCATCTTCTAGAAATTGAGACTTTACTTCGTAATTAAATTTCGCGCCTTGTTGTCCAGGTGTCTTGAGAAATGCTATCTGACGAGTATTTTCGGATGTTCCAATACTCGTTGCCGATGTAATGACATCATTAATAACTTTGCGAACAACGGGTTCAGAGTCCCCTTGAGCTAAAGCTAAACGATATTGGGCGTTGAAAAAAGTAGAGCGAGCTTCAATGATTGCTGAATCTAGGTTTACCTGTTTTACACCCTTTGAAAGTTGATTGTTGAGCGCTGATCCAGTTAGCCAAACAACAGATAGAGAGAGCAATACTGTTGAAAGAATGACTCGAAAAGCTAGAGAGCTACGTAGTCGAAAGCCCACTCTTTGCATTTTATGAATGTACCAATGCTCCTGCTTTGTAGCCAACTCCTCGAACGGTTACAACGATTTCTGGATTTTCTGGGTCATGTTCAATTTTTGATCGCAATCTTTGAACATGGACGTTCACTAAGCGTGTATCTGTGGAATGGCGATAGCCCCAAACTTCACTCAAAAGGGCATCTCTCGTAAAGACACGTCCTGGCTCTTTGGCTAGGGCTACGAGTAAATCGAATTCTAAACGAGTCAGTGAAATAACTTTATTGCCACGAAGAACATGGTGAGCTTGAACATCAATTAAAAGATCACTAATTGCAAGAAGGCCAGCAATATCTGAATTTGTTCGTCTGAGCCGAGTCTTAATTCTCGCGATTAATTCTGAAGGATGGCGAAATGGTTTGACCATGTAATCATCTGCACCAGCTTCTAGGCCAAGTACAACATCATGAGTATCGCCTTTTGCAGTCAACATAACTATTGGAACCATTGATTCGGCGCGAATCAATTTACACACTTCAATTCCATCGATTCCTGGAAGCATCACGTCGAGCAGAACTAAATCAGGTGGATTATTTCTAAAGACTTCTAGAACTTCATCCCCGCGGCTAACTAAATCAACATCAATTCCAGCACCGTTGAGAACGATACTAAGCATTTCGGCAAGGTCCTGATCGTCATCGACGACCATAACCAGAGTCATTGTTAGCTACCGTGTTCCCACGAGTTCAAGTAAAGATCTTGAGCAGGTGTAAGTACATCGATGTGGCCGCCCATGCTAATGAGCTTAAGTTTTGCAACTTCCTTATCGATATATGTTGGCACTTCATGTAATCCTGGCTTGAGGTTCTTTGCTTCTTGAACAAGATATTCAGCAGTAAGTGCTTGATCAGAGAACGACATATCCATAACCGATGCTGGGTGGCCTTCTGCTGCACCAAGGTTTACTAAGCGACCTTCTGCAATGAGAAGCAAACGACGTCCATCAGAGAGTACGTACTCATCAGTTTGGTGGCGCATCTTTGCATTCTTGCTCTTTGCATTCTTTTCAAGCCATGCAACATCGATTTCAATATCGAAGTGGCCAGAGTTAGCCATGATTGCTCCATCTTTCATCACGGCGAAATGCTCGTCACGAAGTACGTCGCGGTTACCTGTAACAGTAATAAAGACATCGCCAACTTTAGCTGCATCAATCATTGGCATAACGCGGAAGCCTTGCATCATTGCATCAAGTGCTTTTGTTGGATCAATTTCAGTAACGATTACATCAGCGCCCATACCCTTTGCGCGCTCTGCAACACCTTTACCGCAATATCCAAAGCCTGCTACTACAAGTATGCGTCCTGCAAGTAAGAAGTTTGTCGCACGGAAGACCGCATCAAGTGTTGATTGACCTGTTCCATAGCGATTATCAAACATGTGCTTTGTATCTGTGTCATTGACAGCAATCATTGGGAAACGAAGTGCACCTTCTTTTGCCATTTGGCTTAGACGGATAACTCCCGTTGTTGTCTCTTCGCAACCACCAGTGATATTTGGAATCAATTCTTGACGTGTTGTGTGAAGAGTATTTACTAGATCGCAACCATCATCGAAGACTTGGTGTGGTTCGATATCTAGTGCTGCATTGAGGTGTGCGTAATAACCATCGCGATCAACTGCATTGCGAGCAAATACGCTAATTCCATATTCGTGTACAAGAGCTGCTGCTGTGTCATCTTGAGTTGAAAGAGGATTTGATGCACACAGTGCGATCTCAGCGCCGCCGGCTTTGAGTACTCGCATCAAGTTTGCTGTCTCAGTTGTAACGTGCATACATGCTGCGATACGAATACCAGCGAATGGTTGTGACTTTTCGAAACGTTCACGAATTTGTGCAAGCACGGGCATATTGCGCTCTGCCCATTCAATGCGTTTGCGGCCTTGGGCAGCAAGAGTTGCATCAGCAATCTCGTGACGTGGAATAGTGGCGGTTACAGGTACATTCACAATCGTTCTCCTCTTGGTCAGGGAGATAGGTTACCGTCCCGTGTGAGAAAGAGCGCGTTTACAGCGCTTACTTGCCCTTTATTGCCTTGAGAACCTCATCACGTACCTTCTCCATACGTGCCTGCGTCTTTGCTTCGACATTGAGGCGCAGCAGTGGCTCTGTATTTGATGAACGAAGATTGAACCACCACGTATCGCCATTGACCGTCAAACCATCAAGATGATCAATCTCGACCCCAGGTTGAGAGCCATATTTTTCTTCAATTTTTTTCATTTCTGCTGGGGCATCGGATACGACTGAATTAATTTCACCACTTGATACATAGCGTTGAAATGGTTTTAGCAATTTTGAAATCGGTGCTTTGTTCGACCCTAGTGCTGCAATAGCGTGAAGCGCTGCTAACGCACCTGAATCAGCACGCCAGAAATCTTTGAAATAGAAGTGACCTGAATGCTCTCCGCCAAATATTGCACCACTATCAGCCATCATTTTTTTGATATATGAATGGCCAACTCGACTTCGTAATCCTGTTCCACCATTTTCTTGTATAACTTCAAGAACCGCTCTAGATGAAATCAAATTATAAATGATTGTCGAACCTGGAACTCGGGCTAATTCTCTGGCTGCAACAAGGCATGTGAGATCAGAGGGATTTACAGTCTCACCATTTTCATCAACTAAAAAGCATCGATCTGCATCTCCATCGAAGGCTAGGCCTAAATCGGCCTTATGTTTCTTTACAGCTTTCTGTAAATCTCGAAGATTTTTTACATCTATCGGGTTCGCTTCGTGGTTTGGAAACGTTCCATCAAGTTCAAAGTACATTGGAATTAATTCAACATCGAGGCGCTCAAAAATCGCCGGTGCTGTGTAGCCAGCCATTCCATTTCCAGCGTCGACAACAATTTTAAGGGGGCGCATTTCAGTTATATCAACTAATGAAAATAAGTAATCTACGTATCCGGTAAGCATTTCTACTTCTTTTTCTAACCCCATTGAACGAATCTGTAATGGCGAGCCTTGACGTACAAAATTCTCGATTGTTAGCAACCCTGATTCTTTTCCAATAGGACGTGCTCCACTTAGACACAACTTGATTCCGTTGTATTGCGCTGGATTATGACTTGCCGTAAACATAGCGCCAGGGAGATTTAACCTTCCAGATGCAAAATACAACATATCTGTTGATGCTAATCCGATTCGAGTTACATCTAATCCTTGAGATGTAACTCCTGCTGAAAATGCATCAGCTAAAATTGGTGACGATGGACGCATATCTTCACCAATTACAACCGATCCTGGTTCACGTTCTTGCTGTAAAAATCGAGCAAATGCAACTCCTGTTGAAAAAGTAAAATCTGGAGTTATTTCGCTATCTACTAAGCCTCGAATATCGTAGGCCTTGAATATTGATGGAACTTGATTAGTCATTTAATAATTTGTTGGTACGGCACGCAAATGTCCACGGCGGCCAATATTAGATTGCACATTTGAGTTTGAAGGTTTTACTTCATCAAGAGTGTTAGAACTTGCTGCTTCGCGAACCGCATCTGCAATGACCATCAAGTCATCGTCAGTTGGTCCGCTGAGATCCTCACTGAGTTCTTGACGAATTACATTCCATCCTTGTGGCACCGTAAGTCGTTGGCCATGGGCAACGCATAAATCATAAGAATGCGGCTCTGAATATGTTGCAAGCGGTCCAAGCACTGCAGTTGATTCTGCATATATATAGGTAAGAGTCATTGTTGCTGCCGAGCGACAACTCACTCGGGAACAACTTCTACCTAACTTTGCCTGAGATGCCATACCCTAAAGATTAGTGGGGTCTCTGATTATTAGGGATTCAAGACACGAATATTTGAAAGTGGGATTGCAGCTTTTGTAAGAACGCTTCCGGGCGTCAATGGAATATAGCCGTATCCATTCAGAGAGCTAACTAAGGCTCCCCCTGTGACATTCTTACTCGTACGAATAATTGTTACTACTCGCGCACTGTTAGGTACGCGCCAGGTAGCAATATCAGTCGCCTTTATACGAGCGCTTTTGTGCTTTCCATTTGAAAGTCTTGTATCTATAGCCACATCGATATTGTCACCAGCGAAAACAAATAGCGGTGTCAAACCAGAAACCGCTATAGACATTTCTTGTAACGGTGCGGCAGGAGTGCTCCACACAAAATCACTTCTGTCCGATACAACAACTCGAGAAAATACTGAAGAAACGATTGGCTCATCTGATGTGATTCGTAAAGCAAATGCGCTGGCAGATAAATTAGGAGTAATTATAAATTCGGTAACAATTCCCTTTTGAACTAAGTGCTGGTTGAGTCCAACCGGAATAAAGCGACCATCGGCAGATAAAATCTCTGCCGAGATATGGGCATCGAGCTCACCGGGTGCAAGTATGCGAAGAACATATTCGCCTTTATTATTTTTACTCTTCTTTGAATTCTGATTTGGTATGGCTGGAATGACTTGGAGTTTTGCAGCGGTATCAACAGAGTTGACCATATCTCCCCCAAGTCCACGTAAACCTTTTCCTTGTTCATCAACTACAAAAGCGTTGACGCGTCCAGCACGTGCAGAAACATGAATCACTAACTTCTGTTGACCTGGAGCTAAAGAATCTAAGCCTTGAACGCTATATGCACGAGCAGGAACGGTTAGAACTTTGATCGATTGTGATCCTGATTCGCTCCACACTGCTACATCAATAATCGCCTCACTCAACCCACTATTTACTATCAGAAGTCTTCCTCGACTGGTGATATCGGCTGTACCACCAACAAACCATTGTGAAGAGATTGGTCCTGAACACAGTGTTCCACCAGCCCAACTTCCACTTCTGCTCTGCCAGATGGCAGGAGTTACACCCACTGCGTCAATCAAAATTGCATCTTTCGTAATTGGTAATCGCGCAAATCCTGTTGGAGACATCGTTGTTTTTTTACTCGCAACGTATCGATACTTCGTTTTCTTTCCCGAAACCGATACTTGTGACGCTAAACCAGGAAGTGTTGGTGGGCAAACCACAACTGGATAATTCTTCGTGTAACCACTTGAGAAAACTGAATTATCAAGATAATTACTACTCACAAGAACGACGGCGAAGAGTGCAAAAACAATGGCAGAGCGTCGAAATTTCATGCCAACTCCCTCTCTGAAATCTGGGACTTTCGTCGACCTGCAGGAAGTGCAAGAACGATGAGGGTCACAAGAAAAATCAATTGAAGAGAGAGCCAACCTCGACGAATTGTTCCATCATGGATTAGTGAAAATTCACCAGATGACAATGCTTTAAAGGTTGGTAAACCATTCTCATTTTTGCTTCGTTCTAAGTATTGGCCATCTTTGAGAACTTTCCATGACCCGCTGAAATTCTCTGTCAGAGTCAATGTTCCAGGTCCAGGCAAAGATGTTCGAACACCGATTTCACCACTATCTAGGTTTTTTCGCTTTCCGGTTGTGTCCGTAAAAATTAGTCTTCCAGTGGCTCCTGAGACTTTCCAAATTATTCCAGCACTTGTTGCAGAAGTTCTAGTAAAACCACCTAATCCATCAATAGAACGGATTACCTCTTCTTTTGCAGGATTTTTTACAAAAATATATTTAATGCCATAGCGAGAAAAAAGCTCACTTGTAGATAGCCCTGATCCATCAATAAGTTCTCTGACAGCCGTATCGATAGCTAAATTTGAATCGGGAGAAACATCAGGATCACCCAAGAAGAGTTCTCCACCTCGTGAAATTGAGAATTGCAATTCATTCTCACCGTTTGCTTTAACTTCTCGGATTACAAGTGTCTTAGTGCTCTTCTCTATCTCTAAGAATGCCGGAATGACTGTGGTTTTATCGCTTCTCACCGCTGAGTTTGCACCATTGCCAACAGTCCAAAAAATTGCACCTGTTGCGTATACGGCGGTTACAGCCAATAAGAGCGCGGCTAAATAATGCCTATGATGCACATGAGTCGATCTCAAAACATCTCGTAATTTATCGAGAATTATCACTGCACAAATTCCTGATGCAAGAGTTGCACATGCAATAAAGGTTCCAACCCAGATTTTTACAGAGGAAGAATTTCCGTGCACGGATATGGATAGTGATGAAAGAAAAGTTCCTAGAAGTAGCGTTGCAAATCCGACTTCAGCAACTCTTCTTGCTTTACTCGAGGAGAAAAGAGAGATTAGCAATATCAAGATTATTGGGCTAACAAGCCACCAAGGAATTGCTCCAGCACCACCGGGATTACCGAGAATGGAAAGGTTGGGGCCTCCGCCAGCTAATGCAATACCCGGTTCACTCAAAAAACGCAGCGGATGAAGGATGGCCTCAAATGAATAAGGGGCATTGATAAGAAATGGGGCGATTAGTAAAGCTAGACGTTTCTTTGAACTTCTATCAAAATTCTTTTTAACTTTGAAATCCTCAAAAATAAAATATGCCACAAAAAAGATCATTACGATGAAAAATGAGAGCGAGAATGCGAAAATCACACCCGCTATAAGGGAAGATCCCCAGATATGTTGCCACGAATACTCATCAATATTCATCCAATTTCTAAGAGTCAAAATGAGGAGAGGCAAAAGAATAATTACAACAATCGTTCCAAGACGTCCAGAATTTATTGAAGCAACCGACACAGGCGAGATTGCATAGAGCAGGGCACATGTTGTCGAGAGCCATTGGTTTTTTGAGAATTGAGCAAATAAATGAAAACTCGTGATGACCATAAGTAGTGGCGCCATAAGGAAGAAGAGTGAAATAAATAGTGCACTTTTGCCAAATAATATTGTTGATAATGCCGCAATGAGAGCAACCCATGTTGGAGATGCAATCGTGCTTCCCATTCCAACTTGATGCCAGGATTCAAGATAGCTACGCCACAAGTCCATGGCGCTCTCAGGTGTAGCCGGTAATGCACCCCCTACCAATGAGCCAAGTCGATTTCGTGACCATACGATTGTGAAGAAGAGAATCGCAATTGTTGCTACTAGCTGTGGCTTTCTAAGAAGTGAGCTCCATTTTGCAGTTGAAATTGGAACTAATAAATCTTCGTCCTCATTCAATTCAATTGAAGACGGTGTTGGTTCAGCATCTGTTGGCAACAATCTCTCACGAATTGATTCTGCAATATTGCTAAGAGAGAGTCTTAGTTGGGACCAGCGTGGTGGAATATAAGAAGCGACAACACGGGGAGAAATCATTCGAGTCTTCTTGCGATTTTTTCGTGCATTGAGAATTGCGCCTGGGCGTATAAGAAGAGTTGCAACTGCCAAAAGTTCGTCACTTGCATATCCAGGTAACTTTGCGACTAAGTAAACAAGCGCGCGGCCTATTGCTGATCCGAGTAATTGAATCGATAGCCAAGGCAATAGCCACCAGGAAGAGTTAGCGAGTAAAACGTATGCCGCATTTCGGCGATCAAGTAAAAGAGGTCGGTGCAAAAGTGCACCACCAACATCAATAGTTCTTCGTTCTGTAGCTGAAGCTTGAGCATGAAAAGCTACAGCATCAGAAACCACAATTACTGCATGGCCTGCTACTCGGGCTCGCCAACCAAAATCAACATCGTCGCGAAATAGTGCAAGCTCGGGATCAAATCCACCAAGTTCTTCAAAGACATCTCTTCGAATGAGCACACCAGCAGTACTAACAGATAAGACATCAGTAACACCATCGCGTTGACCTTGGTCATATTCATTTTTTTCTAAGCCAGTCCAGCGAGCGCCATTACCCGCGATACTTACACCCACTTCTAATAAATGTGTACGGTCATGCCAACCAAGTAATTTTGGTCCTGCCATAACTACTTGTGGTCGCTCAATTACTGCTTCTAATAATTTTTCTAATGCAGTTGGTGTTGGTGCGCAATCGTCATGCAATATCCATAACCATTCATGTGCACCAGAAACACTTGCTGGAAGTTTTTCAACACCGAGTTGTATCGCACTTCCAAACCCTGCATCACGCGGTGCAGAAAGTGTTGGAATTTTTGCGCCTTTGAGAAGTTTCGGCGATGCATCAATTGAACCTGTATCAATTGCAATGATTTGATCAACACTTCTACTTTGGGACGCAATCGATGCAACAACTTCTGGTAGCCACAAAGCACCATCATGTACGACAAGGATTGCAGTTACGCGATGTAAATCAATCGCGGTTTTTTCAACCATAGTCTTTAGCCTTTCGGCTAGTAACCTATGCTGATCGGCGCTTTAGGCGACGGCGTTCGCGTTCGGAGAGTCCACCCCAAATACCGAAACGCTCATCATGAGCAAGTGCATATTCCAAACATTGCGAGCGAACATCACATGAAAGGCAGACGCGCTTTGCTTCGCGAGTTGAGCCACCTTTTTCTGGAAAGAATGCTTCGGGATCTGTCTGGGCACAAAGAGCGCGCTCTTGCCAGGAAAGCTCAATGCTCTCGCCGCTCTCTAATTTGATTGTTGGTCCACTGGTGATACCTGCTTGGGGATTAGCTTCAGGTCGGATCGGCATACCGATTCTCCTTACGAGCTTTGGGCCTTTTCCCTGTTGGAAAAAACCTTCTAGAGGTGAATTACACGCTTGTAACTCCCGTAAGTCAAGTCGGAATGCAAACTATCTTCAGAAAATCACGCTCAAAATCTCAAGAATTAGAGATTTAATAAAGATATCTCCCCTTTTTCGCAATAACTACCCGAAATTTGAGAATTCTTCGCAATATGCGTCCCTGATGCGATGAAGGAATCCGTAATTGTTGCGCCCTCACCGATGACAGCATCGCTACCAATAATCGATCCATCAATGTGGACACCAGCTCCAATTATCGAGCCTGGACCTATGGCACTAGCCCCTGAAATCGTAGCGCCGGTGTCGATCTTCGCACCATCCATGACCAATGATTGCGGTGAATGGCTCAGTACTTTTGCGTCACGAAGTGCAAGTGCATCTGCAACTCCGCTTACTAAATCACGAGATCCTTGCATAAGCGCTTTAGGAGTTCCAATATCTAGCCAGTAACTCTGATCCAGATATCCAAATACTTTCTTACCGGAAGACACTAAGTGTGGAAAAGTTTCACGTTCAATACTTACAACTGTATTAGGTGCGATTTCATCAATAACAGATGGGCTAAAAACATAACATCCAGCATTGATTGTGTTCGTTGGCGGATTTTCCATTTTCTCAAGAAATGCAGTAACTCGCCCATTTGAATCCATTGGCACGCACCCATAGGCACGAGCATCATCAACCTGAGTTAGATGCAAGGTTACATCTGCACCATTTTTGTCATGAAAATCTATTTGCCCACGTAGATTATGCGAACTCAGCACATCTCCATTGAATATTACTATGGACTCATCTCTGCCAAGTAAATCTGCGGCATTTCGAATCGCTCCGCCAGTTCCTAATGGTTCTTTTTCAACAGCATAAAGTAATTTCATTCCAAATTTTGAGCCATCTCCAAAATACGGGATAAAGACTTCTGATAAGTATGACGTCGCTAAAACAACAGTTGTGATTCCAGCATTTCGCGCCATTGCTAATTGATGTTGCGTCACTGGTAGGCCCGCTACAGGCAACATTGGTTTTGGCGTATGTCGAGTAAGTGGCATAAGGCGCGTACCAAAGCCTCCAACAAGAAGAATTCCAACTGCCATGACTATTTCACAGCACTTTCAATTCGCTGGACCGCATCAGCAATTTGTTCATCCGTTGCAGTCAGTGCAACTCGGATATGAGAGGCACCTTTTTCGCCATAGAAGGAACCTGGTGTTGCCAGGATTCCTAATTCTGCTAGCCAGCCAACGCTCTTCCACGCATCTTCATTGCGAGTACACCAGATATAAAGACCTGCATGTGAATAGTGAATTGAAAATCCGGCGCGTACAAGTGCTGGCGCAAGAAGT